>Ga0209935_1002250_pt1 | contig 24506 bp, 23 predicted proteins | sample ThiBio_1000_plan_2_FD_183958 | JGI IMG/M metagenome (GOLD analysis project Ga0209935, IMG submission 183958) | Wastewater bioreactor microbial communities from Cape Town, South Africa - Thiocy_cont_1000_plan (SPAdes) | ecosystem: Engineered > Bioreactor > Thiocyanate-remediating >...
CGATGCTAAACAGTGATATACTTAAGACAGAAGCAGCATAGTGCAGGATTTCTTGAGTTTTTTTGATTTTCTTGGATCCAATGTATTGTCCAATTTCTTCTATCTGTTTTTCAAGAATCTTTTTTTTTCATAGTGTTATCAAGTGAACTAATCTTTCATCGCTTCTCATGGGTATACAAATTCTTATTCTCTGTTTGTGTGCTGTGAGTGTGTTAGCGAAAAACGGTCGAAATTGTTTATCTCCATCATGCTGCCAAAATGTTGGTGTCTATTATATTTTCGGAACATTTCCGGGAAATACTAGTACTTCTGATATAGTGACATTCTATGCAGATGGTACCCTTACCACCGTCAGCGCTACAGCAAGTGGTATTCCAATGTTATCGACAATTCCACAATCGTATTCTATTTCGAAAGGAGTTTGGAAGTGTAGAAATGCCAACACCATCGACATAAAAGGTTTCTTTTTCGTCTATCCGGCACAAAACGTCCCAGGTGCCTTATTGTCATTTACAGTCGTATGGAATTCCATTGGAGGTGGCCGCGTCTCGGGCACTTTTACCGGAAATTTGTATGATTTAGTCAGTGTGAGAAATCAAAATAAATCAACATGGGTGAAACTTGCGGGACCACTTACATTAAATTTCCAAGGTTATAAAGCATTGGATGCATGTGCTGATTGCAATTGATGAGATCAATTTTGAATCTTTTACGACAGAGACATAATCTTTCCAAATAAGGATTTTTTTACTTAGTTGATTTAGAATTAACTTGACAAAAAGAATAAACTTTTTTTAAATATGAAAATGTATCGAAATAAAGCAGTAAATAATAGAACGAGTAACGCTCGTCTATGGTCTCGCTCAGCTCTTTCTCGTAGAATTGATATTTATAGTTTTTTTTCACACATTATTTATTTTTACAAATGTTTAAAAAGCGAAATGAGCACACTCTTTTTGTGTTTTTTTATTCAGCTCATCTAAACGTGAAAGTTCTGCACTTTGAGCAGCCGAAGGGCGAATTTGTAGAACTTTCATATCAAATGGTCGTAGAATAGCTACATCTTCTGCTCTCTTAACTCGACTAAGCGGTACATAAATCGATGCTACTTGTGAAGCAGTAGGTGGTAATTGAAGATCGACGACGATTTTTCCCATTGTGAGTCCTTGCGATTTGTAAGTGGTAACAGTAAATTCTTTTCTGACCAACGAGATAGGAATTAGTTTCGATTGAAGACCATCAGGATTTGTTTCTATTTGTGAAGAATTAATTTCAACGAGTGCATATAACGGTTTACGAATATAAGTAGTAGTTGTCGGAAATATTGTATTTTTCATATTGTCAGTGACTGAATCTGCCTGATCATCATATACAAGCTCACGAAAAATTCCTTGGGTACCATTCGAAAGTCCTAATTCACAAGCGATATTATCAGGAAGAAGTTCAGTTTTGTTATCGGACAGATGGAGGAGACGTTCATAAATTACGTCATGTACACCATATTTTGAGCGCACTTTGTCATTTGCTACAACAACGATAAGTGGAGTACTCATTTCTTTTGCTTTATTTACAGCGACTCGATTATTTATTTCGGTTCGTAGCTGATTACGAAAAACGAGAATTGGAGCATCACACCATGGGTTCTCTTTTAAAGAGGGAACAGCTTTTTCAGGACCAATGATTCGTTGACATAGATATTCGAAATCAGTGCGTGTTGTTTCAGCCAAGCGGAGATGGTTAAGCAATGTCAGATAATTTACATCTTCAGTTCTCATTTGTTTAGTCAGTTTTGTAACTGTATTGATCTGCAACACTAATGAACGTCCTACTTTATATTGAACATCAGTTTCAGTAGGTATGAGATTAATACCACCAAACGGCACTTCCGGTGGTGCTCGTTTACCAAGAGTTAGTACTTCATTTAAGCGAGCTAACAGTTTAAGACCAACCATTGAAATCTCATCAATAATAAGATATTCCACATTTTTCCAGTCATTCTCAATATTTAAAAAACCCGGCTTTGTCGTCTTTCTCCGTCTGCATGTCGACACACGATGTAAAAAGCTCTCGCTTGCTCATCATTAAGTGTGAATTCGTCGCAAACCTCACGTCGAGTTGGCATCAGAATTGTCATCGTTGTTATTGGCTGAATTTGGGTGCTAATATTCATAGCTATATCAGACATATTGAATGTAGTGGTATTCGGAATGGATGACAGCGAAATGTCGGTGTCAATCATATTATCTCCCATAATATCTTGTTGTCGTTTACGAAGAACGTCAGCTTTAATTGCAGCTTGCCATTCAGCATTCTGCTGCATTGAATATTGAGTTTTAACAGAAATGCGTGAAAGAGAGGAGACGGGTGCAAGAGATGCTTCACGTCCTGTTTTAAAAAATCTTATTCAATAATAGCATTTCATTTTGAAAATAATTGTACCTATGTGGCTAGAAAATCGACCAACTTCTTTCAAACAACGAATTACCTCATTCTGATAGTGTTGTTCTTTTTCAGAAGAAAGGCGCGGTTCTATTTGATCATTGGACTGAGTATTTGCGATAATTTGTTGAAGATGTGCATCACGATCTGTCTTACATTCGTGCTGAGACTGCGTCATTCCAATTTTGATTTTCATCACAAAGATCTTTCACATTTCTCCATGGAATAAACAGTGTTGCTATTGCTCGATCGTGACGTGGTATTTGTGGACCAATAAGCACGGGAATTATAGGTGCGGTACGTTTTATTATGCCATGAGATTTTGCTTGAGGGTGCTCATCCATAAATGTATGCCTTTCTTGAAGTGGACGTCCTGAACCTGATGAAGTTTGTGGAGCATCGTACAATGAACGACTCGTAGATTAACTAAAACTAACTTTTGTCTATCTGAAGAATGCTCAACCAAGAATTGTTCTTCCTCGTCTACAGTAGTGTCACTCAGATTCGAATTGAGTGGTGGTGCAGTCGTCAAAGAAGATGTAATAGTAGTTTTCGCTTGATTCAATTCGTTCTGAAGGTAACGTTCAATACCTATGAGAAAAATGTTCACAAAGGTATGACCCGTGTAATAATCTCCAGAATCCATAAGGTACGTTGTAACTTGAGTTCCTGAAAGTTCCTGTTGTGATGCAAGTGAGTTATAACAGCGTAAAACAAGTTTTCGAGCTTTTTCTATAGAATTTTCACTAATTAGTAGTTTGATTATCACTTGTTTCGATTGCCTTTTGAACAAGAGAAAACGTATCGTGAAAAGACAGATTTGTTTTAGTGATATAATCATTGCAATAATAGACAAGCGCAAATAAGGTATTGATTGAAGTTGTTAATCAATGGATGCGATCGACGCATTCGAATTTCACCTGAATCAGGATCAATGATTGAAATTGGACATATTTGTAGCACGTTGATGTATGTTTATGTGTATTTAACTGAGTTACCAACCATTTTATATCTTGTATTTTTACATGTTGAAAACCCATTCTGAATGGATCAGGTGCTCGAAGTATCGATGAGGGGCAGTTTGTCAATTGAAACATTCGCTAAATGTAACATGTATGAGTTATTCATATGAACATATGGAAACCTACCCATAACATCAGCAGCAACATGATTATGTGTCAAATATCTGAAAAGTTTATTAATGTAATACACTATATTAAATATTTCTTTAAATGGAAAACAATATTACAATGAAACTTCATACAATCTAATTTCACACAAACGAAAAAATCATCAACATTTATTTACACAAATATATAAATGTTACAAATGATCTAAATCTTCGCTACGAGAAAGAGAATTAAATGTTGGATTTGGTGAATTCCGTCCGGCTACTATGATACCATTTAATTCTCCTGATGGAAATAGTTGCACCCGATTATTTCCACACTCTGCTATATATAAATCGAACTTAATATCGACAAAGATTCCTTGAGGAGTATTGAGTTCATTAGATGCTGATCCTTTATAACCTGTTCCAGCAACAACAGTTATCGATGTTATATTTGAATCATTCAACGATCTTTTCACTACTTTATTGACAGCACCCATTGAACAATAAAGACTATGATTATTATCGACAAACAAACCGTAACATGGTGACTCAACATACATGACGATGATAAATTTATTTGAATTTGATTCCCATTTCTGTACTCTACTATTCACCGATTTATCATCAATGAAAATATCTCCATTCAATGTAACAAAAAGAGAATATTGATTTCTATTGGATTGTTACTTTCTTCGTGCCAAACTAAGATTGTATTGTTTGTATCGACAAATACGGCTCCAAAGAAAGCGTCAACTATGGATTGATTGGCAAAAGTAATTTCATTTGAATTCCAAGAGGCTGTTGGACAGAACTTTGGTTGATTAAAGGAAACAGCTAAATAAGAGAAAAAGAAAAAAGCTTATTATTATTATTCACTAAGAAAAGGCGAATTAAATCTTTATGAGAAATGCTTTCCTCGAAGTAATCTAAAACTTCTTATTAAGATAGATATATTAATGTTCAAGTTAATGAATATGTCATTGATTGTTGAAAAACTGAAGATAATATTTAATTATTTAACTTCGTTCTGTCATCAATGATTTGACAACGAAACGTTTTGTTCTCAATCGCATCGAATGTCTCTATGGAATCAATAAACGTCGTCTTCCTAATTCAAACTAGAATGATGCTTCATCATGAATTTTCTTTGTATTTATATATATCTCTCTTTCTCTTTTACTTATTTCTTTTTCAGTAAAAAGTAAGTAATTGCAGGAAACATAATCTCAGCGATACAAAAAAAGACTTCGATGAATATTAAAAGATGATAACAAAAAAAATTGATCATTTTATTCATTCATATAAAAAAAATATGAAAATCTTTTTTTGTCATTTCCACACAATTTTTTTCTTTTAATTTTGGTGAAGAAGAAATATGATATAATCACGTGAGCGAATTGAACATGGTTAACTATCACGACTCAGATTCTGCATTGACATAGAGACAAAAACTATAAGAATAAGAAGTTATTTTTACTCAGTGTTACTAGTAACAGTAAGAAATAATTGTATATTCGAATTAAAAATCCGAAAAATGTTTATATTCATCTAAAAACGCGATAATTTCCACGAGTTGTACGGATAATAGTTGCATTTGTTTCTCACAGTACTTATTGCAAAAGAAATACGACTGTTTTGTTTTTAAATAAATCCTGCTGAATTCAATCCACTGGTATATTTTGATGGAATAAAACAATCGGAAATCAGATATTCATTTGACACAGTCACTTTCGTTTTTTACTAATTCATAGTATTAGGTTGTCCCAAAACTTCGTGCAACTACCTTTATACTGCACCCTCAATGTAGACACAATAATTTTCCTACTTTTTCAGCGCAAAAAATGTGCCAAAAATTATCATGAAACTATGTTCTACACGAACTTTTCGGACAACCTGTTATATATCGGCTACGTATTCAAAAACACATTTCTAACGAGCATCCAACGACCATAGACATTTTTAGCGAGACGAATAAAAGCAGTGAGTTTGAAAAAGATTAGTTAAAGGTCCGACACGTAACCCATCGTCTTTCCATTCGAAGGACAAATCGTTTTCCAACTATCGATTTGATTTAACGAAGAATTTAATTGAGGAATTCCATCGAATTTGTAAATTAACAAATAGCAAAGACTCGAATTCAAAGAGCGAAGTTCCAAATGAACGGAAATCGAAAGAATTGTTGTTAAATTCACATAATGCAAATTGAACAACTGATCGTGCTCAGTCAAATTTGTGACGTTTTGTAAAATCATTGAAGGAATTTGTAAATTTGGATCTCGAGGAATGAAAATTTCAATGGGATTTCTTTCGTCGGTTTTTATTGAAATTGATTTTCCATCTTGATCGACAATCGAAAAAGAAACTGATATCGAAAGATTTGTATTTGATGAAAATTCATTTCGACCAAAAACTGCTAAAGGTTCAACGGCCGATCGAATCAAAACTTTCGAATTTAAACTCGAATTCGATTGAAATGCAGACGGGAAACTAATCGAAGTTAATTTCGAAATGATTTCGTTGACTTGAGTTGCAATTCGATTTGCCAATTGTTTTTGAGAAAAAATCGTTTCGTCTTCGGATTCTTCGAAATCCGAATCTAAAACTTTTGTTCGTTTTTGTAAAGGTCCGTTGACTCCATTTAGAACATTCGAAGCACATTCAATTAAATTCTTTCCCGTCAATTCCAAACATTTATCAGCTGCCAAAGTTAAACTCTTTCGAGTCAATTCATTTGTTGATTTCGTCGGTTGGGATAATGTCGATGATTGAAGTTTCACACTGTTCGATGTGGTGATCAAAAGATCTTTTGTAAAAGAAATTAAATATTCTCGAAGATTTGCTTGACAATTTAAATCTTTAAGAAATTCAATTAGAGCTGATTCATTTAGCTTTTGGTTTATCGGTAAACGTTGACTTCCTAAAGAAGAAATTGAAATCGTTGCAGATGGAATTCCATTTGCAGAAGCTTTGTTGATATTTTCTGAATTAATTTGACTAAATTGTTGAGAAACTGAAGTTAAAATTTGTCCAATTGTATTTTGATTTCCATTGGAAAGTAATTCGACAATTGGATTATTTGAATTCTGTAGATTTGTTAAAAAATCATTTATTGTTGCTGAATCGGATAGCACAGTGACATTTGAGACATTTAATTCAGTTAAAGCGTTTAATTGATCTCGAATTGAAATTGTCAAATAAACTAAACCAGCTGGTAAATAAACTTCGAATGTTGAAACTGAAGAAAAAGCGATGAACAGTTTTTCTTTTGAATCTTTTGTCGAAGAATAAAGTAAATAATAATCTTTGATTCCATCTTCATCGAACCAATTTGAACAAGAACCATTTGTTGGAGGTGGATTGATCTCAAAATTCAATGAACTTGTACTCGTTTCATGTACAAATGAATAAATAACTTCAAATTTCCAAAGTTTAATTTCTGGATGGTTGATAAACAACTGCTTTGTTGAAGTAAAATTACTCGCTGTTCTTCCAAAAAACCAATTTTCTGTTTGATTAAATAAATTCCATTGAGAAGAATTCATTTCTCCCCAATAAACTTTCCAATTGATCTGTTGGATCGCCAACGATAATCATCGGAGGTCGAAAACCTTGAGCATTAACAAGAACATAACCGATTACTTTTTGTGAAGAATCATAAATATTTTCCATTTGACTCAGAAATTGATAAATTCGATTCGATTGAAGTGAACCTGCAAGTAGGATCAAAGATGAATTAAGCGAATCTCCGTATCGAAATGCACTTCGATTGGTTAAACACGAAGGATTTAACGAATCATTCAAATTTGGAAACATAAATGAAGGATAAATTCGACAATAATATTTATAAATCCATTTCTAAATTATTTTCATTTGAAAATCAAAATGAGAGACGAACGAACTCACAATTTTATCAAAAGAATTTTCATTTTGATCAACTGAAAATTCTCCTGGATTTAATTTTAAATCTTTTTCAACTCCACTTGTGATCATCGAAGTTCCTAATTGAACGAGATTTGCTGTGATTCCTGATGGAGTTATTTCAACATAAACAAATGAAGAACTTTTCAATGTCGGATATTTAGTCATCGAAACAATCAATTCAAATTCATAAATTCCAAAAGATAAAATTCGCGATGGGATATAAATTTCACCTTGACTTAAAATGATTTTTGAATCCAACTGAATTTCATTTGAAGAATTTCGAATTTTCCAAAGTTTTGTCGTTAAAAGAGATTCGTTACATTTTATCGTTATCAAAGAAACCAGCGAAAAATCTTGACTTCGACGAAATTTTAACGGATTTAACAACGTCGAACCACTCGGAATTAAAATTATCGAAGGACCAAAACAACCTCAGTTTATACGAATCAAATTTCAATTTCAATTCACTTTTTCAATTCATTTTATTCGATTTACCTTTTTCAATTTGTGTCGTCGGTGGAAAAACAGTTGTTGAATCTTAGTCAAATTTATTTTAGTTATTTTCAATTCAAATTTTCAACAATTTTTACCACAAAAATTTGATGATAAAACAAACTTTTGACTTCGATTATTCCATCGATCAACAACAAATAAATTTCCATAAATATCAAAACTAAGTGACCCTGGTTCTCTTAATTGATTCGATGCTGAACCACTTCCATTACATTAGAGGCGGCGCCAGGAATTTCAGTCTGGGGGGGCTCAGCCCCCGACTTTCCAAAATGTTGATAAATATAGTGAATATGTTTCGGATTGTGTGATGCGGTTAAAAATATTGCTTAGTTCTTACGATAAAAATACACACTTAGATATAAAAAATCAACGATCTTTATTTGTAAAATGTAAAAAAATGCATTGGATATTGGAATCAGTTCATTTAAAAACTCAATCACATCATGAATGTTTTTACTTTGAAGCATGGGTTTAATAACAATAAATCTGTTCTTCAGCGCATTAAAGTCGATATTAGTATGACGACTGAATTCTTCTACATGATCAACATTTAAGAAATTTGTGCTTTCAGGATAAACAGTGGAAATGCTTTTTAACAATGACAGAGTTTTTGTTGAAAATCTATCGTTCAATTCTACGAGCATACAATCAATTAAAGGAAAATAAATTCGATTCATATAATCCTTCGATGATGATATAATCTCACGTTGGTCAACCGTCGAATTCATAATGAATTGCTCAAATCGAGCCGGAAGTTTTGTTACACGACACGATGTGCTGATACCGATTGGTATCGATTTTCTTTCAAAACTCTCGTTGAAAGAAGCAGTTGTACAAAGAAAAGACGATGATGTGTTAGAAATAATATCATTTGTATTTTGATCAGCAGTAGAGAACGAAGGAGGAGCCAAAGAAGCAGGATCCAATGTTTCACTTTCAGATGGTGAGAATAAAATTGGAATAAGAACATTCGATTCGTCTTGTTCTTCATCATTACGCGACTTTTTGTTCGAAGATGTAAAGAAGGATTCAATAGTTCGACGTTTATCTGGATTCATTTTCAAATAAAAGATTATCGTGAAACCACAAGAACAGAAAAGAAACATGTTTTGATTCGAAATATATGGATGACCAATACGAAATTAAATGAAATTCAAATTTTCTTTACAGTAGAGAGAGCGACATTGCTGATAAATCATATATATTTTCAAAACCTTTTAAAAAAATTCTGGGGGGGCTCAGCCCCTTGTAGCCCCCCCTTGGCGCCGCCACTACATTACATCCAACTAAACATCGAAAACCATTTGGTCCTTCTCCAACAATACGATGATTCAACGTATCTGCAATATAAAGATATTTATCTGCATCTAAAATAATTCCGCATGGACCATTGAGTGAAATTGTTGCTGATCCAGTTCCTGCAGCTGTTATTGCATTGGATTCGCCACGATGAAACAGTTGAATTCGATTATTATTTGTATCGGCAAAGATTCCGAAGCATATTCGAAGTTGATCCGCTTTGTCCTGTTCCCGCAATAACAAAATATGAATTCGAAGAACTATTCAATGGTTTTGTTACGACTTGATGAGAACTCGGAAGTGAACAGTAGAACATCTGATTAATATCGACAAAACTATCACTACAACTGCACAATGACACGAATGATGTTCTATTCGTTGTATTTGGACCAATTCGAATGATTAAACCAGATGAAGGAATCAGAATCTTACCTATTGTTATCGCAAAAAGAGTGTGATTGGTGTCTGAGTATTATTCAACCAAACAATGAGTTGTTTATTAACACGATTCGGTACATAAATATTGTTGTTTCGATCGATGAAAATATCTGTTGGTATTGAACCAACTACGGTACTATCAGCAAAAGTAATTGCATTAGTATTCCAAGAAGGATTTTGACAGAATTTGGGTTGATTGTATGAAATGACTAAAAAGTGTGACAAAACGTTTTAATTTCTGTTGAAAAGTGAAATGAAAATGTGTTTTAGTTGACTAACTTGATGATCCTTGGAAAAGATCAACGAATAAAACTGATAAAATCCAAATTTGTAAAAATATTTTCATTCAAAATTCGAGAAGAAATAAACGAAGAAATTTTCTATTGAATTTATTTTTATTTTTTTTTTAGTTTTTAGCAAAATGTTCAAAAAAAGAAAAAAAAACAAAGTTTTAATTTGCTTTTGAAGAATTGGATCTGATCAAATAAGAAAACGTGCGATTTGATTCGAATCAACATAAAACAAGTTAAGTCGAAAGACTTTTTAACTTGAGGATATCTTCATTGTATTAAATTAAATCGAATGTTCATGATTGAAATCTCGTTTAATCTACCGGGTGTACCAAAAGTTTTGCGGTATCGCTTGATGAATGTCTATTTTGTTGAACCTCACTGAACTTCACCCTCAACATTTTCAATATGCTTTTGCTGAAATAAACGTTTTCGAAGTTTACAAGCACTCTGATAGATTAAACAACAACGTATTTTTTATAGAATAGTTGTGTCTAATTATATTCTTATCCTTGAATAAATCGAAAATATTAAGAAAAATTCAATACAAATACAAATACTTCATTCCGCTTTTCTTGCAACAACATGAAAAAATACTGCGGATTTACCATATATATTACATTAACAGATAAAACAAACAATCATTCAAACTAACTTTGCTACTAAGTTGAATTCTCTTTCTACTTTATAAAAACACACAAAACGTGAACTAAAACTAGATCACCTATCAAAACAATAAAAAAATCTTCATTTATAACTTATACATCTCTGTATTTCAATGACAACAAGTCAAACTTGTCTTTTTTTTGTTTCAGATAGAATTTATACACATGTCATACTATCGAATCATTGAATTTCATCTGATGATTGATCGAGCTAGTCACAAGAGTAAAAGGGATTGATATTTAGGATCTCTGATTAGTTTTTCTTGTTGTACTACTGAAGTGAATATTTTATTTAGTTTCTTAAATGTGTTTTAAAGCCCTGTTTTGTTAATGTCAAAAACTTTGATAAATCCTTGTTCACCATAAGCAGAAAGTTTCTTTCGTGTATCAGTAATATCAGGAACTCTCATTGTTAATTGACCAATTCGATCAACTGGACCAAATTCACCCATACCACTCTCCATACTCAACCTTTCCGGTTGATAAGAAAGATGATCACCGATTGTATTAATAATTGAATAATCATCTCCTCTCCTCAGCTCAATTTGTACTTCCTCAGTAACGACGGAACCAATCCAACGTTGGATACTTTCCTTTAACATCAAAGCTTGTGGGTCAAACCAACGACCTTCGTAAAGCAATCTTCCAAGTTTTCGACCCAAAGTAAAATAGTTATCGAGTGTGGCCTCATTGTGAATTGCAGTAAGCAATCGTTCGTAAGCGATATGAAGCAAGGCAATACCTGGAGCTTCGTAAATGCCGCGACTTTTTGCTTCAATAATCCGGTTTTCAATCTGATCTGACATACCAAGCCCGTGTCTTCCACCAACTTGATTGGCCAATAGTACCAACTCTATCTTATCGTCATATCGTTTGCCGTTGATCGATACTGGTAGACCATTTTCAAAACGAACTGTTACTAATTCAGGCTCGACCATACAATCTGAACGCCAAAACGGTACTCCCATAATAGGTTCAACAATTTTCATTGATTGATCAAGGAACTCTAAGTCTTTTGCTTCATGAGTAGCTCCCCAAATATTAGAATCCGTGGAATAAGCCTTCTCCATAGACATTTTATAGCTATGATCTCTACTGTGAAGAAATTCACTCATCTCGGTCCTGCCACCCAGTTCACGGACAAATTTTTCGTCAAGCCAAGGCTTGTAAATCTCCAATTTGGGATTCACGAGCAATCCATATCGGTAGAATCTTTCAATATCATTTCCTTTATAGGTAGAGCCATCACTCCAGATCTTAACTTCATCGTCCATCATTGCTTTTACCAGCATCGTACCAGTTACTGCCCTGCCAAGCGGGGTAGTATTAAAATACTTTTTTCCTCCCGTGTTAATATGAAAAGCACCACAAGCCAACGCCACAAGCCCTTCATTAACTAGCTGTTCACGGCAATCAATCAATCTTGCTTTTTCAGCACCAAGTAATAGTGCCCTGGAAGGAATTTCGTCGATATCAGTCTCATCTGGTTGACCCAAGTTTGCGGTATAGGTATAAGGCTTTGCACCTTTCTCTTTCATCCATAGTACAGCGGTACTTGTATCAAGTCCACCAGAGTAAGCAATGCCGATTTTTTCTCCACTAGGAATTGTAGTTAAAATCTTGGTCATCTTGTCACTATAAATAGAATGGTTCATTTTTGAAAGAGATACAATTTCTTTGAAAGAGAAAAATGCTAAGTTTTTTTTACATAATTTCTATTGAATAAATTGAACTAACGGGTGTCAATTTCTCATCGATCGGATATTTCTAAACTAATATAGATTTTGGAATAGCGGAGACAAGATTCTTAAAGATTTCGTAGATTTTTTATAGTGTATAATCAGTAGCAATGTTAATGTATTGAGAGAAAAAAAACTTTCTATAATGAAATCAAACTACTTACCGATCACTATCGATAATATCTATTTTGTAATGTATACAGGTTCGTTCTCTCTCTTTTATGGTAAAAATAGCAAGCGATAATAGTAGGTGATTATTCGATTTCTCCAATATAAAATGTTTACTTGAAGCAATCACATATGATTTATCGTATTCATTACTTTAATTTTACGTATGACACATGCTTACGTTTTTTTCTAACGAGGGATAATTCGCAATCGTGTTTTCTTGATTGCGGACATTTTTTTTAATTGGTAGAAACAAATGTCCGCAGCGTAGAATCAAGAAGAAAAGACAAATAACTAGATAATTAGTAGAGATCATTTAGTGCTGGACATTTAAAAAAATGAATTCCTTAATCCTTCGACGGTATCTTCATTTCATTACAGGTAAGGTATTGATGGTGGGTCCCGCGAGACCAATATTTAAATTACCAGAGGAAGCAGTATATTTATTCTTTTTTTTGTTGTTGTATATGATGCTTGAAAGGCTTAATGAAAATTTTATCAGAATAGGAATACATAGCAATAGTACTAAACATAAAAGTGACGACCTTTTCGCAAAGCTATACAAAAGGAAATTATAATTCGGTTTTGTTTTAAAAATATTATCGGAAGAACAATATATGTTTATAATATGAAAGAAAGATTTCAATTCGATAGCAGACCTATATAACACAGTTTTTGAATAACAAGATTTTTGTGAGGAACTTTATATGCCTCTGATACATCAAGATAACAGTAACGATTAGCAAAAATATGGGTTTAAGGCCATCATTTTCAATTTTCGACTCTTGAGAATACGAACTAGAAACGTAACCAATGCAGTATTTAGCTAATTCATATAAGAATAATCTTTATACGTCTTGATACATTTTGCATACAAAAAAACAAAGTGTTAAAAAATAGAATATCATAATAGATGTATAATTGACGTCATAATGAAAAAAGAACTTACTGCCCTTAAACATTACACATTCTCACTCTCAACCCTCAAGGATGAAATAGTTGGAATCATTTTCGTTGTCGTATTAATGAGGAAATCGTTCGAAAAACAGCAGATGCCATTGTAGCATCAGGTTTGACGAAAGTTGGTTATCAATATGGTATGTTTTTTTGTCATAAACAGATAAGTCTATTTTAAAATTTTTTTAGTCAATCTTGCTGATTGTTGTCAAATGAGCCAAGACGCACAAGGGAATATTCAGCCAGATCCGACTACTTTTCCAAATGGTATTCCATCACTCGTTGACTATGTTCATTCGAAAGGACTTAAATTTGGTCTCTATATAGGCATATACGAGTCGATAGTAATTACGTAGTATACGTTTATTTTCTTTACGTTTCTGGTTATGAAGTGAAAGATGCAAAACTTATGCAAGTTGGAATGTGGATTATGTAAAAATGGACACTTGTCAGCATACAGGTGGTAGGCCAGCTGAAGTCGAATATTCGATCATGCGAGATGCATTAAATGCTACTGGAGGACTTATATTCTTCTCTTTATGTGGTGCGTACAGAAACAGATCTCGATTTGTTTGTTTGTTATCGATTATGTTCAGGAGGTGTCAATGAAAGTGATTGCCCATCTCATTTTTTGAATTGCCCATTGTAATTTTTAAATAAAGAGTTTTGCCCAATGAAATTTTGGTAGGAACTTCATATATACACAAACTATCGGAGATTTAGATAGAAGTATATGGTTTCTGTGGTCTTCGGTTTAGATCTTTAGGAAAGATCTCAACTTTTATACAGAACTTCCTCTTTTTTCGTTCAGCAAAAAAACTTTTGATCAGCACCACTAGTTTGAAAGTGAGCTGTAACTTCTACATCAGGATTGGATCGAGCAACGTCAAGTAAGGGTATAAAATGATTTGGCCGCCAGATTCGTTCTTCCTCCTTGTTAGATCCTGACCACATTACACGACTCCAGTGTATTGATAATCATTGATTATCCTCATCACATGATCCTGGATAGATTCATCGTCGACAAGATCAAGACCTTTTTGATCTTTGATAGCTTCATAATATTGCTCATATGAACACAGCTCATCGATACAACGGACACGAAGTTCATCAACAGTCATTGTTGGATAAAAAATTCGTAATGTGTGAAATAAACAATCTCCATCACCCATTATTTGAGCTCGAACCATTTCATTCGTGGGTATCATTGTAAAATCTTCAATAATTTCTTTTGCATGTTCGTCAACACAATGAATGTTTTCTTGAAATGTCACTATAGGAACATCCGGAACGACATGCTGATCAATAATGTCATGTATCTCATTACATATCACTTGTAATGAAAGGTAGTTGACACTCTCATCTTTAAGTTTTGTTAAAATTAACAGAAAAAAATCTGCACGATTCTCAGATAAACAAGTATCGTACAAGATATTACTTGAACGTAAATTACGCATTGTGCAAGTCATTGTCGACGTTCATTGTCTAGCTTTCATCTTTTTCGTTAATACTGCTTTGTATAAATGTGTGAAGAACAGTATTTTTTGTCGATTTTTTTTCTTTCTTTCCATACGTGCCTGATAATTTCTTCAGTGGAGAATAGAAAACGTTTACAATTGCTCTTCTCATTGTTTCTAATTCAACGTTCTTATCAAAGCTTCAAATATGACGAAACGTACGGTGATAGATACAGATATATATTATGGTACGCGCAATACAAATTATGTTAATATTAATCCGATGGATGACATATTTTCAAAAGAAAAGCAAGTAGAAGTTTTGACTAAATATGGTGTAGTCAAGGTCGAATTGGTGGAATGGGACATGTATTTGAACAAATATTTGCCGACGTCTTGCTGCCACGTTCATATCCTCAAAGCTTTGTTGCTAAAATCAATTACAATAAAACCAGAGGAGTATTGATATGTGGACCACCAGGAACTAGAAAAAGTTTGACTGCTAGAACCATCTGTGAAACATTGAAAGCAAAGCCGATAGTAGTGCGTAGCCCAGAAATACTTTCATCGTTAGTTGGAGAATCCGAAAAAAACGTCCTGGCGTAAGCAGAAGATTACATGTTATTGTATTAGATGAGATTGATGCAGTGTGTAAAAATCGAACATACAGTAGCTCAGTACGAGATAGTGTTCACGATAATGTGACAACTTAACTTTTAGCTGAGACCGATGGGATGGTTAATCTCAATAATATTCTTTTGATTGGTACTGCAAATATTTTAGAAATTTGTAATCGAGACTTCATCGAAGCTTTACACCAATTAATAGATATTTACTCTTGGTCTTCGCATGTATGATTGAAATTAGTTTTATAGATGCTATTAGAGAGCACTCTAACATACACATTTTTTTCTCCCTGTTGTTATTTTTTCGTTTTCTTTCTCTCTCTCTCTCATTGATGATACATTCCTAACATGGAATAGATCGAAAAACGAATTACATAAACTTCTAAATGAAGCAAACTACTGGCATCCGAATATTAAATTGGAATATAAAATTAGTCAGAGTCTTCCATTCTTAGATGTTCTTGTAACAAATCAAGGTGGTGTTTTATTTACATCAGTTTTTCATAAACCATCAGCTGAACCGTATATAGTTCTATTTATTTCTGATCATCATTCACATATCTTTCGGAATATTATACAGACTAAACTTTCACGGGCAGTTCGATATTTATCTATGATTGAACAATTTGAATATGAAAGAAGATTAATCAAATTAAAGTTATTATACAATGGGTATTCTCATTTAGTTATTGCTCGTAGAACTTATACATAAAAAACCTCAACTGCCCTTTCTACGCAATAAACCAAAAAGAATCAGAAGATAACATTTCGAATTTAACAGTACGTTTAATAGAGCTAAAATATCTACAGATCATTTCTTTCTCTCACAAATATTATCCATTATACATCCGATGAAATACACTATATATATCTTTATTCCTGGAATAAAATTTCACTAAAACATTCTCTTTCCTTCTAGATAAACCTAAATTAAATATCAACCAACGAATTTATCATCTACAATTGAATATAGAACCGGTCGTGGCATGGTACCGTGAGAGAGGAATGTCTCAGCTATAATATCATCATAAGTTAAATGAAGATTTTTATTAGTAACGTGTTGTAGAGTATCCATTCAGTAAATCAGGAATAGCGTTGCCAGAACTATTAGTCATATTTAAGTAAGCTACAAAGATTAGAGGCACACTTACAGAAAAGAAAAAAGGTCGTAAACGTACGGTTCGTGCGTCGTACGAACGTGACTCAGAAGATAAGAGAAACAGCAAGACGCAGTACGCATTTATAAAGAGAACGAAAACGTAAGATGTGACAAACAAAGAGAAAATATAGTTACTTCGTTTGTATGAATATGCCAGCTCAACATGTACTAATCAATGGAGTAGGTGTAGCAGGTCTTTCGTTGGCCATTGCACTTGCCAAAGGTAATATTCGATCAACAATGTTTGAAATTCGATCGGCACCAACAAATCTTGGCGGCTCAATTACACTTGCGCCCAATGCATTACTTGTGTTGGATAAAACGATCGGTATTTATGATCGAATCCGCAATGCAGGATTTGAGTATGAACATATTGAGTTCTATTCTGACGATGGTTGGAGACTTGGTGGTGTAGTGAATGGTGATCGAAATGCATATGGATATCCGGCTTTACGAATTAGTCGACCAGCCATTATTGATGCATTGTTACAATATACAAACGATTATCCGGACTTGATCACCATACATTGGAATAGTACAATCAGCAAGATTATCGAGTCAGATGTGAATGTTGAAGTTACATTACAAGATGGAAGAACAATGAACGGAGATATCGTCATCGGAGCTGATGGAATTCATTCGAAGGTTCGTGAATATGTTTTAGGTGATCGAGCACCCACACCTATCTATTCGGGTCAATATGGTCTTGGTGGCAGTGTAGAACGTGATGAAATCGATTGGCAAGACCTCACTCTTCCGGGATTGGTCTTTTCTCATCGTGGAACTTTGCTTTTGTTACCATTTACACCAGATGGTAACAGTATCAATTGGGGTATTCAGCATGCTGTGCCTGAAAAATCTCGAGAAGGTTGGTTGGAATATTTAAGCTCAGGAGTAGCATTAGAAGAGATACGCGCGTTATATGCCGATGCACAACAGGTAGAGTTCCCTATTTTCGATTGTTTTCATCAATTTATGGTTTCGTTTTAGCCTGTCAGAGACATTCTCGCGAAGACAAAAGTAGAAAGTATGCGTGGATGGGCACCCTATATGATCCCAGATCTTCCAACGTGGCACACGAATCGTGTGTTATTAATTGGTGATGCAGCTCATTGCATTCCTCCCTATAGCGGTCAAGGTGCAGCTCAGGCATTCGAAGATGCTGGATATCTTGCTCGACTTCTTACTGATGACAAATCCGTTGCATATGGCTATTCAATTGTATTCGCACACTTTGAACAAGTACGCAAGAAAAGATTTGAACACGTTCGTCAAGTCACTGCAATGTCTGGCAGGTCGCGCGGTACTTCAAACAAATTTATATGGTATTTGAAAAAGTATTTCATGTGGCTTTTCTTACAACGAAACGAAGGAGGTTACCTTCGTGATGATCGTATTTGTGGCTACGATTTGAACCAAGAACCGCTAATAAATGATGAAAATGTTGTGAAGATCACAGCTTAGAGAAACAGAAGTGTTTTGTTTTGACGTGGGTCACTAGAGAAGTTTTTGGATTTGAAAAAGAAGAATCTCTTGGTTCAAGATAATTTTATTATAATTTTACAAAGTAATGCGCTTATTCATTCTTCCAAAACATCTTAAAGTTCACTCAAATCTTTCAAATAGTCAAAAGTAGCACGAACTAAAGTCCGATAAAAAGCTATAGTAGATAAACAATTAGAAGAAATATTGCAAACGAAGCAAATTGCTCTTTCTCGTTGCCCATGGGCAGCTCCAACTGTGCTTTCATCAAAAAAAGACGGAACTCTAAGATTCTGTGTAGACTATCGGAAACTTAATGCGAAAACAATTCGAACCGCTTACCCGATCCACGTGTCGACGACACACTAGACTTACATGCCGGATATTGGCAGGTAGAAATAGACCGGGATAGCAGAGACAAAATAGCTTTCATAACCTACAGGGGCCTTTACGAATTTCTAGTGATGCCCTTTGGTCTCTCAAGCGCTCCTGCCACCTTTCAGCGTCTGATGGACATAGTCTTAGCCGGTATCAAATGGCAATCTTGCCTCGTCTACATAGATGATATCATCATCTTCTCGCCGACATTTGATCAACACTTGTGAGATTTATCGAATGTCTTTGATAGATTGAAAGATGGCGGACTAACACTTAAAGCTTCTAAATGTGAATTTTGTCGTACAAAACTATAATACTTAGGACACATTGTCACGCCAAATGGAATCAAACCAGACCTTTTATCCTGGAATTGGATGCCTGTGATTACGGACTTGGAACAGTTCCAACTCAAGAATACGACAATCAAAAATTTGTGATAGCTTATGCGAGTCGGACTCTAACAGCAACGGAACGAAATTATTTCCCAACAGAAAAAGAAGCTCTAGCTATACTTTGGGCTACGAAATATTTCCGCTCTTACTTAGAAGGTACTACCTTATATATTCGGTCGGACTGTCGAGCACTTCAATGGTTATTCGATATGAAAGATTTATCAGGACGATTAGCTAGATGGGTGATCAATCTATCAGCATTTAACATAGTCGACATCAAATATAAACCAGGGAAAACTAATTCAAACTCTGACGCACTTTCTCGTTACCCTCTACCGGCAATGAATCTTCTAAACTCAGTTGATACAACTATCGCATTGAATCTATGGAAAAACTGTAGCTTATTGGAAGACATTAAATCTGAGCAGCAAAAAGACCCTAAGCTAAAGGAAACCATCCGGACATTATCATAGATCAATCATCCAACGGCAGGACATCCTGGTAGAGCATGAGAAAAGATGTCTCAGATCACATCCGAAGTTGTGAGTCATGTCAACAATTCAAATATCCGAATGGCTCCTCTAAATCACCATTAGAGATGCATATCATCGAGGAGCCATGGCATACAATACGGCTATCCATATCAACTCGATTGGTGTCGTCAATTGAACCAAGCAATCGAATCGGATGTCTAACACAACATACCAAAAAACAGCCTTCCGTTTTCTATTGACAAATTTTTTTAATGTAAATCATATAAACTGACAAACTGAAACAAATAAAAAAATCGAAAACTAATCTCATTCTATCAATCTTTATACCTTTCTGAATACCGACTCATTAACTAAACTACTTATACTCTACATAGTACTCGACTAAAATGTGACCATCAATATGTTCCATCGAAATCATTCGAATAGCTCTAGATATACAGTCAAAACTATCTGATGAGACCCTTTAGCAAGGTCGAAACCGGTCATAGTTGCCAAAAGGCACTAACTCACACATATAAGTTTCATCAATCGAGAGAACTGCCCGAACTCTCATAACAACAAGAGCATCTATTGAATATTATTTCGTTACAGATACTTGGGTTATTAGTGAAGATTGAATTTCTTTTTGTTGCAGATTCGGCATAGGGGATTTTTATGTGGCTGTGGTAGTGGATGGAAGTTGCCGAAATTGGTGGTTTGCTAGACCCGTTGTTTGGATTTGTGAATGAAAGAATGCTTGCTAGGGAATCTATCGTCTAATTTCTGAGCTCTTACTGGTATTTTATGGTTTCTTGAATTCTCATTGAGTGATTTTTTGACCAATGAAAATTTTAATTTCAGAGTAGTAGCTTCACACCGATGTAGAAATCAATGTCGAACCGTTGCTATGAGTATTTTTTTGTTGAGTCTAATTTAAAAAAGTGTAGATTCGATGAAGAAACAAATCATATCGAAGGGAAAATAAAAAGTTGAATATTTGTCAGAGAAATCGATTGATTAAAAACGTTCTTTTGAATAATTTTTTCTCATTCATTTCAAATCAATTCTGCTTTGTTGTCAACACTTGTTAAATCACAAACAGAAAGTTTTTTTTACATTTCAAGTAAGCCGTTGAATTTCATTTTTCAGTCAAAGAGAAAAGAACAAGTGTCTGAGGAATAATGGACTTGTGGGAAAGATACGTAACATTTGAAATTGTTGATAAAATGTTGAAAAATTAACGAATAAAGAATTCAAAATCATATTGACATTACCTATTTAAAGTTTTCTAGATAGAAATAAATATTTTTATTTCAGAAGATAATCGAGATCGACATATTTTGAGAGAATTTAATGATGAACAGTCATTTTACTAAAAAGTGAATATTCACAAAATAATCTGAGGAAGAATTAGAATAGAATTTAAATTAGGACATTTTTTTAGCAATTTGGAAAAAAAATTAGAAAATTTTTCTTTTCTTTAAGATTATTTTCTACGTTATGAATCGTTTTGGTGATATCGATTATTCATTTAAACGGCTTCCTCCTGTTTATGGTTTTCATAGTGAACAACTCGTTTCGATTGACGAAGCTCTTCAACTAATTGAATCACAAATCAAAGAATTATCTCGTTATATCAAAATAGCTAAAAAACATTGCACATATCCAAATGAACATGGACTTTCACAAGATCAATCAGCATCAATTTATATTTACACGATGGAATGGGGAGAAACCACTCTTTATCGAGTTTTAAATCTAGCATTGAGATCAGAAAATAGACAAACTTTGAAAATTTGGTTTCCTTATTTGAAATTATTCAATTCAGCTTTAGATCTTTTACCAACTGTTAAAGAATCAGTTTGGAGAGGTGTTCCACTTGATATTGGAAAGAATTTTACTAAAAATCAAATTTTTACATGGTGGTCTGTTAGTTCTTGTTCATCATCTGTCAATGTTGTTGAAACGTTTCTTCTAAATAAAAATAATGCAACTTTATTTTTAATTGAAGTTGTTAATGGGAAAAAAGTTTCCGGTTATACCGAATATGAAAATGAAGATGAAGTTATTTTAAGAAGTGGAACTGAATTTCAAGTTAAAGCAAATCCTTTGAAACGACCAGATGGCTCACATATTGTTCATTTGATTGAAATTGATGATAAAGATGAAGATGAAGATAAGAAACAATCATTGGCAACAGCTATGAAAAATTTAGATGTCAAACCAAACGTATCAGGTGAGTTATTTCGCAATTGAAAATTGATTAAGTCAAATTGGTGAGAGGATAAATTTAAAAAACACAAATCAGTTGTCTATTTTTTTGAAATCGAACATGAAAAATTCGAATTTCATATTAGCTTTGAAAATGTGTTGTTATTCGAAATTTTGATTTTGTTTAAAAATCGTTGAATTTGTTATTTGTTCTTGTAAAATCTCTGTTCTGTTGTCAGACTTCAAAAGGTTCGATCCCTTTCCCCGGCACTAAGAATGATGTCGCTGGTTTTATGATGAACGATATCGGAAGAACAAGGGACTAATCACTAGTGTTTGACTTGTACGTTTTTGTTCTTTCTCTGTTGCGTTATATAAATAAAAAAAATTTGTTGGTTGTTTTTCATTTTTTCTTTCTGTTTCAATACATTGACATCTCCGTTCTTATGTTGAAATGAAAAACGGTTGTTTATGATTTCGATTGATGCTAGTTTAGGATTGTTTTCTTTTTTGATGGAAAAAAATGATTGATTCTTTCTATAATCTTTTTCTCTATCGAATCGAATAAAAAAGTTTTATCAGTCTTATTTATCACTTTTCCGGCTTACGATGTTTTTGTTTTAAATTTGAATCAACAAAACGAATTTATCATTCGAACTTTTCACGGTCATATCTGACAACAAACATTTTCTCTCATAGAAAAATTCATCAATCAACTGAGTTCAAATTTCTCTTAAAAGATTTGTTTTTCGTCAGGATCAAAAAAGTTAATTTCCATCGTTTAGAACTCAAATGGAAACAACAAGCAAAAACAATCGCCGGAGGTAATGGACAAGGAGACGAATTAAATCAACTCAAGCATCCTCGAGGGATCTATGTCGATCATAAACAACAATCGATTTATATTGCTGATTCGGACAATCATCGTATTGTTAAATGGAAATTAGGTGAAAATGACGGAGACATTGTTGCAGGAGGAAATGGAGAAGGAGGCAGAATCGATCAATTGAATAGTCCAAGTGATGTCATTGTCGATCAAAACAACAAATCTTTGATTATTTGTGATTGGGGCAACAGAAGAGTCGTTCGATGGTCTTTACAAAATCCAACGAACAAACAAGTTATCATTCCGAATATTTCATGTTTTGGATTAATGATGAATGAAAATGGATATTTGTTTGTTTCTGATTATGAGAAACACGAAGTTCGAAGATGGAGAAAAGATGAAATAGGAGAACAAGGAACAATTGTTGCAGGTGGAAATGGAGAAGGAGGTCAACTCAATCAACTCAGTTGGCCAACATTTCTCTTCATCGATCGAGAAGAGACTGTTTATGTCTCAGATTCGGATAATCACCGTGTGATGAAATGGTTAAAAGGTGCACGCGAAGGAATTGTTGTTGCTGGTGGACAAGGTCAAGGAAATAATTTAAAACGATTAAATCAGGCAGAAGGATTAATTGTGAATGAAGTTGGTGATGTTTATGTGGCTGATTATGGGAATAATCGAATAATGTGTTGGTCACCAGGATGTGAAGAAGGTCGAGTTGTTTTTGGTGGAAATGGTCGAGGAGAAAGATCAAATCAGTTTAGCTATCCAATGGGTCTATCATTTGATATTAAGAATAATCTTTATGTTGGCGACTGTGAGAATCATCGAATTCAACAATTTTCTGTTGATAAAAATTGAAAAAAAAGAATTTCGTTTAATTTAAATAAAATTTCTTTTAAATAAAACAAAGATCAATGACAGAAAAATATTTTTCGTTGAATTTATTTCAAAACACAAATAAATCTTTTATTTTACAATTCATACACGATTGTCTTCAATTTTTCTTTGTTCTCAACGTATTTTCCTAAATTTATTTTTGAGTTTTATTTGACTTTCGACTGATTGAAAGTGAATTTTGAAATTGTCAAATAGAGAGAACTGATGTCGATGATATTCTTGTTCGAATTCGATTTTATCATTGAAGTACCGAAGAAAAACTTGTTGAAAAGATCGTCTCATTTTCATTGTTAGTCGAAGATTTCGAAGAGAAATTCTTCGAAATATTCGAAAGTTAAAAGAGTCTTCATAAGTCTTGATGAATTTATTTTAATAATTACAAAAAAATTAACAAATTGAAATGTGAAAATGTTTCTTTTTTTGTTTTTTTCAAAAGTATTTTGAGAGATTTTTGAGTGAAATAGATTTTTTGTGATTAATATTTTTGCTGTTTGAGTGGAAAGTTTTTGTTAACCCTTTCCGGCCGGCTCCTAGAAGCAAGAGTGTTAAAAATTCTCTTTTTATATATTCGTTCTCTCTTGACCATGGATATTGTCAAAATCCAATTAAGAACTTTAAGAAGCTAATTCTTGGTCAAATATGGACATGTTGCCAAAAGGCAACATCCGGCCGTAAGGGTACAAGAAAATGAAAAAGTGACTCTTCTTCTATATAATAATATTTCATAACCTATAGTTGGGCTTGGTCAAAATAGGTGTTTAAGAAAACGCTTTGATATTTGAATCATCCTAGGCGTTTTATAAGTATGAAATATCTCGTAAATACCTCAAAAACCATGAAAATCAAACAAAAATTTGCATAGTTTTAGTACCACACTTTCGAAATTCACTATAATCTCCATACTGTCATAGTAGAAACTAACACTTACGTTCAAATTATCAGATAGAACTGTCGAGAGAATGAGAATTCCAATGATTTGACTCTGTTCTACACGAAATACGACTTAATTTCGCTTTATTTTCATGCATTTTGAAGTATTTACGAAATATTTCACAC
>Ga0209935_1002255_pt1 | contig 24460 bp, 22 predicted proteins | sample ThiBio_1000_plan_2_FD_183958 | JGI IMG/M metagenome (GOLD analysis project Ga0209935, IMG submission 183958) | Wastewater bioreactor microbial communities from Cape Town, South Africa - Thiocy_cont_1000_plan (SPAdes) | ecosystem: Engineered > Bioreactor > Thiocyanate-remediating >...
CTCAATGTTTCGTTTTGTGTTCAGAAATAATCCTCGAAAACCGATTCAGCAAACTGAAGATAATTCGAATAAGGTAATTATTTCGAATGGCTTCGATAATCTTGTTTAACTGATTTTCTCTTAGCTTCAATTATCGAATAAATTCGGCATGCTCGACGATGATGACAACGAAGACGAAACATCGCCCGTTGAAGATTAATCCAAATCAAAATTTCACTCTTTTGCCTTAATCAGTTCATTTTTTTTCTTTCGTTAATTTTTCTCCGGTTAATTTCAACTTGTTAAATTCACTTTATTTTTCTCTATCTGTTAAAATTGATCCATTGTTCAGTTTTTTTTGAAAGAAAAAGAAAAAAAAAAGAAGAAAAACTGTTACGTTATGCTCGTTAGAAAAAAAAACAAACCGATTGTTTTTGTTTTTTTTCTTGCTTTTAGATTCGACAAAAAAAACAGCTAATACTTTATTTTCTTACGTCATAGACAAAATATAAATATATTTGTATCTAAACGTTGCTTCTTTGATTTCATACGTAAAGGTAAATACATGTGCGAGCTGAAAAACGGAACGAAAAATGATTTTTTTTTACTTGTTCGGACAGATTCATATGTGTGAATAATCGCGAAATCATTTCAATACGAAAGAAAATTTACAAACGAAAATATTATTCGAATATGAATACAGTTAACTCGATGAAGGATGCGGAGAGTGAAGAAGTTTACGATGACGTTTCGACGGTGATGAAAACTGCATGGGATCCATTGCATTGTGCAGATTGGGACAAACAATTGCCAAATGCGACTTGTTTGGCAAGGATTAAACGGTAGAATTTCATCTGTGATCAAGAAAAATCAGCAGGTTTTTTGCTGTTTTTTTTAGAGATATTTCAGGAGTTTTCAAAGATCCACCACCAGGGATGTTTATCTCTCCGGATCCGGATAATATAACTAAAGTAGAACTGATTTAATTTGAAATTTAGACAAGGATTAAGTCGAGATGAATTTAGATTCATGCATTAGTTGTCGGACCATTTGATACTCCATATGAAGGTGAATGACGTCGATTGTTGTTGTTTGAAGAAATTTGTTGTTTTCTTTTATTCTTCTAGGAGGATTTTTTTATTTTATAATCCGTTGTCCACCTGATTAGTAAGATGAATTTGAATAGGATTAGTCTGTATTTAAGTTTTGTTTTCAGTCCAATTCGAGCACCTCGCTGTCGGCTGATGACAACGGGGAATAGTACCGTTCGTTTCAATCCGAATCTTTATCGAAACGGTAAAGTTTGCCTATCGATTCTCGGGTACAGAACTTTGATTTCCAGTCCAAATCTATTTCGAACTAAATATTTGTTTAAAGTACTTGGACTGGTCCGTCATGGTCTCCTGCACAATGTATATCTTCTTTGTTGATATCTATTCAATCTCTAATGTCAGAAAATCCGTATCACAACGAGCCCGGTTTTGAAAATGTGATTGACTGATTTCGTTTTGATATTTGAATGAGTTTTGCTTTCGTTCAGGAACGTACGCCTGGTGATTCGAAAACGTACAATGAAATCATTCAACACGAGACTCTGCGTGTTGCAGTTTGTGAAATGTTAGAAAACCCAAATTCTTGTCCAACGCAACTCTAGTAAAAACGCTCATTGACTCAAAGTCCAAAAAAACATTTCGATTGACTTTTAGTGAAGTTTTAACGAAACAATTCTTTCAATTCTATGATTATTATGTTGAAATTTGTACAGAAAATATAACAAAAGACGGCAAACCAATGGCGGTAGGTCGCGATTGACTGATGAAATTCGGTCTTAACTATTGATTTTGTATTTTCTAAAGGATCCATTTGGTGAAGCTCGTGGTTGTTTTCAATATTCATCGATTTTAACTCGTTTGGAGAAAATCAAACATAAACTCGAAATGAACATCGATTCGACATCGTCGCCATCAGAAATCGATAACTACGCAAAACAGGTGATCAATGCTGCGGAATTAAATTCAAATATTTCATCAGTTAATGATATCGATATGGATGATATATTCAATAACGACGATGATGAAGAAGAAGAAGAAGACGAAGAGGAAAATGATTAATATACTCAACTTTTTATTATTTTCTTTTGTCTTTTGATGGAAAACAAATCTGTATTATAAAATCAAGAAAACGAATTTCCGTTCCTTTTTTTTTGTTCTTCAAAATCGAAACGAAAAACAAAACATATATATATAAATAAATAAAAGTTTCTTCTATATATAACATTGAAATATCTTTTTCCAATCCGATTCATTCGAGCGTCCTCTACGTCTTTATTATATCTCGATAAAGAACTTCGATAGACAATAACCAATATTGATCGAAATTATTTTCGTGCTTGATTGTTTCAATGGGCGCGTACTTAACAGCTCCTGTCTGCGAAAAAGAAACTCATGAAGATGCAAATCAGCATTTAGCGTTTGCAGCGAGTTCAATGCAAGGCTGGCGAATGTCACAAGAAGATGCACATAATGCAATAATAAATTTCGATGAAAAAACATCATTATTTGCTGTTTATGATGGCCATGGCGGATCGGAAATAGCTGTTTATTGTTCGAAATATTTGCCTGAATTTTTGAAAACATTAACATCGTATAAAGAAGGACAATTTAAAGATGCGTTAATTGAAGGATTTCTGAAATTTGACTCGAAATTACTTGAACCTGACGTGAAAAAAATCTTACAGAAATTAGCAAATGAAGAAGAAGACGAAGAAGAAGAAGAAGAAGAACAGGAACATGAATTTGTTGGATCATTGAATCCAAATGAAGAAAATCATCATAATGATGAATTGAATGTCGATGAAACACAATTATTAAAAAACGAAGCACAAATTCCAATTGAAGAACTCGTTAAACGGTATCAAAATGATGAATCGAATGCTGATGAAACACAGTTATTAAAAAATGAAGCACAAATTCCAATCGAAGAACTCGTTAAACGATACCAAAATGATGAAAATAAAGAAGAAAAAATTCCAAATGTTGAAATCGATGATGAACAACAAACAATTACACTTAAATCCGGTGAAACACCTCCATCATCGTCAAAACGAGTGAGAAAACCGGTGACTGATACCGAAACATCTGTGCCTATTCAAACAACGTCTTTACTTCGACATTTAATCAGTAATAATACCGATGAATTAGATGACGACGATGATGACGATGAAGATGATGAATCGTTTCATGAGTAGGAATAATCGAATATTCGATTGAAATATTTGATGAGTTTAGATCGGACGAAGAAACAAGTGGAGATGAGGCTGAAGGACAAGATGATACGCCATTAGATGCAAAGAAAACGGCACAAATACAAAAATTGTACGATTTTCGATGAAATTGTTTTCTAATTCGAACTATTTTCTTTGACTTTTAAGAATGACAAAATCTATTTTAGCAATATTAAATCGACGTCATAAGAAAAAGAAAGAAGAAAATGATACTACGAATGGCGATGACGCCAAAGAAAATGAAAACGATCAAGAAGGAGAGGAAAACGGCGAAGAAGGTGCCGAAGACGACGACGACAACGATGAAGAAGATGAGGATGAAGACGAAGACGAAGATGACGAAGAAGAAGAAGATGCTGGTATGATTGATATGGATAATGATCCTGGCTCATCAAGTGGTTGTACAGCTGTCGTCACATTACTTCATGACAGAGAATTATTTGTTGCCAATGCCGGCGATTCTCGTTGTGTTGTTTGTCGAAATGGTCGAGCTGTCGAAATGAGCATCGACCACAAACCCGAAGATCCTGAAGAACGTCAACGAATCGAAAAAGCTGGCTTTAAAGTCACTTTAGACGGACGTGTCTCAGGTGGATTAAACCTTTCACGTGCCATTGGCGATCATGCTTACAAAAAGAAAGCATCTCTGCTTCCCGAAGAACAAGCCATTACTGCTCTACCCGATATACGAACATTAACTCTTGATGATCAAGATGAATTTATGGTTCTTGCTTGTGATGGCATTTGGAATTTCATGTCAAGTCAAGATGTAATCGATTTCGTTCGATTACGATTAGATAAGAAAAGTCTCAGTCAAATCTGTGAAGAATTATTCATGCATTGTCTCGCTCCGAATACTCATGGCGATGGAACAGGCTGCGATAATATGACGGCAATTATCGTTAAATTTACTTCGAACAATAATTCAACAACAAATAATAAACGATCGTTATCATCGGATGATATTGAAGAAACACTAGCGAATAAAAAAATCAAAAATACCATTAACTCTATCGATTAACATAATCATTTATTCAATTTTTTGTGTATGTATATAAAAATATCAATAAAGTCCAACTCGTCTGTGTTCAAAAAAGGAGATTTATTTGAAATAAATCAATATTTGACGAAACAACAATGAGAAAAAGAAAAGAAGTTCGAATTATTTAAAACTAATAATTAAATAAGATTCAGCTGGTTGAATGGTATTTTCTTGTTGAGTATATTCGTATTTAAAACGAGCACGTTCGGAATATTTACCATTGAGTTCCTCGACCGCTAGAAGAGTCGTTTGCGCTTTTTGAACTTGATCGATCGATACATGTTTCGGTGTGCCGATAGTCGCTTGAGAAACTCGCTGATTGACATGCTCGATGGCTTGTCGATATTCTTGATTGGTTAATTTGCCTTGTAACCAAGACGAATCGAGAAGTGAATTGGAATTGAAGAAACCATCGAGTGATTTCAATCGAATAGTTCCATCGACTAATTCAGCCGATGGATAACGTAAAAGATTATCGTTTAGATATTTTTTAACGTCATTTTCAGTATAAACTTGACTGCCTCCGCATCCCATGTTTATCAGAAGAGAAAAAGTCCTTCTGTTCTCGAGCGTACTTTTTAAAAATAAAAGTTCTCGTTTTGTTTTTCTTCTCTTCTTCTTCGTTCTTTCGTTGTTGAGAAAGAGAACTTTTCTTTCTCTCCGGATGCTCTCGTGAGTCATTGGCGTTGAACTTTTTCCTTGTAAAACCTCCGCAGGTGTCGTCATTGAGTATTTGGTTAATCCTGTCTGACAAAATTCCAGACGACGACGAAGAAGATAAAGAAGAAGACCATGCTTTTGCCTTTTATTCGACTTCAATTGATATCCAATGTCAATAAAACGAAAGAGCGAGAGGTTGTGTCGTTCAAAGATTAACAATAAGATTGAATCGATGATGTAAACGATGAGAAGATTTGTTTTCATCTTATTCGAACGAAATACATTGTTTCGATTGAAATCACTACGATGATTAAATATCTAGTTCTGATGATTTTCTTGTCAATCGTTGATTCTCAAGAGAGAAATTATAATTTCTTTATGCCGGACTTGCCACCATCATCATTATCATCATCTCATTCGGCCAGTTCGTCATCATCAATTCCAACAACTCGAAAGATTTATCCATTTTCGGCGAATTCTTTTAATAAAGTTTCTCTCTCAGGTGGTCCGTTCAATGTTAAATTCTATCAAAATCCGAATGTGAACGATAATTATACGTCGGTTGATGTTGTCGCCGAAGAAGCTCATCATGCATTAGTCTCAATCGAAATTCTTCCGATGGAAATTCTTTCAATTCGCGTGCAAAATAATCTCAATCTAGTTAATAAAACAACTATTAGTTTGACAATAAATTTCTTCGAATTAATCGAATTAAACATCGACGGACTCGTTAATACGCATTGTTTGAATTCGATCGAAACCGATCGATTTCGTTTAAATAATCGTGCCAATGGTTTTATTAAATTGAAATTTCACGTCAATGTTCTCGAAGCATTTCTTCATTCATTCGGTCGCGTCAAACTCTGCGGACAAGTCAACAACGAAGCAACAATTCAATCGCTCGGCGTCGGCGATGTTCAATGTCGAAATTTATTCACCAAAAAGATCAATGTGATTTCGAGTGGCATTGGAAATCTTTATGTCAAAGCAACAGATGAAATCAATGTCATTTTAAGTGGCATCGGCACGGTTTATTATACTGGACCAATCAAACAACAAACGAAAACTGGTTTAGGAAATCTAGTTGAAATACCTGACGAATGAGACAAGTTATGTTGTTCGAATAAAAAGACTTCTTTTTTCTCTCGCTTCATTTGATCTCTACCTGGCTGGAACGAACAAAAAAAAATACCGAGGAGAAATCGTGTATGAGAAGGAAAAGGAAAAAAATTGAATAGATTCTCATAGAAATTGTCGTACGAGTACAAAACACATACGATGAGACCACCATCTGGTTGCCAATCTTTAAACGTCGACGCTGATAAATACAATCAGAATAACGAGTCAAAAAAAAGAAAGAAGAAAAAAAGAAGAAGAAGGAAGAAGAAACTCAGCTTTCTCTCATTTGTCGTTATTACCCGCTGGGGCCATAGATCGTATATGTGTTCTTCTTTAACATACAACACGCACACATAAGCACACATAACTCGAGACAGACAGATAGATAGATATAAAAGCCAACTTCGTCATATTATTGAATGAGAAAAGACCATTAGCGAATGTGTTTTGTAACTTTCTATTGATGTTAAATGTCAATAGATAGAATTACAAATAATTCAACGACGAAATTATGTTTCGAACACGTTCATCAATTTCTTATGAAATCTTGCATGGACTCAAATTTCCGGCAAATATGTCAACATTAATTGCATATATGAGTTATTTTCCACCGCCACCACCCATTCTACCTGCACCACCAGCTCGTCGTTCATGGACATGTTCACCTCAGTCATTATCATGTCTCGTCTCGGACGATTACAATCCTCCATCATTACGACACTATTCATCACCGAATCAGTTCAATGACACGAAACAAATACCGAATCGTTCCTATTCGACAACCACATCATCATCATCGAGTTTAGCATTTTCACTGTTGAATTTCTTTCGTCAACATCAATTAATTTCGATTTTATTAGTTGTTCTTATTCTATTCACGATTCTATTTCTTATTTTGATTATTTATTATCAACGTTCACGTCAACGACAGACGAATTCCAATGATAAAAACAAAAAATTCTACTATCATTTAATACCACATCGACAAAAGAAACAGACGAATAAAAATGTCAATGAAGAAAATCTAGTACGATTAAGAAAAGATCCGTCGCCAAGTTCAACTATTCGAATACATGAAAATAATCAACATGAAACCGAAGAAGCCGTTTGAGAATAACGAATCTATCGCAGAGAGACGTTCTACTTTCAATGACTCACATGTTTCGTTTGTTTTCTATTTGAAAAATAAATTTTGCTTTTATTGACGTAGAATATAGATAAGAAATCACTTGACCTCTCAGATGATTATCGGGTGTCACGTTCTCAAGTACCGATAAAAGAAGAAAATAAATATGTTGGGTCAATGTATTCGCAGTTTCAACAGTCGATAAGAAACAACAAATATGCTTAATCCATTTCGACAGGTAATAAACGATTCAATTCTGCGTGTTAATTATTTTGATGTTTTCTTTGAGATTCTTTTTCGAACAATTCGACCATCGAATGCTATTCGTTTGAGTTCGATCAATGCCAAACAATCGCCTGTAGGGGAAAAACACGTTTTCAATTGTAAATTTCGATTCAATTCATTTCAGATCACAGCAAATATTCCGAAAGGAATATGGAAACTTGGAAAATTAAATCATATCGCCGTTGCCGTACCGAATATCGGTAATGACGAATCAAACTAATTTCTTTCTCTTTGATGAGAAATCGATTTTCTAGATGAATCAAGTAATTTCTTTAAAAATATTCTTCATGCTGAATCGGTTAGTGGCGGTGTTCAACATAAAGAGCATGGCGTTCATTCCGTCTTAGTCGATTTAGGAAATACAAAAATCGAAGTAAATTCATTCGAATAAACGATCGTTCAAACTCAACTCTCAATAAAAAAAATCTTCAGCTTCTTTTGCCACTAGATGAGACAAGTCCAATAAAAGATTTCTTAGAAAAAAATCATTCAGGTGGAATTCATCATATTTCTATCGAAGTAAAACGAGAAAACGTCGAATTTTCAAATTCATTTGAACTTATTCTTCGATCTAGGTCGATCATATCAACGAAGCAATTAAAGATCTTCATCGGCAAAATATTCGAACGCTAACTGATCATCCTCAGATCGGTGCACGTGGCAAATCGGTGATCTATCTGCATCCGGATGATTGCGGCGGCATATTAATCGAACTCGAACAAGTTTAAAATCGTTGCTTGACAACATGAAAATTAGTTTTTTGTTTTGTTTTTTTGTTATTCGATTGAAATGACTTCGTGTGAAAATAAAAGTTTGCCAAGTACGACAACATCTCCTCGTCCTTGTTTAAAACATCGAATTCAATCGAATGACATTCAAACTCGAACCACTCGAGTCTCATTCGATGAAACCAATTTGCAAGAGAAACAAACACATCGATCAGATTTATTTCAGAAAAAAGCGAAAGAATATCATTCAGACGAATTCAATTCTTTTCGAATGCGTATCAAAGATAAAGAACCAATCGAAGAATAAAGAAATACACACGCACACACACGCACATACAAATTGTTTTTTTTTAAACAAATGTCGTCTGATGACCAGTGGTCGTTGCCGTTGTTGTTGTTGTTGTTGATGATGAGTCCTCGGTGGAACTTGAACCACATAGATCACGTGCTTCGCATCGTTTCGGAGTTGAATAGTATTGGGCACCGGATAGGGCTGCAAGTGGAGTCGTTTTCGAGCGTGTATAAGTTTTGATTTCGCGTAATAATGGAAGAGTTGTTGATGGCGGAGTTGTTTCTTGGATGTCGAGTTTAGTTGGTCGATTGACCTGCGATGAATCTTCGACTGAACTGATGTTTATAATTGGTTCAGTTGGCGAATCAATAATACGAAATCGTATTTGATCCATGCTCGCTTCACGAATGTCTCGAATGCGAGAGAGTTTATTGAGAGTCGACTGATTGAGACGTTGCTGCGAGGACGATGTTGGAACTTGAAGAAACTCGGAAGAACGCGACGCATGAGTCGACGAACAAGGAAAATCGGAATTTCGTCGAATGTTATATCGACGTGACATTGAGCAAGGCGTTTGCGTCGGTTGAGTACGCGGTACGAGAGAGGAGAATATTGTATTCGAAGAACTCGTTAAGTCCGTTAGAATCGATGTCACATCTGTAGACATGAGAAATTGTTCGTTAGTTTCATCTAATTGCATCGAATGAATTCTTCGAAAAAATAGAAAAAAATCAAAATATTCCGAATTTCCTTGTGATTCGAGAGCGATTTCTTACCCGCAACCTCGTTGAACTTTAAAAGCCAACGCTCGAACTAATTGCGAAGGATCTTGTTCGTGCAAAACTACGCAAATTTCATTATGCAAATCTTTGTCAACCATAAACAAATCTTTGTATTGTTCGATCAACATTTTCAGAACGCTTTTGCCTTGTTCCATTTGATCGGCCGTTATGGCGACGCTCGTATCTTTACAAGACATAACCGGTGGTTTTCCGTCCATTAAAATCGTCGGAGCAAAAACAATGGCTAAATTGGCTGCATCCATTTTGTTGCCAGGAATCAACACTTTCCCATCGGTTCCCAAACGATCTTGAGAATTGATCGAAACATGATTGAGAAACTTCAGTAATGTGTATAATGTATCACGATTGGTCGAAGGTAGAAGACTGATGAGATAGGAAAGTGCACGCGATTGATCTTTTGGATTTAATTCTAGAATTGAGTTGATTGATTGAGAGAGAAAAACGAAAGAATAAATAACGAACTTGTTCGAACATGAAGAAATAGTCCGCATAGTTCACGAGTTAATAAAGGTTCGGGTAATTCACGAAGGAATTCTTTGATTAATCCAGCTATGTCATGTGCGTTGGTTGAGGAATCAAATGTTAAACTTCGATTGATATTAACTTGATCTTTTAACTGAACAGAAAAAAACAAAACGAATGATTTGGATTTGGATTTTAATTAAATTACCTCTTTTAAACGTTTTTTCGATACACCAACACGAAATAGACCCACCGTTTGCAAAGCTAAAACAAATACAGACTTGCAAATTATGTTTAGTAATAAGATAAATTTCTACCGTTTTTCTCTAAATAATCACAACAATTTTTAATCAATTCCGGTACTTTAGCTGGATAACATCTTAAGGTTTTCATTCGATTGATTCCTCCGGTTGTATTTTCATTTATTGCTAACGCTTCCAACGAGACCGAACGTAATTTCGTATCTTCATAATCCGGATCAAAAACCTTTGAAAACAACAATAGATCAATTTATCGTTTAATCTTTAGTCGGATCTCGTTTCATTTACGTATAAACTACTTGGACTTGCCGGGGAAATCGAACAGCCACTATCATTTGTTGATGAAATGCTTCCCGATGGGCTCGTTCGTCTGTCGGTGATTTCACTACTATTAGAATTCTCGTCTTGTAAACGATTATCATCGTCATTAACACATTGAGATAGCGCAACACCGAACACATTTCCATTCGATTTCGAATCTATTCAATCAAAAATTTCGATCGATTGTTGTTTTTCAAAATCAACATATAACAGAAGAAAAAACAAAGAACATGATTTGCTCATTAGATCAATGTCTCATCCCATATCCGTTGTTATCTTGCCGAAATTATAGGGTGTGTTGAGAGTGAAGAGGCGTTCTCTGTGTTTTTTTTCCTGTTATATGTTAATTTATGAGTAGATGTTTGATTAAAACAAACCTTTGGCATCCTTCGTCTTTTCACTTGATTTACTTCGAAACATAAAATGATGTTTACGTTTTCTCACAGATTCTTCTAAAAGAAATAAGATTCAGTTTTCAATATCGAATTTCCCAAGGACAAACAAAAGCTGAGATATCGATGCGAATATATAACGTATATTCATATCCTTGCATTCAATCAGTCTGATTGACTTCTCTCCTGTTGAAAACTGAGAAAAAAATTCAATGGAAATCGGACACTTGTTGTTTTCTCTCTCTCTCTCTCGTTCGTTCGTTTTTTTGATGAAAATCTTCTGATCATAAATCAAGGCCATGCACGTACAATGGAATTTAATCAACGAATGCTTAATTGAATTATAAACGAGAAGATTTTTCTTATTCGATTAACTTGATTTGCTACGTGCATTCGAATAGATTTTCTTTTCACTCAAATGTCAAATGTAATTTCGTTTGAGTTATCTTCAACAAATTTTACCTTTCGGCACATGTATTGACATGCCAAGATCGTATTGAGATGTTTGTAAACGTTGTAAAACAATACGTTTCAATTGTTTATGTTCAACATATGTTAAATTATGTAATTCAATTGAACCAAGAGTTATTTTACTTATACCATCTGATGAACACCATTGTGATTTATCTGCCTAGAAGACAAACAAGCAATCTAATGTAACAGTGTTCGATATACAGCAGATGTGTGTGTGTGTGTGTTTCTCGATATTAAACAACAACGAAAAACAAAGATAGTCAAAAAAAAAATGGAAGGCAAACATATGTTAAACATCATCACGTGAACGTGATAATGTAAATACGTAGATTATATCAATCGGCTCTTTATCTCCGTGTTTGCATTTTTCTTGTGACGTAGTTTTAAGAGACAAAAACACAAGAAAAAACAACGAAGTAGTCTCTTCGGTTTGTTGATGACATACTTATCGACTTAGAGAGATTTTGCGTGCGTGCATGTCTTTTTATTCTGTCTTCGATTCGAGTTGAAACAGTTGTGTTCTCAGTAATTAGCAGTATAATCTATCGAAGTCCTAGCTTTACCTCAAAATGCCATTGCATTGTCGGCGGAATCATTGAAATATGGGTTTGATCGAGTGTTGTCGACGAGCCTCCAATTGCATTCGATAGAGCCGTTAGACTCGAATGATGTGCCGAGAGGATCGATGGTTTTGTCGAAGGTATTTTGACTAGAGAAAGAAAATTACGGAATGTTGAAATAGGTGAAGATGATGAGGTCGATGTAGATGAAGAAAAGGAATGTGATGAATTCGATGGTAGATCGATTCGAACATGATTATGTTTCGTTGTTTTATTGCGTTTAAGAATATTTCTCAAAGCCAATGCAGCCGGTGATGCATCGGGCAGCGAATACCGATAGTTTCTTCTTGATGATGGCGGCGGTTGAAAATTGATTTCATCATCATCATCTTCTTCTTCTTGTTGTTGTTCGTCTTCATTTGGTGTTGTTTTCGAAGTTTTATTTGCCAAGGATTTGTAAAGTGATTGACATCGTTGTCGACATAATTTGATGTAATCACCTTCGGATGTTTGCGGTTTATCGGTGGAATTCTTTCGTAGATTGATCAAAGGTTGAAGTTGAGGTCGGCCAACGAAGAGACTCGCTCGACGACGATTATCGTGATAGATACGTTCTTCAGGTATCGTCGAATTCTGCAGATCGGAACACGCCGATCGACGAATTCGAGTTTGCGAACGTTGGTGATTGGAATTCGGAGATGATGATGATGACATATTAGGCGAAGCGGATGCGGCACGATACTCGTCGATCGATTCCGTATCGAGACGAAAACGTGTCGTGGGCGTTTGACGAGCCATTGGATTTGAAAGTCAATTTGAACGAGATTCGTTGTTCAACATGATTCGATTGTGTGTTTTTTGATTTAGATGAGAAGAAAAAAAACGGGAAATTCTATGTACACCGAAGTCGATTTTCTCTCTCTCTCGATCTCAAATAAACATACATGCGCATGTGCGCAAAAGTTCTCTAATTACTAAAGGCCGTGGTGATGATGATGATACTTTCTCTCGTGCGTTTTTTTTTCTTCTTTTCTGTATGTTTTTCTCTTCTTCTTCTTCTTCTTCTTCGTTTTCTTCTCTAATAATGGCCAAATCGATCATTCGTCATTAAACATATTGAAAATAGACAATAAAATGAATGCTGATTAAAATCCTTGTATTCTAACGTTTGAAAATCCAACTGATAATAACGTTCAAGTTAAAAGGAATTTGATGTCGTATATGTGTCGATTTTCAACAAGCGTCGCTTCTAATTATATGCGCGGAGTTAGACCGAAAACGACGACGAACGTCAAGAGAATGACAACAGCTAGAGAACCGTCGTTTTCCTTCTCTTCATCTTGTCTGTCGTCTTTTCGCTGCTGTTACTCTCCGTAATCAGCGATTGGATCAACCGACCGATAGACAGAAAAAGAAGAAGAAGGAGGAAGAAGACGACGTTGTGGAAACAGAAGGGAAAAAAACGGGAACAACTTAGTTATCTTCTTTTCGAAAAAAAAAACAAATCTCAACGTATGACACAATACGAATTTATCCGATAGATGAGGAATAGTTTCATTTCATTTCTTTTTTGTTTTGTTTTTCAGAGCCGAGATTTGAAATCTGTTGTTGTTCATTCATTCTTTAGGTTTTTCTCTCTTTTTTTTCTTCTTCTTCTTCTTATTTTGTTTCGATTGAGAATGTTATCAAGTGTAATAATAAAATTGACGACGGAAAACACGATTCGGAGACGAACGGAACGGAAGATATAGTTTGTTCGTGAGAATATTAGTAATAGTTGTTGTCGAATGCAAACAGAACAATATACCATCGATAGGCAAACGCTGTTCGTACAATGAAACTGCAAATATATCTTGCAATCTTTTTCCATTAGGGGAGTAAAATCGATAAACAGACATTCAATGAAGATGTTTGCTTGTTGATTTACTTTTTCGTCACAAACAAAAATAACGTTCAATCTATAGGGAATAACAGGCACATTAATTGTCAAAGATTGATTCATTCTTGACATTAGTTTTGCGTTTTTTTTTGTCTTGAAGTCAACTGTGAAATGAAGTGTCAATAGACGCGAGACAGCAGGCTAAATAACTGATGAGCGCGTACATATAAAAAACAAAAGCGCGTCGTTCTCAAGCTTTTTTTTCTGCGACATCTAACGAAGATTCTCGGGCAGGAAATCTGAGAAGAGAAAAACATTTGCGAAATTAATTATTACCGTTCGACAACGTTCGTGAGTCGTTGGGATCGAGTAAATCCATTGATATTAATTGGAATAATTTATCAATAGATCACTGCACCTAGAGGAGAATAAAAGAAAGGTGTTTTTACATGACGAAAGTAATTCAATCTATCGACTCGCTGTTTTTGATGGAGAAACTGTTGTCGGGCTCGATATGTTCTTTATTGTGTCTTACGTGTCAATCTTGTTCCTTTCGTTAGCATATGCCATTCCAAAAACGAACAAGCCAAAGGAATAAAGACGATCCGAAACGAGAGAGAAAATATCTACGTTCTTCGTGTTTTTTTTTATGTCAGTTTAGGACACAAAAAAACAATTGTGGTTCTTGTTGTATTTATTGATGTCATCGGAGATACGTATGTTATACGAGACGCGTCTCCCTATCGTTTTCTCTTTATCTCAGATATTATTCGACTGAAATACGTCATCGAGATCCAATAAGGATTTATTACATTCGAAAAGAAAAGATCTCGTTTTCTTGACTTACGCCGAAGAATGCTATTTGATTCCGGAAGAATTTTTCGATTTTGATTGATTATCATCAATAAAACTAATATTATTCATTCGATTTATTTGCTTTGTTTTTTGTTGAAACAATTACAACTAATTGACTATCTAATTTCTTTTGTGTTTTTTTTCCTTTCGACGGAATAATATTATCATATTAATCTTTCTCAATAGACTCAGTTTAAAAGTATACAACGATGCTGTAGGTCTTAACTGACTTTTGGAATTAAATTAAACAAAAAAGAAAAGAAAAGAAAACCTTCAAATGCAGGTTCTTTTTTTAAACCAAGAATTTTAATTACAAGAGATACAAATAAACATTTGACATTAGTTCGATTTCGTTGAATTTAAATTCCGACGAATTTGTTGTTTAGTTGAATTGGATAAATAATTTCTCAATGGTTGTGAATAAATCCATGAATGTTTCGTGTGCATGTCATTTGAAAGAGTATAACGTTGAGTAAAATGTTTTCGAAAATCTTCAGTATAAATCCACGAATTTGCTGCTGCTGCTGATGATGATGATTTGTCCTTTCGATTGATTTTCGGTGATATTGTGTTTGTTTTACTATAAGCTGTTTCAATAGCAAATAGTCCGTAATAGAGAACCATATTCTATAAAACTTGTTCTTTGATTAAATGACAACTCAAGAATGTTTCTTAGTGACATTCTCGTTAAAGAGAAAGAACGAGAAAATGTGTTACCTCAACCTACGAATATATGAATCATATTGTTTTCTCCGGTTATATTTTATATGTTTGTTAAATGACATGGAAACACCGAGCTTTCTTCTTCTTCTTCTCATAGATTACAATGAAAATTGATGCAGAGAAGAAATCCGAAACATTACGTCTTCGGTTGCACGGAAATGAACGGTATTTTCTTTCAAAAATAAGGTCGTACGACGTAGTTACAGATTGGGGTTTTCTCTATCGAAAAATTGCGAATCATAAGTGTCGTCTAGCGTATTTCGTTGGTTGGATGACGAAATACACTTTCTTCTTTTTTACCTTTAATATGAATACATAAAACGAAGGACAAGGTGGGGATCAGTTGATAATTAACGATCGCATATTTATTTACGATTGAATATTTTTTTTGAAAATCATTCAAGCAAATGAGTAATTCGGGCTCGCGTTCACAAAGTCATAATAACACTTCATCAAGAACACACAGCAGTTCGACTAATGTAGCCAGTAGTAGGCCGACCGGATTCGACGTCTTACGTGTTTATGAATCATTTGTTAATGCATTACGCGACCCGGCTAATGCTAAATCACCGATTGGCACGCAAGATTATATTAATGGTTACCGAGAATTAATAAAGTATAAAATTGCTCGTCAACAAATCACCGTTCGAATGTCTGTTTGTTTAGATTTTGTGATCAACTCGGTATGGTTTTTAAATTTGTCAAAGACGAAGTCGTAGATAAACTAAGTATTCTTCAACGATTTGTTGATCATGATCAAACATCGACAAAACATTTTGATACACTTCAAAAGGCGATTAACTATGAGCTTGAAAAGAATTTAATTAAATCAAATCCAGCAAATTTTGCCCGAACCCTTCTACGGCTTCACCGTGCATTTCAATTCATTATTCAATTTTTAAACGGCTTAGCTCAACATCCTCAATCAGAGAGTACATCATCGGTAGCAGCAACATGCTACGATGCAACTTTATATCAACATCGTAAGTCACAGAGAACGACAAAAGAGAAGATAAAACGATTTGTGCTCATTGTTTAGACGGTTTTCTTGCTCGTAAGACAGTGAAAATTGGTTTTTATACTTTGCCATCACGTCAACAAATGGACGACATTATTTTTCACGGGCAAAAACAAGAGCTCACTGAAAAATATGAAATATTTATGCGAACAATTCAGCAAATCTATGATACAGTTCAAGCTTTTTATACGGACAAACATTTATTAACTTTGCCATGAAATCATTCAATCGTTTCGCGTTTTTTGTTTGTTCTGTCAAGGCCAATCGATGATAATAAATCAAAATAAGATATCGAAAGCAGCTTTCGTCTTTTATTCACAAGAGATCGAAATGAATAAATCAAATTAGTTTGTCTACGAACTGGAATTTGAAAAGAAATCCGAAGAAACTTTTGCCTCCTCTCGAGAATATTCTTTCAGTCGAACTAATTCTTAATTATCGTTGCTTAATTTCCGGTTCTTTATCTTGTTGAGACAATGCAGACAAAAAAAAGAAGAAGAAAACCTTGACTTATTCGTTTCTGCTATAATAACAAATTCTTTTTTAAATTATAGAGAGAAAAAGAAGAAGAAGAAGAAGAAGAAGAAGAAAAACGTCTTTTTGTGTGCGTGTGATTTCCAAATGAAAGAAAAGGAAAAGAAAAGCGAGAGACAAAAAAAATTAAAACTTGCTAGAAAAATACCAAACCAATTGAACTGAATGAAAATCGACAAAACATAGAAAAAGCTGATGAGAAGAAATACAAAGACATTTGCACACTGAATAGAGAGAAACAGTCAAACTAGATTCGAAGAATAAATCGTTTATATAAGGTACAATTAGGGAAGTAAAACGAACAATAAAATGACAATGAGAAGAATAAGAAAGAATTGTTTGTTGTTGTTGATGATGTTATTTTGTATTTTAACAAACAAAGAAGCAGAAAAAAGATGAAATATAGACACGAAAGAGCACAAATGTTCATCACGTGAATAAGAATAAAAGGAAAGCTGAAATAAAATATAAAAGAAGATCGAAATTCTTTCGATAACAATAATCGAAAGTATTTTTTGAATACACACACGCACATACTGTGTGTGCGAATATCGCCTAGTAGATACTTCTCTGTTTTGTTGTTTAATGTACTAAGCTAAAGGAAAATGTTTGTATTAAGATTTGAATAAGAATAATACTTGCTCTTGCTTAGAGTGCGGAGAAACACCGACGAGAAGAAAAAAAAACGAAAAAGAAAAACGAAAGGAGAAATGTTCAAACAAAACACAAGACGAAACGACAAGAAATTGTAAATAAAATTTTTTTTTCTTTATGTTATTCAACGTTTAATGTTGAGTACCAGCTCCGTCGTTTGTACTTGTTGGAGCATAACCGCCTTGTTTGGCACGATTTTTACGTATGAGTAAAACGACCAAACCAATCAAAAGAAGTCCAATCATAGCTGCAGCAATGATGATAATTGGTAGCCAGCTCATGGTCTTCTTTTTGCCCGGTTCACTTATATCTGTACCATTGTTGTCGTTTAATTCGTTTTCATCTGGATAATAAGCAGGAGCGAGAGTAGCATTTGGATCGTTGACATCGCTACCGTCTTCACCATCGTCTCCTTGATTTCCGTCTTGTGAACCTTGATCTTCGCCTTCATCTAAGACAAAGACAAGAAATGCAATGTCGAAATTCAAACAAATCTTTCGAAAATGTGTCAGAGTAAAAATGAAATGAAAATGATAATTGAAAATAAATCATAAGAAGCAAGCAATCCAATCATATCTATATAGTGATTCGTCAAGCAAATAGAATTTTCGTGTCGGTGGACTTTAGCCTTTATACCATCATCTTTAGGAAAATTTGAAACAGTGGTGGTATCATCCGAATCAGATTCAAAAGGTGCATCGGTTGTTAATGCAGTCTGATCAGGTTGTTCATCATAATTGAAAGGTTCATTCTCGTTATTATTACTAGATGGGTTTTGGTTAGGTATTTTATCACTACCGGGGGCATCATAGTCAAAATCAGCATCGTTCTGATTCGTACCAGATGATTGGGGTTCTGATGGTAATGCGGGTTGAGGATTATTTTCTTGAGGGTGGTCATAATCAAAATCAACCTCATCATTACTGTTAGATTGAGGAGCAGGAGATACATTATTTTGATTGTATTGATCATTGTCTCCTGATTGATGATCCTGTGATGGATACTGAGGATTATAACCTTGATCATATGATGGATACTGAGGATTATAGCCTTGATCATGAGTGTCTGGAAATGTTTAAGATTTTTGTTTCATAGAAAATGAATGTGCATATGGCATCTACAGCTACTAAAGCTCGGACAAAGGCACGCGGATTTATTCTTACCTTGTGATGGATGTTGACCGCTTGAGTGTCCATCGTGTTGTTGTTGTTGTTGTGGAATACCTTCGTGAAGTTTTTGTTGATCTTGATTCGAAATTTGAGGTGCCGATGAATGCGGACGTGCTGGTCGTGGATAGAAAGCATTCGAACCGTCGGCACGTAAGATAGCTGGTGGTGCATTGAATGTACGAGTTTCAGCATTGTAGTTATTTTTAATAGCAGCACATGATGATTGATCACAACCTTGGGCATCGCATGCTCCACGTCCGGCTGCTGTATCCAAATAAGCAGACACACAAGTACATTGATGACCATTAGGAATAGCCTGAACGGCAAGTTGACCGTTGGCTAATTTTTCTAACAATTGACATTGACCGTTGGCGTCCAATTTTTCGATACTGCCTTCGAATTCTTTCAAATTTGGAAGTGAATTAATAAGATCTAATGATGGTGCTGCATCTCTGATGATTAACTTTTCTAAATTCTTTAAACCGTTCAATGCTTGTGGGTCAATGCCTTGATCAGCTGAAAGTGATAACGTATGAATATTCGGAAAATTTTGGAAAGCATTAGCTGGAATTTGTCCTGGACTATGAACTCGTAATTCTCCTAAATTATTATAATTTGGTGGATGTGGATCGTTGAATTCCGAAATGTAGAAAGCATTGATAGTTAAATCATGTACTGGATAGACAGGAAAGTTTTGTACGGACAAAGCACTAGCTTGTTTAGCTAATTCTAATCGTTGAATGTTTCCTGTGAATGATTGCGATGGATCCGAACGGATATCACCACCGCTTAGACGTAAATAGTTGATATTGGCGCCATTGAATAATTGTTGAAATGATCCACGAAATGGATACAAAGCGTAGAGTTCCAATGAATCAACGTTGATGTTTTGAAAAAGATTGACATTATCATTTGGTTGAACTTCAGGATTGTAGATTTCCAAAGCCACATGTTTACGAGCATCAGCTGGTAAATTATCCGGAAAAACTCGATTGAAAATGCCGGGCGATGTCAATTGAAGACCAGTGAATTTCTCGAATTTAATACGAAAATCTACATTGCCACTATCAGGTTTGAATAGTTGTTTGACGGGTGCAAACGTATATTCATTAACACTGATATCACTTTTCGCACTAACAACGATTTCAACCGATTGATATTTTTGTTGTTCATTTGGTGCAATGGTGAGTGACGATGGTAGATCATTTTCGGTGGTACATGTTACCCGGTAAGACGAACATTTGCAATCGAAATCGTAGATAGCTTGACAAGGAGTCGTGTCGGTATTACGACGTGAAAGTGACTTTTTAATCATCGATGTTGATGATGACGATGATACCAATAGAAATAATGTTAAGAATGTTAGACGCAACATGTCTTTTGTTCGAAATTGTTGGATGTTTTCAGAAAATTTGGTTTGACTGCGAGTGAGAGAGCAAATATACTATCTGCACAAATATGTGTCAATTGAACTAGTAGAATAGACTATGAAGGTCGATCTTTAAACCGACTGATAAACAAAATCTAGAAGAGAAGAAGAAGCAAAAAAAAACAACTAGAATTGAATGAATCATCGACAGCAAATAAAAAGTCAAACAATTATACGGCTCCTTGATAATGATAAAAAACATATTCGAAAATGCGTAAAGAAGAAAAAGGTTATTGAAATGTTTTCGAAACCATAAATTAACATTACTCGAACGAATATACACGTGCATCTCCGCATTTAATCACGGCATAATCTTCAGATTTATGCGTCTGGAAAATATACGAATATAAATTTATATGTATATGTATGTATACACTCACGAGTGTTCTGTCTGCCAATTTTTATGTTGCTCTTGTTCTCTCATTTTATGACTGCGAATCATCTATGAATAATCAGTCTCATCCTCTCTATTGCTCATTTCTCGCCTCGTCAAGATTAGTCATATTTCAACGGATTGATTACGACTCGATTATTATTCTTAGTCAACAGGATGCGACTAAACATTCGGAGAAACGTATGCTTCGAGCGTACGGAGAGAATCGGAGTAACATTTGAGAAACAAAACATACACTCTCTAAAGTAAACCAATTGAAGAGATCGTTGATCATGATGAATGAATGCGAAGAGAGACAGTGAAACAAAGAATGAAGGCAAGAGAGACAGAGAGGCGCAAGCAGCCCAAAAACGTGAAAGTATGCAGGGTGTACTCGTCCTTCTTACATATGCTCAATCAGTTCGCCTGCTTGACTATTATTAATGATGATGATAAAGGTAGATGGAATAGGAAAAAGAAAAGAGAAAATTCAAAATTCAAAGGCGAAGGGTAATGAAATAAATATAAATATATAAATATATATATATATAAAAGAAAAAAAAAGAAACAGAGTAAAGGTGAAGAAAAAAGTGTGTAAGAGGAAAATTTTTTTATACTCTCTCTCTCTCTCCCTTTGATTCGTCGTTGTCGTCGGCTATTGTAAACAAAATTGGCCGTTAGTAGTAACAGGGAAAGTTGGTAGATACTCCCGTTCTCATTTCTTCCATTTCTTCTTTTTTTTTCTCTCTTTTTCTTGTTCGCCTTCTTCAACTGCTAACATGAATAAGTGAATGTGGGTATACGCGTATTTTACATAATGGTCGTGGAGAAGAGAAAGAGAAGAAGAAGAAGAAGAAGAAAAAAAAGGAAAAAAAGGTACCGACGGCAGTGGTGGTAGCGACGGCAGCAGCAGCGACGTTCTCTTTCTCCGCAATGGTGGTTGCGAGCGTGCCTCTAGCAATGGTTGCGGTTACAAACCTAACATAACGCAAGCGGAGATGAAGAAGAAAAAAAAAACGCAAGAGAAAAATGGAAAGAGAACAGAGCTCGCTCGCTCTTTCTTTCTCTCTGCGCAACTTTTTGCCTTATTGCACTCGATATACGTCAAAAAAAAAACGAATACTGATGCGACGTTTTTGTTTGCTACTCTAACTATTATACTGTTTCTTTCGCTTCTTACGATATTCTCGTCTGGACATTAGACGACCTCATCCTTCCAGCAAAAGTTAGGAAAGAAAGAAAAAAAAAAGTCCAAAGGCGAAGAAGCACAGGCAAAAAAAGAAGAAGAAAAAAGAAAAAGACGTACGCACGCACATTGAGAAGAGAAAATAGGCAGACCACAATAAACCAAACGAGAATATCAGTCTCTAGTGGCCAAAATAAGACACTGCTAATGGTAAACTATAATGGAATATTCTGTCGATGCCGAGAAAAACGACAAGTTGCAGAAGTCTACCAACTTGAGAATGCTTAATCATGTCTGTCTATTTAACTGCCACTGATGGATTTTCGCATTTGTTTTCCTCATTGTCATCGAAAGAAATGTGCTAGCAAATAAATCCTTGTGGTTTCATCATTGTCTCGAGGCTAACGCACCGAGACAATGAGATATCACTGACAGGTTTATATTCATCAATGTCCTTCTCGTTCTTTTTTCTCTTCTGTTTCTTTGTCCTCAATCAATGTAAAAAAAATCGTTTCTTATTACATATATATTTTTTTTTCGTAATAAAATATGCAATACACTTGTCACTAGCAAATGTGTTCGAATTTAATATTGATGATGATGACGGTAATGATAATCATTACCTTTGTTTGCTTCAATATTATTGGCGAGAGAAAGAACCGGTTAGATAGAGAAAAGAAAACGACAGAAAGAAAACCTTCGTGTATAAATATACGCGTGTTGTCGACGTGTATGAGAATGTAAGTGTCCTCAGAGTTATAATCATGAAAAAAAGACAAAACTGAGTGTAAGAAATAAAACGAAGGAAAAAAAGGAAAAAGAATGGGCGTCAGCTGCGTTCTCATCTTGCAGAAATTTGGTTTTTGCTCGAGATGTAATATGCGACGTGTCAATACTCTCGAAAACATAAATATTTTTGGTATGTTTAATCTTATCAGTTCGATTTGAAAAATAAATGGAATTTTTGCCCTCATCAATTAGGCCGCATGCCAATATCGAAGAAGAAAAACGAGAGAGATTGACCTTTTCGAGGCCCAACTAGCTCATTAGATTGACCACTATTAATAAAGAGCGATGATCCGTTCAATTCATATACATAGACAATGTCTTCAGGCAATTACTGACTGTTACTAGTTTCTTTCTCGTTTTTTTTTTCTAACGAAATCTGTCTTCTCTTATCTCTTGATGCTTCAAAGCAAATATATGTACAAAAAATAGGAGAACGAGCAAAGAAGAGAAGATTAACTATTGTTGTTCTTTACTTTCGACATCTTTACGATTACGTCGAAGAAGATGAAAAATGTGTTAAAAATGAATACAGACAAAAAAATAACATTGAAAAACAAAGAAAAAGAAGAAGAAGAAGAAGAAAAGTTTTTATTAATTTTCTTTTTCTCTACACTTACCACGATAATTACATTACACAAAAGAAAAATATATCCTTAGATCTTCTTATCATAATGTTAGCTTCTTTCATTCTATTTTCTCTTTCTAGTTTATGCTTACATATTTGTCATATTCAGACTTGTCTCAAGGGTAATGTGAGGTATTGCCAGTTCAATTAGAAAAGAACTATTTCGATGATCTATACTTATGTACATGCCAATGGCTGTAATGAAAAGAATTGACTATTCTTTTCTTTTATCTGAGCTTTTCGACTTATATAGAAACATGTTCATCATGGGATTTCATTAAAAAAGTGTCTTGTTCCTTCTTCTGCATATCATGAAACTGAAACAACAATCTAAATTATCTACTTGAATAATTATTCACCTTGTACATTCATCGGTCTTGCTAATAATAAAAGGATCTTGTTCAATCGATCTCCGATACATTTATCATGTACGTATATCGATGTAATATGAAAGATAAGAATCAAATAATAACGATAGTGTTGACGATGATCAAGGGGAAATGAAGAAGAAGAAAAAGAATCGAGCTAATTCTAGGCGAACTTTCTTTTTCTTATTTTATTGATGATGCCAACGGAAATCACATTTTTCTCTTGTAATAGTAGCAGTTATCGACGCGAATGAACTTAATCATGATGCAATTAGCAATAGTAAAATGTATCTTTTCATAGTTTTTTCAAGTGTCTATTAATAAACAAGAACATTTCGCTTTCATTCTCATCATCATCTTTCATTTTATAATGATAACAAATAAACTTATCTAAACATCTCCGACGTACTTGAAGTCTTCAGAGTCAATTTATAAAATATGCATCATTTGTTTCATGTTCATTATGTTGAAAGAGAAAAAAAAAAAGAAAAACCTTCAGTTTCTATAGCCAGTTGAAGGACAATGATGACAATTACTGATAGTGAGCATTGAGTTAAAAAACGTAGAAAGACGCAAAAAGAAAAAAGGATGAAATTTAACGAATAGAATATGAGATTTTTATGTTTCTATAGAAAAAGAAGAATATAATTAAAATCTATTAGATTTCATTTTCTTTTCTTTTCTTTGTGTATTGCTTAAGGTAATGTCTACGGATGGATCTAAAACGTATAAAAATGACTTACTTGGGCGCAAATGCGCATACATAATCATATACAGACCAGGGCGAAAAGAAATAAGTCTGTATAGTAGAGAATGAGCTTTATGCGCGCCTCGCCGAGTGTCCTTGGAAAAACGAGAAAAAAAACGAGAGAGAGAGAAGGAGAGACCAAGGAAATCATTGCACGAATGCAGACTGATGCTGTTAACACTGGTGGTAGTGCTGTTAGATCGGTTTTTCTCGTCTGTCTCTTCAATAAATGTGTGTGTGTACGTGTCATAATTTTTTTAAGACTAGCAATAGAGGCGCATGTATACACAGGAGAGAAACAGAGACGAAGGAAGAGAGAGAGAG
>Ga0209935_1002259_pt1 | contig 24403 bp, 43 predicted proteins | sample ThiBio_1000_plan_2_FD_183958 | JGI IMG/M metagenome (GOLD analysis project Ga0209935, IMG submission 183958) | Wastewater bioreactor microbial communities from Cape Town, South Africa - Thiocy_cont_1000_plan (SPAdes) | ecosystem: Engineered > Bioreactor > Thiocyanate-remediating >...
TGATAGGATATCAAGATGATATTGATGAATGATAGGATATCAAGATGATATTGATGAGTGATAGGATATCAAGATGATATTGATGAGTGATAGGATATCAAGATGATATTGATGAGTGATAGGATATCAAGATGATATTGATGAGTGATAGGATATCAAGATGATATTGATGAGTGATAGGATATCAAGATGATATTGATGAGTGATAGGATATCAAGATGATATTGATGAGTGATAGGATATCAAGATGATATTGATGAATGATAGGATATCAAGATGATATTGATGGATGATAGGATATCAAGATGATATTGATGAGTGATAGGATATCAAGATGATATTGATGAGTGATAGGATATCAAGATGATATTGATGAGTGATAGGATATCAAGATGATATTGATGAGTGATAGGATATCAAGATGATATTGATGAGTGATAGGATATCAAGATGATATTGATGAATGATAGGATATCAAGATGATATTGATGAATGATAGGATATCAAGATGATATTGATGAGTGATAGGATATCAAGATGATGTTGATGAGTGATAGGATATCAAGATGATATTGATGGGTGATAGGATATCAAGATGATATTGATGGATGATAGGATATCAAGATGATATTGATGAGTGATAGGATATCAAGATGATGCGGCTGCGGGAGGGCGAGGATGATACTGCTCGTTGGGAGTGTTTTGTTGGACCATCGGCTTCCCGCCATTTCTGCCGTCCCGCGCCGGCGTGCGGGACCGGAACTCAGCAACGTTCGGTGCCCTTGGCTAATCAAGTATCACCCTCCCCGATGGCCTCTCCTCTTGCCCCGATGGTGGTTCTTGTGCTCCTCGGCTGACCGTTCGCGTCTTCGAACTCGAGGCTCCAAACCGCAGCGTCGAGAGTCAGCACGCTGGCGAGCTCGTTCATTTCGGACCGCACTTGAGCAAGAAGCTTGCCGAGCAAATTCAAGCCTGTACCAGTGCGACCGATGCCCCAGTAGCCATCGTACGGAGACGCTTCGATCAAGAGCTTGTCTCCCGTGCCAAGCAGAACGTCGCGACATATTGCGCTTGAGCCGAACTTCAGCCGCAGACACAGAAGCATATTATCGCGCTTGACCTCGTCCCAGTCAGCCCTCGGCCGAACTCCGAGCTCGCAGTACCTCTCGATGACCGGCAACAGCTCACGCTGCCAAGGAAAGCGAGTTGGCGCCACTTGATTGGCAAGCAGCTTGGCCTTGAATGGCGTGGACGACTCTCGTACGAGCTCCGCATATTCGCGCGACTCGGCGCTTGCTCCGTCATACCAATACTTGAGGTAATGGTAAAGATGCTCCGAGGTCATAAACGGCTTGTTGTTCCACATGAGCGGGGAGGGTAACACGAAGAAGTTGGAGAGAGCACCGAATGGGCCTGTCGGTGCAAAGAAACGCACTGCCATGACGACCTTGCTGCGGGATGGGAAGGATGATAATTTGGCCATTACTGCGGTGATTGCGATAACTACTGCGAAAGTGTGGTCCTCCTCTGTCTTTCAACCTCTCCTGCCGATGGGCCTCACAGGAAGAGATCCGCCGAGAGAGAGAGAGAGAGAACAAGAGAAGCTCCGATAGATTCCAATGCTCGCTTACGAAGGGAAGCACAACGAACGAGCTTTTCTCAGCAGCTTCGTTTGCTCATCACATTGCCCATTGCTTCTCGTCATCATCACAATCACTGCTCTTGAACGTGTCGCACGATCCTGCCCTTGATGATGGATGCAGATAGTGCAGGACCACGGCACTTGCCACCCAACACTGACTTGGTGGAGCTCGACGACTTCATCAGCGACGCCAATACGACGACACCTCAAGCGAAGCCCAAGCCCTCTCCATCATCCTCATCGTGCTCGTCGTCGCAAGCCGACCGCGTGCCACTCAAGGCGCGATACGAGTATATCCAGAACGCCGTACTGCTGCTGCCGGAGAAACCGACTCTCCTCGAGCGTGTGAGATCGCGCATCAGCGATGTGCTCTTCGTGCTGGTATCGTTCGTTCGCTCGTTCGTTCCTGTTCGGTTGGTTGGCGTGACGTTTCCCACGTCAGTTGATGTCAGTGCCGCAACAGCCACAATGACGTCGGTGAGTGCTGCTAGCAGTGCTGCTGCTGGAGTGCTGATGATCAATGTGATGGGACACAGGAAGTGCTGCAATCTCTCACATCGCTGTGTGCGGTCGCGTTGCTGACGGCATCCGAGTACTCGATCTCTCCTGGCGACAACGGGCCTGCGTGGTTCGGCTCGGTGTGGATCGCTCTCGCGTCGTTCTGGTGCTTTTACGTGGCCTTCCACATCGTGATCCAACCTGACCTGTACGCGCGCCCTCTTGAAAGAACCAAGTCGAAGTGGATCGAGGATATCTGATTCGATGGCTGGATCGTGTGTGGTGTGGCGCAGGGTGGATCTTGGGTTGTATCTCATCAATTGGAAGACCTTCATAGATGTTGGCACGATCTTGATCACGCTGATACCGATACAAGCGATCCAGATGCTGCGAGCAGCTCGTGTGTTTCGCATCTGGCCCATGTGGATCCGGATCGTCAAGCGAGTGTCCTACTTGTATCGCAATGGTACGATCGATATCGTGCAGCGAATGACGTGCTCGTTTGCTCGGCCACTCACTCGCTGGCTTCCTGGCTTCTTGGTGCACTGAGTAGAGTGGATGACGCTCGGTGCGAAGGCCATCTGGACCTTCATGACGATCATTTACTTCTTTGCGCTGGTGTATTCGGATGTCGAGAACGACTGCTCGCACGCGACGGCGTACTGGGAGTGCTCGGTGCCGTTCCACTCGGCGATCTACTTTCTGATCACGGTGCGCTGCCACTCGTTGATGCCGCGAGCCGAGCCGTGATCCATCGAATGCTGACGTCTTGGTGGTGCTTGTGCTGGCTCAGTCGCTCACGTCCGTGGGATACGGAGACATTGTGCCACTGACGCATCTCGGTCGATTCGTGACTGTGATGGTGCTGCTGATCCTGATCTTCCTGCTGCCGTTCTTTGGAGGTCAGGTGATCGCCTTGGTGCAGAAGCAAGACCGTACGTGGCTGTGTACTATTCACTGCCTGACCCAAGCCCATCCAGCACTCACACTCGTGTGGCGCAGCTCGCAATGGCAGCTTGCCGTCGATCTACTCGGGCCACGTGCTGGTGGTGGGCGACATTACGTTCAAAGGCGTCAAGGCGCTGGTGCGCGAGATCTCGTACAGCGAGAACAAGCTCGTGACGCGCTTGGTGGTGGTTCTCAATCCCTCGCTACCGAGCGCCGAGATGAAGCAGCTGATGCAAAAGTATCCCGACAACCTCCTGTACTACTGTGGCTCTCCGATGGTCAAGTATGACCTTCGTCGAATGCGCCTGCGCAACGCTGCAGCGTGTTTCATCTTTGCTCGGGCAGCCACAGGCGATGTACGCAATCAACTGCTGTCTGCTTGCTTGGCATCCACATTGTACTCACGAGACAGCACGCGCTCGCTGTGGAAGCCAGGATCCGCACGAGGTGGATTCGAAGAACATCCTGCGTGCTCTCGCTATCCGCAGGCACCACCACTTGATACCGCTCTTTGCCGAGGCGCTGACGCCGAGTGCCCGAGCGCACTTTGGCTTAATCTCCAACTGCACGAGCATCTGCATCTCGGAGCTCTCGATGGTTCGTGGAGCTCGTTTCGTGCCTCTGCCGCTGCTGCTGGCGTCTCATTCGCATTCCACAGGGCCTCGTGGCACGCAGCATTTCGGTGCCGGGCTCCAACACTCTGATCGGCAATCTGCTCTACTCCTCCACCTTCCGTGCCGTCAATAAGTCGCGAGTGCCGCGATTCACATGGCCATGGCTCGATCGGCTCTCGCACCTGACGCGCTACTTCAAGCGCTTCCGGCCACGACCGCAGTGGGCCATCGAATACGGCTCGGGGCAGGCGAAGGAGATGTACGACTGCCTGCTTCCCAAGTCGTACTCGGGCAAGACCTTCCATGAGGTGGTTCGGGTACGTCATGAGCAGCGTGGCGTGCTGGATGTGATATCAGCGGGCGCATTCTCATTCAACTGCAGGAGTTGTACGTTCGCACGGACACGCTCTTGTTCGGCCTGGTGCAAGATGGCGCCTTGTTGCTCAACCCAGGCAGAGACTTGATTGTTGCCTACCCTTCGATCGGCTTGGTTTGTAGTGATGTACGTGCGCAGCTCCTTGGGTACGTCGGAGAGTGCAGCTGATTCTACTTGCTCCTCTAGACCTCGCAAGTGCTGCCGGTATCCAAGTCATCCAAGAAGCAGCAGTACATGGACTCTGCCAGGACACCGGCTCGAGCACCCAGCAGGATCATTCGTCGAGGAGCCGACAACCCGCTGGAATCGTCGTTATCGCGAGCCTTTTCGGTCGAAAACGAGGCGGTCGTGCACCGAGATCTATCGTACGTCTCCTACTCTTCGTGAGATGACGGACCGCGCTGACGAACGAGCATGGTGTTGCGAGCAGGGACTTTATCGTGCCGCAAGTCGAGCTGCAGGGCCATCTGCTGGTGTGCGGTTACACACGAAGCCTCTATCACCTGATCGGTACGGCGCTCCACCATGTATCCAGCAGATCCAACCGTGTCCTGATCAGCTTCGCTTTCTTGCGTAGGCACCGTTCGTTCGCTTGGCAAGAACGCCGCATTGCCGATCGTGTTGCTGTTGCCGAGTGGCATCGACCCGATTGAGTGGAATTGCGTGTCGCACTTTCCGAACCTCTACATCATCGAGGGCGATCCGACGCTTCCTTGCGATCTGCTGCGTGCCGGAATCACCGAGGCCTCGATCGCGGTCGTACTTGGAGGAAACGCCGATCGAGACGGTGACGAGGCGTGCATGGTCGATGCCAGCACGATCGTGACCTACATTCTCATCTCGCAACTGAATCCCACGATCGACATGCGAGTCGAGCTTGGTTCGTTCGTTCGATTCACATCTTTGCCGCTCCGCGACCAACGCTGGTACTGACTGGCCTCCGTGCAGCGGTATCTGCCAACCACAACCTCTTCGTGCCGCCGACTGCCAGCAATCCGCTGTACGATCCAGCCATTCCGTCGCGCACCAAGTCCGAGCGTTACCACCCGGTGCAACTGTTCCCAAGCTTCGCAGGGGGCACGCTGTTCACGTCGTCGGTCATGGAGGCCTTGCTGGCACAGGCGTACCAGAATCCGTTCATGATCCCGTTCACCAAGCGCATGATTCACTCGGACCAGCTGCAGCTCGAACCTGTGGACCCGAGCCTCATCGTACGCCTCACATTTCTCCCCGGCTCGCAGCTCTCGGCTCTCGGCTAACCCACACGCTTGTGCACAGGACCGATGCTTTCTGGACGTGTTGGACCACTACACACAAACGCGCAATCTGCTGCCGATCGGGCTGTACCGGCAGCGCACCGACAAACGCGGCATCCAACACCACTACGTCGTGACGTGCCCGCCGCCAGCCGAGCGCATCCAAGAGCTCGACCAAGTGTACTTTCTCCTGGCGCACAACGACGTGCAGCTCCTGAAGGCGCACCCGAGCTCGCTCTAGGAGCTGTTCCATACCATGTGCCATGCCATCATCAATGTCAAGCCCCGTATTTATTCTCTCGAGCACACCAAGCGAGCGAGGTGGCGTGCATTCGGTCGCTGCGCGGAACAGAGGAATCCTCAGTAGCATCTTCGTAGAAGGCAGCGCCATTCCCTTGCTACTGCCGCCGCTCGCGCATCTCTCGCTCCTCCCGCATCGCCATCTCGCTCGCAGTGTTCTTCAAGCATCTGCGCGCACGCCACTACACGCCACAGCACACGAACGAAGAGCCCGTGCGCTGTCGATAGATGGAGATCTCGCCTGAATCGTATTTCGGCAACCCCGATGACATCGGGTACACCAGCATCTTGTGCTCGGCCGAAGGCGCTGCTGCCGCTGCTCCGAGCTCGGAGAAGACGCCACTGGTCGAGGGATCGTCGGCGCCCGATGTCGAGATGGGTATCTCGCTGCACCCGCGCCGTACGCTGGTGACCGTGTCGAAGCTGTCGGCGCTGGACGACGTGGTGTCGCGCGTCGCCAACACGGTCGACCTGCTGGTGGACCATCGCAAGTACTTTGCGCCACACGAGTCGTCGTATCAGTACCAGATCGCGTACGAGGTCGAGAACGAGGTGCTGTACATCTGTGCCGCCAAGCAGGACTTCTCGGCGCGCATCTTGTTCGGCTTCCTCGAGGCGCTCAAGACGCTGTGGGTCCAGAACCACGGCCTCGACGCGCCGCGCCTCAAGCAGTCCAAGTTCATCAAGTTCCAGCAGGAGGTCGAGCCGCTCATTCGAGAGCAGATGGTTCGATGACGCGCATAGACGCACGTCCGGTCGATGGCCGTTGGATCGCGTGATGGCTGATCGTGCGGCACTGTGCACCCACGCAGGAGTACTTCTCGGCCAACCCAGGAGCCGACAAGATTCGCAAGCTGCAAGCCAAGGTCGATCTCACGGTCGACATTATGAGTGGCAACCTTGGTGCGTGGCTGGCTCTCGCGCTCGCGTGAGGCAACAGCCCTCGGTGCGTGACTCACGTCGAGTGGGTTCTAGAGCTGCTGCTGCAGCGAGACGAGCAGCTGAGGGCGCTGGCCAACAAGTCGGAGGATCTGCAAGGTCGCTCGGACGCCTTCCGCACGACAGCCGATGCCGTGGGACTGCTGGCGTGCTGCCAGAACCTCAAGATGACCATCTGCCTCGCGGCTACCATCATCTGCGTACGTGACTGTCACGCCATTGACACGCTCGCTCTCCATGTCGCTCATCGCTCCCGTCTCGTGCGATCGTTCAGGCGATTCTGGCGCTGGTCATCACGGGCGTCGTGCTGTACTTCTTCATTCCGCTGTTCTCGGGCGGCGGTAAAGGGTAAGCCACGCTAGCAGCCATCCACGATGGCCACAGCAGCAGCAGCAGACGACTGCGCTCGCTTCCAGTCCTCTTCTTGTACAATATACGCACTCTCGATATCACAAAAGCACACACAAACTCGCAGCAGCCGGGTACACCGGCCGCACACGAACCAATTCATTCAAGAGAGCGAGAGAAATAGAGAGATATAGAGACAGCGAGAGACAGTTGGCAATGGCCATCAGAGCGAGAGATATGGATTGGGCAGCAGAACACGATAGAGCCGTCGATGACGACGACGACGATGATGATGATGGATAGACGATGGATAGATAGAGGCGGCAGTGAGATAGTTATACACTTACAAGCAGCTTCGAGAGGTCCTCACATATCTCGCGCATCTTCTGTTCGCGATCGGCGTCGACGAACAACTCGCGCTCGTTGGCTGCATCGCTGTAGAACCCGAGATACTATCGAGAGTCATGCAGATTCGTTCGATCGATCAGTAGGCTGCATTCATGTACTCGAGCTGCAACTCGCATTGATCGAGGTCGCGACAGCATTGGACGTACCAGCTGGCCGACGCGATAACACGAGAACAACGTGCGCTCGCCTCGAACGTGGATCGTAGGGCAGTCGCTCTCCTCGAATGTCTCGGCTGTGTATGCAACCGACGAGCTCACGTGAGCGACATGATCGATGGCTCTCTCGTTCGCTCTCTTCGTGCGCGTACCAAACGAGAGCACGACGTTCTTCATGCGAAAGAGTACTTGTAGCATCTCGAGCGTCTCCTTCTTGGGCTTCTCGTGTGGGAAGCTACTCGCACGCATCAAGCAATCAGAGAGGTCGCACGCACGCACGCACACGCACGTGTCCTGATTCAGCGTACATGAGACGTGGTTCTACGGCAGGTGTGGTGGCTGATGACGATGACGGCGGCGGCGCTGTTGTGGTCGCTGTGTTAAAGTCCACGAGCCACAGCGAGCCATCGTGTATCGGGAACAGCTGCTTGACCTCCTGTAGCTTGAGTTGTAGTTGCTTCTGGACCTTGCGTCCACGGCGATCGCACATCGACATGGCCGCCTTGTGTGTGTGAGTGAGAGAGAGTGTGTGTGTTCAGTGAAGAGATCGATATCTCGCGCGCAGTAGTAACGGAATTGCGAGAGATATCCTTGGAAGGGGATATCAACTGATAGGCAGGCAGTATACGACAATGACACTCCCCAATTACAACTACAAGACCGCCACCGACTACGAGCTACTACGACTCTCACGCGCGCAGCTAAGACGTGAAGGCGAGCGAGCAGCGAAGCAAACGAACTCGAAATCAACAACAGATCGATCGAGAAAACACGTCGCTGCTTCTTGTTCTATTCGATCGATCGATGGATGGATTGAGGTCTCCATCATCATCACATTGAGGTATTGTACACAAAGGCACTCACCACACTCACTCACTCGTCACTCACGACCTTGCGAGTAACGTTAGACACCTTCGTCTTCGTCGTCGTCCAAGAAGCGTCGTTGTGCCGTGGCAAACTCGGTGTGGTGCACAAAGTACGGTCCGTTCATGATGGTGCTGACGACCATGTGCTGCGTGAACTTGAGTGCCGGCAGCAGCTTGGGCGAGATCAGGAAGAACTGTGGGCTCGAGGGCTTGCTCGTGACGCGCGCAATCTCCTCAAACACGCGGCGCTCGTTGTTGGGGTCCATGTTCTGGTTGATCTCGTCCACCAGGCGGAACGGGCACTTGGTGAGCATGTGCAGCGACGCCAGGTACATCATGGTCGACACCGATCGTTCCTGCCACCACTCCCGAGTCAGCAATTACCTCGTGTTCGTTCGTGTGTGTGCCAGCAACTACGTACTCCTCCCGACTGCGTGTGCGAGTCTAGCACGGCCGACGTGGTCTCGCTGTTCCTAAAGTTGACCTTGATCTCGATGCCCCACTGGCTGTAATCCGACTCGTGCTTGGCTGCATCAGTAAACGACCACCTCTCTCGCGTATCAGTCGCTGTACTCGTTCGTTGCCGAGAGCGAGATCGCTTGCTACGTACACAAGTGCACCGAGCCCTTGCAACCGATCGTACGCATGGCAGCCGCCATGTGCTTGCTGATGCGCTCGATCAGCCGCTCGACCACCGGCTGCCACTCGGCCTTGAGCGTCTGGATCTCGTCTTGCTGCGACTGGATTCGCGTGCGCTCGTCGGCCAGCTCGGCCTCCAGCCGCTCAATCTCGACGCGGCGCTTCTCGTACTCCTCGAGCACCTTGGGATTGGCGAGGTAGTGCATGTCGGCGCGTGTTTGCGTCTCGTCGATCTTGGCCTGCAGCTCCTCGATCGTGTCCGGCAGCGTGTCGAACTGCGCCTTGATCTCGGGCGTGAGCTTGACCTTGGCCTCAGCCTCGCGCTTGAGCTCCTTGGCTCGCGTCACCGCCTCGTTGTACTGCGCCGTGGCGCCGTCGAGTCGCGCTCGCACGCGCCGGCCAATCTCGTGAAAATCGGCCTGCTGGCGCTCGAGCACGACAATCTGATCGCGAGTCACGGCGAGAGTCAGCGTGGCCTTGTCCTGCTGCACGGCCGTGTCGGTGATGCGTCGCATCAAGGTGGCGACCGCCGTGGCCGTGGCGGCGCGATCGACGCTGTACTTGCGCAACTTCCTCTGGAGCTTCTCTTCCTCCTCCCTGCACACGGCCACCCAACAAACCAGTGAGCCAGCGAGCAACTCAGCCAGTGAGTGAGCAAATTTGCCACGTACGAGTCGACCTCGCCTTCGAGCTCTTCGATTCGTGACTTGCGTCGAGCCAGTTGTGTCTTGGCACCACGAATCTTGGTCTTGAGCCCCTCGTACTCTTTCTGCAGAACGCAAATGGAGACCGCCGTAAGACACTTGATCGCCCCCGAGTGTCAGTGTGGCTCACGTACGGTAGTGGCGTTCGCTGCAGCCATGCGCATTTGAATGTTGCGGATCTGCTCGTCGAGCTCTTGGATCGAGTGGACGGCTTCTCGCTCCTCGAGCTTCAGGCGGTCACGCTCGCCCTCGAGGCGTGCCTTGCGCTCGGTGTCGACGCTGCGCAGGTAGCGCACGGCGTTCCTGACCGCGTACGTCGTGACCGACGAGCGGTGCGAGCCGTACTGCGAGCGAGAGTACCTGTACACCATGGTGGGCGATACGACCATCGTAACACCTCGCTCAAATACCCTGTCGACTTGATCGCGCGTGATGCGATGATTGGCGACGGCAACGCGCGAGATGCTGCCAGCATTCTCCATCGCATGCAGGACTGGCGCAGGTGCTTGCACACATTCATCGAGCCATCCAACAATATTGAACTCTCGCAACTGAACCAATCACCCAGTAACCCAGTCAATCAGTCAGTCAACGAAGGAACGCGACGTATTGGTACGCAAGGCATTGGTACGAACCGATTCGATATCAGCCACACGCGTCGGCTGAAAGTCGGTTGCTGGCGTTGAGATGATGTTGATGCGCAGGTTCTGGCGCATGCGCACCTCGCGATACAACGTGTTCTGGTCCTCTCGGTTCGTAACCACGAACGATTCGATCGCGTTGCGCGACACGACCGACTCGATGATACGAGCGTGATCCTCGTTCGGCACGTTGATCTCGAGCATCAACGGACCCAGAACCTCGCCTTGGAAGCGGCCACGGTTCTCCTGCACCCACTGGTAGGCGTTGTAGGTCTCTTGAAAGTGCTGGCGCAGACTTTCGATACGACTGCGTCGGACGTTCTCGATCTCGGCCAAGCTGTACGCGTGTGTGCGTGCGTGCGGTGAGTGAGTGTGAGGCAGCGACGATGCGAGGAACATTGTGCGAGACTGGTGCAAACGTACGATGTTCCAATCTGCTGCAGCTGCTGCGTGATGGCCGAGCATTGGCGGTGGTAGTCGCTGCGTTGCACTTGGATGGTCGCCTGCTCGGACAGCAGCGCGTCCTGTTCGCGTCGTCGTTGACCGAGCGCTTCGCTGAGCTGCTGCGCCTGCTCCTCCATCGACTCAATGTCGGACTCGAGCTTGGTGCGCTCTTGCTTCGCACTCTCGAGCTGGCGCTGGCGTTCGCGCGCTCGTCGGCCATACGACTCGAGCTCGCTCTTGGTCGAGTCGTAGCTCTCCTCTAGCTTGTCGAGTTGCGTGCAGTGGCTGCGGCGCTGTGTGTCGAACATGGCGAGCGTCTTGGTGAGCTTCTCCTTCTGGACGCGAAGCGTGGCATCCTCGCGCTTCAGGCGGCTGTAGCGAGCGCGTTAGTCTCGTGCGCAAGGTTGTACGCACAAACGAGCGCGACGTACTCGAGGTTCTCCTGTGCCGGCTGTGCCGAGCGCTCGTGCTCTTGTACCGCTCGCTCGGCGTCAGCCTTCTGCTGCTTGAGCTCCTCGACTGTCTCGAGGTGCTTGCGCCAAATCAGCCACGGCAGCTTCTTCTCGAGCGTCTTCTTCTCCTCGAGCAGGTTCTGGCGCTGTTGGAATCGAAGCACGTCGCGATGCAAGGTCTCGTTCGCACGGCGAAGGTCGTCCAAGTGCTTGTTGCGCTCGGCACTCGACTGCAGAGCAAGCTGCGGTGTCAGTGCAACGATTGCAGCATTGCACTCTCACAGTACACGTACACTCGACTGAGTGGTTAGCTGCTTGCCCAACTCGATCAGGCGCTTGTGCTGCTCGACGATGCGGTGGTTGCCGATGGCCTTCTCGGTGCTCTCGAGCAGCTCGGGCGGAGTGAGCTTCGCAAAGTCGGGCACTCGATCCTGCGGCAGGAACTGGCACAGGTTCTCGACTTGCACATGCAGCTGCCATCGAGATTCAGTCAGTTGCCACGATACAAATAGATAGCTGACTAGATAGCTGATTGGATGGCTACCTTCTGAAGGCGTGAGTCGACGTATTCCTTGGAGGTGGCCTTGCCATTGATGTGCCACTTGCTGGTGTTGTCCTTGTGGATCGTACGCCGGATGGTCATGTTGCCACTACGACATCAATGCCAATGAGCACCTCACGCCACGACTACCTGGCCAGCTAGTCTCAGGCTGGCGCGTACTTTTTGCGATAGAGCTCGATCTCAGCATAGCCCTCAGTGAACTGGTGATTGATGTACTCGGAGATCTCCTTGGCGCGACCGAGACTCTGTGAAGCCGCTCGGCGTTGGTCAGATTCTACACCGTTGATGGTACTCGACGCGCGTGCCATGCATCATGACTCCTCGAACCTTGGGCTGGCCTCCGAGGCCCAGCACGAGCGCACACACGATCGAGCTCTTGCCCGAGCCGTTTGGCGCCAGAATCACGTTCAAGCGAGGCCCTGGTACCATCGTCAGATACGCGCGCAGGTTCAAAGGGGGTTCGTGGTTCGGTGGATATCGTATTCGTAAGCGTGGCGTACCTGGAAAGAACTCGACGTCGGTGTAGGTGACCCAGTTCTTGAGCTTGACGCGCACGACGGCGCCCTCGCGGAACTCGCCGGTCGAGGTGTCGTCGAGGTTGCGCGGGTCCTCCTCGTCGTCCTCGTTCTCGGTCATCTGGTCGATCAGGAGCGAGTCGTCCTCGACGTCGTCGTCTTCATCGTCGAAACTAGGAGTCGAACAAGATCTTGTGTGAGCGGTTGTGGGTGTGTGTGTGTGTGGGAGTATCTTGGGGAGCGTACATGGCTGATTGGCGTCGGCGCTTGGGCTTGATGTCGTCGGTGGTATCGACCTCGCGAGCTCGCTTGGGCGCCATCTGTCCGAGGCGAGAACTCCCCACCGCCGCCAATGACGACAGTACACTCGCTCGCGAGCTCGATCACGAGAGTGCACCAGGGCTATCGCGAGGCAACAAGGAGAGAGACAGACACAGACGCGATGCTGCGCGCGGCACCAGGCAACGAACAGAAGAACGGGAGCTCGAGGTCGAGGTCGATGTTGTTGGCTGCTGGCTCGCGCGCGCGACGACGGACCACGACGAACAATGACGCTGCCCGAGTTCGAGCTCCAGTCCGTGGGATCGAGTGGAGATGGGCACTCGAGCAGCATGGTGTACAGCAGCCCGTACGGCACGCGGTCGCGATGGACCACGGCGAGCCTGTCGCTGTCGCTGTGCATCGGGTGCTTCGACCTCGTGGTGTTCCTGGTGTCGCTGATCGCGCCCGGCGTCTGGACCGTGGTGTTCGCCGCCGTGCTGCTGCTCAACGCCTTGGCACTCGTGGCCGGGTGCGTGCGCAAGCCGTGGCTGCTGTGGCTGGCGGCCGTCGGACGTGGCGTGCACCTGATCGTCAGCATCGTGGCGATGGTCGGCTGCGTCGTGGGCGCCATCCTGCTGGTGGCCGTGCTCGACTACAAGGCGCCGAGCGAGGCCTCGTTGCTGTCGCTGCACGGCGTCTGGAAGGTATTCACCATGATCATGATGGTGCTGGGCTGGGTCGGCATGCTGGTGGCCGCCATCCTGCTGGTGCCGTACTCGCTGCTGTCGCTCGTGGTCTTCCTCGTGAGCCTCAAGTCCGCCATGGCCGAGAGCCGCCTGGCGCGCCGCTACGTCAACTACGCGCACTTTGATATCAACTCCGACGCCGGCTCGGTGTTTGACGACGACGACGATGCCATGGGAGGCGCCAACGACCTTCGTGTCGCGGCCGACGAGCCTGCCTCGGTGCCGCAGACGCTGACCTTCCTCTAAGCCACGACGGCCGTGCCCAATGCCGTGCGCATCTCGTGCCTCACCGCGTATCTATCGTGCCACATCGTACCGCGTGGCTCGGTGCGTCTGGCACGATGATGGCGCGTACCTTTCCTCTCCTGTGTGCACCTGTGTCTCAGCACTGTACATCCATCATTCTATCACTCACGCTCACTCACTCTCTCTCGTTCGCTAATGAATACGCCTCCCATTCGATGGTCCAGATGGTATTGCCCGGTGTATGTATTCACAGTATACTCAACTCATCGTGCTTAGATGGCCTCACTCGGCGGCTGCCACCTGCATGCTCTCAGCCGCATCGTTCGTCTCGATCGTGCGGCGCACAAAGTCCGAGATGGCCGCGAGCGACGGCGAGTCCGGGAAGCGCTCGAAGAAGCTGCGGCCCTCCTCGACGCACGCAGACAGCCGCGGATCGATCGGAATACGGCCAAGGAATGGCACCGAGCTCGCTGCTGCCAGCCTCTCGCCTCCGCCCTTGGAGAAGACGTTCGAGCATTCCTACCGCAGGGAGCGAGCGAGCGAGTGAGCGAGTGATATCGTCGATCATGTGGCTGCGTTGTGCGCGGCATACCGAGCAGGTCGGACACACGAAGCCACTCATGTTCTCGAGCAGCCCGATGATCGGCAGACCCAGCTTGCGGCAGAAGGATATCTCGCGTCGCACGTCCATCAGAGCCACCTTCTGCGGCGTCGTGACCATGACGGCGCCGTCGGGCTCGAAGCCGAGCAGCTGCTCGCAGACCGTGATGTGCTCGTCCGACGTGCCGGGCGGCGTGTCGATGATCAGGTAGTCCAGCTCGCCCCAGCACACGTCCTCGAGGAACTGCTTGATCGTAGCTGCGAGAGCCAACCCCATCGGCCTCAATCAGCTCACGTGCTGCGCAGCCGCGTCTGGTCGGGACGCACCGTTCTTCTTGGGACCGCGCCAGACGACAGCGCTATCGCGCGACGGCAACAAGAACCCGATCGACATGACGGCGAGCGTCTTGGCCGAGTCGAGATACACAGGCACCCAGCCTTGCGTGCTTTGGTGCACCTCGTGGCCCTCGAGTCCCGTCATGCGTGGGATGCTGGGTCCGCAGAGATCGACGTCGAGTATGCCGACTCGCTTGCCAGCGCGCGAGAACGCCAACGCCAGCTGTGAGGCGACCGTCGACTTACCGACGCCGCCCTTGCCCGACATGACCACCAACACGTGTTTGATGTGTGCCATACGTTCACGCATGGCGTCTGATGTCCCTCCGGTGGCCATTGTGTGTCGATGTGCGATGTGGTGTGGGCGTGGCGATGGCAGCGAGCAACAGGCTCGCGATCGACCACCCACGTGGCGCCTCCGCGATCTCGATCATTCGTCTGCTGCCTCGCTCGCTGCCGCACCATCGAGACCCTCGCGTCCCTCCTCGAGCACCACAACCACATCAACAACAACAACCACCACCCGTAGTGAGACATGGCTGACGAGTTGTTCGATCTCCGTAACCACTTCTATCTCAAGAACTATCAGGCCGGCATCAACGAGGGCAGCTCGGTGCGCCCCTCGACGCCGGCCGTCACGCTCGAGCGCGACGTCTTGGTGTACCGCTGCTTCGTCGGCCTCGGCAACAACAAGATGGTCCGCCCCGCCCGCTGCTTCGTGCCTGAGCACATGTACAGCATGTGGCTCACCGATATAACGTGCTTAGGTGCTGGACGAGGTGACCGACACGGCTCCTGCCGAGCTGCTGGCAGTCAAGCTCCTGGCCGAGTACAGCGAGGCCAAGCTGCTCGACCAATCAGTCGATGGCGTGCTCGCCGAGCTCGGTAAGCAGCTGCAAGATCAAGGTACTCACTCGTTGGCCCTCTCTCACACATGCTCAGGCAGTCGAGCCCGACTGACGCCGCCGAATCGTGTCCGCCAGCCACGCAAACGCTGCTCGTGATCGCGGCGACGATCTACGCGGCCGAGGGCAACATCGACGAGGCCATCCGTATCGCCAACCAGAGCACGACGCTCGAGGGCAAGGCGCTGCTCGTGCAGTTGTACCTGCAGATCAACCGCCTCGACGTGGCCGACAAGGAGTTCGCCGCCATGTCGCAGCTGGACGAGGACGCCACGCTGACACAGCTCACCGGCGCCTGGCTCGGCATCCACAAGGGCGGCGACAAGCTGCAGGAGGCCTTCTACATCTTCCAGGAGCTCGGCGACAAGTTCTCGCCCGGACCCGTGATCCTCAACGGCCAGGCCGTGTGCCAGATGCAGAAGGGCCTGTTCGAGGAGGCCGAGGGCTTGCTGCTCGAGGCGCTCGAGAAGGTGCGGTGGCGCCAGCACAACACACGATTGTGCTCGATTGAGGGTGCTGACACATGGCACCATCATCAGAACTCCAAGGACACCGATGTGCTGGCGAATCTCTCAGTCTGTGCGCAGCAGCTCAACAAGCAACCGCTGCGCTACATCAAGTACGTCGTGTCAGCATCAGCCTTCGAATGCTGGTCATGTTCTAACGCTGGCACCTCAGGCAACTGAAAGCCATCGATGCCAACCATCCGTTCGTCGTGGGCCTCGAGAACTTTGAGCGCGCCTTCGAGCGTCAAGCCTCGCGATTCGTGCGCGCCTAAGTCACACGCCTCTGACGTCCACGCTGATTTTGTACACCTCTTTACTACTTACAAAGCACACGAGGCCCCTCGAACCTCCAGATAAATACTCCTCTCCACAATTACAAGCGCCGACGAGTTTGCTAGCACGTGATGAAGAAGCCGCCCGAGCACAGGAACAAGCGTGCCGTGTGCGGGCTCCAGTAGCGAAAGAACACGCCCACGCGTACCGACAGCACCACCAGGAAGAACACGAACAGGCACACGATCAGCGAGTAGAAGATGTTGCGGAAGCTGTTCCACCGTCGCTCTCTGCAAGTCGGCATTGTGAGTGACGCCATGGGCTCAAGCAGCAGCCAGCAGCAAGAGAACGTACTTGGTGTTGCCGTTCCACATGATCATGGTCTCATCGATCAAGCCTGCAAACGTAGACTCGGAGCCACAGAACGACACGACGAATCTGACGCAAGCACGGCAATGAATAGGTCAGAGCAGGAACACGATGATGGTCTTCGAGCGAGCTCACACAGTTCATCTTACCGGTACATGACAATGTTGAAGTAGTCAGAGTCGGCACCTGGAATGTAGCTCTTGAACATGGACAGGTTGTGCGCCATGGCGATCATGATGCACGAGATCATGTTGATCTTGAACGTGCCCCACTGCACAGTCATTCGCATATTGTACCGATCGACAAAGAATCTAGTTGATGGCAAGGTTGCAGCATCCAGTCAATCAACCACATGCCGACGACCGATTGAACCAACCAAGCAAGAGCCGTGCATACCCGCCAACGATCGCTCCCGCAGTACCGAACAGTAACGCCATCGTGTAGTCGAAGAACACGTGCGGATTGCTATGGAACGGATACCACCTGCGTACCAACGACTCGATCATCAGTCCGCGATACCGTTCGGCTCGCGAGTCGTATTGGGGGAGAGTCAACGTACGTGGCTTTCGATACGCCCACGTAGGTGCTCACCAGCAACACCAGGTAGTTCACGAATGGAACCGCGAACATGACGTACAGTATGACCTTGTGTCGCAGCGTGGGCTTGTTCGAGTGATGCCGTGCTTTCTATCCAATCAACCAAAGCATGGTCAGCAACGACCAGTATCGAGATAGTCGTATGGCGCATGTCTATGTCCCGCTTGCTTGATACCTTGAGCAGCTGCGTCTTCATAAAGTCGCTAAAGTTGCGCAACGAGCCCGTGCGGTGCGTCGACACGAGATGCACTCGACTCGGCGACTCGGTATCGATGCGCATCAGCTCGGCGCGCTCCTGCAGAGCCAGTTGCTTGTCGAGCTCGTAGTTCATGCGCTGCTCGGGGTTCTCGAGGCGCACCACCTCCTCGACGAAGCCGACCTCTCGCTTCCAGCGCAGAGCGACCAGCCGACCGACTTGATACGCAACGATCGACAGCACGAGATTCAGGACCAGGTTCGCGATCGAGAGATACCACGTCCCGACCAACAACAAGCGCCCCGTGTCTGCAACGAGGTTCGCAAAGGTCGTGAAGCAGCTGCAGAAGCCTCCCTTGATGCCGTTGTACATGAGATACGTCTGCGGATACTGGAACTTGATGCGACCGAACTGCGTCACGATCGAGATCACGAGGCAGCCGATCACGTTCAGACACAGCGCCGTCATGTCGATGCCCTTGCTGCCCGGCGGAACGAGCAACGGCGGCGCCCAGAATGCAATGGTCGTGGCCAAGACGGCGAACAGAACCGTCCTATCATCGCACCATATGGCGCAATGTCGGTATCTCGCTCGCGCGCGCGAGCCAGCCAGCAAGCGCGAGCGCGATCGATACGCTACCACAGAACCGTGAACACGCCAACGTAGTAGTGGTACGGCAACGGCAGCTTCTCGCGGCCCATGGCGTCGTCGTCGCTGGCGACGAACTCGTACGTTCGTTGAGACAAGGACGAGCTCGACATGGTGGTGGCTCGAGGGTGAGGCGAGCTCGGCACGTCGAAGCTCGAGCGAGAGCTGCCGGACGACCAGTAGCTCGCGCTCGACGCAAGGCGCACGCGAGGAGACGATACCTCGTCGAGCGTCTTGTATGAGCGTGCTGGTGCGTCAGAGAGTATCTCACTGCGCTCATCGTGGTGCATCTTATGACCGACCACACGGACACGGGAGCTCCCACTCTCTCGAGGACGCGGCGCGAATGCGGCGAGCTCGCGCTGCCTCGTGGTCGCGATCGCTCGGGGTCGTTGTCGTTGTGTGTTGCTCGCTCCTCGCTCGCTGCTGCTCGTGCTGCTGCTGCTCGTTGGACTCGCAGAGCCTCGTTCCTCGCACCACCTGCCACACCGACACTCGTTCGTTGGTGTGTGTGAGTGAGTGAGCGTGAGCAAGGCTTTCTTCGTGTTGGCGTCGTTGGTGTTCTCTCTCTCGGTCGACACAAGATGGCCAACGTCAGCAACATCACTCTCACGGCCGTCTCGCCGTCCGGCACCACAACCGACACATGGAGCCCGTATCACACTCTTCCCAAACTCGAGGAGGACTACCAACTGAGGTGGGTCAAGCAATACCGACAACTCCATCCTGGAGACATTCTCATCGATGTCACAGTGTACGAGCCATTGCTTGGAGATATCTCGCTCGCTTGCTCGATGGCAACCATCCTCTCACACACTCACTCTCTCTCTCTCTCTCACACCTCTTGCTGCACAATCGGTCTGGTGATTGGGTGTGCTCTCATGTTGACTTGGCGATCCATGGCTCAGGAACGGAGAGCCCATCGAGTTCGACACTGACTTGACCTCGCTGGAGCTCGGTACAACCGCCCGTATCAACATCACGGTACTCACGAACACCAACCACACACAGCCTCTCTCTCTTCGGTTGTGCGATGGTCATGAATGCTCACCAACGAGACCACATGACAGGTGACGATCCTCAATCTTCCACCAGAGAGTCGAGTGATCGACAGTACGTCGTGTGCATGTGTGTGTGTGGTTCACGATTCGAGCGAATGATGTGTCTCGCTCAGTTGGAGGTGCTCGGACCTTGATCGACTGACACATCGACTCTCGCTGCTGTCGTCTCTCATGTTTATGAATCTCACTCTCTCTCTCTCTTTGTGTGTGCGCGCCATCGAATCATGTGTCACTCCTTGCGATCAGCCTTCACTGGCTGGGACGACAAAAAGACGATCGTTTGCGAGGACTACATCCAAGTCGTCCAGAAGTCAATTGTGGTACGATCGATCTCTCGAAGTCGAAGACGAACATCATTCGCACGAGCTTGCTCGTTGCTCATCGATCGATCGATTGATTGGAGGACAACCCACTCACGATCGATTCTCTCTCGTTCTCGTGTGCTTGTGTCTCCTTTCCAACGCACCAGTCTTGGATCTCGTACGACAAAATCACTGAGATCCTGGAGGATGACGGCACTCTCGTGCATTTCCAAGGTGGCATCTTTTATGTCAATGTTTATTCATCTTCATGCGCCCAAACGATGCGCGAGCAATGGGGAAAGGTCATCGAACGACGCATGAGCCGCTTCCTCGACTCGATTCGATGCATTCCATCGAAGGTACACAACAAACTCACTCACTCACTCACTCACTCACTCACACACACACTAAGCTCACACCAAGAGCTCCATCTCCACATCTCTCTCTTGTTGCCATCAACTCACTCTTCTCGCACTCTTCTCGCACCTTCTCTCTCTCTCTCTCTCTCTCTCTCACGCACCGCGAACCCCACAACAGACACCTCCTCGACTTCCTCCCACCAAGACCGACATGCCACTGCTCGACTTCCAACCAAGCCCATCGTTCAACCAAGAGCTCGTGAAACGCCAAGACAAGATGCTCGACTCTGGACGATTGTTCATGCTCTCCGACTTGCTCTCTCACGACGAATGCAAGTCGCTGATCTCTCTGTCGACGAAGATCGGATTCGAGCCAGTCGATTGGGAGTACTCTCCCGAGTACCGACACTGCGATCGATTGGTGGCTCGATCGCCATCTCTGGCGTCGGCTCTCTGGCATCGAGTTCGACCAATGCTGGTCCGAGAAGATGTGCACGGAGTGAAGCCATACGGATTCTTCCAAGAAGGCACTTGGAGGCCGATCGGCGTCAACGAGTGCATTCGGTTGACTCGATACCAAGAGGGCCATCACTTCCAGCCCCATCGAGACGGAAGCTTCGTCGAGACCGATGAGAATCGCAGCATTTACACGCTGATGGTGTATCTCAACAGCGAAGGCTTCGAAGGAGGCGAGACTCGATTCTTCGAGGACTTGAAGCTCTCAGAGAAGCTCGACATGTGCGACTACGATGATCCGTACCTCAGGTACCGATCGGGCAAGTCGTCGAAGGTCGAGCAGCCGATGCCTCGAATGAGAGGACGAATCGCGCTGTCGGTGACTCCTCGACATGGCAAAGCTCTCGTGTTCACGCACGATGTGTGGCACTCGGGAAGCGAAGTCACTCGAGGAAGCAAGTACATCTTGCGCACCGACATCATGTTCGAGCGAGTGTCGTTCTCTTGCGAGGAGCTGTTCCATCGATCTCCGCTCGAGCAACTTGCTCCTGGCTCTCGAACGGAGCTCGTCGAGACCGATCCAGCGTTCGTGGCAGCCGAGCAGCTGTACCAACAATCGATCAAGTACCAGAACGAAGGAGATCCTCATCGATCGACCGACTGTTACTTGCGAGCACTCGATATGCAAGCATCTCTGCCGTCGATCACTCGACAACGACTGCTGGCCGACCACTACAGCTTGTTGACGTCGGAGGAGTGCGCGAGACTTCCGCACGAGGTGTGGTGTCATGTGTTGAGCTTCTTGTCTCTGAAGGAGCTCGTGTCGTGTGCGCTCGTGAGTCGATCGTGGCGATACTTGGTGCGATCAGGCGACATCTGGTCGGCAGAGTTCGCTCGTCGATATCCGAGCCTGTGGCCGATCGAGGCGCACAATCACACGGCAGTGACGAAGGACTGGTACACAGTGTTCGCGCAACGATTCGTGGCCGAGCACTCGGTGAAGGTGGCAGTGATCGACATTGGCCACTGCTTCACCAAGGCGTCAATGTCGGATACCAGCAACGTATCGAGCTTTCTTGTACCAAGGATCGCACCGACGGCGATGATGCAAGTGTCGGGACACTATTGGGGAGCTCGGAGCGGCCACAAGCAGTTCTATGTCGGCACCGACCTTCTCTCTGAGTACATCTACCGTCCGTCGTCGTTGAGGACGCTGGCGAACGACAATGCCAAGACCACGACTGCGACCACGGCCACGACCTCGATCAAGTCCAAGATCAAGTCGAAGATCAAGACCAAGACCAAACACGACGATGACAGCGGCGGCAGCAGCGGCAGCAGCAGCGGCAACGCCAATGCACCGAGCTTGGGCGTGATCTGCGAGATGGTTCGATGGAGCTTCTATCGCGGTCTGTTCGTGCGAGATTCTGCTGAAGGACTTCGTGCGGTCTCGCCACTTTGCACACCGTTGCTGATGTCAGTGCCTCTCGCGTGGGAGCAAGACCGAGAGCTGCTGCACGAGATCCGGCAGATGCTGTTGTTCGAAGTGCGAGTGCCGTACGTGTGCTTGCAATCCGAGAGCGTGCTGGCACTCGCATCGGTCAATCGAATGAGCGGAGTGGCAGTCATCACTGGCTCTCGATTCACATCAGTGACTCCAGTGATCGACGGCCAAGCTCTCATCAAGCACGGTCGGCTCTTCGAGTCGAGCGCCGACAGCACGGCGTCGCAAGACGAGCTGCAGCGAATCATGGACGCTCGCGACATGAAGCTCTTCGAGACACAAGAAGCTCGATATCTCGACAAGTACTTTGGAAGCAACAACAACAGCAACAACAAGTCGAACACCGACCTCGGCAGCTTCGCACACGACGTGATCTCGGCGTGTCCGATCGAGATGCAAGAGACACTGCTGCAGAACGTGGTGCTGTGCGGAGGAGCGGCGAGCTTCGAGTCAGTGCGACAGAGGTTCCACGACAAGCTCCGAGATCGATGTGTGTCGAACAACCAATCGTTCTCGATCACGGTTCCCGACGAGCCAGTGATGGCGATCGTCAAAGGAGGAGCCAAGTGGGCATCGCTATCGACGTCGTTCGCTCAGTTTGAAGACCAGACGCTTCGATCGTCGGTGACTCCTCGGACCGACGAATCGATAGAAGCTGCTTGCGCTCGCTCTCGCCAGCGGTATTGAGCAGCCAACAAGCCCTCGTGCCGTGGCTGAAGTCCAACCTGATTCAATCAACCAACCAACCAACCAATCAATCAATCAATAACAATGACTCACTTACTTTCACATCAGGATCTCGAGAGATAAACAACGATTCACGTCGTGCGGGCTCGCTGCAAGAGCGCGGCGACATCGGCAACGAGGAAGAAGAGGAAGAACAGACTCGTGCTCGCGATCGCTCGGGGTCGTTGTCGTTGTGTGTTGCTCGCTCCTCGCTCGCTGCTGCTCGTGCTGCTGCTCGTTGGACTCGCAGAGCCTCGTTCCTCGCACCACCTGCCACACCGACACTCGTTCGTGTGTGTGTGTGTGAGAGTGAGCGTGAGCAAGGCTTTCTTCGTGTTGGTGTCGTTGGTGTTGATCTCGCGCGTGTCTCTCTCTCGGTCGACACAAGATGGCCAACGTCAGCAACATCACTCTCACGGCCGTCTCGGCGTCCGGCACCACAACCGACACATGGAGCCCGTATCACACTCTTCCCAAACTCGAGGAGGACTACCGACTCGCGTGGGTCAAGCAATACCGACAACTCCATCCTGGAGACATTCTCATCGATGTCACAGTGTACGAGCCATTGCTTGGAGATATCTCGCTCGCTTGCTCGATGGCAACCATCCTCACACGCACACACACTCTCTCTCTCACCTCTTGCTGCACAATCGGTCTGGTGATTGGGTGCTCTCATGTTGACTTGGCGATCCATGGCTCAGGAACGGAGAGCCCATCGAGTTCGACACTGACTTGACCTCGCTGGAACTCGGTACAACCGCCCGTATCAACATCACGGTACTCACGAACACCAACCACACACACAGCCTCTCTCTCTCTCTCTCTCTCTCTTCGGTTGTGCGATGGTCATGAATGCTCACCAACGAGACCACATGACAGGTGACGATCCTCAATCTTCCACCAGAGAGTCGAGTGATCGACAGTACGTCGTGTGCATGTGTGTGTGTGGTTCACGATTCGAGCGAATGATGTGTCTCGCTCAGTTGGAGGTGCTCGGACCTTGATCGACTGACACATCGACTCTCGCTGCTGTCGTCTCTCATGTTTATGAATCTCACTCTCTCTCTCTCTTTGTGTGTGCGCGCCATCGAATCATGTGTCACTCCTTGCGATCAGCCTTCACTGGCTGGGACGACAAAAAGACGATCGTTTGCGAGGACTACATCCAAGTCGTCCAGAAGTCAATTGTGGTACGATCGATCTCTCGAAGTCGAAGGCGAACATCATTCGCGCGAGCTTGCTCGTTGCTCATCGATCGATCGATTGATTGGAGGGCGACCCACTCACGATCGATTCTCTCTCTCGTTCTTGTGTCTCCTTTCCATTCAATAGAAGTTCTGGATCTCGTACGACAAAATCACCGAGATCTTCTACGACGATTCCATCCGCATTCTCTACGACGAAGGTTCCTTTGACACCGGTGCCGAAGCTAATTGCAATATCATTCGCAAGCAGTGGGGAAAGGTCATCGAACGACGCATGAGCCGCTTCCTCGACTCGATTCGATGCATTCCATCGAAGGTACACAACAAACACACTCACACAATCACTCACTCACACACTCTCACTCACTCACTCACTCACTCACTCACTCACTCACTCACTCACTCACTCACTCACTCACTCACTCACTCACTCACTCACTCACTCACATACACCAACCTCACACCAAGAGCTCCATCTCCATCTCCACATCTCTCTTGTTGCCATCAACTCACTCTTCTCGCACTCTTCTCTCTCTCTCTCTCTCTCACGCACGGCGAACCACACAACAGACACCTCCTCGACTTCCTCCCACCAAGACCGACATGCCACTGCTCGACTTCCAACCAAGCCCATCGTTCAACCAAGAGCTCGTGAAACGTCGAGACAAGGTGCTCGACTCTGGACGATTGTTCATGCTCTCCGACTTGCTCTCTCACGACGAATGCAAGTCGCTGATCTCTCTGTCGACGAAGATCGGATTCGAGCCAGTCGATTGGGAGTACTCTCCCGAGTACCG
>Ga0209935_1002260_pt1 | contig 24403 bp, 15 predicted proteins | sample ThiBio_1000_plan_2_FD_183958 | JGI IMG/M metagenome (GOLD analysis project Ga0209935, IMG submission 183958) | Wastewater bioreactor microbial communities from Cape Town, South Africa - Thiocy_cont_1000_plan (SPAdes) | ecosystem: Engineered > Bioreactor > Thiocyanate-remediating >...
TTTTTGTTTATAATTGTGAAGGGAGTAATAGAAGAAAGGTTGTTAGGTAGTCAAGGGGCAAAAGTAATTTATCTACCCTCTTATCAACCAACCTTTAAATCATACTTGAATTGTTAAGGGTTAACTATATTAAAATCAACCTACAAAACCTACCTTTGCAAGAACTATAACTTCGTTATCTATGTCGGATGCACATCCTAATAGTTTGTTATCCATCGTGGCACATGCCAAAGAATATGGTTTTATATATCCTTCTAGTGAAATTTATGAAGGATTACAAGCTGTATATGATTATGCTCCATATGGAGCAGCGCTTAAACGTAATGTTCAAAGCCTTTGGTGGCAAAGCATGACTCAGCTACACAGCAATATAGTAGGTATGGATGCTGCTATCTTGATGCATCCCCGTACTTGGCAAGCTTCTGGACATGTAGATAGCTTTGAAGATCTGATGGTAGATAACAAAGATTCAAAGAAAAGGTACCGAGTAGACGTACTCATAGAAAATCACACTGCCGAGTTAGCTGTTCAAGGTAACGCTGTAAAAGCACAGGAGATTTTAGCAAGGTTACAAGAATTGTTACAAAAGCAAGACCTAGCAGGATTACATGCACTTCTTTTAGAAGAAAAAATTGTATGCCCTATAGCACGTACTACTAATTGGACAGAGGTACGTAGATTTAATTTGATGTTTGCCACCAAATTAGGCGCTCAAGAAGATGGTGCTGATACGATCTACCTGAGACCAGAAACTGCACAAGGTATCTTTGTTAACTTTTTGAATGTACAAAAAACAGTCCGCATGAAAATACCGTTTGGCATTGCTCAAATTGGTAAAGCTTTTCGAAATGAAATCGTGGCCAGACAATTTATATTCCGTATGCGTGAGTTTGAACAAATGGAAATGCAGTTTTTTATCCAGCCAGGTAATGATGATAAGTGGTTTAATTATTGGCAACAAGCACGTTGGAATTGGCACTTAGCACTTGGATTGCCCAAAGATAAGCTAAGAATCAAACCACATGACCAACTAGCCCACTATGCTAAAGCAGCCGTAGATATCGAGTACCATTTCCCATTTGGATATAAGGAAATAGAAGGAATTCATGCTCGATCAGATTTTGATCTAAAAAATCATGAAGTGGCTTCTAAGAAAAAAATGCAATATTTTGACCCAGAGCTAAACCAAAATTATTTACCTCATGTAATAGAAACTTCTGTAGGGTGTGACCGACTTATCTTGATGCTACTTTGCGAAGCCTTTACAGAAGAAACGATTATGGAGGAAGAAGGCGCTAAAACTCGTACGTATTTAAAATTACATCCTGCTCTAGCACCTATTAAAGCCGCCATCTTCCCTTTAATTAAGCGAGACAATCTTCCTCAAAAGGCACAAGAAATTTTTGAGAGTTTGAAATATGATTTCCCGCTTATTTATGAAGAAAATCAGTCTATCGGGAAACGGTATGCTAGACAAGATTTGATCGGAACACCGTATTGTATTACTGTAGATCACCAGACATTAACAGATGATACGGTGACCATACGAGAGCGTGATAGTATGCAACAACAACGAATGCCTATAAATATCTTGCGCGATTTCCTCTTGGAAAAAGTAAGCTTTAAAACGATATTAGCAAAACTACCATCGGTTGGTTGATGATTGACATAAAAATATTTGGGGAATTAGCTCAGCTGGCTAGAGCGTCTCAATGGCATTGAGAAGGTCGGGGGTTCGACTCCCCCATTCTCCACGTTTTATGGAAGTAAAAGAGTTCTTTCAAAATCAAGAATTGGGTTCTCTAGGCAGGAAGGAATTTGTGAGAAACCGGAGTTTACTTGTAGTAAATAAATATGAAGAATCAATTACTGACGAACTTAGAGAGCTCAAGACGACGGTTTTGAAAGAACTCTAAAGTTAGACTAAACTTATAGCGTATGAACACAGTCCAAATACTCCAATTTCTGGAACAACTTCAAGAAAATAACAACAAGCCATGGATGGATATGCACAAGGCTGATTACCTGGCAGCTCGCAATACATTGTTAGAAATAACTGATCAGCTTATTAAAGGGCTAGGTAAAATTGATACCGAGATAGCCTCCTTAACTCCTAAAGATTGTGTATTTCGTATTAATCGGGATATCCGCTTTTCGAAGGACAAGAGCCCTTATAAAATTAATATGGGTGCCTATTTAACAAAGGGAGGTAAACATGGAGGATGTGCAGGTTATTATTTGCACCTACAACCACATGGCCAATCATTTATAGCAGGTGGGTCATACCAGCCTATGCCAGATGCACTCAAACAAATACGGCAAGAAATTGATTACAACGGAGATAAGCTGAAGGTTATTGTCAGCGATAAAAAATTTAAGGAGTTCTTTGGGAATCTGCATGGAGAAAGCCTGCAAAGGCCACCCAAAGGATATGATGATACTCATCCATATATTGATTGGATAAAATTAAAGTCTTTTCTAGTCATGCATCCAATACCAGATAAAAAAGTAGCCAGCACAGACTTTATAAAACAGGTATTGGAAGGATTCAAATTACTAGTACCTCTAAATCAATTTCTTAATTCTGCATTAGAGACAGTTGACCACGAATAAATTACAGATTACTAAGGAACAAGGCAGAAATAATTTGTAGCTTTATTTTTGTTGTATTAGACTTCTTCCGAAACCAAGAATTTTGGGTTATCTGAGCAGGAAGAAATTTGTGAGAAATCGGAGTTTACTGCAGTAAATAATGTCACTTCTGGCAGGGGGACTTTGAGCAAATTTCTGACGAACCCAGAGGGCTAAAGACGAAGATTATGCAACAAGTCTAATCAAGAAGTGGGGCGGAGAGATAATCCTTTGGGAATTACTTTGTGAACATTCCTAGCTCACACAACATGTATCTTTCCTTTCCTGAAAGCCAAAATTTAATTTAACAAATTCAACTATTCGTTCTATGGTTTCTACATGATTATAGATCACTCTATCTGGTGGTATAGATAGCCCCGGCAGAAAATCATGAATAGCTCCTTTTACAAGATAGGTTTCAAATGCATCATTCTTAGCAATATTTTGTGCCAACTGGCTATACAAGGGTACCATCATGTCATGCTCTATCCACCAACCACCTGTGAAAATGCGCGTATATAATAGATTCAAACATCCTGACGGTATACTTTTTAGATAAGAGGTATAAGCCTCTATTTCAACTGCAGAATAATCAATATATCCTTCCACATTTATATTGTCACCTGCTATTGCCAATATGGGCGTAGAGTTGTGTGCCAAATTACTAGCTAAGTCTTGGAGGAAATCACTATTAGGAACCATATCCTCCACCCCCGGCTCATGAGTAGGAAAGTATTGATCAAATAAAATATTAATGGACCCATCATTAGTAAGTTCTGCAGTAGCAGGATGCATATAAGTAGCACCTGCTAATATATAATTTACAGACCTTTTTTGAAGAAAGGATTGTACAGACGTCTTGGTAATACTTGCTGCAGGTGCACCTTCCCAAGGTGTACCCAGGGTAATTAGCCCTTTTATATTTAACGGTCTCCTTTTTTGTACATTCAAAAACAATATCTTCGCCCCTCTTAAACCACCTTGACTATGCCCTATCAGGATAACTTCATGATTTTCTTCTCCTACTTGCCGTTTAATTTTTTCTAAAGCTTCGCTTGCTTGTTGTGTAATATCTTGTTCACTAGTTGCTCTGGATGCTGTATTTAGACTTTTTACTTCTATGTTTAAACCTTCATCTTCGAAGGCAGTTGACAGCAAATTTTTTAAGTTATTAAACTCTTGCATACCCGGCCAAAGCGCATTCAAAATGTAAATAATTTTTTTAGACTCAGATGAACGCTTCTGCCTTCTTTCAGTTTGGGAAGACCCAGGCGGTGTATTGCAAGCATTAAGGGCTACGCTCAGCACTAATACAGAAGAAATGTAACCTACAGTTTTTTTCAAGCAATCAATGTATTTCATATAGCAATAGTTGGATAGAATATAATTATAGAAAATACTTTTACTTTAATCAAATAATATATCCGACCATGTGTGACCATTAGACTTCTTGCATAATCAAGAAGTCTATTAGATGCTTCTTTAGGATTAGCAAAAGAAGATCCAGTTAAACCCTACTACCCTTAAGTCACAATTTGTCTACCCAACAGTACCGTCTAATTCTTGAATTGTCTCGTGTTCGGCACTACAAATGACAGTGAAACAGTCGTAATGACGATTCACATTAATTTTAACCTGATTAATATTCTAACTCAATCATTCATTGCTTCAAGTATAAGAGGAGCTATGTTTAATACTTTAACTTTCTCACTTTTCTGTTTTAAAGGTATTGTATTGGTAACTACTATCTCCTCTAGCAATGACGAAGCTAATCGATCATAAGCATTGCCAGAAAGGACAGGATGAGTACATAAAGCACGAATAGAACGAGCACCTTGACTTTTAAGTTGCTCTGCTACTACGCACAATGTATTGGCAGTATCTACCATATCATCTATAATAACAGCATCGACATTTTCTACTTTGCCTGTAATTTGTATCCTCTTTACCTCATTTGGCTTATGTCTAATCTTATCACAAACGACTAATGTTGTCTTGAAATACTGGGCATATTCTTTAGATTCCATGAAAGCCCCTTTATCTGGAGCTACAAAGCATATATTCTTCAAATTCAGAGATTCTAAATAAGATATAAATAAAGAATAAGTTGACACTTGTTTGATAATTCCCTTAAAAAAAAGAGTTAGATTTTTGGTATGGGGATTACAAACTATAAGTTGATCTGCACCTGCAGCCGATAAAAGTCTACACATAAGCCCAGCCCCATGCGCTTCCCCAGACTCATGTATCTTATCTTGCCGCATATAACCTAGATAAGGTGTAACTACAACAACTTTATGAGCCCCAGCCTGTTTAGCTGCATCAATCATCAGTAATAGTTCCATCATATGCTCAGCAGGGGAATAAGTGGATTGAATAATTACTACCGTAGCTCCCTTTAAATTTTCTTTTAAGACTGGGCGTATTTCTCCATCACTAAACTTAACTAAGTTCCATCTACCTAGTGGCTTACTAGATAAATGAGCTATGCGTGCGCCTATTTCTTGGGAAGCGGCGCCTGCAAAAAAGAATATGTTATTCATATAGTGTTCATAGTCTCTTAGAAATAAATAATATATGATTGGCAGTGTAATTTAGTCGTAAAATGCTATAAATTAGCATGTACAAAAGATAAGTTAATTTTTGGAGTATCCAGAAGAAACTCCTGATAACGCCTAATTGATTTCAAAACAACTTACCATACAAATTTCATCATTATCAGACATACATTTAAGGCATACGAGCGTCTCAAAAGTGAAAAATTGATTCAACAACTTTTTGAGCAAGGTAAAATGGTACGGGACTTATATCCTTTACGATTGATTTATCTGCCATGCAATAAAAACATTATTTCTCATCACCAGGTGTTATTTAGTGTTCCTAAGAAAAAAGTTAAGCATGCTGTAGACAGGAATGCAATTAAGAGAAAGATGAGGGAGGCTTATAGACTGCATAAGCATCTATTAATAAGTCGTCCGGCTAACCCGATTTACTTCTTATTAGCTTATGTATATGTTGCTAATGATCAAACTACCAATTTTGAAATCATACAAAAAAAAGTTCTGAAGGGAATTCAACAGATTAACAACGTGCTATCAAGAGTTCACTTCTGACAGACAACAAAAGTTTGAAGAAGGTCTTGACACCACTTTAAAATAATATCAGAAGAAACCTAAAGCGATTGTACAAGAGATAAAAACTAACCTTGCTTATTCTCTTGCCATTTGTTCAATAATTGATTCAGTCAAGCCAGTTACCTCTTGAATAAGCTTAATAGATAATTTCTTCTTTAACATGTTTCTAGCTATTTCTATCTTTTCTTTTTGCATACCTTTTTGCATGCCCTGTTGCATGCCTTGCTGTATGCCCTGTTGCATGCCTTGCTGTATGCCCTGTTGCATGCCTTGCTGTATGCCTTGTTGTATGCCTTGCTCTATATATGGCTGAAGTATTGATTGCATAAATTCCTCCTTTTCTTGATTATTGTCTGTTACTAAATTTACTAAATTTTCTAGACTATATAACTCTCGATTAATAAACTGCCCTAAATATCTGAGTACTATATTTTTATCCTCGCGACTCAAGCTTTTGAAATAGGGTTCAAATATAGGAGATTGCATAGCTCTAGCAAAAGTCTGATATGGATCAGCAGTATTTGTACACCGAAAAGCCATAAAGCAAAACCCTAATTCTTGATCTCTGTAAATTTCTTCAGTAGACTGTTTAGAAACATTTATTAAGGTAAACGGAGCCATATATAAAAACTGACTTCCTAAACTAGGATTAGCATAATAATCACTAAAAGCAGTAGAATAATTCCAAGGAGCTTTTCCAGTGTAACCCACGGCATTAACAATCACGGGAAAATGTATATTGTGTTTCAAGTGGTCTTCTATAATAGCTATATCATATTTTAACAGCCTCAAAGGCATCTGGGGTTCGGGGGTTGACTGGTGCTCACATACAGCAAAGAAATAACCTGTTTGGCCGCCTTCCAAGGGACATCTGTAGAGTACATCGTTATAAAGTGCTATCCCTTGATCACTAATATGCTTGCTTTCGACCAGCTCTAATTGTTTGAGATCAGCTAGTTCAAGAATAGCCTGTGGCAGATACCTTCTAAAGAAGCAAATAGCCTTCTCTTTTCTTGACATAACTTGATAAAAAAAGTGGTTATGTGGAGTCGTAGTAATATTAATATCTATCATAGTTTGTAATAAATGCTGGATTATAACTATGCACTAAACCATAAAAAATCTTATGGGAATATGAATTTGAAGCCGGTTATATTTTTCCTTGCGTGCACATTTAAAGTCCGAGGTATTAATTATTTAACTGTCCAACAAAACTACAAAAATGTTTATTTATAAAACAAATATATTTTATTTTTAATTACTTTTGTAAAAATATGAGAAAACTAAAATTTTGGGACTTTGGAGCAAGCGCTTATGATTGCTCGGGGGCTCAAAAAGGTTTAAATTAGGCTTTAACCTAACAGATAATTCAATCATGGCCCTCATACTTAGCATAGAAACCAGCACTTCTGTTTGTTCCATAGCGTTACATAATCAAGGAAATCTACTAGGTTATCAAAGTCTATTTGTAGCCCGCTCGCATGCTGAATCGCTATTAGCGATGATAGATCATCTACTAGACCTGACCCACTATTCCCCCAAAGATCTGCAAGCTGTTGCCCTTTCTGAAGGACCTGGCTCTTATACTGGTTTACGAATTGGGACTGCCACGGCTACGGGGCTTTGTTATGCACTGAATATTCCCTTCATAGCCATCAATACATTAGAATCCATGGTGCTTGCTGTAAAACCATTCAATATAACCCATGCTTTATGCTGTCCGATGATCGATGCCCGAAGAATGGAAGTATATTGTTTAATAACAGATGCCATAGGTAATATTTTAGAAGAGGCTCATCCTCATATAGTAACGGAAAATAGTTTTGAAATTTGGCTCAGAGAAAATAAGGTACTCTTTTTTGGAGATGGGGCTGGGAAATGCAAACCTATCCTATCGGAGCACCAAAATGCTATTTTTATTGATGGTATCTACCCCGCTGCTAAAGAAATAGGCACCTTAGCTTATACTCATTTTCAACAACAGAAATTTATAGATATAGCTCATTTTTCTCCACGCTACCTGAAGCCGTTTCAGAGTAATCTGAAGCCAGTAGGATAGCATATATTGGATGTATTAGGATGAAGTATCAAGACCTTACTCAAATGGAAGATATGGCACACGTGAGGACACGTGCGCCAGCAATGGGTTTATAAATAGGATTCCAAGATTTATGCTCTGACAACACCTCAAGCTTCTATCAGTTGTGGTAGATTAGCAGTATCGATTTGATTATTGCCACTGTTATTAGTAGTATCATCATCATTATACAGTTTTACTGCATCTATAGCTGCTTGTATACCTTCATTTATCTTTATTATAGTATCTGAGGAAGTAAAAGAAGTAATATTATTATTATACAAGGTGCATAATTGTTGTGCTTGCAGAATTGCTGTATTAGCTGCTTCTTTATTTTTAGTATTACTATCCACAATTGACTCTGCTTTTTTGATAAACTCTACCAATGCCTCAACATATAATTCAGAATTAATATTACCAAGCTTTTTTTCAAGGCCTAAATTTTGCAGTTCACTATCTGTTACAACCTTATATATAGCTGTTGCCTCTTGCACCGCATCAAATACCTTTTGTAATTCAGCCTGTGCATCAGCTATACTCATTGCTCGAGCTATGGTATTTACACGCTTATCAGCTTTAATCACTTTCTCTATTTCGGCTTCTTATGCCGCTACTAAATTTTCTGCTCTTGCTTTAAACTCTTCTATTGCAACAGCTTTAAATTCGTCAAATTCACTTAAATCTAGCTCATATTCAGGATACTTCCTCGCTACAGTATCACGTATAGTTTGTACCTCCTTTATTGCATTAGTTATTTTGTTTAACTCATTCAATGCACCAACTATATCTGCTGCTTGAGCTATAGTATTTATACTCTTATCAACCTTAATTATCTTCTCTATTGCAGCTTTTTGCACTGTCACTAAGCTTCCTACCTTCGTCTTAAACTCCTCCATCGCAATAGCTCTTAATTTACCAACCTCACTCAAATCTGGTCGCAGCTTGGGGTATCTCCTCATTATAGCATCATGAATAGTTCGCAACTCTTCTATCGGATTAACTATTTTTACTAACTCATCTAATGCATCATCTATATCTACTGCTCCAATTATAGTATTTACACGCCTATCAGCTTTAATTACCTTCTCTATTTCGGCTTTTTGTACGGCTACCAAGCTTTCTACTTTTGCTTTAAACTCTTCTATTGCAACAGCCCATAATCCCTCGACTTCAGTTAAATCTGGCTGCAAATTAGTATGCTTCTCCATGATAGCATTATGTATAACTCGCAATTTCTTCACTGCATTAACTACTTTTTCTAACTCACCTAATGCATCATCTATATCTATTGCCTGAGCTATAGTATTTATACTCCTATCAGCTTTGATTACTTTCTCGATTTCAACTCTTTGTATGGTTATTAAATTTTTTGCTTTTGCTTTAAACTCCTCTACCACAATAGCTCTCAATTTATCAACTTCACTTAAATCTGGTCGGAGATTAGGGTATTTCCACACTATAGCATCACGTATAACTTGCACTTCCTTCATCGGGCTAACTATTTTTTCTAACTCTTCCAATGCACCATCTATATCTATTGCTCCAGCTACAGTATTTACACTCCTATCGGCTTTAATTACCTTCTCTATTTCGGCTTTTTGTACGGCTACTAAATTTCCTGCTTTTGCTTTAAACTCTTCTACTGCAATAATTCCTAATTCATCAACCTCGTTTAAACCTGGCTTCAGCCTAGAATATTTTCCTTTTGTAGCAACACGTATAGGTTGCATTTCCTTGATTACATTAACTACTTTTTCTAACTCAACCAAAGCACTAGCTATATCTACTGCTCCAGCTATAGTATTTACACTCCTATCAGCTCTAATTATTTTTTCTATTTCAACTTTTTTCGCCGCTAATAAATCAGAGATTCTTGTGTTAAATTCTCTTTCTCTAACATCGTATGTTGCTTCTGCTGCAGCTATTTGTGTATCAGCCTTTATTCGTATAGGGATACCATTGGCTATTTTATCCTGTACAACTTTTGCTTCTCGTAGGGCATTTCTTGCTTCTTGTAACGCCACTAAGGCCTCTATTATTTTCAGAGGCGTTGCAGTAAGTGCACTACTAATTTCCGCCGACTTTTTAGTTACTATTTCTATTTTATTAGAAATTGCAATTAGATTAACATCTTCACTGATCATCACATTATTTTCTTCTACAAATCCATTTTCTAGCTTATTCCAAATAAGTTTAAGTCTTACTTTACTATAGACCTGCTCTGCAAAAACAAAAGGACCTAGGCTAACAACGTGCTCAGAACCTTTTGGAATAGCAGGAACATTGGTTCTACCAGATTGATCAGCGCCTATTTTAATATCAGCACTTTGGGTATCCCACTCTAGTACATTGCCACCTAGAAAATCTATTTTACCTGTATTTTTTATAATACCATTAATTTTTTTAGTAGCGGAATCATAGCTAAAATGCACAAATTTTAGCTGAGCCTCTATACCCCATTCTATGCTTCGCTCAGACTCGGTAAGGGCCTTACCATCCTTATCTAGCAACGTTAATTTAAACATGGCTTTTCTATCAGCTCCAGGAACTATTTTCAAGATTTTAGTAGCTTTCTTCTTATCAACACTATCAATCGTAAGTTTGTGAGCGTCTTTAAAGATAAACGTATCATTTAGGCTAACACCATCTATCGTAGCAACATTACCTTGTACTCTTTCAATTTTTAACACCAAATTTTCCAGATCAGCTTCTTTCAGTACCTCTTCGCCAGTTACAGTAATTTTAAAGTTCGTATTATCATTTTCTATTTTATTATTATCTACTGTTAACTTAAATACACTAGGAGTAAGAGCTTTAACGCTTACTTTTCCAGATTTGGCAACCTCTATACCATTGTGCTGTAAATGTAGTTCGAAACCACTATCTTTTGGATTAGGAAGTACTATGATTTCCCTTTTTATAATTCCATCTTTGACATCAACTTCTACAAAATTTATTTTATTAGCAGCTAGTCCATCAATTTTAATATCACCATTAACAGTTTCTACGACCACGCTAAAGTCTTTTGCTTCTGTCCTTTCTATTCGGCCACCTTCTTTTTTAACTTTAATGGTGAATCCATTCGTTATTCCCATTGTAGCAGTTGCTTCTAACCTCTCAATTTCTAATTTATATACTGGAATAACTTTTGCCTTCCAGGTTACTTCACATGATTCACCTATAGGGACTCCTACACTGTTTACAATCTGGAAGATTGCTCTCATCATAGTAATAGTTTCATTTTCAGGTTTAAAGGTGAATTTTTTTGTTAATGGGCTTGCGCCAGGCTCTAGTATAGTTTCAGTTCCTACGTTATAGAAATATTTTAATGGATGTGTCTCCTCTCCCCCTTTAATAGCTGCAGTAGTTACATTACCTAAGTCATCGTAAGAATCATACTCTAAGGTGGAATTCCCAGAGGTATTACCCATTACAACTAACTTAACCTGCAGGCTATTAGCTACTAGATCGATTGCTTTTTTAGGATCCGAGTTAATTATTAACTCTACCACACGCTCATTCCCTTGCAAATCATTTTTATCAAGATCGAGTTTTGGGAAACTACTATTATTATTACCATTACCAGTCTTACAAGCTTTACAAGATGTAACATTTGAAAGAATCATCAAGGCTAGTAAGGTACCTAGTGAAATTGATACGCATTTATTGATTACTTTTTTTAACATTTTCATGCTATTCAAAAGTATGAGTGGATTTATTTAATATAACTATCGTTTATGTATAGTTGAATATCATCATCTCTATTCTATATTGAAGTAAATATAGACACAAATAGACACAATTAGATATTATTTCCAAACGAATTGAAAGTGGGGATAATAAGTTAGTCATATACTAGACTTTGAGTAAGGCAGGAAGTGTTTCTCTTAAAAATCAATGAAGTGTACCGGATATGGAGGGTATGAGTATGAGCCTTAACACTACTCCACCTTTGATGATAAAATGCTATTCAGTAGTACCAAGAAATAATTCTTCGCACTCTTCAAATGAGAGTGTTAGGGCAAAAATCCTGACATCATTTCAAAAAAAATATAAGCGCCGATAGTTTTCATCATTCCTAATCTTCTCAAATATCCACTCTATGGTAGAATATTCTTTCTTTAAAAAATCCTGCATCTGTTCGTCTATTTGATTATCTCTTAATATAACTGTTCGTATATTAGTACCTTCTAGTCTTTTAGCAAATTCCACTGCCCCTCTATTACTAATGTTATTACCTGCTAGATTAAGTATTTGAACGCTTGTCCCTTTTAGTTTTTCAGCAGACCCCACTATCCCTACATCACCTATCTGATTATCTGATAAATCAGCTTGATTCACGTTCGTCCCTTCTAAATTTTCAACAAACTCGACTAGTCCCCTATCATCTATTTTATTATGGCTTAACTTAATCGAACGTAAGTTGGTCCCTCGTAAGTTTTTAGCAATCTCGGCCGCTCCTAAAGAACCTATTTCGTTCCAACTTAAATCAACGTCACACACCATAGTACCTTGTAAGGTCTTAATAAATTCCACTATTTCAGTACCTATGTTATTCAAACTTAGATCGATCGCATATAAGTTGGTTCCTTCTAAGCCCTCACCTAACAGTCTTGCTCCTAAGCCACTTATTTGATTATTTCCTAAATAAATCTTACATAAGTTCGTTCCTCGTAAAAACTTACCTAATGCTGCTACCCCTACATCCCCTATCTGATTATTCCTTAAATCAATTATACGTAAGGCCGTTCCCTGCAACTTTCTACTTAATGCCATTATCCCCCTATCGCCTATTCGATTATCAGATAGATTAATCACCTGTACACTCGTCCCTTGTAAATTTATAATAAGCCATGCTAACATTATGTCATCGATTTCATTATATTTTAAATCAACGTTGCGGACATTCGTTCCCTGCAAGGCTTTAGCTAATTCTACGACACCTTTACCTATTCGATTATTAAACAAGAAAATCGATCGAACATTGGTTCCCCGTAAGCTTCTAGCTAATAATATGCCACCGCCAGGACCTAAGCCAGCATCTGCCATATTAATCGCCTCTATTTGGGTACCAGCTAAATGAGGCCAAAAGGGTGGAGGTAAGTAATGTACCTCATTCATTAGTCGATAAAATAAGAAACTGGGAATTGTCTCAGGTGTTAATATCTTAAGTTTATCTGTTCTAAAATCTATAACCTTATTGATTCTCCAGTTATTTGAATAGTAGGACGACCTAGGTTTATTTGTTACACCAATCATTCCAATTTCAGAATAGCCTGTAATAACCTCATAAAAAAAGCTATTAACTCTTCTGCAATTCAGTATATAAGGAAAGGGCACATATGATAAAATCTCTTGCAATAACTCTGGAGCAAGAAATGGACAACCTTCTAAATCTGCATCTTCCTCTTTTTGTAATCTTTTACTTCGTTTAACTTCTATATGTTTTTGTTCCTCCTTTTCTTCTTCTTTTCTTTTTCTTTTATATCTTTCTCGAGTTTGTTCATTCTCTTTATTCTCTAATATTCTATTTATTTCACTTAATAAGGCTATAGCCATTTCATGTCCTTGCGAAGATGCTTGATCTAACCATACCCTTGCTTCATCAGGATCCCCCCTTCTTCCTTGCTCCTGCCATGTTTCATAGGCCATTTGGCCTAATTGAAATTGTGCCTCACAACCTTCTTGCTCAGCGAACACACGTAATTGTTTATAATTGATCAAGTATTCTACATTATCTCGCCCTTTTTCAGAATCTTGCTCTTTTTCCTTCTCTTTCTCCTTACTTCTTTCTTTCATATCCCCTACGGGTTCTTTCTTACCGATATATACATAGCCTAGTTGCCCACTTTCTGGTAATTGTACTTCTATCAAAATCTCTTGTTGTTTCTTATCGAGCTGTACCAACTGAGATGGGTTTACACTCTCATCTATATATACATGTAAACTTTTATATTCTTTGCTAAAACTCTCTGCTACATTCATTTTCACATCTGCTTCTAACTCTTCCCCTCGCTCATGACAAACAACTAGATGCCCTCCTTTTGCAGTAAGTTCTTTATCTACTAACTGCTTGATATCAACTCGTTTGGTTAATTCTAGAATAGCCTCTGTCGATCCTTCTACACTGGCAACAGCTGAATCAGAAAAATCAGTACAGCTTGGTAAAAATAAAATTGCAATCAAAATACACGCCTTCAGCCTGTGATTTAATTTATAATTTGGACTCATATTTTATTAAGAGTTTTAAATAGTGATTTTAAGCTAGCTGATAGCTAATATATATGCAAGCATGTTACGAAATAAACACAACTTCTGTAATTACCTTAACAGTTGCTCGGTATCACTGAGCCACCAATAATCATCATTTGGAATAGCTGAGCAAATAGAAACATTTTTTATATACTTTCCACTTAGTCGCACACAAAGCTTTCTATCACAACCTATTTTATACAATATTTAGTAGGTTGCTGTAACAAAAAATAAGTTATTTGTACTCAAATATTTTAAAAGCTTCAAAAGACATAACTTCACCTATTATGCGTGCTTATCTATTTCCAGGACAGGGATCTCAATTTGCTGGGATGGGGCGAGACCTATATGATACCAATCCAACAGCTAAACAATTGTTTGATACTGCTAATCAAATTCTTGGATTTCCCATAACGGATGTCATGTTTGAAGGCACGGAAGAGATGCTTCAAAAAACGAACATAGCCCAGCCTGCCATTTTTATTCATAGCACCATCTTGGCACTTGTTACCCCCGACTTTGAACCTAATATGGTAGCTGGCCACTCACTAGGAGAGTTTTCTGCTCTAGTAGCTAGCCAAGTATTAAGCTTTGAAGATGGGCTGAAATTAGTACAGGCTAGGGCTATGGCCATGCAAAAGGCCTGTGAAAAGAATCCAGGTACTATGGCCGCTATCTTGGGATTACCTGATGATTTAGTAACTGAAACCTGCAAAACTATTAACGAAGTAGTTGCACCTGCCAACTATAATTCACCTAGCCAGGTGGTAATTTCCGGTACGCACAAGGGCGTTGCCTTAGCTGGTGAGGCTTTACAGGCAGCAGGTGCTAAGAAAATAGTCCCGCTTAAAGTAGGAGGTGCATTTCATTCTCCCTTGATGGAACCTGCAAAAGAGGAACTCGCATTAGCTATAGATCAAGTGACTTTCAAAAAAGGTATGTGCTCCATTTATCAGAATGTAACTGGATTGCCTACTACAGAGCCCGAAAAGATCAAGCAACAACTTATTCAACAATTGGTTTCTCCCATTTTATGGACACAAACTATACAAAATATGGTTCACGATAGGACTACTGAATTCATAGAATGTGGCCCTGGTAAAGTTTTACAAGGACTTGTAAAAAGAATTGATCAGCAGGCACAGGTAAGCGGTATAGCCTAAAAATAGGTACAAATTCTACAAGTTCTTAGAAAAACAAGTTGTATAATATCAATCACTCAGTAACTTCAAGAGATGCCTTCAAAATGGTCTATATATCTTTTAATAATCTGTGCGTATACTTTAGCTACTGCCAAAGAAAAGCCTGATTTTACTACAGCAGTTGACGCTGTTTATAATTATCAAGGTAAGAAAATTCCCTATGAAGCTTTAACAGAGCACTTATGGATAGCTTATCAAAATCCAATTGACCTCAATCATACTTCTGAAGAAGAACTAAAAAAGCTGCATATCTTATCTAAAAAACAGATCAATAATTTTTTTGAACATTTAGATAAAAATGGGAAACTTGTTTCTATTTATGAACTGCAGGCTATACCCGAGTTTGATTTAGCTACCATCGAATGCCTCCTACCTTTTGTCGAAGTCGAAGAAATATATCCCCTACCAACGCAAGGACTTACAAGAACTTTCAAGCATCGAGCTCGATATGGAGAGTTGTTAAGTCGTTATGAACGGATATTAGAAACTCCCCAAGGTTATGAAATAAATCAGAAAACTGGCAAAATCCCCTACCAAGGATCACCAGATAAATTAGTCACACGCATCAAATGGAAGCACCCCAACGGCTGGGGATTTGGTATAGCTACCAGAAAGAATCCCGGGGAGGCTTTTGCATGGGATCCTGATACAGAACGATATGGCTTCGATTTTTTGTCAGGTTATTTCTTATTAGAAAACAAAAAATATCTCAAAAAGCTAGTTATAGGTAATTACGAAGTAGGCTATGGCCAAGGGCTCGTGGTCAATGCTGGCTTCAGTATGAATAAGTCTGGAGAAACCATTACTCCTATCATGAGAACTTCGAATGCAGGCATTAAACCACTTAGCTCTTTTTCTAAGTATGGATTTAGAGGGATTGCAACCACATTCACTTGGAAATCGTTGGAACAAAGTATCTATTATACATACAATAGTCTAGATGGGAAAGTATTACAAGATACAGTTGCTAATGAATATTATACAAAAAACATCAATCGTAGCGGATCGCATCGGACAGAACAAGAAATTGCTAAAAAAGCTCAAATAACAGAACAAATTATAGGCAGTACGCTGATGTATGTGGCTAAGCGTAACCAGCGAGAAATAGGATTAAACGCTATTTATAGTCAATATGATATTCCAATCCGCCTTGGCAAACAGGAATTACCTTATCAATTTACAGGTAAAAATAATTATAACTTAGGGCTGTTTTATCGGTACCTATGGTATAATCTACATTTCTTCGGTGAGGGGGCTATTTCTAAAAGCGGGGGAAAAGGTGGGTTAGTGGGTGCTATAATTAGTCTATTTCCTAATTTAGATATAGCCTTATTAATTCGGCATTATGGCGAAAATTTCCATTGTTTTTATGGCAAAGCTTTCGGTGAAGCTACCAACAATCATAATGAACAGGGAATATATATAGGTATTGCTTTACAACCTGTTAGAAAGCTAAAAGTAAATGCCTATTACGACCATTTTAAATTTCCTCAGCCTACTAGCAGAATCGCTGAGCCTTCATCGGGCCACAGTTGGCTTACTAAAGCGACCTACGAAATTAATAGAAGTAATTTATTGCTCTTACAGTATAAGGAAATACATAAATTCAAAAATATACCCAAGGATAAAATACAGCCTTCGGATCATACTAAGAGTAAGATCGCAAAAGGTAAAAACAGAAAATATAAAACGCAACTCAAGCAACAATTAAATAAGCGTATAGCATTACATACTGAAATACAGGCTAGCACGTATACTTTTCTAGAAGAACTTTCCTGGGGATACGCACTCGCACAAAGCATCACCTGGAAGTTTAAGCAACTTAGTATTACAGGCCAAGCAGCCTGGTGTGATACAGACGCCGACAATAAATTATATCTCTATGAGAAAGCACCTTTATATAACAAACCGATGCCCACCATGATGATTTCTAAAAGAGGTATAACAACTTATTTAATGGTCGTATACAAACCTACTACCAACTGGCGTATAGAGGGAAAATATAAAATTAGTTGGTATCCAGATGAAGATCAGCTAGGCAGTGGGCAAGATACCATAGACGGGAATACCAAGAATGAAGTTAAGCTACAATTAATTTATAAATTTTGACGTGGTGTCAGGGCCCTTGCCCTAACACTTCTCAGCCTGATTTTAGCCTTTTTCTAACTCCATAATCGTGAGCTCAGGTAGGATACCTATCCTACCGGGATAACCTATATAACCAAATCCCCTATTTACATATAGATATTGGTTACCTTCCTGGTACAATCCAGCCCACTGTTTATACTGATATTGTACAGGACTCCATTTAAATGACCCGATTTCAATACCAAACTGGAAGCCATGGGTATGGCCAGCAAAAGTAACATCGATATCTCCGAACTTAGGTCTTACCTCTGCATCCCAGTGACTAGGATCATGAGACAACAATAACTTGACAGGCGCATCTACCGCTCCCTGATAGGCTTTGGATAATTGGCCATATTGGGAAAACCTAAGTCCCCAATTCTCTACACCAATTATAGCTAGCTTATCATCACCTTGTGTCAGGATCGTATGTTCATTTCTAAGCAGCCGCCAGCCTAACAATTCATGAGCTTTGCATAGGTCTTGTAGATTTTGTTGCTTGGCTACGAGCGAGGTCCAAGATGTATAATCCCCATAATCATGGTTGCCTAAAGTAGAATATACGCCTAAGGGCGCTTTTATTTGACTAAAAATAGGTATATATTCTTTAACCTCATCAGCAGTATCATTTACTAGGTCACCTGTAAAAAAAATAACATCAGGACGTTCGCGTAAAAGCATATCAATTCCTCCGCTAACTGCTTTTTTATTGAAAAAGCTACCACTATGTATATCCGATAGTTGACCAATCTTTAAACCATGAAAAGAGGTTGGAAGATGCGGTAATTTAATACGTACCTTGCGTACTCGGTAATCATGTGCTCCTGAGATAATTCCATACCCTAACGTAGCAATAGGCACACTGGCTGCCAACATTCCTACTTTTGTTAATACAACCGACCTAGGCATGGCCATGGTATCGGCCCAAGTGTAATTAAAAAGATACCCTACCTTGTAGAGAACCCATTTAGCTAATCTGGATATATCATCAACTAAAAGGAAAAATCCGCTAAATAGTTTAACAATGTATTTCATGAACCAAGTAGGAAGAACGCCATACTTGATAAAACGGTTTCTAAAACCCCATCTTAACTCTATATAAGCAAATAAGCCAACAAGTCTAATGATGACAAAAACCGCATAAACCAAATAAATGGTTGTTCTAAGACCTGGCTGGAGAGGGGCTATGATTGTCTTTATACCCTGATAAAAGTATATATCTATAGCCAGAAATATCCCAAGAAAAAGAAGTAACCCTCGTTTCATAGATCAAAATAAAATAGTAATAGGTTTGGAAAAGGTTGTATGGTAAATATCTTAAATTTATACAGCTTTCACAAGAATCTAGAAAGATACTTAAGAATTAAGGTTATATAAGTCCGTAAGAAATAGAAAAGTTTATAATTAATTTTTAATTGAACTTTTTGCAACGCTTTGTGTTTAATTATACCAGCAGGAGCAGTATTTGCCTAAATCAATATAAATTGTAATTATTTTCTTGAATATTCATTTCCTTACTTCAAAAATACCTTGTAAATTCGAAGTTAAGGTTCGAAATTTCAAGGTAAAATGATTCGTAATCAGTTTCTATCCACAATCAAAAGTCAATTTAGGGTACACCCTATTTGTGCTATTTTGGGCCCGCGACAATGTGGAAAAACTACACTTGCTCGCCAATTTTCGGAGGAAAATAAAAAAGCTTTTTCGCATGTACATTGGTATGATTTGGAGGATCCTAAAGATTTAGTACGTTTGGATCAACCTATGTTATCTTTAGAGTCGTTAGAAGGGCTGATTATCATAGATGAAATTCAACGTAGGCCCGACTTATTCCCTATTCTACGCGTGTTAGCAGATAGGAATGCTGATCGACAACAATATTTAATTTTAGGTAGTGCTTCAAAAACCCTCTTACAACAATCTTCTGAATCTCTTGCTGGCCGAATTGGTTATATAGAACTGACTCCTTTCTCAGCATCCGAAATTGATGACATACAAAGATTATGGGTACGAGGCGGATTTCCACGTTCTTTTTTAAGCACTTCGGATGAAGATAGTTATATCTGGCGCACAAATTATATACGCACTTTTTTAGAGTTGGATTTGCCTAGTTTAGGATTTAGCATCCCAGCACAACAGCTTTATCGTTTTTGGATGATGCTAACCCATTATCATGGGCAATTGTTTAATGCTAGCGATTTAGGACGTTCCTTGGGTGTATCAGATCATACAGTACGCAAATACTTGGACATTCTAGAAAGCACATTCATGATTAGGGCTTTGCAACCATGGTTTGCAAATATTCAAAAAAGACACGTAAAAACACCTAAGATATATTTTAGAGATAGTGGAATCTTACATGCGCTTCTAGATCTACCCAACCGTACGACCATAGAACGATATTCACGTTTAGGAGCTCTTTGGGAAGGATTTGCGTTGGAAGAAATTTTGAGATTTTCTCAAGTATATCCCCAACAAGCCTTTTTCTGGCGCACACACGCCGGTGCAGAATTGGATTTATTAATAAAACAAGAAAATAAGCTAATTGGATTTGATTTTAAATATGTTGATGCGCCTAAAATTACTTCTTCGATGCGTTCAGCAATAGAAGATTTAGAATTAGACAGATTACATATCATTTATCCAGGAGAGGTAGATTACCCACTTAGCAGTACGATTCATGTATATGGCCTTAATAACTATCTTAATCAGGCTAAATCTGGCTAGAATTTGATGATATATATATATCAAAGCTTATAACAGACTTTTCTATTGATGGATATACGGTTTGATAGATACACTATCTGACACGAATCAAATCCTTTAATTCAGCATTACTCAATTCTGTAATCCAGCTTTCACCACTACCTACTGTAAGCTCGGCGAGTTCTTTCTTGCTCTGAATCATTTGATCGATGCGTTCTTCAAAAGTGCCTGTTGTCAACAATCTATATACCATCACATTACTCTTTTGCCCTATACGATAAGCTCTATCTGTTGCTTGTGCTTCCACAGCTGGGTTCCACCATAAATCATAGTGAATGACATTGTTCGCTGCTGTTAAATTTAAGCCAGTACCACCTGCTTTTAGTGAGACGATGAGCGTACGTACTTGTGAGCAATTTTGAAAATCAGCAACTATTTTATCACGTGCCTTTAGAACAAGCTTACCATGCAAAAATGGTATGCTCATCTTAAACCTTTCCTCTAGCAATTTTACAATAAGATTTCCCATTTCCGTGTATTGTGTAAAGATCAACGATTTTTCGCCACTTGCCTCTATCCCTTCTAATATTTCTTCAAGCATTTGCATTTTACCAGATTGATCTATCTGTGCTTTGCTTTTTTTATAAAACTGTGATGGATGGTTGCATACTTGTTTCAAAGCATTAATAAGTTTTAAGACAAGCCCTCTACGTTCTATTCCTTCACTAGCCTCTATTTTCTCCATGGTTGCATCTACTACCTCTTGGTACATAGCTGTTTGCTCAGCAGTAAGCGAACAGTATCGGTTGTTTTCAATTTTATCTGGTAAGTCTTGAATAATGCTTTTGTCACTCTTAAGTCGCCGTAATATGAATGGACTAGTTACCTTTTTAAACTGCTGTAGACAATCTTTATCTCGTTCTGTTTCAATGGGACTAGCAAATTGCTTCTTAAAATGAGTTAAAGTCCCTAGGTAGTGCGTATTAGTAAAATCAAAAATACTCCAATACTCTAACAATCTATTTTCCACTGGGGTTCCGCTCATAGCAATTTTATGTTGAGCTTTAATAGACTTAATTGCCTTTGTTTGTTCTGTAGCTGGATTTTTTATTTGCTGGGCTTCATCAATAACTAATAAAAACCAGTCGATTTTATTAAATAATTTTGTATCACGACGTGCAAGTCCATAAGAAGTTATGACTATATCACAATCTCTATTCAGCTCACGTTTTTGGCCATGATAAACAAGTAGCTTAAGATCCGGTGCAAAACGTTCAACTTCTCGTTGCCAGTTGCTAAGCAAAGTAGTAGGAGCCACGATTAAAACGCCATTATTTGCAAGAAATCCTACATTTTTGAAATACAAAATCGTAGCAATTACTTGTAACGTTTTCCCAAGACCCATATCATCTGCCAAAATACTACCAAAGTTTGTTTCAATATTTTGGACTAGCCAACTAAAACCACGTTCTTGATAAGGCCGAAGCTGTGCTATCAAATTATGCGGTACACTAACTTTTGTATAATTTCCTAGTTGGCTAAACAAACGTTCTAATTGGTTATCAATTGCTACTGTTGCACCATCTAATTCTCCTGCTAAGGCAGCTTGCATTAAAGCCGCTTGGCTTAAATGATCTGGTAGTTTGTCTAATTTTTTTAATAGATCTGCCATCTCTTTTTCGTTAAGTAGTACATATTCATCCATGATACGTACGAGTCCACTTTGTTGCTCAACCAACTTCCTGAATTCGGCAATATCTAATGTTTTGTCTCCAATAGCTATACGCCAGTTAAATTTTGTAAGCTGATCAAGACTCATAAAGCTTTTTCGATCATCTGAGATTTTGTTTTTAGAACTCAACTTTAAGCTCAATTGTGGCTTTAATATCTTTTGTAAAGATTTTGGTAAGACAATAATTATACCAAGTGTTTTGAGTAGCGGTAAAATATTCAAAAATAAAGGAGCAAAATCATCAAGATTCAAAGCAAGCTTATCTTCTTCATCCACTAAACGAGATAATTCTGGAATGTATTCTATCAATAACGCTAGATCTGATAAAATGGTGAGTTTGGTTGGGTTATCGTATTTCGATATAGCCTCATGAAAATCAATAGGTGTACTTTTATCGTCGAGTGCTATTTTGATAGTTAACTCAAAATCTATACCATTATCTTCTATCATTAAATAAAGCTTATGTGGTCTTTCAGATAGATATAAGTTAGATAACCATTGATTAATTACGCCAGGGATCTCTTTATCACTAAAATCTTTGAAGGTACAGGCTTTATTTTCAAAAAACAATTTAACTACTTCATAAGGCAAATGAGGATCGATAGATTTAGGCAAATTGTTATGCATGTATCCTGATAGGATAACAGTAATAGCTGTTTTAATCTGCTCTTCAGGACTTATACAAGTTTTTTTATAAGTAACTAATTTTGATGGGCAAATAGAGACTAATTTTTTATAAATCGTATTTATCTCATTATCAAGTAAAGCTGGCACCCACCTGATCAGCGTTTTACCCTGACCGTTTTGTAATATTTGCGGCATAAAAGCTGATGCCTGCATAAGTTTTCTTCCAAATTGCGCTATCATATGCATGAGGCGTAACTCAGGAGTAAATTTATGGAGCAATACATTAGGAATATCAAGCAAGAATTTAGTTAATTGAACTTTAAGATTATCAGTATTTGGGAATAAAATATTATTCCCATCACATACCTGAATAAGCTGATGTTCTTCGTCAAGAACCAATTCGAAAGTATTCCACCTTTCTGGATTATTCCATTTTTTACTAAAAATTTCTTCTTCCGTAAGTGCTGGTTCATCCTTTTTTGATACTTTACCATCCTTCTTTGTCACTTGTGGTACATGGTGAGTGTATTCTTCGAATTTTCCTGAAGGATTTTTTTGCCAATTGTTGTATGCTAAATGTAAGATTTCTCGGAAATTCTTTTCATAAAACAACGGCTTATTAGTCAATAATGTTATAATACGATCCGAAAAATCTGGAATAGCTGATAAATTTATTTCCTCCAATATAACTTGATCAAATGGGTTACTTGGACCATCAAAATGTTTAAAAATATCTTCTAGCGTAAGTAAGCTTTTCACTTGTTTCGCCTTGATATTCCCGAAATCGCTAATCATCGCTAGCAAATTGCAGCCATGTATCTCAAAGACTAAAAATGGATTTTTATCAATCTCGGCGGCAATCAGATAAATAACCGCAGCTATATGCTTGCAAGGTACTGCCCAGTCCGGACAGCTGCATTCTGCTTCTACATAGCTCCAATTCTTAGGAAATAACCGAATATCGTGTTCATTAAGTTTATCAAGCAACTGTATAGGCAGCTTTTTAGTAAGTAGAGCGGATAAGATAGAAGGGGTATTTATGATAGCCTGATGAATAATCTGTTGCTCTGTCTCATCAAACTTATTTAGCTTTATGCTTACCTTGTAAGGTCGAGGCCTCGATCCTTGGACCTTAGCAGTAGCTTCATTTTCGTTAATTTCTATATCGTAGGCTCTTCCGCTATTGGCATAACTTCTTCCACGTGGTAATCTATTCTCGTTATCAATTCCATTAAAGGTCTCTAACCATTTTGCTCCCCACCATGTTTTTCCGTATTTCATACATTATAGCCAAATTTTAAAAACCACAGTACGTTTAAAAGATATACTAATGCAAACTATACTATGAGCAATGTTGTTAAAAAACAATTATACAATCTTTGCTTTGTTTTTCCATAAATAATCCAGCTTTATCATCTTAGTTTTACTTACTAGAGTTCTTTTAGACAGAAATTTCTCACTTAATAACTCACCTTACACAACTAGAAGATTGAAATACTAACTTGGCGTTGTAATTTGAAAGGATTCAAGTATTATACTATCCCAAAAGGGGCTTGGGGAAAAAGTAAAAAAACCGCCTTGCATAAAAAGGCGTTAAAAAATTTGCAGCGAGGAGCGGCCAGGCCGAAGATCAGCGGATATGTAGCGTTGGGGTGTTTTCGCAGGTCTGGTCGCTAAACTGTGGAAGATGAAGATTTTAGCCTTTTTATGCTCAGCGGTCACTTTTTTGCGCACTTTTTGTGTGGCAGACAAAAAGTGCGGCCAGCCGCAGGCCAAACTTGATTCAAACCCTAACTTCCTACTATATATACGTAATGGTTTATAAAAAGCATACCAAGTACTTCCTAAGTGCCTATCTAGAAAGCCTATTTTAGTTTAAAAAAGCTTATCAAACTTTATAAGATTGTTCATTTTA
>Ga0209935_1002261_pt1 | contig 24372 bp, 22 predicted proteins | sample ThiBio_1000_plan_2_FD_183958 | JGI IMG/M metagenome (GOLD analysis project Ga0209935, IMG submission 183958) | Wastewater bioreactor microbial communities from Cape Town, South Africa - Thiocy_cont_1000_plan (SPAdes) | ecosystem: Engineered > Bioreactor > Thiocyanate-remediating >...
TCTATCTATCTATCTATCTATCTATCTATCTATCTATCTATCTATCTATCTATCTATCTATCTATCTATCTATCTATCTATCTATCGTGATCTATCTATCTATCGTGATCTATCTATCTATCGTGATCAATCTATCTATCTATCTATCTATCTATCTCTCTCCATCATGCGTTTTGGGTACCGCGTACCATGATATCAGAGAGCTACTCGATCAAGATGTCGACCGATCCACGCAAGCTCTCGTCGGCTGCCTGGAAAGCCATCGGCGGTCCTGCTCGCGTACGTACAAACGAACACACACAATATGATTCAACGTTGAATACCAAGCGAACGCTCGGTGAGCTCACACCGATCTCGATCTCGATCTCGATGCCTGGATGCAGGTGCGCTCGCATGCTCTGGGCCTCAATATCTTTCCCGACCTGACAGCAGAGGTGCGCTCAAGCGCCACGTTCGCGTCCCTCGAGCTCCATACGCGGCGAGCCACTAACCTCCATCGCGCTCGATAGTTTCGGCCCGAGTTCAACGTCGTGCCCGAGTTTGAAGGAGAGATCCTCGTGATGCGCGGTAACAAGCTTGCGCCCACACTGGTATGCACGATATGCATCACGCTCGTGCTCGAGCTCGAGCTCGAGCTCATCCGTCGAGCTCACGCTCTGCCTCGAACACGCACGCACAGGCAAAGTCCGCTCCGGTCTTCCACTATGATGCACCCAACGAATCGTTCTACACGCTGATCGCTGTCGATCTCGGTACGGTTAGAGTCTATGGGCGTGCTCGTGCTGTCACTTCCCTGCTTGCTTGCGTGACCGATCGGTTCTCCCGCTCGTGGCTTGCAGACGCTCTGGTCGTGGATCACGAGCCGACGCCCAAAGACTACAGTCGATTCTCGGTGGCCGACTTTAAGGCGCATCGATTGCACTGGCTCGTGTACGTCTTGATGACTGCACCCTTGCGAATCCCTGCCGTGGGCCCCATACGCTGATGCATCTCGTCGTGGAACTGGCTGGTTGGCGTCGTGCAGCACAAACATTCCAGGCAACCAAGTCGCCAAAGGCGAGCAGGTGGCACCGTGGCTCCAGCCGTTGCCCGCCAAGGGTACTGGCGAGCATCGCATCGCCTTCATGCTCTGCGCGCAGCAGCGTCAGATCGCCTTCCCGGCAGCGGAGTCCTTCGATTCCCGAAGTACGTGGGCTCAGCGTTCGCGGTGGAGCGCTCTAGCAAATGCACTCGCTTACATTCGCGTGCTACAGTCGAGTTCCCGACCGCCGAGGTGCTGGAGCAGCACAGCCTGACTCCGTGCGGCTTGGCGTTCTTCCGAACCGAGTGGGACAAGTCAGTGAGCGAGTACTTTGCTGCGCTCGACATTGTCGAGCCAGTCTACGCCACGGCGCAACAAGCCAACAAGATTATCAAGCGCGAGAGCCGCCAAGTGCCGGTCTCTCGGTTCCGACTTGCAATTGAGTAGATACACGGGCTCGAGAGCAATACTATTCGTACAATACAACCCTCAAGTCTGCCAAGATCCCAGTAGTGAGGAATATCTCTATTCCTATCAAGTAGTGAAAGGATATCTCTACTGATATCAAGTAGTGAAGGATATCTCTATTGATATCAAGTAGTGAGGATATCTCTATTTCTATCAAGTAGTGAGGAATATCTCTATTTCTATCCAGTAGTGAAAGGATATCTCTATTGATAGCAAGTAGTGAGGAATATCTCTACTGATATCAAGTAGTGAGGGATACCAGCGAGAGTGCGACCGCAGAGAGCGGAAGAAATGTTGGACACGATACTGTGCGAGAGGGTGCGCTCGCGCCTTCGCTCTTGCGGCACCGCACCGCTGCGCCGTGGCTGCTGCTCGCGCTCTTGTTCTCTCCATCGCAGCCGCAGCCACAGCCGCAGCCGCAGCCACGTCCATCTCGTTCGCTCGTGCCTGCTATAAAACCTACGCCTTGGTGCGCTGTGGTCCGATCTTTAGATTGCCATCCCTCGCTCTTGCACGATATCTGTTTCGCTCTCGTTCTCGTTCTCGTTCTCGTTCTCGCGCAGTATGGATGATCGTGTGGCGAGTGCGTTGGCGTTCATCTTTGAAGGCGTCGACTACGTGCCGCCTCGACCAGTGTCTCTGGATGAGCTTCTTGTTGCCTCGGTCGACGATCTTCGCCAGCTACTGCACGGCATCAACGACACTCAACTCGGTCGGCTGTGCACCAATATCGAGTTGTTACGCGGCTCGTTCCCGCCGTCGCCTCAAACCGTGCCTGCTACCTCCGATCAGCAGTCCGGTTTTGGTGGGTACACGAATCAACAACCTCAGCAACAGTACCTACAAGACCAACTGCAGCAGCAACTGCAGCAGCAATACCACAACTCCATGATGGTTCGTCAGGTGCCACAAGGTAGCGTGACGATTCTCTGTTCCTCTCCTCGTCCAGTCATTCGCACACTCTCCCTCTCACACGCTCTCGCTCGCTCCCACCTGTGTCTGCGTGGTCGCATAGGTCTTGGGTACACCACGATCGCCAACACCATTCAGCCACCACCGACGTTCACTACTACCACCACCAGCACCAACGCTACGATGACCACCGCCACGCCAAACCCGCCATTGCCGCCCTACGAGCCACTGCCGTATGCTGTGACGCTCGCTCCCATGGGCAAGGGATCGCAGCACGGTCGAAAGGTGTATGTCGCTCACAAGGACGAATGGCGCGTGTATTGGTCGACTCGCAAGAAGGCGCAGGCCAACCGCTCGGCCTTCAAGCAGCACATTGTGCACTGTCGCTTGCCGCTCGATCCGCCTCGTGGCATCGCGGCCGTTGTCAACGTGGTGCTCGAGGTCGCCAAGCTCTCGGGCCACGCCCACGACCAACCGGACTGGTATACGCTACCGTCTGAGATGCTCGAATCTGTCGACGGAGGCGCTGTCGTGGCCGGTACCGCCTTTCGCTTCAACGTGCACGAGATTGAAAAGTATCTCGAGACCCAGCTCGGATTCGAGCCCAACCGCTCCAAGCATAGCCGACAGCGCCTGGTCGTCTTTCGATTGCGCTTGGATGTACCGAATCTCACGACTCCACTCTACTGGCCCAGCGCAGTTGAGCATTTCACGTTCTTTGTACGTCGTCGCCATCATTATCATACCGCCCTTGTGCCCCCGTTATCTCTTGACGCCACCTGACATATGGGATCTCCCAACTTGTGCGTGTATGCAGAGTACGGCCTCTGGAGAGTCGAATTTCCTTGCTATCGAAGGAGCGCCCGCTGCAGCACTCACACCTACCACACCGACCACACCGATCACACCGGCTGAGGGAGCAAGCTTGGTGCCTCTTAGCGCCGCCTCGTCACCGTTCGACTCGAATCCAATGTCCGACGACAATCTGAACGACTTTTCATGCTTTGACTGGCTCACTCCCACTGACGAACTGTATTCATCGATTGGCGAGCCTCCCATGGCTCCGCCACTGCTCACTACCGTCTCGCAAGCCCCGATTATCAATGACCTCAACACCACCACCTTTGGGCCTCCTCCGGTGATTTGGCTCAACAGCTTCTGGACTCGCTGTGATGGAGGCGAGGAACGAACTGGCGTGTGCACACGAATCGAACCCAAGTTCACCGGCTCCACCTTTAACTTGATGATCGGCTCTTACGCTGTGCCAGATCAACTATCACCCGATACGCAATTCAAGTTCACGACCCCACCCTTCTCGGCCACGTTGTATCAGGATCTTCGGGTTCCGCTGTTTCTCGTTGTGGCGGGCGGTGCTGGCTTCTACCATGTGCCGCTTATCAATCCTGCTGGCCTTGCAGCTCTCTTGGAGTATTATCGCCTTCGTACGAGACCCTTGCATCACACACTATGCTCGCCTTCGCGCCGGCTTACTAACGCTTGCTATTCCTCGACTCGTTGTACAGCTTCGGATGACGTCATGCGGATGTTGGTACTCCCATCGACTGACCCAGCGAGTATCGGCAACAGCCCAATGACTCTAAGCAGCTTCACCTCCTCGACCACTAGCTCTACCGACAGCAGCAGCAGTACTACTAGCTCGACAACCAGTGGCACCAACTCGACTGGTGGCAGCAGTTCACCGTCGAACTTTGCTGCCATGTATCAATCATCCCGTGAGTTGCGCAAGCCTTGCTACACCACGATCGTATCCTCGACGACTCAGAGCCCCTTCACTGGCCGCACTGATGTCATCACCTCGCTACGAAACGGAGTACCGGTGCCGCTGCGTGCCTCGCAGATGGAGTGGACCTCGCTGCACTTTGCCATCCTCGCCAAGTCGTCGATCCCGTTCGTCGAGGAGGCTTGCAACGAGGTCGCGAGCGCCGGCACTCTGCTGAAGCGCGACATTCTCGGCTACACGGCTCTCGACTATGCTATTGCATGCCGAAATCGCCAAGCGGCGAGGATCATCGGCAAGGCAATGTGCGAGAAGGGCGGCGTACGAGCCAAGACCGACGACGGTGAGGATGTGGCTCAAGTCATCGAGAAGGCCATCGATTTGTACTCGCCTCACTCCTCCATTCGTACGAGTGCATCCTCTCGTTGCATTGTGCATTGATTTCATTTCTCTCATCCGAATGGTTGTGATTGTGATTGTGGTGCGAATCGGGAGTAGCATTGCGAGAGGATGGTGTACCCGAGTTGGCGGCGGCAGCCATCGAATTGCCTCTGGTGGGCGTACTCGAGCATCTCCTTCGAACGCGCCGTCACACGTCGTTCGCCTCGGGGATGCTCTCGCTCGCGGCTGCCAAAGGCCACGCCGAGGTCGTGTCACTGCTCACTCGGTTTGTTACCAAGGCGTTTCTCGACTCGAGCCCCACTGGTCCGCCGCTGATTCTCGCCATTGCCAATCGCCATGTGGAAGTCGTCCGCGTGCTGCTCGAGCGCAAGGCGAGTCCATCGGTGAACGACAATGACGAACGACACACCAGTGCCTTGCAACTGGCACGCGACTCTCCAGCCATCACTGCCCTCCTCAAGGCGGCAGTGCGTGAGATGGGCAGTGGCACCGATGACGACGTCATCGAGGAGGTCGTCAGTGGGCAAGGCGCTGACGAGGTTGTTGAACCCACCACTCCTTCGAACAGCTTGTACTCTTCCAAGGAGGAGCTGGCGGCATTAGTTCAGCCAAACTTTGCTCTGGTCGATCCAACACCGGAACGTCGACAATCACCCGATACTCCAAGCAAACTCCCACAGTCGCCATCGATCGATCAGATGTCAGTGTCCAAGGAGCTTGCGGCCCTCAGTGTGACTGAGCTCCAACCGGCGCCAACCTCTATGACAGTAGCTGCCGTTTTGGAAACTCGCCACGCTCAACACAGCCCGAGTGAGTCGGAGCTGTTAGCTGCGCCGCCGCACACGACCTTCGAGCGAGATCATACTGTCCTCAAGGCCGAACATGACAAGCTCCACGATGCGCATACGACGCTCGAGCGAGATCACGCTGCTCTCAAGGCCGAACATGACAAGCTCCACGATGCACATACGACGCTCGAGCGTGATCACACTGCTCTCAAGGTCGAACATGGCAAGCTCCAGGATACGCATACGACGCTCGAGCGTGATCACACTGCTCTCAAGGCCGAACATGGCAAGCTCCATGATGCACATACGACGCTCGAGCGTGATCACACTGCTCTCAAGGCACAACATCAGCAACAACAGCACGATCTGCACCGACTCCAACACGAGTACGAACTGCTCCAACGCGAGTGTGCCAAGCTCAAGCAGCAGCTCGATGCTGCCAACGCGCGCACCAGCCGCGCCGAAACGCACACGGTTGTTTCGTCGACCTCGGCACCGACACTGGGGCCAACTGCACCGTCGCTCACACTACGCTCGGGACGCATCGTGCGCGTGTTGAGTGTCTCATCGCATGTTCTTGCAGCCACTTTGGCAGGCATTCATGTTCTGATGGCCGATGACGATGAGTCGCTCACGCTGCTCGACGATCCGGCGGTGCTGCGCGATGCCAGGGGCACCGTGTTGCCACCTGGTCCGGTACTCGCGCTTGGCCATCTCCGTAGCAGCGACGAGCGTTCTGCCGGACTGGTGGCTGTGTCGCGGGCTAGCGAGCTCCTCATCTACCGCACGGTGCACGGCTCTATCGACTTGGAGCACCGACGCTCGATCCGCTTGGCAACGGCCAACTTGACGGTCGCTCCGTGCGCGCTCGAGTTCGATTACCAGGGCCGCTTGGCTGCGTGCGACCCAGAGGCCGGGCGTGTCGTCGTCTTGGCGCAGGTCGACTCGAGTGCCACAGTCGTGCTCTCGTTGCGGCCGGCCCGAGTCCAGAGCTATCGGCCGATCGATGTCGCGTGCAGCCCGGCACCGAGTGAGGCGTCTTTGACGAGCCGCAGCCACGTCCCCATGCAGCCACCGGCCTTCTTTGTGCTCGATGCCGCGTCTCGGCAAGTATTGTCGTTCGACGGCATGGGCCAGTCGACGGGCAGCTTCGAGGGTCGACCCCGGTTCTCCGAGCCGTGCGCGATCGCCGTCGACCGTCACACTGGCTTCCTCTACATTGCAGACCGTGAGCGTCGCGAGGTGCAAGTATGCCGACCGGACTTTTCGCCGGCACAACGCACGATCGTACTCAACTACCATCCGACGAGCCTCGCGATCGTACGTGGGCTAACAAGCAATCCCAACTTGTCTCGCCTCGCGATTGTCGATCAAGAAGGAGTGCTACATTTTGAGGCCTTGTCATTGTAATCATCAGATCTGAATCTGATTGATTGATTGATTGATTGATTGATTGATTGATAGATTGATAGATAGGTTGATTGATAGATAGGTTGATAGGTTGTTTGTATGTATGGAATGATAAAGAGATGCCTGCCTGCTTCATATTCGTTTCGTTAGTTGTTTGGTGCTCGCATTCCCTTCAAGCTTTGCGTGCATATCATGACTACCTTGGTTGTTGGTGGTTGTAGTGGTGATGTTGCAACGGTAGACGATAGCAAGCATGAAGAGTTGTTTCAGGTGTTCGATGAGAATGAGCAGCCACTCGCCGGCTTGGTGCCTCGCAGTGTCGTACATCGTGACGGTCATCTACATCGCTCAGTGAACGTGTTGCTCTTTAACTCACAACGTCAACTCTTGCTACAACGTCGTATGCCGACCAAAGATGTTTGTCCGAATCTGTGGGATATCAGCGTATGACTGAAGACTGGAGGAGTGAGTGAGAGTGAGAGAGATTGCTGGTGCTGATACTTGAGGAGATACATAGTGTGCCGAACATCTGAAACCAGGCGAGAGCTACAAGGATGCAGCCATCCGAGGCTTGCATGAGGAGCTCAATATCGACCTTCAACAACACCCAGAAGCCTTGGCATCCTTGTCACGCTTGCTACCCAGGTACGATGCCACGTGCTAGCTGCATCAGAGCGAGACGAGGATGTTGGTATACTCACGTTCTTACTGCTTGACTGACGAATGTGCGTAGCGCGTTGTATCGCCACGAGGATCCAGCAAAAGGCATCAAAGACAATGAATTTCGTGAGGCATGGCAGCTTCAATACGATGGAGCATGGCAGGGTGCGTCGAATGCAAGCAGGCTCTTGGAGACGCTGGCTTGATACTGACGATCTGGGGCGCGCTGCAGTGGACCTCGACGAAGTGGCAGAGGCCAAGTTCGTGAGCCTGGATCAGGTGCGGCACATTATGCAGCACGAGCCCGAGAGCCTCACGCCATGGGGTCGTCACGATATCGCTGCCATGCTCAATACCTGCGAGAGATAGATATTCAGGCATGAATGTAGATTGCTTGCAGAGCTCAGTGTTGGTTGAAGAGATCGATTGGGGTATCTCAGGCGGACATTCGATCTCAGTAAGGGAACGATCGCCATGTTCGCCGTGTTTCGCAGAACCCAGCCGTACGCACACAAACACAGCGCAGCAGTCTCTCTCGGAGGTCCATTCCAGCTGCTTTGCGCACGCACACAGTGGCGTGCGTATGTGAGAGCGAGTGTGTTTGGGTGAGACATCTGGGCCTCCCGAACAACAACGCAATGTCGTCGCGCAATAGAAAGAACAGCGGCACGCCGCCAGCCGAGGAGCCTGTGGCGAACAACGACGTCGTTGAGGTTGTTGAACCCACAGTAGCGGCCGCGCAGGTCGAGGTCTATGACGAGGATGACGACGATGATGATGACGAGTACGATGACGACGACGACGATGTGGCCTCGGACAACGAGGCTGTGGCAGCTGGTTCGTCGAGCCCTCTCGGTGAGAGTCACGACGAGGAACACGGCGGCAGCGACGACGGCGAGCCAGCCTGGTGCAGAGCCAGCCTCGTTCCGCCATATCGCATGTTCTCGGACTTTCGGCATGGCGTGTCGAATATCCGCTTCTACGAGCCGTCGTTCGACATCGACTGTTGGATTAGCGGCTTCCACTGGTGGATCACGCACGAAGCTCCGATGGCGAACGAGGCCGAGCGATTGGCGTTGCTGTATCAGCATCTTGGTGACGAGCCACGACGCGTCTTGTACTGCTTTCGGGGCTCGATACACACACTGGATGCGGCGTACGAGGTCTTGCGACGGACCTACCAGCTCTTTCCCGCGGCAGCGTGCGAGCGTGACCTCCAACTGATGAACATCAAGCAGCAGCCCGGCGAACGAGTGGCGCACTATGGCTCGCGCATCATGTGTCACTATCGCGTCGACTGCATCCGCAACATGCCAGGCGCGGTCGGCTTCGTGATGCTGCTGAACGCGTTGGAACCCATACGCCGCGTGTCGTACGCAAGAGCGCGTGGTACGCTCCCGGACACGTTCGAGGGCTTCCAAGACCTCATGGAGACGGCCGAGAGCAAGCTCGTCAAGTGGGGTAAGATGGAGCTCTTGCTCGGACCGGACACGACCGACAGCGTGACGTCGACACCTGCGCCGGTGCACGCGGCCAATGGCGAGCAGAACACACTGCGCGAACGACGACGCAAGGCCCGCCGCAGGCACCCGTACACGCAAGGCAGCCGCAGCCATGGGCACAAGGCCAGCGACTGCTTGAGCCCACGAGCGCCGCCATCGACAACGATCCACACCATGTAGCCGCCACCTTCCCCACGCGCAGCAGCAACTTGAGGCGGTGCCATGCTTCTCCAGCTCGTCCAGTAGTTGTGTGAGCCGTCAATCTTGTTATCTATCTATTGCCCATCTGTATCTCTATTTCGAGATACCCCAACCGGCCGCACATGAAGCAAACAATCTCTCTCTATCTCTCAATATCTCTCTCACAATTGGTCAGTTAGGAGTTTGTGGCGCTACTTTCAGGGCGAGGTTGTGGTAGTCACTCGGGCAAGCCCTATTTTGGTGTTTATTGATCGCGTTGCACGGGGAAGAGAACTGAGAGGGAGGGATAAGTATTTCGAAGGAGGCATCAGCCATGCGACAACAAGGCGACGTCAGTGAGGTTGCGATCAACACAAAGGTACGCGGAAAAGAGATAACCCTTCAAGGGCTGTTTGCAAAGGAGCATGAGGATCGCAGGGGAAGATCAAAGGATGTTGACGACTCCAAGCTCTCCTGTCGGATCGAAACATCGAATCAACTCTTCGAGAGATGGTCGACGAGATGCTTCACACGACACTGCTCTCTTCAACATCGCTGCTTGTTCCGATCCAAGTCGGTCTTCCGCGATCTGAGCAATGTCGCCGTCTCGATACGCGACCACTCCTGTTGATCGAGATGTGACACTGAATGGATATCCCGACACTGGATGACTGCCATTCACGATCTCGAATCCAAGAACTCCAAGCTCGAACACTGATTGTCGAGAGTAATCCAACTCCACTTCTTGCCGTCGATTGGCTCGTGAGGCTGATCCAAGAGCTGAATGGAGTTCTGGCGCAATGTGGGGTGGATTTCCCCAATGAGCACCAAGAATCACTCCGGTGTCGCTCACCAACGTAGTTGACCTCATTTGATCGTTCAATCGACAGCTCGTTCCAAAGTCGATCAACACACATCGAGTGATGTCGATCTCGTTCGTCGTATCGTTGACTCGAGTCTCGACTAAGATGTTGTCGGGCTTGATGTCTCGATGAGCCAACCGGTGACGATCAAGGTGTAAGAGACCTGTTCCCACCTGAGAGATTATCGTTGCCACCATTCGATGAGGTACGATGGATGGTGGTGCGAACCTCGATGCCAAAAATCGATCGAGGCTCAGCTCGACAAACTCCACGACGAAGAACTGAGTCTTTCTTTTGGTTTCAGAGCCGTCCCTTTGTCTAACGATGGCACTATCGCGAGCAGCATCAGGAAGGTGCTGGAGAATGTGATCTTGGATCTCGTCGACGAACTCGCACAAGAACCGAATGATGTTTGGATGCGATGGAAGCTTCACGAGCTCGATGAACTCGTTTACGTAGGCGTTGCGAGCTTGCGACGAGTCGAGATCAAAGTTGAAGCACACTTTGAGAGCGTACTGCTTGTCGAGCCACATGAAGCCTGGTGTCGTGCAAGTCACGAGAGCAACCATGCCAAAGTCTCCTTGGCCAAGCACCCGAGACACTTGGAACTCGCTGGATCGTCTACAAGCAGCAGACATGAATCGTTGCTCATGGATCTCATCTCTTGCTCGTGTCAAGCATTGATTGAGTCGAGCGAGTATGCGATCGCCTGCGTGGTTCAGCAGACATGATGTGGCGACAATTGGGTCATTTTCAGGAATCAAATCGCTCGAACAATGCCTGCGCTGGAGGGAGGGTACCTGTAGCCGAATTCCATTCAATACTAGAACATCCCGGCTGGTGCGCTCGATTCTCCGCTTGAACGGCACGTGATTCAGCCTGGAACACTCGCTGTTGTGCGCTGCGAATTATTTCTGTACTCGCCGACATGAAAGACAATCCAGTTAGTGGGACTACTCCTCTCGTTCGCTCGACTCGCCAAGTACGGGGTGTGTGTTAAAATCGACCGAACCTCGAGTTTGTATCAAGTCCCTAATCGACTGATCTCGGGTGACTTGAATTGCTGATTGGCCGTTAATCCCTCGAAATCCTTTCTATTTGATACAAACCAGTCATTCGACAAAGTGAATCAGAACAACGAAGGGTTCGAGAATAACTTGGTGCGTACTCGAGACCGAATGTCCTTCGATGCTCCAAAGTCGAGCAAGATTGCAACAATCTCCTGATTACCGTTCTGTGCCGCAACGATCAGTGGAGTTTGATACTCCTCGTCCACCGCAACAAAGTCAACCGGCGCTCGACCCATCAGAAGCTCTCGAACTTTCGGGGCGTCCCCTTGCTTGCTTGCGCGGTACAGCGCGGCTCCTTCATCGCGGTGCTCTTGGTGTAGCTGATGAGCCTCAAGGGCATCCACTGCAGTGCCAAAGGTTGATCGAACAGCCGTGACGATGAGGAAGAGTGAAATGGCGTACCTTGCAGTGTGGCGAATACGGAGGAACGATGCACGATGCCAACGGTACTAAGGAGAAGCTGGTCCTGGTTGAGGGGATCAAACTTGTGGTTGTGCAGCTGTAGTGTGCCGCTCGGAGCGATGTTGCATTCGCGACGGATTGCGAGCTTCAGGTCGGCGATAGTTCCTCCCCGCTCCACACCAACTCGAGTTCTGCCTCCTCCAAGGGAGATTGATCGATCTACCAGTACGACAATCATTGACTCTAGTGGTTTGGTTGTCAGTGTGAGCTACGTTGTGGCGACTCGGGGATAACAACCACGCTACCTATTAAGTGCCTCAGCTCCTCTGATTCGGCAATCTGTGCAGCAGTCCCCCCAGCCCAAACCACCGTCTTTCAAGGGGTCAGAAGGACCATTGATCCTCGAACCAGCAGATGAAACTACATACCGATACAGCAGACGTGTCGGCTCCTCTCTCAAGAAGCAAACGAACGACTAATTCATGTCCATGTCGAGCAGCGATTTGAAGAGAAGTAGAATTATTGTTGGTTGTGGCGTCAATGTCGGCTCCACGGTCGAGAAGATAACGAACGACCGCTGCATGACCGTAACGAGCAGCAATGTGCAACGGCATACGGCCATTTTCTCTTGGGTTGCGCCAATGGATGTTGGCGCCGTGATCGAGGGCAAGACTAACGTTCTCTTGACTCCCGGCAGCTGCTTCTGCATACAGGCTCTGGTCATGAGAACGGGCCATGCTGCCCGTAGAGGAGGGAAGGAGCAAAGAGAGGAACGCGCGATCGGTGGGCAGCAAGGCATAAGAACCCTCGCGCTGTGCGGTGCTCGCACGGTGACTTTGCAGCCGCGATGGTGGCTTTGCGTGTTGCAAGCGACCATGCCCTCTCGCCCTGCCGCATGCACCCAGGCCGCCGCATTCGCTTGTATCAGCATTGTTATCACGACTAATACACGAGCGCTGCAACCTTTATCTTCTCGCTTACTCACTGCACTGAAACAAATGGGACGAAACAATCGTTGCTGTAATCACCTCACCGCCTATGGATGCGTACGCGTTCAAGAAGGGACTTTATTGTTCGGCGGTGTTATCCGTCAATCCAGAAAGCGAACAGCAACAAGCGAAACAACCATGAGTAACATCAACGACAACGACAACGACAACGACAACGACAACGACAACGACAACGACAACGACAACGACAACGACAACGACAACATCATCATCAACGACAACGACAACGACAACGACAACGACAACGACAACGACAACGACAAGGAGCGAACTACCGCTCAAAGAACATCAAACTCGACTGGAGGGACTGGGTAATTCACTTGGAAGTCCTTGAGACGCACTCCATTCGGGCATGTAACCTGTGTGTGTGCGCGCGCGAGTAAGCAGGTAGAGAACCGTGTGAGATGTCGATTGGCATGTACCACCAAGTGGCGAGGACACCGATGAGACACGTACGTTAAAGCCCCAGTTCGCCAGCATTGGTTGGTACAACGCCGGAGGGAACGGAGCGAAGCCGTTGAAGCTGGCCAAGTATTGGCCAGCATACGAGGTTTGCGCCCAAGTGAACATGTCGTACGCGATTCTGAGTGGCGTGCAGTCGATGGTTGAGTTCTTGCGAACAATCACGTAGGAAAAGCCCGCAATTGGCCAAGCATTCTATCACGTCGATGAAACCAACCCGTTAGCGTCGCTGTGGTGCCACACATCGTAACGATGCTGAGGATAATGGAGAAGGAGACACGTACAGGCCGAGGAGAGTCGGTGATGGTGGCGGCATAGAACTGGTTGAAGGATGCATTGACGGTGGCATCAGTGACGGCAGCAGGTGTTGCTCTCACCGGGTTACCAGACTTGTTGATGATTGTTGCATAGGCATTCTAGTATTCGTCATCGATTAAAAGTGGCAATCTCGCGACATCACAGAGAGAGAGAGAGAGAGAGAGAGAGAGAGAGAGAGACGCACCCGCAAAAAGGCAGCATTGATGATGAAGGAGTACGATACGTAACCAATACTGTTGTCGGTCGATTGTACAATCGAGTAGACACCGGGATTACCGTCTCCGCCCACTTGAATACCGGGGAGGTTTTTGGGCCACAAGCTCACTGTGCCATACTTCCATTCACTCGAGAAGCTGCTCAGTGCACTGTTACGGAAGCCGAGGTGAGAAACGCGTTTGTAGTGTAAGGAGCAGAAAGTGCGTGCGCGCCTGTGCACCCGTTGTTGTGAATACCTCGTAAAGATGTTGGTAGTGCCAGAGCTGTCTGTACGATGCACCACCGTGATTGCTATATTGATAGCAGAGGTTCGAGTGAGTACCAAGTCTCTACCAGCTCTCTCACACTCTCTCGTTGGTACTCAGTGGCTTCACGTACGAGCGTCCGGCAGAGTGAGAAAGTTACCAGCCTGAAGACGTGGATCGTTCCAACGAGTGATGTTTCCCGTAAAGATACTCACCAGTAGCTCTCGAGTCAAGACGAGGTTCACCTCGGTGAACTGGGACGGCAAGTGATAGAATGGTACCACTGCTCCAATAGTCATAGGATAGAGCTACCACACCACAGAGAGTACTCTTGCGTTAACTCCCCAGATCTCCTCTCTCTCTCTCTCACTCTCAGTCACTCACCGTGTGAGAGGAGCATAAACTGCGTACGTACCTGGGCATCAGGCACAGCAGCATACTGCGCAGACGAGAGAGGCGAATCGGAGCATGCGTATTCGACCGAGTGGTTCACAAGGAGGTATTGCTGGCCGACACCCGAGCCCGTTCCTGCGTACGTGAACGTGACGCGCGGGTCGATCGTATTCATGTACGCGTCTTGCCAGTCGCCATACTCGAGCTCGACGAACGTCGAACCAGCCGTGGCCGAGACTAGACACAAGATGGTGGACAGCAGATTGTATGAGTGAGAACAACAGAGAGTAGTGTCGAGTTGGGAGATAGCGCGCGTACGAATAGGCATGGGGGACGACTGGCAACGCCCCAGAGTGATAACACACGCGAGAGCAACGAGAAGCGCGAGAAGCGCCGTGTGAGTGAGGCGCATCATCAGAGAGGGCGTGTGTGTGTGTGTGCTATGTAGAGGAGAGGAGCCACTGAACAAAAACCATCGCACGCGCGTGCTAAAGAGGAGGAAGAGGCAGGCACTCGTGTTTGTGTTTGGTTTTTAGGTGCGTGCGGACTTTGAGCTCGTAGCAAACTCGCTCTGATCCAGCGCGATATTTATAGATGTTGCGTGTGCGTGTACCTCGGTAACTCGCATAGTGTATTCAATGCCGGCTAGCCTTCATGACTACGAGACCTTTGTACTTGTCCTAGTAGTTGCTTGAAGACTATACTAGGGTTGTAGTGCGCCAGCGATCCACTCATTCACCTGCTCCAGTGATGAATCTTTTCGATGGCCATTATTTACGAGAGAGTTGCTCATTGAGCCATCATCACGCATACAACCCTTCGTACTGAAAGTCACCACCAAACGACTGAAGCTCGTGCTTGGTCAAGTAAATGATCCTGTCCTTGTGCTTCTTGTGAATCATCTTTCGATGCGCTGGGTTGTCGTCGTCGTCGTCGTCGGCCTTGTTGCACAAGTAAACAAAGAAGCATGTGTCGGGCAGTGATGATGCGTTGGATCTCGGTCTCGGTGTGAGGTTCGTGCGTTCGGCAAAGAACTGAAACGTGCTCTTGCCACCGAGATACGCTTGCTTCTTGAACAGCAAGTCAATCTTGCATGTATACTGCGAGTAAGTAGATGGCCACAACTGGATGAAGAATCGCAAGCCGTTGGTCGAGTGCGCAAAGAAATCGATGCTCGCAAAGTCGGGACTCTGAGTGTCGAGCACCACGAGTGTTCCTGGCTCGATCGGCGACCGGTCGTCGGTGGGGACCGGCATTCTCTGAAAGGTGGTGGTGTGCAAGTCAACCAGTGCTTGGCTGCGCTTCACGCGAGTGATGCCTTGATTCGGAAGCCGCAACAGTGTGGCGCGAAGGAACTGCGCTGTGAAGAACAACTCGAATGCGCGCCACTTGGTGAGTGCATCAGACGCAAGAAGCTTGATCGAGCTCATGAGGCTCCTTTGGCAATACCGAATGACGGCATCAAGAGCTGATGGGCAAACGAACTGCCACGCATCGTATTCGCGAGTGGCAATGATCATGCCACTGCTGCTCCACCGAGCAGGAAGGAGAAGGCCTTGAGAGAACCGATCATGAAGGATGAGCTGCAACAAGAATGCATGGTGCTGACGGGCATGGTGTCGAGACTCGCCGGTCGAACCACGATCCTCGAAACGCAACACTGACAACACTTGTTGATCATAGTAATAGTTGGCTCGCTTCTCGAACCAATATATCGCAATGGCCTTGGTGTACACACGATCGGGATACAGATTGGTAACATTGCGGCGGTCAAAGAATGAGAGCATTCGAGGTACGTGTGCTGCTCGCTCGCAGATCTCGTCGTCGTCCAGGTCAGCCGGCAGCAAGTCTCGCTCTCGATGCCATGCGAGCCAGTGGAGGCGCTCCTCGTCCGAGAACACTTCAACTGTCCTCGTCAGTTCACCTCGCAACTCGCCGGTGAAGGCCTCGGTGCCGAGAGGCGAGAGCGATGGTGACACTGCAGCAACGAACACACCGCCCGAGTGGACGATGCTTTGCGCGGTGCGCGAGAATCGTCTCATCTGCCTGATGAAGCGTTTCGAGGTCCGATTTCGGGAGATCGCATCATCGTAGTCGAGCTCGTAGAACTCGTTGTATCGATCAATTAACACTGCGACTCGAGCGTTCGACTTGAGCCAATCAAGTACTTCAAGAGCAAGCTCTGCGCGGTGTTCGTCGAGCGTGCACTCGGTGTCGTGGAGAGCCGCATCGATCTCCGTGCGTAAGCCAGAGTCGGGCGCAAAGTGCGGTTCAGCGAGTGCGCACGCAAGCCATGTTCGAGGATCTGTGGCGTCGTTCTCAATGTGAATGACCACAAAGCCTTCCTGTTGGCGAAAGTGCTCGGCCACGAGTCGAACGAGCGTGGTCTTGCCAGTTCCGCCTGCTCCTTCCAACATGACGACTCGAGCAGTGTCCGGAGCATTAAGCTCGGTGAAGAGCCTGCGAGTCAGTTGTCGACACACGAGCGAGACACTGCCGTCGTGGTTATACTCTGCCCTATCGAAGTCGGTGCCTCCCGTTGGAACGAACGTCATGTAGCTGCCTGGAGCCGTTGAGGCAACCAGCTCTGCAAGGCTGCTATAATTGATTGTGGCTACGACATTCGAATCGAATCAATAGATCAATCATGCTCTTTGGAGCGTATTAATAGAGGTGCGCTCATTCGCCGACGTACCAGTCATGTTGGTGTCTGCTACGCCCACGGTCTCGGTTACGGCGGCGGCGACAGGAGCAGGAGCTACATCAAGCAAACCGACACGACGATGTGAGACACACCAGGGCCGTCGTCGCCTTGTGTGGTGGGTGTAACCTGACGTACCAGCAGCGGCTGTTGGTGCAGTGGCAGTGGATAGGGAGCACGCAGGACCGGCATTCGCAAGCCTCCGTCGCTTGTTGCAGTGCTCGTCAGCAAGTGCTACCGTGTCTTCTACGCCACTGCGCTCCGTCTGCCTGCTGGTACGCTTGGGACGCGAAGAAGAGCTTTGGTGGTGGTGGCGTGTTTGCTCCATACTCTACTTCAGTGTCACCAAGTGGGTCGTCCAAGTCGTGGAGATGGACCACTCGACGTGTGCTGGCACCGAGGGAGATACTGCTGAGAGAGGGAGAGAAACGAATGCGCCCGCCGCTGGAAGCCCCTTGCTCTCTTGTTGCTCTGTTCTCTTGCATCGTGCGGTCACCACTGGCGGGTAATTGTTCCTGTGCTAAAACACCCACATCCACTTGGTACTGTACTTGTGGGTGCTCCAAATGAATGTGTGTTGAAGGTAGTGGTCTTGGTGCTGAGTCCGAGAATCTGGCCAAGTTGTTCATCAAGATTAATATCTTGATTGTACCCAACGCTAACATCCTTTGTCTCCTCTCGCAGCTGCAGTACGTTAGCAATCTCTATCTATCGTGATCTACGGTGATCTATGGTGATCAATGGTGATCTATGGTGATCTATGGTGATCTATGGTGATCTATCTTTCGCTAACTCGTATCAGACTCGTTCAGTCTGTTACTCACCTTCTGTGGAGAGATCACCAACATTGATTGCTACCGCACCTCAAGGTTGTTAATGTGGATGGCAGCTTCCGCTACACTGGGTATCGATGCCCTCTTACCTACCACCGACAACGATCCTCATCAGTGGGATTGGGATATTGCTGAGCTTTCCCCCTGCTTTATGGCGGAGCTCCTCATTCCAAATACTCTGGATGGGAGCTCTCCGCATGAGTCATTGCGCGCTCTGCTTTCTCGGCTGCTGGGAAGAAACGCCATTCGGTGTAGCGTTGAACACGCGTACATGCTGTATCAACACCTCTCCAAAGACGCTATCTCTCTCGAGAAAATCGATCAGTCACAATGCGAGTACTTGTTTCAGTGGCTTCAAGTGCAACTTGGAGACGCCACGATCGGACGCAGTGCCGAGCTCGCCTGGTGCGCCATGTCGCTGGCTCACATGTGTCACCGATCACATGACTTTGCATCGAGAGTGCCAAATGAGCTTCTTCAACGTCTCAAGGACCTCCTTGTCGATATTGAATCATGCACCCCTGTTTGCTACCACTTTGCGAATGCACTCGGGTGGCTTTGTTGGGAGCGCCAATGCTCGGGACCTCCATTACCCGCAGAGATCCTGGTTAGCTTGGTCAAATTTGCAGCTCACCACTCCAGTTCGCTGTGCAGTGATGCGGCGTCACACCCTGTGGTAGCCATGACGATGCAGCTTGCAAGCCGTTGGTCTATTCAGCAGGCCGCCGATATCGACGTGTCGGAATTGGTCTTGATTCTCGCCAACGCCCTTGAGCGGCAGCAGCAGCAACAGCACGACTTTGGTTCGTTGGGATCTTGGATCTTCAAGGCTCTGGCGGCGTCGATCTCTCGCCGAGCAGATAGGCTCACGAAAACGACGCGGCAGTCGACCCTGCATCTCGCGATTCAATCCATCAAGCAGCCACGACCATCGATCGAGCACCTTTGGGCACTTCGCCTGATCGATGCAGCTACGATGACCACCGATCGATCATTGCGCACCAGGCTATGCATGGTTGCTCTCCCGGCAATGATCACGCTTGCAATTCCGAAAGACCGCTCATTGGACAGTCGGCGTTGCATTGTTGCAGCAATCAAGGCGATTCGAGCCCTTTGCGATGGCAGTAATTCGGCCCTCGATACCCTCAATCAGTGTGGAGGATCGGTGATTGTCGCCTCATTACAACTGTTGGCACAAGTCGATCCTAGGTTCTTTGTGAGTCACTCGACCCATCGGCAGCTCATCACGCTCTCAGAGTGGTGCTGTTGCAAGGCGACAGATCTTCAATTGGTTGGATATCGCAGTTGGCCTGCGAGTGACATCCGTTCCTCGTTCCCTCACGCAACCGAGACACTTGGCCGCGGTGAGTGTCTCCTCCGGGCTCCAGCGCAGCAGGCTCTGACTTGCACTGCATCAGTGCTGGGACTCAGTTCCAACGAATCAGTCACGGCACTCTCGTTGGCGATTCTCAATGCAGTGTTTGATCGCTCTCGAGATGGTCCCAAGTTCTTCGATTGGATGCTTCGCTCGGACCTTCTCGCTACTGCAATGCAGCATCGAGACCACTTCTCGTTCCTCATGAGATTCATTCTCCATCACGCCAATATCATAGAGCTCGCTGGTGGGGCCAGTAATATCATTCGAGTGTATGGCGCATTGGATCGCATATCAGGACAGTACTCGATCATGGTATTCGTGCATGAGCACGTGCATCGGGAAGTCTTTCCGACCATGCTGAGCGGCTGTGTGGTTCACTTGCTGTCACGATCAGGCCTCGGCCATCCGGACCGTGCTGGGCTTTCGATTCAGCACCTTGACCAAGCATGGCCCGAGGCGATACCTTGCTCTCGTGGTGAATGTACCGACGCAGCAGCAGCTCTCGCGCATGCTCTCGTACCTCATCACACGAACCTCATGGCTACTTCTTGTGGCCTCCGCTGGACCGGAGGAGTTCCTTGCGAGCACGATGAAACCGAGGCTCTCATTGTGTGGGTGTTGCTCAAAGGCTTCATTCCCATCGGAGAGTCCTTGTTTCCATCGACTTTTGACTTTCATGAGAGAACCTATCGTGTTGATGTTCGAGATGGATACTGGGAGCCTCTTGGAGATCGACAATTCAACAAGAGACCAACTGGTTCATCAAGCAGCTCATCGCCATCTTCCTTGTCGACTTTGAGCTTTGGAATCTTGGTTAACAATGCTCCCTTTAGTCGAAACACACACGAACCGCTCGAATCAGTGATCAACATGTTCTATCGTGACACCACAGAGAATCCATGCAGAGTTCCGTTGGGTCTCTGTGGGGTTCCAGTTGCCTGTGTCCCCACTCCGCCAGAATCATGGCACCGAGGTACAGTGGGGGCGTACGTGACCTTCGGGCCGCCGGACGCACGCAAGTACGGCCTCGTCACCAATGCCCACGTCCTCCAACCCCGAATGTCGCTGGTGCTCGATGACTTTGGTTCCGGCTCCGAGCAGTTTGCCGAATTTCCATATCACCGAGAGTCTCTGATCGAGTTTTCTCATTCCCATGGTAGTACTCGGCTTATCCGCACCCTCGTGATCGGCTCCAGCTCCACCGAACTTTCAAGATCATCAATGAGTGTTGTTGGGGGCAAGTTGCAAACTTTCTGTACCAGTGGCACTGTTTGTGTTTGCTACCGGCTCGACTTTCCTCGCATTGAAGCTGTTGGAGTCGAGGTCCGCGTCAGTAGCAAGACTCACATGGTCGTTGAGATGTCTGTTCGCCTGGGTGGATCGCTTCTTGCTACTTCAGAGCTTGCAATCTCTGGATCAGGAACTGAGATTCAACAAATTGTGTGGTTCTCCAGCAAAGCTACCAAGCATGCTTGTCAGCAAGCAGACTCGTTGCACTTTTCACGAATCGAACTTGAGTGGAATATGAGCGCCAACCAAGAAGTGGAACTCCACCGAGTCGTACTGCAATTGCAACCAATGGGTTGGCCTCGTCAAGTACAACTGCTACCAGCCTCAGTATTGGAGCCTCTCAAACAAGAGATGGAGGAGCAAGTCTCGGAACTGGAAGATGCTCTCGAGGACTATGCTCCTGGAGGCCGAAGATCGAAGTCCCAGCTTGAGAAACGGTTGAACGAGGTCAAGAGAACTCGAGAGATGTTGAAACAAATTCAACCATGGACAGTTGGCACGGGTACGAGATGCAGCAGCACGACGAGTTGGTGTGGTACTCATCAAAATCTGGAGACACACACACAGTATGTGAGTAGATACCATCAAGTAAATGTTGGTGCAGATTTAGGGCTAACAAAGGAGAGATTGCCGAATGCCATACAGACTGTTCCGGCATGGTCGTGTCGTGATTCAGTCGCAATCGAAGAACACTCGAGTGTTTCGCATGGAATCAATGTCGGCATGGTACCGATCGACTCGCTGCCGCCCAACGAAACTCTCGAGCAGTGCAACATTCGCGAGTGGGCATCAGATACGTTTGTCGAACGGTGTGGCTCGCTGTTCGATGCCTCGCACCACCAATTGCAACCTGGAGTCCACAACGTTTGGAAGTTTGGTTCAGCCACCAAGCGCACTGATGGGACAGTGGTCGAGCACTTGATGCACTTGGCTGTGTCGGACGCCGTTTTGGCCTCCGAAGATACGCCACTCGATCGATTCTTGCTGGTCGCTACTGAGCCGGCACAATTCACAATCACAACTCTGAGCGAGAGATTTGTATTGTATCGCCAGATTGTTGTGGCCCGCAAAGATCCGCACAACCAGTTCGCATGTCCTGGTGACGCTGGTGCTCTGGTGGTTCGAGATTTGAGCAGTACTCCAGATAGATTGGTCGAAGCTGTTGGTTTGTTGCACGGAGGCTTCGAACCATCAGTGCCACAAGCAAGGCGATACGGTCTTGTGAGCGACTTGAATGCGAGTTTGGCGTTCCTCTCAGCTGCGACGAATTCGCAAGTGTCGATTGTCGGCACACGACTCGACTAGTCGGCATACAGCATTGGATTCGAGAAAGGAGTGGTTTCCAACATTTGAAGCTCCTCTCGTGTCACGTAGATAATCCGGTCCTTGTCCGTGCGGTTGAGCTCCTGGTACTTGGACGTAGCTTGGTTATTGCACACATACACGTAATAGTAGTTTGGAGGCAAGGATTTCTTTGCATCCAGTCGCTTCCTTGAATCACCAGTTCTCTTGGCAAAGTACGAGAACACCGACTTCCCACCGAGGTCGTCTTGCGGATTGAACAGCTGCTCGATGCTCGTGCTGTGCCTCTTGACTTTCGATCGTGAAAGTTGAATGAACATTCGAAGGCCCTCGTTCGTGTACGCAAACGCGTCGATGACTGGAAAGTTGTGGGCCGCATTGTCGGGCACTACGAATGTACCTTGAGCAATCGCCGAGTGGTCCTCCGTGGGAAAGTGTATCGTCTTGTACTCTTGAGTCGAAAGTGCGATGGGTTGGTCGTCGGGTCGCTTGCGAGTGGCTCGTTGCTTTGGCAGATTGAGATTCCTTGGTCCAAGAAACAGTCCAAGAAAGCACAACTCGAACGCTCGCCATCTCGTTACACTCTCGACAGCAAGAACCGCCACCGATTCGGCAAGGTTCTCCTGTACGTGTTGTAAGATCGCGGATCGCGCTGAAGGACACACCAGCTGCCGTGCACGAGAATCTGGCGTTGTGGTGATCATGCCACTGCTGTCCCAGCAAGGGGGAAGCGAGGCGTTGATGTCGAGTTGCTGTTGGCGAATGAGCGAGCAGAGAAGCTGATGGTGTTCTGCGCGTCGAGCAGACGGGTGTTCGCAGCCTTGGCCCTTGAGCACCGACCATACGCGTTCTTTGTAGTACTCGCTCGCTCGCTGCTTAAAGTGCCTGATAGCGAGGTTCTTGCTATAGGGTAGGCCGGGATTCGCCCCCATCACGGCGTTCTTCTCGAATAACGACAACATTCGAGGCACGTAAGCGGAGCGAGAGTAAATTTCCTCGTCGAGCAAGTCGTTCGGAAGCAGCTGATGCCTCCGATGCCAAGCCACCCAGTTACTACGCTCTGTGTCAGAGAATACGTGGATGGTTACGGATAGCTCGGCGCGGAGTCCATCGGTAAATGCACTGGCTCCAAGAGGCGAGTAGGATGAAGAGACAGCAGCGACAAAGACACTGCCGGTTTTGACGAGGCCGAGAGCAGTGTGAGCAAACGATCGCATCTTGCTAACATACGAGCAAGTGTTGTTGCCTTCGCTGGCAGGCCCGGGATCGGCGTGATTTGCGTAAAAGTCATTGTAACGATCTATCAACAAGGCAACTCGCGGGTTGGAGGCGAGCCACTCGAGAACCTTGAGAGCCACCTCAGACCGTTGTTGTTCGGCCGACATCGTCGGAGACAGTGCGTTACTGCATGCTTCTCGAAGGGGTGTACCGGGTGCAAAGTTGGGTTCTGAAACAGCAGCGGCGAGCAGCGAAAGCGGGCTGGCAGTGTTGTGTTCAATGTGGATGACGGTGTATCCCTCTTGCAGGCGATAGTACTCGGCAAGGAGCCGAAGTAGAGTGGTCTTGCCAGCACCTCCAGCGCCTTCGAGCATCACTACACGACTGGCGTATTGTGGCTGAGCCAAACGTTTGATGACGGTAGCGATATCGTGTCGACGCAAGATTGAAACGTTGCCATCGTCGTTCGCGGGGAACTGGCACCCTCCCGATGGGCGAAATTGCATGTAGCTACCAGGTTCGGTACTGTCGATTGCCTCTGAAACACTACGATCTGATCAGAGAGCCACTATACTGTAAGTCTCTCTCTTCTCAGGGCACTCGATTGAAATACGCCAACGTACAGGCTCTGACCTGAGAATCGCAATCTACCGATAATGTAGACGAGTTACGCAGGAGCGATGAGGTCGACGGGGTCGCTGAGGTCGATGAGGTCGATAAGGTCGATGCGGTCGATGCGCTTGGCGTGATCGATGAGGTCGATGAGGTCGATGCGGTCGATGAGGTCGATGCGCTTGGCGTGGTCGATGAGGTCGATAAGGTCGATGCGCTTGGCGTGGTCGATGAGGTCGATAAGGTCGATGCGGCCGATGCGCTTGGCGTGATCGATGAGGGGAATGAGGTCGATGAGGTCGATAAGGTCGATGCGCTTGGCGTGGTCGATGAGGTCGATAAGGTCGATGCGCTTGGCGTGATCGACGAGGTCGATGAGGGCAATGAGGCCGATGAGGTCGATGCGCTTGGCGTGATCGATGAGGTCGATGAGGTCGATGAGGTCGATGAGGTCGATGAGGTCGATGCGCTGGGCTTGGCTGGTACAAAATAGTCCAGCATTGTGCGAGCGCGCTTTGGCGAGGGGGAGGTACTGGCGTTGTATGCGCCTGAACAATGCCAACCGGACACGCGTTAGTCGCTACGCTAGAACGCACAACTAACAGACACCCGTATATACCTCTCTTCTTGCTACTGTGCTTCTCACCAGGGGCAGCGGAGGTGGTCTTGCCGCTGCGGTGCTTCTTCCTGCCTGCATCAGCAGGGGCCTCGCTGGCAACGACGTGCACGTTGTCGGTATCAGCCATCAAGCGAACCAAGCTGAGTCAGTAGGGCAGGAGAGGGAGCGAGGAGAAGAAGCCTTGCTGCCACGTGCTCTGCTTCCTGGCTGCCGATGGTCGAGGGGTACAAGAAGGAGGATGGAGGCAGAGAGCATCGGGTACGACCATACTACGAGGAATGCACCGCTCCCCATCCGAACAGCGAAGTTAAACCTCGTCAGGCGCGTTCAGTACTGAGGTGGGGGACCACTCGGGAACA
>Ga0209935_1002262_pt1 | contig 24327 bp, 10 predicted proteins | sample ThiBio_1000_plan_2_FD_183958 | JGI IMG/M metagenome (GOLD analysis project Ga0209935, IMG submission 183958) | Wastewater bioreactor microbial communities from Cape Town, South Africa - Thiocy_cont_1000_plan (SPAdes) | ecosystem: Engineered > Bioreactor > Thiocyanate-remediating >...
ATTGATTGATTGATTGATTGATTGATTGATTGATTGATTGATTGATTGATTGATTGATTGATTGATTGATTGATTGATTGATTGATTGATTGATTGATTGATTGATTGATTGATTGATTGATTCGATTGATTGATTGATTCGATTGATTGATCATCAACCAATGCAGGGCAACGGTATTGGAGCAGAAGGAGCACGATACATCAGCAATGCTCTTCGAACCAATACCTCCATCACCAGTATCAACCTTGAGGTACGTGTATTCGATTGATTTGATTGATTGATTGATTGATTGATTGATTGATTCGATTGATTGATTGATTGATTGATTGATTGATTGATTGATTGATTGATTGATTGATTGATTGATTGATTGATTGATTATCAACCAATACAGGACAACGATATCTCTCAGTCACTGCTTGATGAGATTGAGCACTATCTTGAACGAAACCGCAGTCTGGCTCAACGAGAACAAGCTCTTCGACAAGAACTCAATCAAGAACGAGAGAGAAACCAAGCATTGGAGCGTGCCCGAGCTGATGAGCTCCAACAAGCCAACCAACGAGTGCAAGCATTGCAACAAGAACTCCAACTCGAGAGAGATCTTCGAACATCAGCCGAATCAGCCAGAGCTGCATCTGAAGCTGAAGCATCTCGACTTCGATCTCAAGGTGTGCTTCTCTCTTTCTAATCCAACATCAGTTTGGGTGTTATTGGTCGATCATCATCGACAAGAGTGGAGCGCTGACGATGAGAAATGGTGCATATACATTACAGCTCAATCAATCATGAGAGTGTTTGCTCGACAACCAGGCCAAAGCACCACAACACTCGAACTGCACGCCAACCTCGCCACAGACACAGTTGGACATCTCAAGGCATCGATTGCAGCGATGCAACGAGTGACGTATGATCGAGTGAGAATCATGTTCTCAGGTCAGTCTCTCGATCAAGATTGGCAACTTCTCTCCGAGATCGGCATCAACAACGAGTCGTCACTGAGCTTCTTGATCTGTGGAGGAGGTACGATGATGAGAATGATAACTACATCACGAGTCAAACTGATTGGATTGGATTGGCTTGGATTGGATTGGATGAGAAGCAGATGGCGACAATGCTGATGATGATGCTTCAGCACTCTCAGAGTGGCGAGTTCCACTCGATGAGTTGAGCATCGACGAATCATCGCCTTCACTCGGCGCAGGCTCTCTCGGAGAGGTCAAGCAAGCGACGTGGACCAACAACGGCCTCAAGATCGCAGTCAAGCGATTGTTCTTCATGGCCACCGATGCAGCAGCCCTCCGAGCCATGGGAGGAGCTCTCAGCACGAGCCAGCGACAACAAGTGCTTCGAGACTTCATCAAGGAGTGCTCGATCAACTCGTCGCTTCGACATCCGAACATTGTGATGTTCCTCGGAGTGGCGGTCGATCGAGAGTCGAACAACTCACCTCGATTCTTGATGATGGAGCTGATGGATCGATCGTTGCACGACGAGATCTTTCCTGGAGGCGAGGTTCCTCGACAAGGAGCGCCAATGTCGCTCGATCGATTGGTGTCGATCTTGCTCGATGTGAGTCGAGCACTGGCGTATTTGCACTCGCGAGATCCGCCAGTGTTGCACCTCGATCTCAAACCTCGGAACGTGTTGATCGATCGATCAGGCACGGCCAAGATCGGAGACCTCGGCGAGGCTCACGCGATCCAATCGACTCGACGAACATCGACAATGGGAGTGTTCGGCATCGGCACGCCAGTTTACATGGCTCCCGAGATGGCGATCGAAGGGCTGGCGAAGGGAGCAGCGGCGGATATGTTCTCGCTCGGAGTGATGGCATGCGAGATGTCGTCAGGTCGTCCTCCCAATCCAGGCCCAGCAATCATGCGGGTGACAGTTCGAGAGCTGCGGCCGGTTCCCGAGAAAGAGAGGCGAGCATCGGATCTTGCAGGAATGAGACACGAGGAGTTGAGAGAGCTGGTGGATCAGTTGGTGATGGATGAGGCAGAGAGACGATGGAATGCGATGAGAGTGCAATCGTTCCTTCAAACGATTGTTGGTGGTGGTGGTCAGGTTTAGATGATGGTCGTTGAGGCCCAATCGATCTCTCTCAATGACTCGTGTCTGATTGATTTGGTTGATGTTGATGTTGGATTTGCAAGTCTCACAAAGATTGATAGAATAGGATAGAATAGGATAGAATAGCGTGTGTTTGTTTGATGACGATTGATGAATGGCAACCATCTCTCATATTCCCTCCCAATCAATCCGGCATCTCGCAATCAAGACTTGTTCACAACCAATGATTCACCCTCACGAGAAGTCGACCTGATCCAATCAATCACTCACAACAACCAACCCAGATCGCATTCGATTCGCGACAGATGAGAGATACTGGAAACGATCAAGAGAATCTCGCCATTCCTTCGTTTGCTCGCTCGCCCATCCATCACTGCTGCAACCTCCTCGATGCTCTCTCGCTCATAGCCATCGCACCATCACATTGCAGTACACCGTCCCTCCGAATAGCGTCGTGAGGAGGTCAGCACGATGAGCCACCTGTCGTCGAGTGGCGAGCGAGCCAAGTCGGACCGCTCGACGACGTACGAGTCGCGCGCCTTCGAGTCTCGCGCGATCGCGTCGTTGAATGTCGACGCGCCATCGAGCAACGCACGCCGCATGACGGTGGCTGCCGAGTCCGACACGGCGACCGAGCACCTGCGGCAGCATCTACTCGACAGCCGTCGCATTCGCTCGATGCGCAAGGGCTCGTTCTGGCGAAGCGACTACGAGTACCACTCGCGCTTCATGGGCCCGGCACCCGCTGGCTCGTACGCGCAGAACGAGCACCTGGTGCCGCAGCTCGTGTCGCGCGTGGCAGCGTTCGAGCACGAGCTGGCGCACAATGCAGGGCCGACGGTCTTTCAAGACTGCGTGTTGCTGGCGCTGTTGGTGTCGGACTTTGTCGAGCGCATCGAGGTGCTGGCCGCGAGCGACCTGCTGGTGCTGCTGTGGCTCTACGCCAAGAGCGCCGACTTTGCGTCGCGCATCTCGAGCTCCGAGGCTCGCAAGGAGGCCGAGATCGAGCTCAAACGATCGAGCCTCGCGCTCGCCAAGCGTCTGAGACCGGTCTTGCACGAGATGTGTCAGTTGTTGGTGTCGGACGAGGCCGAGCCAGCAGCCACAGCAGCAGCCACGGTCGTGGTGCGGTCGTTCGCGCCCGAGGTGCTCGGCGCATGTCAGAGCCTGCTGGCGCTCCAGATGACGGCCATCACGCACAAGGAGTTCCAGCTGCAGCTGCAACTCGCGATCCTCGGCTCGCTGCCGCTCGCGTCGTCGGTGGGAGCGAGCGGCAGTCGCCACACGGTGGCGCAAGGCATCTCGCATTGGCGCGAGACGCACCAGCGATTGCTGGCGCACACCAAGGTGCGCCACGTGAGCGTCGTCAAGCTGTACCGTCGGTTCGCCGAGTGTCTGGTGCTGCTGCAGGATCGCTTGGCGTACTCGGTGCTGGCCGATCTCTGTTGCTCGGTCGGCACCGTGGCGACTCGCGTGCGAGCGCCGGCCATCTTCGAGATGCTGACCGTCATTCCGCCGCTGTGCACGATCGCGATGGCCGAGGCGGCCGCGAGCGCCTTCGCCGAGAGTCTCGGCATCGTGACCGAGTCGTGCGACTCGCAGCTGATCGCGAGCCAGCTCACCACGGCGGCACGGTTCTATCGCACGATGGCGAGTGCGCCTTCGGTGCCGCCGATCGACGGACACGAGCTCGATCGCTCGCTCGTGGCGGCGGTCTTCTTCCGACCGCTGGTCGACAAGGTCTACAGCGTCACCGACACGGTGTTCCTCGGCCGCGTCAACGGCGAGCTACGCACGTCGGGTGACCTCACGCTCATGCTGCCGAGCATCAGCGAGTTCTTCACGCACAAGAGCCGGCAGGGACGCATTCTCGAGTCGTTCGTGCGAATGCCGCAAGAACTGCATCGCGACATGCGAGTGCAGCGATTGCTGCTCGGTATGCTGAGCTCCGAGCGCAACGCGGCGACGCTGGCAGCGATCCTCGATCGCCTGGTGCCGACATCGGAGGGCTCGGCGCCAGTCGAGGCGTTTGCGATGGCGCTCGTGGGTCTCATGGGCAGCAGCGCCACGTTGCGACCCAACGTGTTGCTCGAGTTCCTGCGGCTGCCGCTGTCGTGCCCGAACTTCAGCCTCCACTTTGATTGTCTGTCCGACGCGCAGGTCGAGGCACTCGCTGCTCGACTGCCACCGATCGCGATCGATGCCACTGAGCCGCTGCTGGACATGTTGCGCGAGGAGGAGTTCAAGGCCAACTCGTGGCAGCGACCGCTGTTTCTGCTGACGCAACGCGCTGTGGCCGAGGCTCTTGCTCGGCAGCTACTCAGTAGCGAGGCAGCTGCAGCCTCACAGCCGCCACCACCATCTTCTTCATCATCACAACAACAACTCGCCAAGGATAGACGTCGATCCACCTACAAGACTCAACAAAACTCAGGCTTGAAGCGACTCCTCGGAGGTCGTCAGCGTGGTGCGGTGTACTCACAACTACCGCAGCTCGACGCCGAGCTCCCCGATGACGACCAAGACGACAACGACCTCCTCGATGACGATGATAGTACCGAGTCTCGTGCTCGCCTGCCACAATCCTCCTTCACCTCCTCCTCGTCATCAATCTTTACAAGCTCCTCAACGATGGCAGTTCGAATCCAAGCGATAGCCAATCTATGTGACTGGCTCCCGACCATCGCCTCAGCGAGCAACTTGCGTGCCAGCAGCCCATATCTCACCTCGCCAAGCATGTTCATGTGCCAGTTCTTCCTCGCTGCCATTCGACACGCCAACGAAGCCGCGGCGCAACTCGTGCTCCAACCGCCATCGGCACTGCTACACTTGCTCCTCCTACGACAGCCGAGTGACTTTCCCAGCCAAGAGACGCGCGAGGTGTTTGCGCAGTACATGCAACAGCGCCAGCTGCTCGCCGGCGCCTTCCAGCACCTCCTCGAGAGCATCGAGAATCGCACGCTCTCGAGCAGCGACCTTCGTTTGGCGTGTGATTCTGCCGACGCGATCGCCGTGTGTACGACCGAATTCGAGCTGCAGTCGCCAGAGTCGCAAAACGTCTCGTTGATTCTCGAGGCGGCTCACAGCGAGCTGCAGGTGCTCGAACAAATCCTCGTGACCAACGCTGCGATCCGCCGTTGGGTGCTGGACAAGTTCGACATTCCGGCGAACGAGTTCCTCCCGACGCTGCCCAACTCGCCTGGCTCGCTGTCGCTCACCGAGCTACACGAGGCGATGCGCTGCTTCCCCGAGGCGCTGGATCTCGAACCCAACACGATGCGAGTGCTCAGTTTCTTCTTGCCGCGCAACAGTGCTCTCTTTCATGCGGCCATCAAGTACTCGATGCGCGACAAGCGCGAGCACACGCTCGATGACGTGGACGCGGTCGTCGAGCAGAGCGCCGAGCACTTGCAGCAGCTCCTGGATACGGAGCTCACGCTCGGCAAGCTCGAAGAGTTGCGTGAGCTTCTCGTCGGCCTGAACTGGCAGATGGTCGACAGCGAGCTGGCGCTCGTAGCCGAGTTCTTCAACGACCACCAGCAGCAGCAGCAGCATTCGTCGGATGCAGCACCACTCAAGCCACAAACGCACATGCGAGTGGTGATGGATGCGTTGGCGTTGCTGGCGTACCGCAACAACTTGGGCGTGTTGGCCACGTGCTTCGAGACCTACCAGGTGCACGACACGACCGTGACGGCGTACATGGAGCGCCTCGAGCGCAGTAGCGACATTCGGTTGAGCCAAGCACGCGAGCTGTTGCACCAGGTTCGGCGCGACCTGCAGGGCATCGAGGCCGACAAGCTCGTGTACTTTAGCATGGCGACCGACAGCAAGGAGCTCATCACGTTCCTCGCCAAGCAGCACGACTTTGATGCGACCGCCAACCTGCTCGCCGGCCAGCTGCAGGGCTACCCGTTCGGACTCGATCTGCTCAACAACACGATCGACATTCGACGCTTCTTTGCGCCGCTGGTCGACATGGTGCGCGAGCAGCGCCTCGGCACGACGCCGCTGCCCGAGCTCTGTCGCCAGGTGCATCTGGTGGTCGGACACCTGAGTGACGACGAGCTGCAGCGCAAGCAACTCAACCTCTCGAGCATCAAGCTCAACATGCAGGACCTTCGCATGTGGTTCACCGGCTCCGGCATGTCGCTCGACACCATTCTGCCGTTCGTCGATCGGCTGCTTCGCTCGGGCTACTTTGAGAGTCGCCTCACGCGCCACGAGCTCGGTGCGCAGTTGACCTTGTGCTTCAACGAGTTGCGCCACTCGTTCGAGGGCGTGTCGGCTCACGAGGTGGCACACGCGCTGCCGCCGGCCAACATGCTCGACCTCCTGCGCGCCATCACGATCTTTGTCGACAACAAGGACATTGAGGCCACGAAGCAACAGCAGCTCCGCGACTTTGTCGAGAGCTTCGAGCACGCCCGCATGACGCACGACACTCGCCTGGCGCTCGAGGCCGCAGGCCATCCGCTCTTCCAGGGCACGCTCGAGCGCCTCAACTCGGGCAACGCCGACCTCTCGGCCGCAACGTTGCTCCAGGGTCTCGAGGCGCTCGGCGAACAGCTCAGCCGATGGACCATCGAGCTGGCAGCGAGCAGCAAGCGGCAACCGCGCTTGCTGTTGCTCGACAACAACCAACTGGCGCAGTTCCTGTTGGCCGTATCGCGCCTGTCTCCGAACCAGCCAGCCGCCAAGCTCTACCAAGCCCTGGTGCCGTACGTCAGCTGCTGCTTTCCCGACGTCGTGGACCTCGTGCGTGTGCTGGCCGACACGCGAGCGACTCGCACAGCGCCACCGACCGTGGGACAGATTGTACGAGCGTACACTCGCGCACACACGGCCGCCTTGCCTCGAGACGAGTTCGACTCGATCGCACACTTGCGCTTGGTCGAGAACCTGCTCGTGCGAATCACCAATGTCTACCTCAACGATCGTGGCGCTCGCTTGTGGTCCTCCGGCGGCGACGAGATCCCATCGGTCGTGACGGCCTTCGACTTTGATGGCGTCGATCTGCATCGGTTGCTGGTGAGCCTGTTCGAGGGTGTGCCACATCCGTCGCAGTTGCTCGTGTGCTCGGAATCGACATCTGCCTCGGCTGTAACGTCATTCGTCGCTCGTGCTCAGACCTTCTCGAGCCAGCCGTTTGCGGTCGTCGGTGTCAACCGCCTGAGCTTTGCAGCTCGGCAAGAGCTGCAGGCCATCACCACCAAGGTCTATCTCCGTTCAGAGAGCAAGAACGACGAGGACTTTGATGACGACGACCCCGACGAGCTCGACCCGTCGTCTCGTCGCTGCCACTTGTTGCTGATCTTCACCGATCGAGTGGCCGTGGAAATGTTCTCCTTCTTGCACGTTCAAGAGCGCACGCTCGCACACCTGCCCGCTCCCGAGCAGCTGCAGGCCTACACGCGTAGCACACAATGTCTCGAGGCGAGGTCGATTCGCGAGCTGCACTACTGGGTCGGTGAACCGTGCAGTGGCAAGAGCTTCTTCATCAACAAGCGCATTCAAGAGCTTGCTCCTCCGCCACCACCGCCAGCAGCACGAAACAATGCCAACGACCCCTCGGCAACAGACAACAATGGCGATGAGGAACGCAATCTCGAAGGCAACAACGTGTTACGACTGACTCTCAATGAGGATTGGACCGTATCATTGTTCATTCGGCGAGTGAAGGCACTGCTCGAGTCACTGCCACCAACGCGACCCGAGATCGTCGTGTACATGAACATCTCGCCCTACGCTCCGTTGCATACCGTGGCACAATTCTTCTTCTCGCTACTCATGTGGGGCTACGTCTACGACGCTGTGACGGGCGAAATGTTACACACGCTCGACCTCCTGCGACTCGAACAGCCGGATGAAGCCGCACCACCACAACAACCTCCCACGTGGTACTGGCTCGTGGAGCTCAGCGCTGCACCACCGAACGATCGATTATACGGTCGATTGTCGTCGCCCGAGACGATCATCCGCTCTCTTCCAGCATTGTTGATGCTGGGAACGCGAGTGAACTGCAACGATGCCGTCGGCGACTCACTCGTGATCTCGATCGACGAGTACCTCTGCGCCGCCTTCTGGGATCTCTTCACCAAGCACCGCCTCTTCTCCGAGGACGGCTACGAGGCACTGCTCCTCGCTGGCCGTCGTGCCTTCGGTAAGCAATCGAGCGAGCCGTTGCTGACCGAGGCACAAGTGCGCTCCAAGCTCGCCAATCTCCTCGCCGCTCGGCATCCACTGATTCCGCCGCTCAACGCCAACCGCTCCATGTTCTTCCGCCTCCTTGGCGACCGATTGCGCTGGTTGTATCTGTACTCGCTGCGATACCACCTGCATCGCGATGAGATCGCCCAGATGAAGCAGGCGAGCGGCTTCTCGCTGTGCACGCCGGCCGAGGTGTTCGAGCGCTTCGTAGCCGAGGCTGCGGCTCTCAGCGGTTCCAACATTCGCTGGTCGTCTGCGACGCCGCCGTCATTCTCAGCGAGATCACGAGCTGAGAGTGCACAACTTTTGCCGGTCGTTACGTTCTTCGACTTCTCGCCGCAGGTTCCTGATGAGCACGCGCCAATCGACACGACGAGTGGCTTGAAGAAGGTCACGCTCACGCTCCAAAAGGCCACCAAAAAGCCAGCTCGCTTGCGAACCGAGCTCGCTCGTGGCCTTGGCATCCTACGCAGTGAACGCATGGTTCGCATCATCACGCAGCAGCGATACGTCTTGACGCCGGACTTTGCGCTCAAGCTGCTGGTGCTCAACGAACGCCGTCGCTCGGGAATGAGCGTCATTCTCTCGGGCGACACTGGCACCGGCAAGACCGAGATGCTGAACCTCTTTGCGGTCATCATCAACTCGGACTCGGAGCTCGTGCCCGACATTCTGGAGCTCGTGCACGAGTGGCTCGAGAGCCTGCTGAACCTCGAGCCAGCCGTGCGACAGCTCCCCGACTTTCGGCGCCACGTCAACAAGACCGCTGCCGACCTCTGCCACAACCTGCGCCTCTTTGCCGAGTTCGTGCCACCTCCAGCAGCATCAGCGGCAGCGGCACAGGCGACCGAGGACCCGAGCAACTTTGAGATTGCCGCTCGCAGTCTCGTGCACTTTGTGCGACGCCTTCAGGACCGCTACCCGCTGATCGTATGCTCGCCAACCATGCTGCGAGCAATTACAGTCGGACAAGGCGAGCGCATTCTGCACCGTGCCGTTGGAGACGGTGGCGAGCCAGCCGAGGGCAGTGCGATCCAGACGCTCGCGCAGCTGATGCAGCTCATGAACGAGGTGCTGTCGGTTCGGTTCCAGGAGCTGTTCCATCGTTTGTTGATGCACCAGCGCTTCACGGCGCAGGAGCTCAAGCGTCGAATGGGCGAGATTGTCGCGCAAGCGACGCAGCTCGAGGGCTATCGCCAGCACCTCATCAACCGCACTCGTGCCGACATTGGCGCCGTCAAGGTCGTGGTGTTCATCGACGAGTTCAACACCACGAGCGTCATGGGCCTCATCAAGGAGATGCTGGTCGACCACACGCTCGATGGCGTGCGCTTGCCCGAGAGCCTGTTCTTCGCCGCCGCCATGAATCCCGCCATCACGACGGCGCTCGATCCCGAGGTGCTGCAGGCGCAACAGCGCATCGTGAACCAGACTGGCATCGCTGGCGACATGACCATGTTCGCCGTGCGTCCGCCACATCCGTCGATGGAGCGGCTGGTGTTCGACTTTGCCGACCTGACTCACGAGCAGGAGCGCTCGTTCGTGAATGCACTGCTGCAGGAGCTCGAGATCGAGCTCGGTAGTGCCGAGGAGCGACGCACTCTCGCGACCTTCATTCACATGGCACACGACTTTGTGCGCGAGTGCCACATCTTCCGAATGCGCGTCAGCATCCGCGACATTATGCGAGCCGTGCAGTTGTTCCGGTATTTTCGCCACTCGGCGGCCGGTCGTGCCGTGGCGTACCTGGCGTTCGACGGCGTCGAGTCGGTGCAACAACAGCAGGCCGACAAGCGCGTGTACTCGAATCTCTACTGGAGCTCGCTCATCTTGTCGATCGGCATGGCGTACTTTCTGCGCCTGCCGGTCAAGGTCGGAGCGCGCCGCATGCGCGACGAGTTCGCCAACGCGATGCGTACGGCGCTCACCGCCACCGAGAGCTGCTACTATAGCTTCCGCGACTTTCATGCCGTGCTCGCGGCGACCTTGCGTCGATTCTACGATGAGACCGACATTCCGGTCGGCATCGCTCCGACGGCTGCCTTGATGGAGAACCTCTTCGCCACGGTCATCTGCATCGACGCCAAGATTCCGGTCATGATCTGCGGACCGGCCGGCTGCTCCAAGACGCTGTCGTTCACGATCGCGGTCGACAACATGAAGGGCCCAGCGTCGAAGCGGCCATTGTACCAGCGACTCCACCACCTCCACCCGTTCCGCTACCAATGCTCCGAGCAATCGACCGACACCGAGATCGAGGCCGTGTACGACTCGGCCATCAAGCGCCAGCTCATGTTCGAAGGCAGCGATGACCCCGGCCGCTGCACCGAACGCTCGGCGGTGCTCCTCGACGAGGCGGGCTTGCCGTCCGAGGACACGATGCCGCTCAAGGTCATCCACTACAAGATGGACCACCCGCAAGTGGCGACCGTGATTCTCACCAACAAGCTGCTCGACGCCGCCAAGACCAACCGCACGCTGCAAGTGATGCAGTCCGAGCCGTCCGGAGAGGACTTGCGAGCCTTGACGCAGGGCTGCCTCTACCCGCAGGTGGCACAGTACATGACCGAGCAGCAGCGCGCCATTGTCGACGGCCTGTGCTCGGCATTCGCGAGCGTCAAGGACAACCGCATGTTCGCCAAGCCCAACGGCGAGGATATGTTCCACCTGCGAGATTTTATCTACTTTCTGCGCTATCTGCGACGATTCTCGCAGCTGATCGACGACCAGAGCTTCGAGCTCACGGGCCCGATGCTGCTGCGGGCGCTGCAGCGCAACTTCAACGGCATCGCCGCCGAGCCGTTCGAGACCTTGGTGCAAGTGTTCTTCGCCTCGATGAACGCACAGCCGCACGCTCCGAACATTGAGCTCCCGAGCAACTCGCCGGTCGTCTCGAACATTGCTCCGTTGCGCGAGAGCTTGAACGATCGGCTGCAGGACGGTGAGAATCCCAACATGGCCGCCTTCCGCTACGTGATGGTGCTCGATCCTACCGATACCGAGAGCAGCGTGTCGTTGTTGTTCTCGCTCAACCTCCTCGACCAGGCGCACACTCGCATCATTTGTCTCGGCAACTTTGCCGAGGACGAGACCGACACGGCTCGGAGCAACTTGGTGCTGCAGATCAAGACGGCGATGGAGCTCGGAGAGACGGTCATCATGATCAATGCCCAATCGGTCTTCTCGTCCTTCTACGACGTCTTCAACCGCCACTTTACGATGCATGCCATCAGCACCGACGACGATGACGTGAAGCAACGACAGCAGTTCCGCTACTACGCCAACGTGGCAGTGGGCTCGTTCTCGCGGCCGTGTGTCGTTCATCCCGACTTCCGCGTCATCGTGCACGTGCCGCAATCGGCTCTCGCCGTCACTCCCTCGCCGCTGCTGAGTCGATTCGAAAAGTACACGCTCTCCATCTCGGACTGCCTCCAAGAGCGACTCGAGCGCAAGATATACTGCGATCGCTGGCCGGTGGCTGGTGTTGCCAACGAATCGGGCGCCATCAAGATCATTCAGGCGTCGTGCGAGCACATGGTCGAGAGACTGCACCGCGAGCACCAGCAGAATCGACTGTTGTACGGCTTGGTGCCTCGTGAGACCGTGGCATCGCTGATGCTGCGCGTGCTGGACATTAACGAATGGAACGCTGGAGCACTGCCCGTCGTGCCGCCTGCATTCCATGTCAAGCCGCACAAGGCCCTGGATGAAGAAGACGACGAAAACGAAGAAGAACCGACGTCCACAAGCAACAACGTCGTCGTGGTGGCAGTACCGACCTCGGCGCTGCAGCCAACCAACCTCAAGGCCCTCATTCGACAGGCGAACTTTCACTTGCTGCAACTCGCTCGACCCGAGTCGGTATTCTTTACGCGGCAGCTGCTACTCGGCTCGTACGTGCAAGAGTACCTGCTGCACCAGGAGCACTTTAATCTGCTGCGATTCTTGCACCACTTGATTCGCGCGCACCTCGATGCCGACTATACGCAACCGCACATGGTCAACAAGTGGGTGACGTTCATTCGCAGCTCGGGCGACTTGTTGCGCCTCCCCGATGGCGACCTCCAGCGATTCCTCGTGCAACCACTGCCGGGCATTCTCGCCACGAGCGACATTCGCACGGTGGTGCTGTCGAACGTCGTGTCGTCGCAGCATTGCGAGGCGTTGGTAAACAGCTTCGTGGCATCGGCGTGTCGCGTCTTCTTGGGCATTGTCGACGTTCGGCAGTGCAAGAGCAGCCAGATCAACTTTCTGCGCAACAAGATCGATCTGGCGTTGGAGCGCGAGTGCCGACAGCGAGGCGTCTCGCGATCCACTCGACTCGTCGTGTTGATCCTGCACATTCCTCCCGAGATGGCGTTCCGCTCCAGTGCGCCCTACCATGCAATCTACCTCAACGAGTGGGACTTTGTGTACGTCGACTCACTGGGAGTCTCGTCGGCAGCAGCTGCAGCAGCAACACCAGCACCCGTGGCACCGGTGGGTGGTAATGTGGCCAACGTTGATTTGAGTGACATTGACGAGACGCACAAGATGTTCGAGGCCGACTCGCGCACCTGGATCGCCAAGGCCTTTGGCTTGGAGTCGACCGAGATTGATGGGCAGAGCGTGCAAGACGCGTTCGCCTCCGTGTTCCACGAGTTGCTCACGAGCTCGATCGAGCAGATGCTAGCATCGAATCAACCGCTGCAACTGTCGCCGCTCGTGTACACGAATCAGTTCTACCGCCAACTCGGTGCCAAGCAGCAGCGAGTGGCCGAGATGACGCGTGTCATCAAGGCCAACCCGTACCTGACTGAGCAGCTTCTCGAGCGCTTCGGACAAACGTGGAGCTCGTCGTTGTTGAACGCCGTGATGCACGAGTCTTGTGCGAGTCTGCAGCGAGGAGAAGTGGTCGGCAGCATCCTCCACGTGGTGCGCAATGCGTTGCGCTTCTTGCTGGCACCGATGGTGGTGCAGATTGTGCGCACGCTGGTGTCGAACTACAACCTCGAACCGATCGTCGAGATTGAACGCCTGCTTGCCGAGAGTCAAGCAAAGGCTGCCGAGGAACCGAAGCTCTCGCGGCGGCAGCGCAAGCAACTGGCACAGCATCGGCCAGGCGAAGCGTTGCAAACCCTTGTCCGCCAAGTACTGCGACTGATCGAGCCGCCGCCGATACGCGAGGTGCTCACACGCACGGCGATCGATCGCGTGATACCGAGCTTCGATTACGCGCTTGCGCCGTGCTTGCCCATGTACGACGTCATCGCCGAGCAACTCTTCAGCCTCGCCGCCAAGGCGCGCTCGCTGCTCCACCATGGCTCCCGCGGCCCGCACGAGATTCTGCACGCGTTGACGCAGCTCGTTGCCGACGAGCGCAGCGGCGCTCTCGCTGACGTGCTGGCGACGATCTCGTCGACACCCGAGCTGATGCAGCGCTTCCAACGCGACTTTCTGCAGCGCTCGCTCAAGCTGCCCAACCTGCAGTCGCCGTGGCTCGAGCTGTGCATGAACGCCCTGCAGCTGCTGGCTGACAAGTACGGCACCGGTGTGCTGCGGTTCGTCGTCATCAAGATGTTCCATCTGCCCGAGTTGTCGTACTTCTCCATGTGCTTGCTGCCGCTACAGCAACTCCGCCCGCCACCGAGTGTCGAGCGCGTGTGCCAACCGTCGTCCTCGAGCAGCACTTCCTCGATCGGTACCAAGCATCGCGTCGATTCGTTCGTTGTGAGCCTCACGCTGCGGCTGCTCTGGTGCCGTCTGGAGGCGATCCTCCGCGGCGAGCTCGGCACCGAGGAGCTCGTGAATTGGTGCCATGTCATGCGATCGCTTCGAAGTCGACTGCCGCCGCATCCGGAATTGATCAAGATCCTCCGCCGCGAGCCGCAGCAGCTCGTGCAGCTCGAGAGCATGTCGTGCTTGATGCTGTTCCTACAGCACGTGGAGCTGCAGCTGCCGCACAAGTCGACCTTGACCATGCTCCGCATGGCGTCACTTCGTGATTCACTGCTGCTCGATCACCGACCGCGAGGTCTCGAGCAAGCCATCCGGCTGTGCCATCGACTGTTCCGTGGCTACTTGTGCATTGCCGAGGCGAACCGCGAGCGAAAGCGCATCTTGATCGAAGAGACCGTGTGGTACTTTCTCACCGACAACAAGCACTCGGCCGAGCTGCCGCCCGAGTTGCTCAGCGACCTCAAGTACCTGCTGGAGCTCGCGGCCGAGTGCGACCTGTACCGCCGGTTTGGCGCTCGAGTGCGAGAGGAGATTTTGTGCGTGCAAGATACCGATACCGGCGGCGACGCCGGAGACCGGCCGCTGCTGGCACCCGAGTGGTTCTTGCGCACGCTTGACGCCTGGCTACACAAGAAGCCCGTCGGATGGGAGCACGCGGTCATGGAGCTCCTATCGACCATGATCGCCACATGGATTTGGGAGCACTCGGACGAGACCGTGTTCCGGTACTCGTTCGTGCCCAATCTCTTGGAGCGCGGCGACTTCTTGGGCGGCTCGACCAACCACTTACTGATCGAGGCCATGACGTTCGAGCTGCTGCTCCGTCGGCTCGAGACCGAGGGCGGCCTCTCGTTGCAGCAGGTGGCACAGCAGTACGACGCCATTCACCCGAACGACGATGCCGTCAGCGATCCGGCACGCGTTCTGTTGACCATCCGCAAGGCGGCGCTCGGCACCTACTTTTTGCAGCTGCTCGCACGCGAGATCGAGGGCATGCAAGCCGACTCGCTGGCGGACGACTTGCGACAATGCCTCGAGCGAGCTACGCCTGCCAGGGCCGTCGTGAGACAGGTGCTTGGCTTCGACGGCGAGCAGGCCTTCACGGCCGAGGCGCGGCTGTACTTTATTCAGCAGCTGCAGCCGAGCTCGAGACTGCTGGAACTCGTCAAGTCGCCATTGTGCCTGGAGCAGCTGTACCTGACCGAGTACTCGGTCGCCAGCCAGGACAGCGAGCAGGAGGAGGTCGGGCTGCCGTCGTACCACATGTTCCCGTTCATGATGGCAGGCATTGAGCAGACTCGTCGCAAGTCCGACGCTCGTGCACAACGGATGGCCGAGTTGTACAAGCAATTCCGCCATCTGGTCCGTTCGAAAGACGCTGCCGGTGTGCGAGCCTTCGTCGACGAGACGGTGGCGCGAGGCGAATGGGAGCGTCTGGCTCTGCGCATGCTGGTGGTGCTCGTGGTGTACTACGACTATTTCACTCGCTGCGAGCCATGTACGGTGCTCGCTCGGCTGTTGGGCCAAACAAGGCACCCGGGTCCACTCAGCGAGCGGCTGCAGTTCGAGCCCGTGGAGCTGGCGGCCGTGTTGTTCTTCGTGCAGGGACCCAAGGACGTGAGCGACGAGGACGCGATTCTCGATCCGATCGATGGCTTGTGGTCGAGGCAGCTGCACCAAGGCACGCATGACCGCTCGCTCGCGCACTTGAGTGCCAACTGCCTCGCGGTGGCTCTCGGAACGCCGCGCAACACCAACCATCTCTACAACCGCATCCTGAACCCGCGAGCACTCGACCGCACCTATGGTCCCGGAAGCTCGTACAACAACGAGAACCGCGACTGCGGCTACAAGTTCGATCCCGACCTCACGCCCTCGAACAACATGGGCGGCATTCGGCGATATCGGCTCGCCATCAACGCCCTCGTGTGGATTCCGCTGTCGTTGTGTCTCGCCGTCAATCCGGTCGCAGGCCAGGATGCGTGCCGCAACAACTACAGCTTCCTGAACTACGTCAACGAGGACGGCGCGGCCGTCAATCGCAACCGCAGTACCGACCAGAAGAACAAAGCCTACGTGCTGAACCGTGCTGGCACCTTCTACTACGCCTTCGTGCAGGACGACGAGCTGCGCGCACAGCAGATCGAGCCCATGCACTTCCTCACCGAGGCGCTGTATCGACTCTGGTTGCTGTGCAACAAGGAGCAACGCAGCGAGAGCTTCCGCGAGATGTACTCGTCGCAGGCCGAGGCTGTCGCGTACGAACGCATCGTACAAACCAAGGTCTTTGAGCATGTCTCGAAGAACTACGCCGAGCTCAAGCGCTCGTACGAGCGGCAGGCTCGCAACACGCAGATCGAGGCGCTGCTCGATATGCGCTCGGTCGCTGCCCTTCGCTTGGCATCGCCGCTCGTGCCGTATCCACTCTTTGAGGAGATGAAAGCCCGAGTCTTGGCGCCGTTGCTCGAGTCTGCCGATGCTGATGACGATGATGATGATGATAATGATGACGATGAACGAGCCGGCGCTCCTGCTGCCATCGACAAGGCAGGAGCCAAGTTCCTCAACGCCTTCCTCGAGCAGCGCTCTCGCCTGCGGTCGCTCGAACACGTGCCGACGCTGGTGGCATTCTATCAGCTGCTGAACCAGGTGTTTGCGTGCCGTCTGACGCGCGAGCAAGCGTTCTCGCTCTCGGTGCCAGCGGCGATCGAGTACCTTCACTTCCTCAACGAGGCGATCTCGACGATCGAGCAACTGAAGCGTGCGTGGGAGAGCTTCCAGCTCACGTGGCAGCAGCTGCTCGATACGCAGCTCGCCGGCTGCGGACAGTTCGTCATGCCCGAGATCAACGACCAGACGCTGTTTGCGCAGCTCGTCACCACCGACCAATCGTCGTACGGCCTGGTGCTCGACATGGTCAACACGCTCATCATCAAGCAGAACGAAATTCTGCAGTGCCGCGAGGCCGCCAGCCGCTGGAACACGTACCAGCTGCTCTACGAGGACCGCCACCCGAGTGGCAAGAGCATCTGCGTCGAGTGGCTGCCGTTCGACTCGGACCACAAGCTGCTTCTCACGGGCGACAGCGACGAGAGCGAGTTCGAGCTGTACGCGCTCATGACCATGAAGTGCAACGCCGGAGCTCGGGCGTCGGTCTCGTTCGACTACCGCCGAGTACTGCGGCATGTCTTGAACCGCTACACATGTGGCCGCTTCCTCTTTGCCGAGGTAGCGTCGGCCAGCATCTTGTTCCCGTTCCGTCAAACACTCGAGGAGCCAGCACCGTCGGCATCGTCGTCATCGTCGACGTCGTTCGAACCGATCGTGCAAGCAGTGGAGGCATCGCCAGCACGCCAATCGGCGGTGCTCAGCGGCCGAGATCTGGTGGCACAGTACACGGGCATCAACGCGCTGCGCTTGGCCGTGGCTTCGATGCCGGCCGACCTCGGTCGCGCCGACAAGCTCTCGTTCTGGCGCCTGAAGCTGGGAGACCTCGACGAGCCGGCCGTGCGGTGCCTGAGCGAGGTCTTTTGCGGCGTGATTCGCAATCTGGCGGCCGCTCATGCCGCCGGCGCCGCGCCCAAGAACACGGTCATCAAGCCGCTGCTGCCGCCGATTCCGAACAACGCCGTGGCGGCACGGCTGTACCAGATCCTGGCGCCGACGCCCATCAAGTACATTCGCTCGGGCGCCGAGTTCCTGCTCGCGTACCACGACAACCGCGAGTATCTCTTCGTCGACAACCAGTACCTGCGCTTCAACGTCGCGCTGCCCGACAAGTGCTACGTGCTCGATCTCGTGCAGATGCTGCGCAACGGCACGGCCTCGGACCTCGAGCCGCGAGTCGTGGAGCTGGTCGAGCTCTTGAGCGAGTACTTTAGTGCGCCGCTGCGGCTGCTCGCCATTCAGGCGCTCGACGTCGTGGTGCCACTGGCGCACGCGTTCCGCGGCGAGCTCGAGGCGCTGCACGTGACGCAGCGAGAGATCGAGCAGCTCGTGCCATCGAGCGTGCAGGTCAAGATGTTCCGGCGCTATCTCGTGGCGCTGCACGCGCTCAACGCCGAGCTGCGCCTCCATCACTCGCGCAAGTTCGCGCGATCGGCGACCGACTACACCGAGTCGTCGAGCAAGTACACTGAGTGGCTACCGACCGAGGTACTCTCGCATGGTGCCTTTGATCACGTTGTACCGATCGCCGAGCCCACGGCGCTCGAGGAGCACTTTGTACCGCGAGAGGCACCAGCGGCTCTCGTGCGCTGGCAGAGTGACTTTGAACCGACGGCAGCTCTCGACGACGACGACGACGAGTCACCGGCATCTGATGAGGTCGTCGTGAGTGCCGTCCCATCATCATCATCTTCCTCCTCATCATCTCCATCCACGTTAGAAGACGCCTAGATTGATGAGGAGGTCATAGCATAGTGTTCATTCATTCATTCGTTGGGTTAGGTTGGGTTAGGTTGGATTACCCAATACAACATCGTGTTGATTGCTGTTGATTGACGAGGCGACATTCGCTTGCATTCCCGCTCTCGCTCGCATCTCCTGCTCACATCTCCTGCTTACTCACGGGTCTCATATCACACTAACTCACTCACATCAACAACACCAATATCAGCATAAGTAGATATCGTGCATCCCTCGAGAGCAGAGGGCCCTGTTCGCTCTGATGAAGCCGAGCGAAGGTGGCGGGCCACCACGCAGACCTGCTCCTCCGCGGCCCATGTCGGCTCACGAGGCCCTGACGCTCCTACAACATCATAGCTCGACTGATGTCAATGACGAGTCAGTGTATCGTGTTGCGAGTGATACAACAACCACCGACGCAGGCTCGATCACGTCAGGCTCGAGTAGCAGCAGCAGTAGCAATGGTGTACCGCTGCTGCGACATGTGTCAGAGTCACACATTGCTCGCAAGACCACGCCTTCGATATCGACGTCGGCTTCGATATCGCCATCAGATGAGCCGCTACTGCAGCACTGTCTACCAGTCACCAGTATAGCTGCCTTTCGATCGCCAAGCAGCTCGAGTCTCCAGACCGCACCGATGAGCACGATCGCGAGCTCCCCCAACTTGCTATCGCCATCATCTGCATCCTCATCATCTTCATCGTCGTTGTCATTATCGCCTACGACATCGAGTAAGAAGCCCACGAAGACCCTGCGAGAGATCAGTGCGAGTTCGCTTGATACCGACGAGCTCGATGGCGAAGAGGAGCGTGTGCGCCATCAGACGCACGTCGTGCTCGAGATCGTCGCAACCGAGCGCTCGTACCTCGCCGATCTACGCATCATTCTCGTGCGTATCCAGTTGTACTCTCTCGCACGACACGACACGAGAGAGAGAGAGAGCTCTCGCTGATACTATGCGCATCGATTGTCGATAGAATGGCCTCGCGACTCCATTCCTCTCGGACAAGGTCGTCAAGCTGCTGTCGCGAGAGTTCCGCACCATGATGGGCTCCATCGATCTCTTGATTCTCGTGAGCGAGGAGCTGCTGGCCCGCTTCGAAGCCGAGAAGACCAAGCACCCCGACGAGGCCATGATCGGCAAGACGCTGCTCGAGAACGTGCGTCGTTGTAGTTGCTCATTTCGAACGGAGCAATGTTGGTTCCTCGATGAACTGAATCGAGGCTCGTTCTCGCCTGCGTAGGTCGCGTCGTTGGGAGCGTATCAAGCGTACTGCCTGCACGTCGGTGGCGTCAAGGAGGAGATCGAGCGACTCGAGGAGAAGAACTACTCGGTGGTCGAGATCGTCGATGTGCGTTGAGCAAGCTCGCTCGGCTTGTCGGATGGATGGATGGATCGAACACTGACTCGGCAGCATCCATGTCGTGCTGATGAAGGCGTTCTTGGCGGCTCCCGAGACACGAGGCCTCAACATCGAGCAGTTCATCATCAAGCCGTTCCAGCGCATCACCAAGTATCCATTGCTGCTCAAGGAACTCATCAAGGTCACGAACGACGAGTCGCCCGATCTGCCACATCGGAAGGCGGCGCTGGCCGAGTTGCACAGCCTCGTTGCCAAGATCAATCAAGCCAAGTCGGTGCAGGATCGTGTGCTCGAGGTCATGGAATCGATCGGCGACATTACTGGCTTGCCGCAGGTCTGCAGCGACGACATCGACACGATGAGCTCGCTCTCTCTCTCGTTGATGGCTTACTCGTTGGTCTTGGTCTTCGTAGGAACTGAACGAGGTCGACTTTAATCGCTCGTTCATCAAACGAGGCCAAGTGCTCAAGGTCACGGTGACGTCATTCCGCCGCTCCATCTACGGCCTCGAGAATGTGGCCAAGGAGTTGCGCGAGTTCATCTTGCTGTCCGACATGCTGATCTACTGCAAGGTCGGTCGCAAGGACCTCCAGTATCGCGGCTACATTCTGGCTGGAAGCATGCTGATCCAAGATGGCGATCGTACGTTGCTCATCTTGCCTCATTCACGTCCATCGCTCACTCACTCGATTGGTTTGCTGTAGCATCGAGATCACCATTGACTTTCTATCTATCACGAAGTGACAAGGTCACGTGGATCATTGAAGTCAAGAGCGAGCAGGAGCGGCTCGAATGGCTGCAAGCATTCGCCCAGGTGTCTGAGCGAGCGACCATGGCCACTCGACGCGAATCCATCGCACCAGCCCTTCGGAGAGCGGCAAGCACACAACCAACTCGTACGCGTGAGAGAGAGAGAGAGAGAGCTTGAGATCGATCGCATGGCACTCACTCTACGACATTAGGAGGCTTGCGCTTGTCGGATGGCTCGCTCAACTTCCCAGCCATCGCCAAGGCCATGTTCGGCCCGGAAGGCGTCGAGGTCAAGAGCCGTTCGCACCACTTCAAGACCTACAAGAACGCCTTCATCGGCTCGGAGGCCGTGACATGGCTCTCGGAGACGCTGCAGCTGACGCGCGAGGAGGCGGTCGAGGTCGGCCAGGAGCTGCAGGCGCGCGGCTTCTATCGGCACGTCGGCAAGAGCCAGCCGTTCGCCGACCGCTCGCTGCTGTACTCGTGCAGCAAGCAGGAGTGCCTGAACACGAGCACGATCTGGGCGCGCGAGGGCCGCAACCCCATCACGGTGTCGACCGAGCTGCTGCGCCTGATCATGGAGATCTACCAGGACTCGCGGTCGGTGTTCGAGCGCTTCGGCACGCACGCACTCAGCATCGTGGCGGCCGACAATCGCTACTCGATCTTTCAGCACGCCGTGTGCGAGCTGCAGCAGGTGCCGCTCGAGTCGCTCGGCAGCAGCGAGCGCGCCGCCTTCTTCATCAACGTCTACAACACGCTGTGCCTGCACTCGCACCTGCAAAACTTTATGGAGATGAACGGCATGTCGTTCTGGGAGCGCATCTCGGTCTTTCGGCGGTGCTCGTACAAGATTGCCGGCAAGTTCTTTACGATGCTGCAGATCGAGCACGGCATCTTGCGCATCGGCAAGCCGGCCGAGCACCTGCCGTTCGCCAGCATCATTCCCAAGCTCCGCTCGCACGACGAGCGCCACCGCTTCCGTCTCGACGAGCCGCTGCCGCTCGTCATGTTCGCGCTCAACTGCGGCACGGCGTCGTCGCCACCGATCCGCGTCTACCGCACCGAGACGCTGTTGCAGCAGCTGATCGTCAACGCCAAGGAGTACCTCAACAACTCGGTGCGCATCCAGGGCACCGGCAAGGAGCGCACGATCGTGCTGCCGCGTCTGGTCGGCTGGTACTACCGCGACTTTGGCGACTCGGAGCGCGTGATGGTCAAGACGATCGCCAGCTGGCTGCCATACGCCAAGCAAGTCGAGATTGATCAGATCCTCGCTACCGACAAGCTCAAGATCAAATACGACGAGTACGACTGGGCTTATCAGTATCCATTTGTAGAGAACCAATAATGACGAGATCCGATACATCGATGTATCGATATCGATCTCGTCATATCGAGACGTATTGTATCAACTTTGCATTTATACTACTACTTGCTCTTGCTCTTGCTCTGTCCAAAACACAACAACCAATCAAATAACACTACCAATGCGAATTGCAATGTAGTCTTGATCCATCATCGTACAACTACACGTGTGATCAACTCGACGATCACAAACTCACTCTCTAGGCTCTCACTCAATCCTTGCCCTCCATCAGCTTGAATCTCTCGACCGATGTGCCGTACGCATGTGGCTTCAAGCGAATGACCGTGTGCAAGGGAATCGCGACGTGCGGCACTTGGTCTCGGTCGTTCTCGTCGGCAAAGTACGCGTACAAGCAACGGAGCACGGCACGATGGGCGACGATCAGGATCGGCTTGCGTTGGCGCTCGAGCTCGATGATCACCGGATCGAGGCGACGGATCAGGTCCTCGTAGCTCTCGCCTCGCGGGTAGCGGTAGCGCAGCTTGTCCCTGGATCGTGCGGCAAACTCCTCTGGCATGCGGCTTTCGACCTCCTCGTAACTCAGGCCGTCGCATACTCCGACCTGCAGTTCATTTCGGTGCCGTGTGAGCGATGTTTGGTTGGTTGGTTGGTTGGTTGGTTGGTCGTACGTTGATCTCCTCCATGCTCTTCCAGCGCACGTATTGAGCACACGGAATGATCTCGGCCGTCTGCACCGCACGGCGCATGGTGCTGCTCCACACGCACAACTCGGTCTCGGCATCAAAGTCCTGGCTGATCATGAACTCCTTGAGCAGCTCGGCGAACTCGTGGCCCTTGGGCGTGAGTGCCGAGTCGCCGCCGAGCTTGTCGAGCACGTTGTACTCGCTCTGGCCATGGCGCGTAATGTAGATCGGCCGCGGAATGATGTGGAGGTTGTTGAGGTAGAAGACGATGCGACTCGGCACGAAGCCATTGATGCGATTGGCGACGATCTGGCGACCGACGTCAAAGATCTTGATGTAGCGCAGGTCGTCCTTGAGACCCATCGTCTCGTACGCTTGCTTGTAGTGATCGATGCGCTCGCGAAAGTCTTTTGTGTGCGTGTGCCACTCGCAGGTTAGTCAGAGAACGAGGCAAACGAGCGACCGGCAACGCCCATACCTCGCACTGCTGCCTCGGGATCTTGACCAGCATAGTCAGGACACGAGAGCTTGGTTGCTCGAATGTTGGTCTCAATAACTACAGTACGAGTGAGTTAGCGAGGGAGTGAGTGAGTGAGACACTTGCTGAGTTGGCACGTACTCTCGGCATCGTTGCAAATGACCTCGATGAAGATGGTCTTGATGCGCAGATCGGGTCGCTCCTGCTTGACGCGATCGAGCAGCATCTGGCGTCGAGCGTGCGTGCTGTTGGTGCCGTCGTAGATGGCCACGCGACCGTCGGACTCCTTGTACCATCGAATGGCATCGGCGAGTGCCTCCAACGCAATCTCTGCTCGTTGCTTCTGACCCTACTCATTTGTGCACGTGTGTGTGTGAGCAGCATGCTTGCATTGGTGCATTTCGTTCGGTGGATCGATCGAGGGCTGGAGGCTACCTCTGGGTTGTCGGGTTTGAAGAAGTCGTGCGGATGGTAGCTGCCGAGGTTCTGACGCCGATACGAGCCGAGATTGAAGACCTTGCAGCTGTAGCCGAGCCAGTTGAGGTAGCGACACAGCTTGCGAGCGATGAAGCTCTTGCCGCGAGCAGGCAGCCCCACCATCACGAGCATCAGGCGATGCACCGACGTGGCCGTCACGGCGGTCGATGCCGCAAAGTTGCCGAGCGACGAGTTGCGCATCATCTGCAGCTTGCGGGCCGTGGCGCCCTGTGCCTCGGTCGAGTAGTCGACATCTGTGAGGCGCACTCGGGGTCCGGGAACCGAGCGCGGCACGGCCGGCAGCTCGTGGACGCCCGGCAGCAGCAGCTGAGCGTGCAGCATCTTCTGGGCGTGTTGCACTGGTGGCGCCTGCCATGTCGTCGGTAGCTCCTCTGTACTCGTCGAGTATGAGTATGAGTATCCATATCGATAATCTATCATATTCTATCATATTCTATCATATTCTATCATAATCTATCATAATCTATCATAATCTATCATATTCTATCATATTCTATCATATTCTATCATATTCTATCATATTCTATCATATTCTATCGATATTCTATCGATATTCTATCATATTCTATCATATTCTATCATATTCTATCATATTCTATCATATTCTATCATATTCTATCGATATTCTATCGATATTCTATCATATTCTATCATATTCTATCATATTCTATCATATTCTATCATATTCTATCATATTCTATCATATTCTATCATATTCTATCATATTCTATCATATTCTATCATATTCTATCATATTCTATCATATTCTATCATATTCTATCATATTCTATCATATTCTATCATATTCT
>Ga0209935_1002266_pt1 | contig 24301 bp, 22 predicted proteins | sample ThiBio_1000_plan_2_FD_183958 | JGI IMG/M metagenome (GOLD analysis project Ga0209935, IMG submission 183958) | Wastewater bioreactor microbial communities from Cape Town, South Africa - Thiocy_cont_1000_plan (SPAdes) | ecosystem: Engineered > Bioreactor > Thiocyanate-remediating >...
TATGATACTCTAAAAGAAATAATTGAGAATTATACAATTCAATAATGAATTATTAGTATTGACATAATAAATAAAATGTTTCCAACCGACATATTTTTTATAATATGTGAATATTTGACACTTGATGATCAAATTAATAAAAAACATGGTTTAAATATTAAGAACAATTATATATGGGAGCGAATAAAGAAAAATATAAATTAGAGCATTTATTAAAATTTCAAAACACATGTGCACTTTCTTTATGGTATTTAATTCAAGATACAAATATTAAATCTTTCCATTATAATATTAATGATCTTAATTTTTTTATAAGAGAATATAGAAGTTCTACTCCAAATTATTTTCCACAATTATTTAAGAAATGTGCTGAATCGCATGGATATGTTGATATTTTTCTGAGTAATGGTAATAATGGATTTAATTTTAAAATTAATACAACATACTTCAAAGTGAAAATATTTATGCGACAAATGGAAAAAATATTTGTCATTAATATATATAAAGTATACAAAATCAATATTGTTTATCGATTAGGGACTATACAAGCATATAATTAATACATTAAATACTTAAATAGAGTATCTTAATTTTTTATGAATAAGATTGAGAATTATACTATTAATATATTTCAACAAACAAATAATTAAGAAACTTGAAGATTATAATTATGATACTAGATAATATCATAATTATAATTAAAGACAGGAATAGATAACAATTAATGGAATCCAAAACAATAATTGATAATTGATAATTGATAATTGAACAATTATTGAACATTAAGAGATAATTATAATATTTGAAGAGATAAAATTCTGATATTTGAAGAGATAATTATTCTGCAATCTGATGCGATAATAATTTTGATGCTTGGAAAGAGATAAGAATTATGATACTCGGAGAATAATTATTCTGAGACGTGGGTGGATAAACATTGCGATATATGAGAGATATGAGAGATATGAGAGATGGTTATTCTGGAAGTTGGAAATAATTAAAAATAGAGTTATCCGATGCAAACTTGGAGAGATAATAATTATGAGACTTGTCAAGAATATTATTAATAAAGATAACCAGGAAAGGTTCTTTTACCTAAAAAAGGTAAAAGAAGTACAGGTATCCCGTTTGAAAACTTCTTTTCCAAAAAGCAAAAAATTCAGTTTTTATATTAATAAAATATTATTAAAATGCAGCTTACAATAAAGAAAAGATTATTATAGTGTTGTTTAAATACAAAGATTATTAAAATATTTGGGGTGATAATAATTTGAATACTTTAAGAGGATAATTTTTGTAATACTTGAAAGATAATTATTACAATAGTTGAATTTATAATTATAATACGTATAGAGATGATAATTATCATGTCTGCAAAGAATAATTGAGAATCATAAAATTAATAAACTTGAGATCAAAATTTTGATACTTTTAGTGAAGAATTCAGAATTATACAATTTATATAGTTGAAGATATTATTACGATACCCAAAAAACAATAGAGAATTATATAATGAATAAACTTAAGAAGATGAGATTTATAATTCTCGAAAGATATCTTCGGATATAAAGAGATAATTATCATGATATATGAGGTCAATGATACTTGAAGTCAATGATACTTGAAGTCAATGATACTTGAAGTTAATGATACTTGAAGTTAATGATACTTGAAGTTAATGATATATGAGGTCAATGATACTTGAAGTCAATGATACTTGAAGTTAATGATACTTGAAGTCAATGATACTTGGAGTCAATGATACTTGAAGTCAATGATACTTGGAGTCAATGATACTTGAAGTCAATGATACTTGAAGTTAATGATACTTGAAGTTAATGATACTTGGAGTCGATGATACTTCAAGTCAATGATACTTGAAGTCAATGATACTTGAAGTTAATGATACTTGAAGTCAATGATACTTGAAGAGAATAACATAATTAATAAACTTGGAGAAATCGAAAATTTTAATACTTGAAGAGAATAACACAATTAATAAACTTGAAGAGATCAAAATTTTAATACTCTAAGGGATATATATGATGCTTGAAAACAATAAGATAGGAATACTATAAAAGAATATGATCAGGATATTTTAATAGAAGAATTAATATAGTTAAAGAGAACAATTGAGAATTATACAATTAATTAACTCTAGCTGAGAATTATTATGAATTTTAAAGAGAACAATTGAGAATTATATAATTGGACAGATAATAATTGTGATAGTTAAGAAGAATAATTTAGAAGAATAAAACTCGAGAATTATACAATTAATTAACGTTAAAAGAGAATTATTATGATATTTGAAGAGAATACGATTAAGATACTTGAAGAGATAATTATTGGAATACTTGAAGAGAATACGATTAAGATACTTGAAGAGAATACGATTAAGATACTTGAAGAGAATACGATTAAGATACTTGAAGAGAATACGATTAAGATACTTGAAGAGAATACGATTAAGATACTTGAAGAGATAATTATTGGAATACTTGAAGAGAATACGATTAAGATACTTAAAGAGAATACGATTAAGATACTTGAAGAGAATACGATTAAGATACTTGGAGAGATAATTATTGGAATACTTAAGAGAATACGATTAGGATACTTGAAGAGAAAAGGATTTGAATACTTGGAGAGATAATTATTGGAATACTTAAGAGAATACGATTGGAATACTTGAAGAGAAAAGGATTTGAATACTTGGAGAGATAATTATTGGAATACTTGAAGAGAATACGATTATAATACTTGGAGAGATAATTATTGGAATACTTGAAGAGATAATTATTGGAATACTTAAGAGAATACGATTATAATACTTGAAGAGAAGAGGATTTGAATACTTGAAGAGATAATCATTGGAATACTTTAAGAGAATACGATTATAATACTTGAAGAGATAATCATTGGAATACTTTAAGAGATAATCATTGGAATACTTTAAGAGAATACGATTATAATACTTGAAGAGATAATCATTGGAATACTTTAAGAGATAATTATTATGATATTTGAATACAATAATTGAGAATTATACAATCAATATACATGAAGATACAATTACTGATATACTTCGGAAAAATAATCGAGAATTATAAATCAATATACTTGAAGATAATAAATCTGAGAGTTGAAGAGATAATAAATCCAAGACATTAAGAGATAATTATTATGATGATTGAAGAGAATAATTGAGAATATTGACAATTATACAATTTATATACATGAAGATAGTTGTTATAATACTTGGAGCGATAAATATTCCGATACTTGAAGAGATATTAATTATGGTAATCAAATAGATAAATTATGAAGAATACAATTAATATACATCAAGTTATCATAATTATAATAGAATAGATATTAATTATAATAATTATGATAATCGAAGAATTAATTATGAGACTAGAAGATATAACAATTATGTTATTGGAGCAATAATCAGGATAAATCAGGTGATAATCATTCTGTTTTTAAAGAGATAATAATTAAGAAAAATGTAAATTATATAAGAAAAAATCATGATATTCGAACAGATAATTGTTCGAATAGTTTAAGCTAACATAATTATGAAATTTGAACTGATAATGAAACTTAAATTGATAATTATGAAACTTAAACTGAAACTTGGAGTGATAATTATTGTGAACCCAAACATAACCATGTCACTAACAAACTTCAAAAAGACAATTATTATGTTAGTGAACAATTATAAAATTATAAAACTGAATTTATAAAATTTTCATTAAGATAAACTAGTGTTTGTCAACATATTAAGATTGTATTTAACTCGAGAAATATTATAGAATTTATTACCATTATATATCGTTAAACTGTATTATTCTGACAGTTACAGGATAATACAGGATTGTGCAATATATCCGATGTTTAAACATAATTATGAACTTATACATAATTATACTTGAATAGATAATAATTATGAACTTATACATAATTATATTTGAATAGACGATAATTATGAACTTATACATAATTATACTTGAATAGATGATAATTATAAACTTATACACAATTATACAGGATCATAAAATTTATATACTTAAGAACATATAATAATTGTAATACATAAACATAATAATTGAGAATTATACAGTTTACATACTTGATGATTATGTAATTTATATACTTAAGAACATATAATAATTGTAATACATAAACATAATAATTGAGAATTATACAGTTTGCATACTTGATGATTATGTAATTTATATACTTGAATAGATAATTGCCATAATACATATAGTGAATAATTAGAATACTGAAATGATATTATTGTGATATATCAGAAAATAATTATTACATAATAACTATTATATTAGAAGAAACGATTAAAAATTATACAACAGTTATAGAATTTATAAACCCGATGAGATCAGAATTATAATACTTGAATACACAAATTATTTTTAGCAAAGCTGTTACAAAATTTACAAACCTTAAGAAATCAAAACTATAATACGCTAAGAGATAAAATATCTTTTATAGAAAGCTTATAGAATTATGAATCTTTTAAAGATAATTTATTTTTCGTAAAACAGTTATACAATTTATAAACTTGGGTAAATAATAATTAAATGATTATGCAGTATAATATTTCTAAAATCTTATGTGATCTAGTGATATTATATGATTATCTGTTAATCATATAATAATCCTGTTACAATATAAAGAAATAATTTAGTTACTTTATATAATAATTTTGTAAAATAGTGATCTTAAATTTTATTTTATTTATAGAGATATTCTTATACTTATTGTATAACATAGAAATTATAAATAATACAATATAACTATTATCAAACTTCAATAAAATTTTCTAGAATTAATTAAAATAATGTACAAATATCAATTTAATAAAAATAATTGAATATAAGACACTATATTTAACCATTTTGTTAAATAGATATTTGTATATTATTTTAAACAGATATCAGTTCAAAATTTATCTCTAATGCTAACGATAAATTTTTGTTTGGTTAAATAATACTTTTTAGTTTATATTTATTATTCGAAATATGTTTAATGGAGATAAATTTGCTGAATATAATTTGGCATTATTAACAAGAATAATAAGAAAAAGGTTCTTTTACCTAAAAAAGGTAAAAGAAGTACAGGTATCCCGTTTGAAAACTTCTTTTTCAAAAAGTAAAAAATTCAATTTTTATTATAAAAACAAAGATTATAGCTTAATGTACATATTCAAAGACAAATATTAAGAGTGTTGAAGAGTATTCTATTAGAGAGGCCAGGAGGAAATAATGATGATTCTTAGAGAGATAAAAATTAGAATAGTTGATGAGGATTATTATGATACTTGAAGAGATAAAATTTATAATAGTCGAAGAGATAATAATGTTATAATTATAATATTTGAGCAGGATATAATTATAATATTTGAACAGGATATCATGAGGTTTAAAGAGATAAAATTCGGAATAGTTGAAGAGATAATTATTGGAATACATGAAGAGATGATATTTATAATAAATGTAGAGATGAATATTCTGATACTTAAATAGATAAGAATTAAGATACTTGAATAGATAAGAATTATAATTCTTAAATAGATAAGAATTATAATACTTGAATAGATAAATTGAGAAAAATAGAATTAAGATATATCAAGAGATAATAATTGAGAATTATACTATTAATATATTTGCAGAAAGAATTAAAAATTGAGAATTGACAATTCATGCACCTAGAGAGATAAGAATTATAATTATAATACTGAAAGAGATAATTTATTTTTTGCACAACGGTTATACAATTTTACACCTTACGAGATCAAAATTATAATACTGGAGGAGATAATTTATTTTTTGCACAACGGTTATACAATTTTACACCTTACGAGATCAGAATTATAATACTGGAGGAGATAATTTATTTTTTGTACGATGGTTATACATTTTTACGCCTCAATAGATCAGAATTATAATACTGGAAGAGATAATTTATCTTTGCTTTACACTTGTAAAATTTATAAACCAAATACATAATAATTCTGAAACATGAAGAGATAAGAATTATAAAACCCCAAGAGATAATTATTCTAAAACTCGAACAGATTATTTTGGAACTGAAGAAATAAAAATTATAAAACTTATAAAACTCGAAGTAATAATTTAGAAGAGTACAATTAATAGATTTTGAAGAATAGAATAAATGTACTTGAAAATATAAATATCAAAATTTATAGACTTGGCAGAAAAACAAAGAAATATACAATTAATACGGTTTAAGTAATAATTAGACAATTAATAAACCTTGAGAGAATTATTATAATACTAAAAGAGATAATAATTCAATACTTGAAGAGATAATTATTCCAAAACTTGAAGACAATAATTGTGTAAACTTATACGATAATAATTCTATAAACTTACAATAATACGATAATAATTCTGGAATCATATATAATAATTCTGTAAACTTACAATAATACGATAATGATTCTGTAAACTTACAATAATATGATGATAATTCTGTAAACTTACAATAATACGATAATAATTCTGTAAACTTACAATAATATGATAATAATTCTGTAAACTTACAATAATACGATAATGTTTCTGTAAACTTACAATAATATGATAATAATTCTGTAAACTTACAATAATACGATAATGATTCTGTAAACTTACAATAATATGATAATAATTCTATAAACTTACAATAATATGATAATAATTCTGTAAACTTACAATAATACGATAATAATTCTGGATAATATTTCTTTAAACATATATGATAATGGTTCAGTAAACTTACATGATAACAATTATGGAAACTTAAGTGATTGTATTTCAGTAATATTACGTGCCAATAATTTAGTAAACTTACATGATAACAATTATGGAAACTTGAGTGATTGTATTTCAGTAATATTACGTGCCAATAATTTAGTAAACTTGTACGATAACAATTATGTAATCTTATGCGCCTATAATTCTGTAAACTTATACAATAATAATTATGTAATCTTAGACGGTAATATTTCTGAAAACATATGCGATAATAATTCTTCAATCTTATATGATAATAATTCTTTAATCTTAAACGATGATATTTCTGAAAACATATACGATAATATTTCTGAAAACTTATACGATAATATTTCTTCAAACTTATACGATAATAATTCTTTAATCTTATACAATGATATTTCTGAAAACATATACGATAATATTTCTGAAAACTTATACGATAATATTTCTGAAAACATATACGATAATATTTCAGTAAACTTATAATATAATATTTCAGTAAACTTACAATATAATATCTCAATGGACTTGTAATATAATTATAATTATAATTATGTATTATAACTAGATATCGTATAAGCTAAAATCTTATACGATAATAATGAAAATATATAAGATAATATTTCTTTAAACTTACTCATAATATTTCTGCAATGTTGTACGTTTATTATAGATAGATTATAGATTTATATAAATCTATATGATATATGTGAAAACCTATATAAATCTATAAGATGATATATGTGAAATCAGATAATAAAAAGTGCAATAATAATTGACTTAACATATACGATAATATAATTAAGATCCTTGATATCATGGATAATATAATTAAGATCCTTGATATCATGGATAATATAATTAAGATCCTTGATATCATGGATAATATAATTAAGATCCTTGATATCATGGATAATATAATTCTAAGATAATGTGCAATTATAATTCAGTAAGCCTATACGATGGTACTATTCAATAACTTATATGATAATATTTATATAAATTCATATTATCAAATGTTATATTTAATGTACATAATATATTTTTGAGATATCATACTATGGGTATATAATTTCAGAATTATTATAACAGTTGTAGGAGTTGTTCGTACAAGTATAAATATATATATAGTATAATTTTTGTAATATTATACAAAGATATAGGATAGCTATGTAAAGTTATGACAAGATTACATAATAGAAATAATATAGTGAAGACGATATTGTTTCTAGATAAACAAAGAATAAACTAAAAAGTACATGGAACATAAAGGATATCACAAATATTGCATAAATTTTCTTCAAAGTTTGCAATAAAATATTTTGAACGACAGAAATAAATAGGGCTCTTAATAATATTATTTTTTGGATTTGTAATTAAACATATTTGATTATTAATATCAAAATCTAGAATTTTAAATTCTTTTTTTAAAAATTTATTTCTACATTTATGACAATCTAACATTTCTTTTTCAGGAATATTGGAATATCGAACTTGATCATAATTTCTACAATAATTCTTACAATCACAATTATAAAAAAATCTAATATGAAATAATTGATTATCAGTTGATAAACTAGTTAATTTTGTAATTAGAATATTATTGACAAGTTTTTTTGATTTGGAGGTTATTGAATATTTCGTAAACTTTACATTATTTTCTTCAAACGATATTATTCCTGGTAAATTACTATTGTTACAGTATTTTAATTGACTATTTACTATGTTATCGGGTTCAATAGTAATCACAAATTTATTACTTTTATTAAAGTCTTGATTGATATGCAGAATTGTTAATTTATTTTGTTTAATTAAATACTCTTTGAAATTTTCATCACTTACAGAATTCCAAAATTTTTCCGTGATTTGCTTATTTTCATAATCTAATTTTTTGTTAGTTTGGCTATTATCTTTCAACAATGTCATAAGTTTTGATATCATTATTATTCTATAGTATCTATATTTTAATATGTTTATGAATAAATTATTATTTCCATTTTTGATTGACTGAAATATTATAATCAATTTTAATCATTTATGCTTGTAATATGTCTTCAATATAATATTAAGTATTATATAATGAGTTTAAATTAACATATTATCTAAATTATTATAAAACTTACTGAAGTGAAAAAGTTTTACGGACACACCCCATTTTGGTCTGTATAATTTTGTTTTATCACTCAGTTTTATTTTGGTAAAATATTATAAGAGATCTATGTTTTAATTGAGTATTATACTATAATGTAACTTTCTATTTTAATAATTCTTAAATTAGTAATATTATGCGAGAATTTACATTAATATACGTTAATATACGTTAATATACATTAATATGTAAGAATATATGTAAGAATATATGTAAGAATATATGTAAGAATATACATTAATATGTAAGAATATACATTAATATGTAAGAATATACATTAATATGTAAGAATATATGTAAGAATATGTAAGAATATATGTAAGAATATATGTAATAATATGTAATAATATGTAATAATATGTAATAATATGTAATAATATGTAATAATATATGTAATAATATGTAATAATATGTAATAATATGTAATAATATTATTACATATGAAATAGTTATTCGTATATTACTCTAGCAGAAATACATAAAAATGATTTATTGTCTATAGGATTACTTAATATTTTACTTAGACTTACAGAATAATTATATTCCCAGTTATTATTGGATATAATCTTGCATATTAATGTATATTATCACATATTCACAATGGTTTATTATATTTGCAGGATTTAAATTTTATTCCATCCAAAAATTTTAAGTTGAGAAACGTCGGAGAAAATTATATGGGATGATTAAATTTCCAACGTATATTCGAAACTGGAATTGTTGGTTATTTTAATAAATATACTCATGAAGAATTAGTTGTATATGTAGAAGAGGATTTAGATATCATAGAATTGCAAAATAGCTTTGATTTTGAATTAGAGGATCGTTAGTTACATTTAGATATATTAATAATCTAAAAGAAGAGTTTGTCAATAAAATATATAATTGGAATAATTTTATGTACTTTGAAGCAGCAGGATTCTAATCGGTACGAAATTTATTTTGATAGATTTACCAAGACGAAAACTTGTAGATTTTTTCCATAATTTAAAACATATTTTACAAAATGAGCTTGATGACTTATGTGTTTACAATATTATGAATATTTAATATTATGTTATAAGCAAATATATTACTACTAAGTAGTAATTGTTACTAAGTAAATTAACATATTGTGCTTATGTTAATTTATAAATTAACATTAACATTAACATTAACATTAACATATTAACTATTGACTTTGTTGTTAATGAAAAATCAATTTAAGTCAATGAGAAATTTATACAACATAAATTCAATAGTAAAGTAAAAGTATTGTAAAATTTTAAATAATATTTTTGGTAAATGTTAGAAAATTATATACTGTGATTATGTCTAGTAAAAAAAATTATAAGTATATAATTTACCTAACTATTGAAAATATCTGTTGATAACTAATTAAGATATTAAAAATTATATTAATAATTATATTAATAATTGAATTATATTCCTATTAAATAAATTAACAAAAAATGAACTTCAAATATGATATTGAATGTGAATTTGGGATAACTAATATTGATTTAACGATTGATTTAGAAGAAAAATTATTTGAACTAGATTATACAGAAAGATGAATGGCAACCGATGAAATAAAACTAAAATTTGAAGGAAATATAAGTATTAAAAATAACCTAAATTATTTCATTCTAAAAGCTGTTATATGTACCAATAAATTAACCGAATCAAAAATAGATATAGGGAATAGTTTTCAGCTGGAATTTATTAATTTTGAAAATGAAGAAAATTTTTCTGATGATATATTTGTCGGGAAATTTCTGATGAATGTTAGGGGTGGTAGAGTAAATAAAGATAGTTTTAGCGCAATTATATATAGGGATATTGGACTCTGTAGTGATTGTATAATTGATGAAACGGATCCATTAAAATCATTCAGGGATAATAAGATATACAAATTATATAAACTATAACAAACATTATTACTGCAAATATTAGCGTAAATGCTAGATGTACCAAATATCAGTATAATATTTAAATATTATACTGAATATACTTATTGAGTAAGCTTATAGTATATGATAACAAAGAATATTGTGTTGATGAATAGAAAATATAAAAGAAGTATGCAAAGATTTATAAGATTAATATATGAACCCATAAACATAAAAATAGTCCAAGAAGTTTTATTAATATTGGAATTTAACGTTAACCGTTTTTAAATAACTATAGACGCAATTTTTGATTTTTGGAAAGGATTATATTTTAACAATGGGTAGAATTTATAAATATATATTATGGATCTATATGGATTTAATTTTTGTGAATCATGTGTATGGAAAAATTGTTAAATATTCAAATCCTTATAATAAAGGAATAGGTTAATATGAAAAATAGAGAGTATATTATAAAATAATATTACATAGACTTTTATAGTAAAATAACGAAGTCTATGTAATCTATATTAACCGTGCACTTAGACAATTTTTAAGATATTAAATAAAAAGACCAAATAAACATGTCCATGCAGAAAAAGACATTTTATGAATTTAAACACAATATATATTAAGAAAAGTAGTTAATATAATATTAACCAAGTGAAAATTTTATTTATGACTGCATGTTTACATAATATTTGAATATAAGTATTATTGTATTATTGCTATAGAATCAGGTAATATAATGTTATGGTTAATAAATATATTTATTAATAATTCAATTAAGGATAATATTCATAAATTATATCGTGAACTGATGAACTAGAAGAACTATTCTTACAAACAATATTTTAAATAACCATTATAATTTAACTAAGTTTTTAAACCCATATACGGTATTTTCATTATTAAAATTGGACTTACCTGAAAAGTATCTAAATTAATTAACGCTATTTGTAATCTTTCAACTGACTAAATTTAATTCTGATAAATATTATGTTTTTCTATTATAATTGTCTATAAACTAAATTATAATATTTTAGCTAAATGAATTATAATGTATTTGTTCAAATATAGATTAAGTATAATAGTATAATAGTATAATACCAAGCTAAAATTACTGATCTAACATAATTCAAAAAAAGAGAAAAAAGACAATAATAAAAGAAAAACAATATGAAAAGATTTGAGACAATATAGTAATTAAAAATTTAACAAACAGCAATGTGTGTAACAATAGAAAAATTATTATCTGGATACAGACATGATACAATTCTAAAATTTGAAGATGAAGAAATAAAAACACACAAAGAAATATTATGCGATAATTCAGAATTTTTTAGAACATTTTATGCTAAATGGGATAAAGATAAAAATGGTGTTATGTGTATGTTAGATACTGATATTAAAGATTTAAATGCATTTAAAGAGATACTAAAGTTATGGTATTATAATAGCAGGAGAATAACATGTAAAGTTGGGAGAATAATGATATTCAAAGACTATATTAATTATTTAGGGGCAACCCCTTTATATTATTTTGCACCAAAAATTAAAGTACCTCCAATTTTTCTTGACGAACTTGTACATTCATATACACTCTCCTATAGAGATAATGACGATAATCATGCTGGTATCTATCAAAAATTAATAGTTGATGGAAAACAAGTTGCTTTTACTGGGGATTATGAAAATCTCTTTAGGTAAAAGAAATAGATGATATTATTGTTCAATTAGGCTATTCAGATATTATTAATAAAACTGTATTTAGAAAAAAGCAACAACGTTTCACTGATACTTTATATTATGAATACTTATTAGGACCTGTTTGTCAAGATATTAATATATATATATACAACAATAGAAAAAGGTTATTATGATGAAGTTAGAATATACAAAAAAATCTCTCTCTCTAATATAATAACTAATTTGGTAGATATTTATTATGAACATTATTTATCCAAAATTAATTATACAGTATAGTATACATCCCCACTAATATTAATGCCAACTAACTATATAACTATATATTAATATTTCAGATACAATACCACTCATTGGTTAATTCATGATATTATTGTATTTTATTGTTATTATAGAATTATTATACAATAACAATTATTTGAATATGGATATTATATGAGAACTTAGATCGAGTTATATATAATATATAGCATATCTATAAAATAAAAATTATTAACTATATCAAAATAATTAAAATAAAAGACTATTAGGGTATTATTTCAGGAAATAATAGTAATATAAAATAAATAATAAAGATATGAATTTTTATGGGGGAATATGATAAAAATATAATGATTATAATAATAAAAATAAAATGGGAGATTCTGGAAAGTATATATGGGATGTACCATATTCTGATATAAAAATAAAAGTAAACAATAATATATATGAATTGCATAAGAATATTCTTATGTATTCAGAAAAAATGAGGACATTGATTGATTCAAAATTGTTTAAAGAAAGAAATATATATTCATTAGAAGAAGCGGATGAATCAAATTTTGTGTTGATAATAGAAAAATTATATCAATTATATAATCATACATTCAATAATACTTATTATAAAAGGGGCTATATTCCAAATGGTAATATATCAAAAGAAATAGATACTATTTATGTATTTGATGAATATATCATAAAAATAAAGAGTATAATGAATGAAGCGATAGAAAATTTTATGTATTCATTGAGAACATTGTATTATAATGAACCGTCTCTAATTTATATATTAGATAATGAAAAAATAGAACAATATGAGAAAGATATAGATACTTTTAATACTATTATATATGATGAACAATTTTATAATTTAATAAAACAATATCCTAAATATTCACAATATCCAAATTTATCAGAAATATTAATTTCATATTTTGGATCTTCTTCTTTAGGAATAATATCTTTATTGAATTATAAAAATTTAAAACATTATCCTTTTATTATTCATTTTTTATATGATTTATGTTTAAAGATTCTGTATTATAAAGACGAGAAATATAATATTGATATTTTATCATCAATTGCATTAACATATGGTACTGTTAAACAACTCTCACTATATATTAAACATATGTCATTATACTATAAATCAGAAATTTTTACAGTTCATAATTTATTACAAAAATCAGGGTATCCCAATTTGCGAAGTTATGACTCTTTTATGAAAGAATTAAAATAAAAGAAACTTACATATTTCCACTTTACTACACACTTTCATATTTGAATACTTACATATATTTCCACTTTACTACACACCTCCATATTTGAATACTTATTTTATAACTCTCATTTATCTAGTATTTAATATTAGATGGATTAAATTAAACCTGTTATTGATATTTAATAGACAAATATTAATATAATTTTACGTATTTAGATTTTTTAAATAATGTGTTAATTATACTAAGTTTGTTAATTCTCTAACTGTAAATTTTTGTCATAATAAATGATTAAAAATATTTTTATATAACCGAGATATATTGCTTGAGATTAAAATATAAAATAAATTATAATTGGATTTATAATGTTTATGTCTATATATTAAGTATTATTAGCGTTTATATACAAAAAAGAGATATTACTATTTTAATATTGTCATGTAAATATTGCTCTGTAAATATTATCATTATAGTATTTACATCACAATGAACAAATAATTAAATCCTATTTAATTACACTAAAATAAAGTCAAAAATTAGATATTAACAAAATTGAAATATAAAATATACAAAATAAATCTTAAGTCTAATATACACATTATAGATAATGGACTTTTAATATTTAAAAGTGTTCATACTCTTGATATTTAAAAGTGTTCACATTCTTGATATGAGCAACTGTAAGTAAAATACTATTACTTATAAAGCTTTTAAAATTTTGAAAGATGTTCATACTCTTGATATGTGCAACTGTAATAAAAATACTATAACGCATTATCCGTTCCAAAATTTACAAAATATATTTGATATAAGAAGTTGTTGTCAGACAATAATAGATAATGTGTTCCAAAATTTACAAAATATATATTTTTAATATAAGAAGTTATTATCAGACAATAATAATATAGGAGATCATAATCAAAATATTATTGATAATAATACAGTTAAATAGTTAAAGAGTATTCCCACTCTTGATATAAGTAATATTAATTCTTTTCTGATAAATGTTTTTAAGATTTATCAGGTATTTGTTCTCTGTGTGGATTAGTTGTAATCAAAAAATACTATTACTAACGAAACTTTCGAAAATTTAAAAGACATAAAAAACTCAGTGTTAAATCATGCTACCAAAGGACAATTACTCAGGATGTTTTTAAAAAATTTTAAACATAAATTATTGTCCCAACTGTTCAATACAAATTTTAACCATTGAGAAATACAAATTTTAACCATTGAGAAATACAAATTTTAACCATTGAGAAACACTCATTTTTATTATTACTGTCCTAACCTTTACTGAAATGGTAACAAAATCATCCTTTTACTATGTAAATTTGACAATTTATTTCCATAATAATTGTTGATATTTATTCTGACATAGATATAAAACTAACTAATTTACCCTTTAACCACTAAATATATAAAAACACTTTCGATTTTTAAATTGTTTAAAATCTATTTATGTTAAATAGATTGGATTTAATTCTAAAATCGTAGTAATTACGCTAAAAAATTATAATTATATTTATGATTTTTTAGATTTTGATATATATGAAAAGTCTCAAATGACTGAAATAACTGAAATAACTGAAATAACAGTTTCAAGAGCGTTGGCTGAATTGCATTTATTGGATAAAAAATAAGAAAACCCATAGAAAAAGCAAAATATCTGACAGTAAAAACAAAAACAAAATTTTGACGTTAATAAATTTAAAATAGAGGTAATATCTGATTTACAGTCTATCAATGATTTAATAAAAAGAAGAAATGCTATTGAAGCTTCTGTGGTAAAAGTAGTGCTATTACTCTTGTTAAAATAGGTAAAAACGAATATACAGTTGCTGATGTAATAGAAAGAAAACAAAGTATACAGTACGAAAAATTAATATTAACATCTCTTCAACAATAAAGATCTCAGTTAATACAACAATTAAACGAACATGAATTAGCAATTAAAAATAAATTAGATAGATTATTGGAAGTTGAATTTGGTAAAGAAGTAAAAAGTAATGTAGATAATGTAAATTCTATCACTGAATCCTATTTAGAAAATAATAAAATGCAATATATTGAACCTGTTGATATTGATTCTACTATCTCCCATTTAGAGAATTCTATTTCTGAATTCTAATCAGAAGTAGATCTTGTTCAACTCGAATCTAATGCCATTACTAAAATTACTATTTTTAATTAATCTATAATTACTTTATAACTCCCTTGTTATAGTGAAAACATTAAAAACCGTTCCCATGTTAGCATGCTAACATATTAAAATAAATAATGATTTACATAATATCCTAGATATATTATGACTGATTTATCTTTAATATGGTCCGTTAAAATTCAATAATCATGTATGACAAATGATTCTATGAATGATAGAATCTATTAAATTATTATCCATCTTTTTTCATTTTATCATCCACATCACCACTCATTTATCATTTTTCTATCAAACCTAAGATTAAGACGATTGTTTTCTTTCGAAAAATAATGAGGTTTTATGGTTATCCCTAATTTTATCCCTTGGCTGCTATGACAAGGAATAACAAATTTTTTCCATCTCAATTCCCAAAAACAAAAAGCTATATCGATCCTCATTTTTAAATACTTTACGTTAGATTTATAGCTCATTAATATCCCAATAATATTATTGTACAACATTGTATAAATGTTATAGTAATATCTCTTAATTAGAATTGTTGAATTAAATAACAATCCTTTATCGTATTTTTATCATAAAGAATTAAACCCTCTGAATTTTTATTTGTTATATATTCTTGTAATATTTTAACTTATAAGAATTATTAACAACAATCCTACCATATTAATTATTTAAAATTATAATTTTTTGTCGTATTAATTATTATTAATAATTCCCAGCGATAATTCTTTGGAATAATAATTTCTAGCGATAATAATACCGAGCGATAATTCTTTGGAATAACAATTTCCAGCGATAATAATACTGAGCGATAATTCTTTGGAATAATATAGGATAGCCCATCTTTTGCGAAATATAAATATTTGAACCAATATTTATGTTATTGTTAGTTTGTGTATCACAATTACAGTTTTTTATACTTAAACTATCATCTCAGATATGATCATATTATTTAATAATATTTATGCTACTAAGATACTTTGTTCAATATTGAACAATAAATATTGTGTTATTAACAAATATAATTAAAAGGTTCTTTTACATAAAAATGTAAAAGAAGTATAGGTATACTGTTTGAAAACTTCATTTTAAAAAGTTTTAATTCAATTTTAAAATAAAATATTCGTGGTATTATATGATAATAGTCCATAATATATAGAATAAGTTTTCAATAGAATCATAATTTAGGTTATTAATAATTACATCTATGGATAATTTAAAGTAAATGTAATATAAGTAACTATTGAAATTATATCACTAAGTTTAGTGATTATTTATAAGAGATACAAAAATATTATTTTAATAGACAAAAATAAGTTATACAATAGAATGTTACTTAACTAAAGTCTATATTAAATATGTCAACAATTTAATCACATAATTTAATCACATAATTAAATTGTTAATTAACCTATAATTAAATTATAAGTTAAATTATAGGTTAATTAACTAAGTTATATTATTTTTATAATTATAGAAATAATATACATCTATAAATAATATATAAATAATTATGTTACTAAAAATATTATGTAAGTAATATTATTAATCAATAAAACAACATTTTAACATACATGTTACAGAATAATATTTTTAGTGAAATAAAATATTCATAAATGTGCGAAATAAAATATCTATTACTGTATGGAATAATATCTCAATTATCAAATTAGGAATGAGATATATACAGTTAAATGATATCTACTACGTGTTTTACTTAGTTTTATATCAGTAACAATAACATTATGCTCAGAATGAATACCAAATTTATCTACTTTAGTTTCCCAGAAAGCTGTCAATAGGTCTATATAATTGATACCATTGTAATTGAACAAAGTATATACGCCTCTATTTTTATTCCATAAACACTTATTAATTTTATCTAAGTAATCAGATTCATAATTATAAATGTCGTTTATATCTTGAGTAATATATTCGCTTTGATCTTCACTTTCATCTTCATTTTCATCTTCACTCTCATAATAATTATCTTTGATGCTATTTTCAATATTATTAATGTTTTGATTAAGGTTATTATGTTCGTAATATTTATCAGAGAAAAAATTAGAGTTAGATAGTAAAGGATTTTTATGGTTAATACAGATAAACCAATCTGTATCTATGTTATAGTATTTATCATCATAAGAAGACAATGGATAATCAATAGTTTTAATGATGTTATCAAAGTTAGAATTATTAATAATAGTTAATCCAATTATTTTATCAGAAAATAAAATATCGTTAAATATAGTAGCATCATGATTTATAAGTTTTTCCAGTATATGCATAAAATTTTTTACTAATCCTCTTTTACTTCTTTCATAAAAAACACTTAGTTCTGCTTCTTTATTAAAATTTAAGTTATTAGGATCGAATGCTGATTCATTATATAACAAATCATTATTGTCGTAAGTATCAATTAATTCTTTATTAGCGTATATTAAATGGTTATCTCTAACACATGTCAATAAAGTTAAATTCTCCATGTTTATCACTGTATTCAATTGTATATTAAATAATAAATATGTAAGATATATTTTTGCCTCGTAATCAGACATCATAAGAGGATTAAACTCATATTTTTTGGATAATAAATCAGAAAAAGCACTATTTTTTAGGATAATTTTGCTCATTTTATAAATTAATTTTTAATTAATTTATAAAAAGGATATTTAAAATATTTGGAGGCTTATACATATGTAAATTTACATAATTAATTTAATATAATTGATCAACAAAATTTTTAAATTCTAAATAGTTGTGGTACTTTAAAGTTAATATAAAAGAAACCATATAATCTTAGCATATAAAACATATTTTATTATTATATATTAATAGATATTATATATAATAATATAGTTACATAAATAAGACTCGATTACACAAATATCCAAATTTATGTAATACTAGATTACTGAATTATATTTTGTTTAATCTAGATGAAGGGAAATATATTAATTCACATAATCCAAAGTCAGTATATTAATAAAGTTTGTTGTATTCTGATGTTATGGTGTATTCTGATGTTATGATGTATTCTGATGTTATGGTGTATTCTGATGTTATGGTGTAATAAAAGATTAAGTGATTGAGGTAGTTGTAGAATTTATCTCCGTTTAAATATATTTCGTAGGACTACACAACATATCTGTCCGTTGTCCAATTCAGAAACCCATAATAACGTTTTGCGTTGTTATAAACACTAAAAATTAACGTCAACAATTTTTGAAATAATGCTTTGCGAAAGTTTTTAACAGAGCTTTTTGGGAAGATAGAAAGCTCTATTAAAAACTTTATCTATTTTAATAAATCCAACATAACATTTTGTATATTTAAAGATAGTAAAAACAAGTACAAAGAATCCAAATATTTTTATTTATTGATTTACTACTATAGTCATTTATTCATCATCTAATATAGTCATTTATTCATCTAATTTATACATTAATTGAAATTATTATTGAAATATCGTAGTATATCATTAATATAGAGTATATAATACTCTAAGTTATACTAATATTGGTATGTTTAATATATAAATATACAATATTGTTATGTTTAATATATTAAATATAACAATATATAACAATATTAAACAATAAAATAATATTAGCTTCAGATTAATATTTCAAATACTCATTCATAGACGGGTGATATATTAAAATTGTAAAAATAATTTGTATACAGATTTTTATAAAATAATATGGAAAAAGATCTGTAATGTGGAAAATTTATGTACAACATACACAATCATTTTGTACAAAATGAAGGGATATTTTTCCATATAGAAAATCGAAAATATTTCCGATTAACTCAGAGGGTAATATTCCAGTATTTTTAATTTTTATTTTAGTCAAAAATTGTTCTAGCTGGATTTTTGCATCTGAAATTTTCTGTATATCGTATTTATATATATCGCTTTTAAATCCTACAATTCCAATATTTATACCTACGATATATCTATAACAAGAATTACTATAACAAGAGTTACTATAATAAGAGTCTATCACATCATGAGTAAGTCGTATAACTTGAAGCTTATATTGTTGAGAAATATGAATATAAATTTTATCAACAATTTGATAGCTAAATTCATTTAAATAATCTTCGTCATCATTTGATTTGTAATACTCCGAAATTGCCAAATTTTTTTCATCAACAAACTTAAGAAGGAAAATTAAATCGCTTAGTGATAATTCAAATCCAACCAAAATGTTGAAATATTCAAGTGTCATTTTTCTTACAAATTTTTAATAATCTAATTCAAGTTCTGCAAACATAATAATGAATCAAAAATTATTATTTTTAATAATAGAGAATATGTATTTATTATGTTTAATAATATATTTTTTACTATATATAATTTCAATTAAATTTAATTGAAATTAATTCAATAGATTATTAGAACATATAATATTAATTATTGGAACATACAATATTAATATCACTTCTATATTTTCGTGAAATATATGGAGGGAATAATAAATTATACAATTCGGATATATTAAATAATATATTGATCTCTAAACCAACAAGACTATTTTCTTGTATTAAAATATGCGATTTATCAATTTTATAACAATCTGATTCATATAATGTGTTACCAGTTGCGGTCGTTGTAAGATGTAAATAATTATCGATTTTATAATCAAAATAAAAGGGATTTTTACAATTATGATATGATTCTGCATAATGAAGAGACATCCATATTCTCTCAAAAACATTATTTATGTTAGTTGATGTTTTATTCTTTTGTTTAATAATACGTGCCACAATTATTACGTCATCAAAATCGATTTCTGAATCAGATTCAGAATCATAATCAACATGGTCGTCCCTATATCTTTTTTTCTTTTCCAAATAATTAACTATCTCTTTCAAATACATAAATCTTTCTTTATTTTCGCTTTTTATTTTGTCTAATACTTGATATTTATCGAATAATTTTAATTCATCCAACAAAATCATATCTTTTTATCATCTAATATGTATAATGTTAAAATCATAAATCTATATACATATATACGATTCAAATTTTAATATATTTGAACTATTTATCCTTAAATAAAATTATGCTATTATTATAAATCTAATGTTAATCTATTAATATTAATTACATATTTATTGCAAATTACATATTTATTGCAAATTATATATAATTATCAATATTATCAATATTATCAATAATAATAGCAATTAAAATGTTGATATATGTTTTAATTCAAAGTATAAATACAAATATTAAATAATATAATGAAATATTAATTAATAGTAAAGATAGTACTATTATAAAAATGTTTTAAATATATATAAAATTAAATGATAAAATAAGAATGAAAATATCAATTGATGTATGTGGTGATATTATTAGTTATAGTAATATAAAAGATCAAATAAAGATATCAGAATGTAGTAAAGAATTAGAAAAATTGTATATAGAAAAAAATAGGGAGAATAAATATATAGATATAAATAGGGAAATGAGCGAAAAAAATATTGAAAATAGTGAATTATTAAGAAGGCCTATATACTTAAAATTTTATGAATATGGATCATATGATGGATTATTCTTGAAAAAAGGATTAAAAAAAGATATGTGTTGTGAAAGTAAAAAAGAATTTATAGAAAAATCGAAAAAATTGGATAAAGTGGAAGAATATAGATATGAATACCTTACAGAAAAGGAAAAGATAATATATGGAAAAATATCTAACGAATTAAATAAAATAAGTAGAGAATTATCGAAAAAAGGAAAAATTTCAATAGCGAGCCATTCGAGTTTTCCATTTTTACCTTTTATTATAGATAGAAATTGTGAGAAAAAAGTATTATTTCCCAGTATAACTTTAAATGATAAATATACTGATCCGCATAATAGATATGAACATATAACGTATACACCAACATATAAAAAGTTAGATGACAAAAGAAAACAATTTGTTTTAGAAAAAGTGTATGATAGTTATTCTATCAATGATATCTCCGATGACTATCATAGTATGATGAAATTTGAGTATTCGTCTTGCTTACAAGAGATAGAAACCCCTGAATTATCTTATTATGATGATATTTTGGATAATATTTTATTAGGATTAGAGTCCCGTAAATGGAATTATACATGTTCCAATACATACTCAAAAGTTGAATCATTTCTTAAAACTTTATTACCCGATACTATAATAGAAAACTATTCTTTATCATCTTTTGTACAATATATGAAAGAATATAGTAATGATTACTATACAAATGAACATATATATTTATCTACAAATTCTAAAATATTAATTGATGGTTTATTTTCTGATATATTATCTTTACTCAGTGACTTATCAGATGAAACATTTATATTTCACACTTATAATACTGATAGCGAATATGTTGGTTTATGGTGGATCATTGGTTGTTTTGATAGATGGGTATTTGGATTTAATATTATGTCTGAACGTGATAGCTGAATAAAACATTATGTTACTATTATCATCTTAAACACTATACCATTCTAATATACATATTAAAATAAAATTATACATTTATGTTTGTTGAGAATATATTCTTAAATATATTCTTAATGTTGAGAATATCTATACCATTCTAATATGCATATTAAAATAAAATTATACATTTATGTTGAGAATATATTCTTAAATATATTCTTAATGTTGAGAATATCTATACCATTCTAATATGCATATTGAAGTAAAATTATATATTTATTGAAAATATCTATACCATTCTAATATGTATATTAAAATAAAATTATATATTTATTGAGAATATCTACACCATTCTAATATGTATATTCTCAATAAAGTATAATATTATGAATGTGAATTTTATTTATCGAATTTAAAATGCGATTTTTGATTGATATTATTTATGAGAAATTTTACAATAAAGTTTATATTTTATTAATAAAAATGTCAGCTCTTCCACCAATAGCAACTTTAGAATCGAATTTGATAAATGCTGTTAATAGATATCGTGTTAATTTGGGACTTAATCCTTTAATAGTAGATAATAGAATCAGTAATATTGCTAGACAACATAGTAGTAATATGGCAAATAAACTTGTTCCTTTCGGACATACAGGATTTGATAGAAGAGTTGCTCAAATAGGAACATTTTTAAGATATAATGCGGTAGGTGAAAATGTGGCATTTAATAAAGGATATCAGGCACCAGCTGCACAAGCATATATATCTTGGATTAACAGTCCAAGTCATTTATCCAACATAGTTGGTAGATATAATAGAACAGGTTTAGGAATAGCACGAAACGGATTGGGTGAATATTACTTTACTCAAATTTTTGTAAATGTATGATCTTTCTAGATCTATATTTAATATTATAAATCAGAAGCCTGATCAATAAAATTTCTACCATAAATAGTTTTATAAATACCATTTATAAAAAGAATTTCTTCCATTTGAGATATAAAGGATTGTGCATCTTTGCTTGTCATTTTAATAAAAAACAGAGTTAAAGTCTCATAAACAAAATCTGAGTAACCAAAATTTTTAGCGCATTCAATAAATGGTTTTATATTGTCTATATCTTCGCCATTTTCATCTGTTCTATCTGTTGAAAAATGTAAAGTTAAATAATCTTCTTTGATGGTAAATGTATAATATTTAATATCTTCCAATAAAATAAGGTTCCAAATCGCCAAAGCAAATGTTTTTTCAAATTTTATCAGTTTGTACCTTATTTCAGACTGGGTTTTTACATATTTTAAAATATTTATAGCAGGAATATTATATCCCTTTACCCTATCGAATATATCATTGTCGCTTATATTTAAACCATTTTTCACGTTTTGTTGATCTTTAGTAACACTATAATCATATATAACATACGATAATTCTTTTATCATCATTGTAATTTTATTCTGTTACTATTCTACTTTGTTTTATTTAATTTTTGTTATAATTAAATTGGTCAATGTATCATATTTTTGACTATCTTTACTACAAAAATATTACACTTACAATAATTTTATAACATTCATTATTATTATTAAATTTAATAATAACATATTATAGTTAATTTACATCAATGTTATTAGATTTACACATTTTATATTGCATTATAATCTATCAACATTGATAGATTTCTAAAATATT
>Ga0209935_1002276_pt1 | contig 24146 bp, 8 predicted proteins | sample ThiBio_1000_plan_2_FD_183958 | JGI IMG/M metagenome (GOLD analysis project Ga0209935, IMG submission 183958) | Wastewater bioreactor microbial communities from Cape Town, South Africa - Thiocy_cont_1000_plan (SPAdes) | ecosystem: Engineered > Bioreactor > Thiocyanate-remediating >...
CTCTCTCTCTCTCTCTCTCTCTCTCTCTCTCTCTCTCTCTCTCTCTCTCTCGTGGTTGCTGAGTGGGTTGTATACATAGTATTCGGATTGGTATTTGGTATCTCCTAAACAATTGATGGACGCTGGCGGGGGTCCATTCCTCAAATTCTATGGCAGTGTTCAAGCGATGCTGCGAGCGGTCTATCCCGAGCAGCCTTGGAATCCGGGCAAATTCCTGGAAACCAGCAGAGCGCCACCCGGTTACTGGGATGACAAGCAGAAGCAGCGTGAGCTACTGGAAGCAATTGGGGTAGAGCTGGGAGTGGCACAGGTAAAAAAATTGCTTTATCTCTCATCCACGTTAACTTGTTCAATGCAAAATAAAATATGTAGATGTCCGATTGGTACGGCTTCACGCGCAAGGAGGTATCCCAGTCCGGAGGAAGGAAGCTGTTCAGGAGGTATTTGTCTCTTGAAGCGGTTCTCAGGGCAATCTATCCGGAGTTCGAATGGGATGCTTCCAAATTTGTCGCGGAGGGACGGAACCCGAATGGCTATTGGAGCCTTCTCGAAAAGCAGCGCGCGTTCCTCGGCAATGTCGGAGAAGGGTTGGGTGTGAAACAGGTGAGTTCCTGTACATACACCCTCCGCATAGGACGCACTCACAACAACAACAATAACAACAAAGCTCTCGGATTGGTATTCGGTGTCACGAAAGGATATATTGCAGAAGGGTGGTGGCCAGTTGATCAAACAGTACTCCTCCATGGAAGAGCTCCTTAGGAGTGTCTATAAAGACCACCCATGGGAGTCCCACAAGTTTGCTGAGGCCGGCAACGCACCTCTCCGCTATTGGAAAGATAAAAAGAACTTATTCGAGGAATTGAATAGAGCTGAACAGCACCTGGGCATATTATCGGTAATACTTCTCTCTCTCTCTCTCTCTCTCTCTTTCTCTCTCTCTCTCTCTCTCTCTCTCTCTCTCTCTCTCTTTGTGATTGGTTACTGACAAAGATGAGAATAGCCAGAGGACTGGTACTCGGTAACATTGGCAGACTTGCGGGAATTGGGATTCTCGAGCAGAGTGACAAAACCCGAGTTGGCGGCGCTGTTGGAGGAAAAATATCCTTCCTATCCATGGGAGAAACTCTATTTATTAAAGGGCAGGTATGCTCAACAGAGAAGGCTTGAGAAGGCCATCAAAGCCCTATTACCGGTAAAAGCTTCTTTTGCCACATTATTTTTTTTACTTTAGTTTCTTTGGGATCTAAATGCTTTATTTAATAGGATGTTGAACTCAGCACAAACGCACGCAAGGAAGCCGGGCTGCACAACCCGCAAACAGGAGAATTCTTGGAATTGGATATTTATGTTCCTTCTCTGCAGCTAGCATTTGAATATCAGGTATGGTGGCATTGAATGTTTTTTCATTCATAACGATTTATTGCTAAAATATAATGTAATAGGACAAGCACCATTTTGTCACTTCGGACTACAACTTCAAACCTCTTGAACAAATCAAGGAGAGGGATGACATGAAGAAGACGTTAGCTGCTGCTGAAGGTATCACGCTGATCACTGTCCCTTGCTGGTGGGATGGTAGCAAGGATAGGTATTCTATCGCGTTCTCCCCTTAAAATAATATTCACCCCTTCCCTCTCTTTCATAGTCTGGCTGCTACAATAACGGAGGTACGGCCGGACCTTCTTGTCGGTCGCCCAATTGGAGGCACCCCAATACCAAAAGAGATTCCTGCCGAATTTCTGGCGAAACAGACGCCGCATGTTGAGGGCATAGGAGAGCCTACCGCTGCGTGCTTCTTCACGCTTTCCGATATAAATCCTAAGGACTGGTACAGGAGCCTATTTATAGATAATAATCCTCACCTTATTTGGTTTCAACAAAAAACAAAGGTGGATGTTTGAGAAATATGATGGCGTGCGAGGATTTTGGAATCCCGAAAAGCGGGCATTCTATTCGAGGAGAGGACACACAATAAACATCCCCCAAGACATCATAGATACCATGCCAACAGACCTATTCTTGGATGGCGAATTATGGTATCTATCTTTACAAATAATTCCTTTTAGTTACCGTTGTCAATTAGGTTTGGTCGCGATAACTTTCAAGAGGCTCTAAGGATGTCTAATAAGAATGACGTCTCACAGTTGAATTGGGACGCTTTCAAGTACATGGTATTCGACGTACCCACCTTGAAAGGAAGCTATCAAGATCGCTACAACCATATGGGTATATAACAAAATATGTTCTCTCTCTCTCTCTCTCTCTCTCTCTCTCTCTCTCTCTCGCCCATCTAATCTTTCTTTTTTATTTTCTTCATACAGTGGAGATATTAAATGCATCGCAAAATGCCAAATACATAGCAGTGGCACCTAAAGTGCAATGCAGGGATGTAGCCCACATGGAGAGCTACTTCCAGGATATCATCGATAAGGGCGGTGAAGGTATCATCCTACGAGACCCCAGGGCTTCGCTACAGCCTGGCCGCTCGCCAGCATTTCTCAAGCACAAGGTACCCCCACGACTTTCAAAGGGACGCCCCATATCCTAATGCTCAAAACGCCTATAGAAATTCAGAGACGCTGAGGCAAAGGTGGTCCAATGCATCGGTCCTCACCAATGGGAATGCGAGATGTAATTACAACCCTTCATCTGCTGTTCCCTTTGCCTAATCGGATTTTATCCCTTCTTCCCCCTTTAGGCCAAACGGAGTTCGATTTACTGCATCTGCAGGTACAGGGGAGTTTGTGAAGAGGTGGAAGCCGCAAGAAGGCGATATTGTGAGCTTCAAGCACCATGGCTTCCTGGCTGCAACGAAGAAACCCAAATTTCCTGCTATCTACCGCTTGCGTTCCGACCTTTCATGGGATGATGTGTTGAACTCTTTCCATTCTCGCCCACATAGAGAATAAAAAACAACTTATTTTCTATGCAAAAACTTTACATGTGAGGAATATGATTCGTGCTGTGCTGCAGCACTCTTCTGCCTGGCCTGTACACTGCAACGGTGACTGAATCTCCATCGCTGTCCTCCTCTATCAGACGATAGTTGTAGTATCCTTCTCGCACTTCGACTTCCACATGTCCCGAGAGCTGAGGTGGTAGCAACTGGCCTGGCCCTCTGGTCGAGTCTCCTGGGTAGTTAGGTTTCCAATAGCGGCGGTAGAGTCCCTCGAAGAAAACGGCTAACGGGAAGAGGCAGCTGATGAAGTCGAATGCCCAGAGGGCATAAAGAGCCTTCAACCACCCGTCCACATCGAGCGAGAACATTGCACAGAGGACACTCAGGAGCACCACAGTCAACGCCGGAGAGCATAGGAGGGAGAGTAGCACCATCAGCCAGAGAGGCAACACGTTGGCATTGGTGGGACGGGCGCCTTCGTCTTCGAGGATCCTTTCGCGTCTGAGTCGTTCGCCGAGCAGCCATCGATAAATATTGAAGAAGGCAGACAAGCCCCAATGAAGGAGTAGAATAAACAGAGCTAGCCATGGGGAGAGGTCCGTGAACCGGAGTACCGTCGACACCACGATGACTATCACGTAGAATATGTAGACCTGCCCCCACCTTTCCTGCCATCCCCTCATCGCCCGCGATTTGGGCTTCGGCGGTCCCTCGCTCTCGAATTCCGAAACGGAAGAGGAAGGCAGAAGGTTGTCGTGCTCTTCTTCTCCCGAGAACGGTCGCTCTTGAGTGCTTTCCCGGGAGGGGAACGTGGACCTGTCGCTCTCGCTCTCCTTCTCGCCATCGTTTCCTCCTTCCTCCTCACCCTCCCCTTCCTTTTCCTGCGAGTGTCCCTGCCGTGGCATTCCTCTGCGGCTCCACATGGTGTCAACACCCTGAAATACCAACACGGTGAGGAAGATGATGACATACATCCAAGATTCGACATGCACCAGCAACGGAGGCAGCATGAAGCACACCGTGACGCCCCACAGTAACTTCCAATGCTTCGAAGCGATATATGCACAGTATTTCCACTTCCACCTCCACTTCTTCGACGACTTGTTGTTGTTGTTGCTCTCCTCCTCAGCAGCGTTGCTGGTGGGGAACAACATCATGAACACCCCGCCGAAGAGGAGCCACCCAAGAAGGACGAGTTGGAGATGCCTTTCGACGGACGAATGGGAGTGGCGGGAGCTTTCTCCGCATGAGCTGCCCGCGTGCGGGAACGATCCGAAGAAGTTGAACACCAGGTCGTATGCTTGCAGGCCCAGCGAGCGCAACTCTATCATGCGCTCTCCGTCATATGACTCACTCAGCGGGGCAGCCACCGCCGCGGTCAAGAGGATGAACACCCACCCTGTCGACAACGCTCGCCGTTGCGCCCAGAGAACCACCTGGGCGGTACCGGAGAACAGGTAGGCTACCCAAAGGAACCCTTTGGTGTCGGTGGGTACGATGACGGAGTAATCTGCTGTGCTGGAGTTTTGCGTCACAGGGGCGTCGTATCCAGGAGTTACGATCAGATCAGATTCACATTGGAACGGAGTTTCGGTTGCGAGGGTGACGAGAGACCGAGAGTAGCCGGAGGACGATGCGGGGCATGGCGTGCCGCCGTAGACCGAGATGTCGACCCATGATTGAATGGTGCATTGACTGCTAGGGAGGAGGAAGTAGGTACTCTCCTTGTCACCACTAGGTGAGACCGTGTGATCCACCGCATGGAACTGCGGAGATGAGCCAACCAGATAGAACCCTTGCAGATTATTGGATATCGGGATAAGCACCTCCGCACCGCGTGCAAGCGAGATGGCCATATTCGAGGAATTGGATAGCGGCTCAGGCACTGAAATACGATTGGAGCTGTTGCCGCTGATTCGCAAGGACCTCTCGCCTCTCAAGAGGACTTGATCTTGTCGGTAGAATAGCTTTCCCTGCCAATCGGAAGAATTCGCAGTGTGATTGCTGAAGTCGGCGAACCAGGTGAACCCACCGTCGGAGGTGACGATTATGTCGCGATCGTTTTTGGGATCTAAGCCGTACAGGGCCAGCGTGACGTTCATATCGGGCTCGACGTAGCGCATCTCCAATAGAGCGGGCAACAACCCCCTCGCCCCGGAGCCAATCAAAACTCCGTTACAGGATTTGCCACTCCAAGCCAATTGGCTCGCAGAGCCTTGTTGAGGGTAGCCGATCATCCATTGAGCCTGAGGGGTGGGCTCCTTAGGGCACTCTAACGCGAAGTGACTAGGAGTGGTGTTGCTGTATCCTGCTGGGAGCAACACACTCACATTCACACTCGGCGCGACAACGGGCGAAGGGAGCACGCAGAGTCTCCAAGAGCTAGTGTTGGTGTTGGTGTTGTAGGTGTACAGGCAGTCATCGGAGAGGGAGATGTAGGTCCAGGCCTCCGGAGTGCCAAATGTGTCATTGAGAGTCACTTGACTATCTTCCATCAGGTTCAAAAGAACTGCCTGCTGAGTTAAGCCGGAGATGTGCACGCGGTGTGCAGTAGTGAGAGTCAGCGAGTCCACTGCATTGGTGTAGAGAGTGCACTGTCTTTCTCTGAGGTCAGAGGAGACCTTCCATGCGTCCATCTGGCTGGAGAACCAGCGAGACCATACTTGGGGCTGAGGGGGGCTGAGAGACGGGAAGTGAAGGCACCCAGAATCATACGCCACCACAGAGTGCTCTGTTGTAGCTGGGGTGGAGACGGTTGCGAAGGGGCTGTGTAGTATGGCCACCAGCGCGCCTGAATCGTGAGCGTGTGTTGTGACTTCGGTTGGCATGTTGACTGCACCCCCAACAACGAGGATATTGGCATCGAGGCTCTGTATGTTCACTGTTGACTGCGTTGAAAGCACCGCCACAACATCCGCACCATTGGGGGACCCCTCCACCACCAAATCCACCTTATCCCCGGCGGATGAAACGAGCACATGATCGACGCATTGAAGGCGTACAAGTAGCCCTCCCGCTGCAACCACTCCACCTGAACAACCGTCGCGCTGAGTGTTGTGAGTTTTGTAGTTGTTGTCCCTGCGAGTGGCCGTGGAGGGAGTGCCGTAGTCGTGAAGCCACAGATCTGTCACGTTGTGGGTTGAAGGGAGTGTCAGGTTGACGATGCCTGGGGTCCCGCTATTCGCTAGCACCTCGATGATCCCGCCGTTGTCTATGTTGGGCAGAACAACATCAAGCTGCCATCCAATCACCATCGGCGACCCGCGGCTGTCGAGGATCAGTGTTGCGTCTGATGCGAGCGCGACAACTCGGTAGGTGCACCCATCGGCCATATCGTACACCACCACCGAGTTTGGGGTGGGAACTTGACATTCGACCACACAGGAGTTGCCTGGCAACATCGTTATTAGAAGCCCGGAGGATGCTGACGTCACGTCTGCGAGTGTGCCCCTCAACAGCCTCACCTGGTCCTCCTGATAAACTTGATTGAGTAGCATGAGGGAGGAGGGCGAGGGTCCTAGCGGCTTGATGACAAGCCCGCCCTGGTCAAACATGCTCGGAGGCGGAAAGAGGTCCCCATAATATGTGTCGACAATGTCGACATCAGCGTCCTCGCCCAAACCCAACGCTATGGGACCTCCGGCTATGGGTGCCAGGAGAGTGAAGTTGTCTCTCCCTTCGTTTAGGCTGACCCTCAAAGGGCCTTGTGGGTGATCAGCGAGCACAACGTCGTCACCTCCCCCAGAGTCTACAACCACCGAGCCACTCACACGAGTGAGTGTGAATGTATCCCTTCCCGTGCCAGAGGTTGTGTTTACAAGGACAGAGGCGAGGGTGATATCGGTAATGTTGAGGGTGTTGTCTCCATCTCCCAGAGTACAAGTGATGTTGCGTTGTGGCTGGTAGATGACCCCCGTGTCGTTGCCCTCTCCCATCACGACCATCGCATCGATCTGCGGTTGCCACAGAGTGAAGGTGTTGTTACCGTCCCCAAGTAACACAACCGCCATCACTCCATCAGTGGGCGGTGTGCCTGTTGTTGAGGTCAGCAACACAGAGTCTTGGCCCGATCCCAGAGAGGCAGCGAGCGGTCCGGATTGGTCGGTGACGTTGAGACGGTTGTCCCCATTGCCCAACTCGAGCTGAGTATCCCCCTTCATTTCTGATAGGACAACCACGTCATCTCCGCCGGCGAATCTGGCGTGCACCGGATTGGCTCGGGAGATATTGCGGGCCTCGAAATAGTCCGCCGCATCGCCAGTCGAGATGTTGAAGGACATCCCGCCGGTGTACAGGAAGTGACAACTGGTGTACGCTTGACAGGTGGAGGAGGCTGATGGGAAGCCTTGAGCCTGGAGGAGGCCGCACATCCAGGGGGTCGGTTGTGCCAAGGTGTCGATGGGAGGCACCTGGTGAGTGCTGTTGACAGGATTGAGACACATAGAGTCCAACAGGAAGTATTGTTGGGGAGCCTGCGGGCCCAGTGCAGAGTTCAAGACGATGGTGGGTGGTTGTAGCCCGGTGGCTGCCGAGGGGGCGAACGCCACCATTGCGTTGATGGAGGTGAAGGGAGGCACTTCACTCGAGTGTGAGCCAAGTGAGAGGGTGTTGACAGCACCGGTGATCAAGATGGTGTTGACTGTCTCCCATATGCGGACTATCGCTGCAGAGGATGTTGTGTTCGGGGTGGCCTCGGGGAACGCGAGGAGGACTTCTGTTTTTGAAGCAGCGGAGAGACGCACTTCGGTAGGGGAGCTGCTGAAGTGAATGATGAGGCGCTCGATGTCGGAATAGAAGAGAGAGAACAAGGGTTGTCCCTCCTCGCTCAAGTCGCTAAGGATAAGGCGTCCTTGGCTCATGTCAAATAGCAGGTTCCTTGTCTCGTCCCCCGCCAACAGGTTGATTATGTCCACCGCGCCAGGGTCGGGAGACCCCAAAACCCTCACCTCGCACAACAAGTCGGAGAGCTTGTTGCCTGATCCTATCCACACGTTGTGCTCCCCAGTTCCGTTGAGGGTGATGGGGTAGTCGTTGTCGGGCACGCAGGATGTCACGTTAACGTTCGCGTCGCCTCCACCCGTGTATTGCACGGCGAGCCGTTCGCCTTGTTGTCCTGGCGACATCACCACGTCACACCTCGTGTTAGGTTGTCCCTCGAACAGTGCCGCAATGCGGTTCACTCTCTGCATCGTCACCACGCTCTTCACCGGCACCGTCTGCACAATCGTCATCCCCACCGTAGCCACCAGCTGCGGAGTGGTCGGCGCGACGCCGGGGTCAGCAGCGGGGACCTTGAAGACAAACTGGGCAAAGTCCTCCCCAGGACCTCCGCTGATGTTCACAAGGTTCACCTTCGATATGTCGCTGACTTGGAAGACGTTGTTTATCCCCGTAGCAACAATCGAGAGGTACTCTTGAGCAGAGTTGATGGTGAATTGGGTGGCGGGTAGGTTGCCTCTTACAGAGACACCTGAGATGGCCCCGGGGGTATAGTTGACAGAGGATGAAGAAGTCGATGAGCGAGTGGGTGTAGCGGTTTTCACGTTGTCGCCAAAGACAGTGATGCTTCCCTCACCGATCGCATAGGATGACCCTTGCACTTGGTAATTGAGGTGCTTTGCGTTGCCCTGGATTTGGATTGGCTGGCCGAGGAATTGAGATCGATCGCCGGAGACCGTAATGGTATTTGTCGACGCCGACTGTACCAGCAGCGAGCACGGTAGGCCCAGGATGTTCACCTTTGCCCCGGGGAGAGGGTCGGTGAGGAAGATGCCTCCACATCCCGCTGTTGGGGTTATCCCCACACCGGGGACATAATCAGGACCGACTCGGGTGGGGGTCACTGAAAAGGTTTTGGCCTGGGAGTAGCTCTGTTGTGAGATGTTGAGGTAGGCTTGCGGAGAGGGAGGCAAGTAGACGGGGATCGTAACGTTCTTCACCACCAGGTTAAGACCTTCGACGCGCCCATCGACCGAAATGGATGAAGGCATGGCCGTGAAGGTCCTCGAGGCCGCGACGCTCTGTCGGTCGCTCCCGGCGGGCCAGGTGTCGACAGTAAGGTGTCCTTGCGAGTTATACACGGAGATGCAGGCGGGCGAGGTTGCTGTTGTGGCTGTTGTGGAGGCACCCAACAACAGCTGCCTCTTCGAAGATCCGCAGCTGCTAACTGCTGCGAGAGAGTCGAGGGATATGCTGCCATCGACGCCCACCACTTGCTCAGGCATGGTGTCGCCCCATGTCTGGCCCCAGACGGGGAAGGTGATACCTTCCTCGAGGAGGGTGAAGCATACCGCGAAGCACTCGAAGAAGCAAAACCTCAGGCACAACGAAACACGGATGCTGAATCCCGCGGTGAGTTGGATGCGTACCACCAGGGTAGGGCAAGTCGCGTCGGCCATGCGAGCGATCTCGTCGAAGGTAACCCAGCCGTCATGATTCACATCTTTCCACCGCATGGCTATCGAAAGGCTTATCTGGGCGTCCGCCTCGAGCTCGATGATGAAGCTCACTATGACACCCCCGCCGAGGGTCAGCCAGGCTTGGCATGGCCACCTCATCGTCCCGTCATCGTTTGTTGCCGGGATGGCGACCGCTGCAAGCATCGCAGTGGCCGACCTTGACGACACCAGCCGCTCTATTCCTGTCGACAGCAGCGCCACCTCCCCGATGTCGACAGAAAAGCCGGCTTCGAAGTGGAACGACAGGATGACCTCGGGGAGGTCCCAGACGGGGATCTGCCAGGTTTTGCCGATGGATATGACCACCTTGGGGAGGGTCATTGCCACTATCGCGAAGGGCCGACCAAGCAGGACGTCTACGAGACGCTGTGCGGGGTCCTTTAGCAGTGGGAAGGTGACTCCCAGTTGAGACGAGTTTGCAAAGGTTGTCCAGCCGTTGACGAATTTCTTCCTGTTGGCCTCTGAGAGAGTCTTGTTGTAGGTTATGGTGCCGTCGGGTGGCGGGTGGCCCTGGAAGTGCATCTTGACGTCCGTCTCGTTCATGTTCATCCACATCCTCCCCTCCGAGAGCACCTGCCCCACGTCACACCCGTCCACTCCGCTCTTCTCCAAATCCTGGATGATGTCGAAGATCTCCGTGAGGCCGTCGAACCACGCAAGCAACTCGTACGCCCCTTCGAACTCGCACCCTCCGTCGCAAATCACGTTAGCGAGCTCTGCGAGCAATTCTATCACCGTCAAGGGATGTCCGAATATGAACGCGGTTGCCCCGACTTGTTGCCGCAGGATGCCATCCACACCCGCAAGCACTCCGAGGTCGTTTGTGATGGGTGTGATGGTGTCCAGCACCCCCTTTATCATGTTCATCAACACGCGGCCGAGACACAGCGTGGCGTTGTTGAGAGATACTATGGGTGCGTGCAGCGCGGACCTCCCATGCTCCCCGGAGGCAGAGGAGTAGTTCCATTGCACCTCGAGATCGGCCTTGTAGTGAGGCAGCATTTGCATGGAGTCGGTTGCGCCTGCGAGAGCCTCTGCGAGAGTCCCCGCGAACCCCACCTCGGCCTCTCCCGCCAGAAGAGCGTTCAGGAGGAAGGAAGGCACGAAGGAGAGCGAGCGAAAGGATGAGGTGTCATCCCGACCTTCGTTCCAGCGAGCCAGCGCGTGTCCTGCGTATATATCGCGTGTTCTGCGCGACCCCACCGTTAACTCCGCGTGGATGCCTGAAGAGTCGGCCATCAATATCTCCACCCCGAGGAGCCCCAAAATCCCCTCCAAGGCACATCCTTCCGAGAAGAGGAGATCCAGATGCACAGCGAACGGATCAATCTCCGCGGGCCGGAGTTGAATTCCTGTCGACTGCGAATAGACGAGCGTGACGTTGAGGCCCCATCCCGCGGTGATGGTCTCGCCGCAGTTGGTCATAGCCAACGCAGCGACACCATGATCGCCCAAATCGAAAGCGAATTTCTCGGAAGACAATTGCCGCTGTTGACCCAAACGGAGAGGCCACGAGTAGTTGCCATTCACGTTGCTAGGCGCGGCACGTGGTGGGGGTGGGCAAGCGTAAAGAATCGGCTGCAGTGCTTCACAGAGCGCCTTAGTGACTCCGTTCAACAAGAGCTGTTCCACCTCCCTCTCGAAATCTCCCATCGTTGTGTTAAAGGGCTGGGTGCTAAGCGTCATGATCTCGGCAGTCCATTGTTGCACGAAAAACGGCGACGAGAACGCAGAGAATGCGAGCGAGAGCACCTCATGAAAGGCCTGACCCACCAGCGGGATATCCAAGGGCCCGGGTACCGCGGAGTTGGCCTGTAGGTCGTCAAGGAGCGCATCGAAGCCCTGTTTTAATTGGCGAAGCACTCCGTTGCCCAAGAAGTAGGAGAAGGGAGTCATAGAGATAATCTCTTCGATGAGAGCCTCGGGGAAGTTGCCCTGACACCCGCTCTGCTTGACGACCACGGATTTGACCGACGCGTTTGATTTGAGGAAAGCTGACAGATCGTCCACCGAGATCTCCAGGCCGCATAGATCGCTCCCCAGCGTGAGGAACACCTTAAGGCCTGTGCTGCCGTTGACGGATAACTGGAGGTCTCCCGCTGGAGTAAATTTCAGAGTCATGGTGGCCACGGGTTCCCCGAGCCAGGCATCGAGAGCGGTCGCTGCGACCTGGAAATGGGCGAAGTAGAAGTCAAGGTCGCCGCTCGCCGCACCGGTTAGTCCCAGCGTGAATTTGGTGTCGACTCCGAGACCGAATCGCATTCCGCTGGTGGTGTTGAAGGTAACCTCGAGGTCGACCTCGAGAGTGGCGTTGACAAGCAGAGACAAATCGCCACCTCCCCCCTGTGCGGCGGGGAGATTTGGGTCCCCGAATAGTCTCGGCGTGTCCAGATACAGCACGGAGTTCAGGTTGATGATCTGAACGATTGCGAGGCCTAACACAAGTTTGTCGCCTTGAAGGGTGGCCTTCGCGCAGATGTCCGTATCGATCCCTTGAAAGCGGCTGTTGAGGACGTCGCAGAAGTCTGCAAGAGAGTAGGTCTGGTCGCTTCTGCACATGTCGTTGGCGATGTCTCGCAGAGTCACTGCCACGTGACTGTTCCAGATTGATGAGAGAGACTCCTGCGAGAAAGGCAACAGGGGCTGCGTGAGCGGGTTATCTATAATCCAGAAGGAGGCGTTTTCGATCAGGCCCATCCAATTGCAGAAGGAATTCGAATCGAGTTTGGAGAGCCATTGGAATGCATCCTGTCCAATCGCAGCTCGTTTCGTCTTGGCAGGGGTGACAAAGCCAATCTGCCAATCATCGTACTGCTTCTTCATTTGTGTCGACAAATTCCCCATCGAGACTTGCAAGCCGGGGACTGCCATCGTCAATACGATGTCCGGCGCTGTGAGCGAGCTGGAGCTGACATCTGTTGTCTTCACTCCGGTGATGTTGAGGGCCGAGTCGATACTCACGGTGACGGTGAAGTTGTTGTAGTTCGCCTTGTTCACTAGCACGCTGGGCACTGCCGGTAGGGTGATCCAGGGAAGGATGGGTGTGGCTATGAAGGACGCGTTGCCCGAACCCGAAAGGGAGGCGGCTTGCAACCCGGCGATCCCGAGAGTCCCGTTTCCTTGGCTACCCTGGACGGATATGTGTGGTGCAACTACAGAGAGTTGCGTGTTGCCCACAGCCAGTTGCACTTGTTGTGGAACGTTGGTGGCGTTCTTGATGCCTGGGATGAAGCTGTTCTGGATGGCCATCGAGGTGGGCAACAACCAACCGCCGGGGACTGTGGAGTCTTCACGGCGACCGAATCGTATTCTGATTTGCTCTGCTGAGCCCTTGAGGGGAGGCGGTTGGCGGAAGACAGTGAGCATAGATGCAGCCCAGGGTGCCACCGCTGCGATTTGGGTGACGACATCCAGCATAGCGGAGGCCATGGGAGTGCCAGGGGTGAGGGTCACCAGTTGCGTGACCGAGAGAGGCACAGAGACCTGGGTGGTCGGGGACCGGCGTTCAGCGGTGAGTTGAAGCGTGAAGGTGTTGCGGGGTGCGGGTGGGACAGGGCTAGTCACGGAGAGGCTCTGCCCGTCAAAGCTGGTGGAGAAGGTGATGTTCTTGTCTCGCACTGGCCCGGCAAAGACCGCCACGAATTGGGTGTCCATGCTGGTAAGCACGGGGCCTTCTGCGGTGCTCGATTGCCACGTCATCGACAAAGAATCGTCGGCGGTGAGCGGGGCGGTGAGGCTTTGTTTGAGTACGCGAAGGTGGTCGATGTTGAGTGCTATTGAGATGCTCGGCAGTTGCGAAGGGTAGACTGGACGAAGGTGCGACGGTACGAGACTGGACCCGTCGGGTCCATCCACAACAAGGTCTCGCCACATGGGTCGGGTATATCCGCATGGTACCCGTTTCGAAATCGCACGTGCAAATAGCCAAGCAAGGTCTTGCCACGATCCGAAACCGGGGAGCCCCTTATCGGCCCACGCGCCATTGAAGACAATAGCCGAATCCAACTGGCTGGAGACATTGAGACTCCGAATGATGCCCCATATTGTGGGATTCAGTGTCAGACTGTATGTGGGGTCGTCTGCGCTGTCACCACCTGCCGCTCTCCTCCTACTGGTCGGCGATGTCAAATCGGTTCCTTGCCCTTGTTGGAAGTATTCGACTTGCAAATATGTCCCGAGACCCCCGCATCCGGAGAGGTAGGAGGTGACGCCGGTGACGAGGGTATCGATGGTGGTGCTATCGAGCTGTGGCATGCTGCAGACTACCGGAGGCAAACCATTGATGGTGATGCTAAGGGAGGTACTGCTTGCTTTTTGGAGGTCGGATAGCTTGAATCCTTTCGAGGAAATCAGGGAGGGCGTCGCTCCGCCTTTGTACATGCTGGTAGTCAGTCGAGGCTTCAGCGAGGCAATTGTGACGTTGACGTCCGGCAGCAAGTCAGAGAGGACTCCCTCGAAGGGAGGCAGTTGCACGTTCAAACCGCCCTTAATTGAATTAGGGAGGATGTTTAACACGCTGTCGGCAATCGCGGCCTTGACAATGACGGGGGATATCACCCAGTTGCTAGGTGCGGTCACCGACACCTGGGCGGGTTGGGAGGTTTTCGCAGCCAATGGCGCGGTGATGGACGCCGTGATTGGCCAAGGCAGGCTGCTCGTTGTCGATCCATTTGTCATCTTCCGCGGAGTTTCGATTGCTCCGAAGTCGACAAACAAGTTGCTCGCTGCGTCCGGCAGATTGATCTGGGCGGAGGCATTGCCATTGACAACGGAGCCAGCCCACATGCCGTAGAGGAAGGGTAGACGCCACCCGGAGTACTGACCGCCGCCACGCAGGGTGATGGAGAGCACCTGGCTGCTTTGGTTTTGCGGTAGGACGATCATCCGTAAATCGGTGCGAAGGTGAAGCGGCATGTGCACGCGCGAGGTGTCGGCAACATACTGCCAATCGGCGCGAGGTTGGATGGCCGATCGGGTGTGTTGGGTCACTGAGATCGATATCTCCAAGGAGTCATTGGTCGGGCGTGTCCCGATCATCGCAAAAATCACTCCGGGTACCGAAGTCTCAAATGCCGTGAGGGAGGACTGCATGGCCTGCACCACCCCACTCCATGAAAGATTCGCAGGGTTGTAGGAGATCATAGCGTCGCGGGTTGCATTGAGGAGGTCGGCCATCGCAACGCTGGTGGTGTCTTGTTGTCCTCTCACGTCGACCGCTTTGATGTCGAGGGGCTGCAACGCGGTATTGGCCCAAGAGATCCCAGAGAGGTTCCTGCTGACCACATCGAACCCCTGTGCGAGGCCGTTTGAAGGATTGAAGTCATCGTTGGTATCCAATCCGCCTTGGGCTGTGAGGGACACAACACCCACACCGTCCGATGTGGGAGTAGGGAGTCGCCCAAAGATCCACCCCGCAGGCTCCTCGCTGGCTGCGAGGCACATGTAGGTCATGTTGACAGAAGAGAAGAGGAATGCCGAGGTGGCATCGGTCTCTCCGAGAAGAGAGACTCCCAATTCCACTCTGGCCTGTACCTCCGGTCCCCATAGTAGACTCACAGAGAGCTGCGAGGCACTGTTGGTGTTGCTGGGTGTGATCGCTGCTAGTAAGCTCTCAATCGCGACACCCGCGGAGAGGAGCGCGGTGAAGTGTTGGTGATCAATCCGCACGTGATTAGGGTCGGTTGACCTGTTGAGAATGGGCACCTCGTAATTGGCCAGGGATGGATACGCAGCCTTCACCCCCGCCCCCAATTTTTGTAAGAGGTTGTTGGCCCCATCGAGTGGAAGGAGTCTCATAGGAGAGTCCGTGACAGCGGCGGTTCCCGCAACTAGAGTTATGTAGAGTGTGGCATTCTGACTACCAGGGCCAACAAGGAGGTGTAGATCGAGGAGAGCGCGTTGCGTCGAGGTGGAGTTGGTGCGAACATGTTGCAAGGCGTAGTGGAGGAAACCCAAGCAAGTAGGTGCCGACGTTATGGCCACATATTTGCCGACAATTGAGGGCAGCATGCTCGGATCGAAAAACCCCGCGAGGATTTCATTCAGCACGGGCATCCCCTCAGCTGCAAGGAGCGATGGAATTGCTGTGAATAAGGAGGAGGCCACTCGCAGACACACTCCTTGAATATCGGGTGCATCCGCACCTATGCCCACATCAGGTTGAAGGACACCCGAAGGCACAGCGGCGAAGAGGTCGAGATGAGGGAGGGTGGAGGCGATGATAGCACCCTTAGGCGATCTTAGCACTCCGTAGATACTCCCCGAGGAGGTCAACGCAACACTCTTCACCAAGGAGAGTGCAGTTGTGAGGTCACTGAGTGCCCGCAAAGGCCACGCATAGCTGTTGTTAGGGGCCGCTCCTCTTACGTCGACTTGAAATCCGATATAGGAGTCTTCGCCCAGCGACCCATCGAGGCAATGATAGCATCCATACGCAGTCCCATGGATAGCGCGGAGAGTGACGGTTGTGTCTGAGAGAAAGAAGTCTGCAGTGAGGTTGGCCATATAGGTTGCCTCCACCAGCTGCAGACCCGATCGGCAGGAATAGCCTCCTTGTACGAGACTGCCTTCAACCAATTCCTGTGCTGCCTCGAGGAGACTTTGTGCCAACAGCACATCGCGTCCGTCCTCATCGACGCATTTGCTGTCTCCAACTAATCCACACCCGGCCGATAGTTGAAGCAGGATGCCATCCACTTCTCCGTCCTCACTTCTCTTCTTTCCTCCTTCGAAGAATTTCTTCTTCGAAGCAGACGAGGAGGAAATTTGTCGTACAGTCATGCGCCCTTCGAAGGTGTTGACTCCTTCTTGTAGCGGGAGGAGAAGAGAGGGTGGCAGGAACATCCCTCGCGATGTCGCTACGACAGAGGATGGCGTCGCTTCCATAGGACCCATGATATCCACCAGCGAGGCAAAGAGGGTGACGAGAATCGCTATGGAGCTGTCATTCGCGGAAATCGAAGATGAAGGCGGTTGCAGCCACGCAGGCAATGCGCCATCGAACAAGTCCACGTCCATGAGATTCGGCCCACTTGCGAACGAAGAAGAAGGAGATGAAGATGAGGATTCCACGCGACCTGACCAAGGGATGTATCCTGCCGGTGCTGCCTCCGGCAGACCCTTCACGGCCTTCGTCAGGCGGAAGAGATAGGATCCCTCTCCGCTACTAAAGGCCACTCGCAGAGTCACCCCGATGGAGAGATCAAAGAGTAGTGCGGCTGTTGTGGTTTCTTTGTACAGGGTTCCTTCGTAGTGTCTGTTGATCTGGTAGTCGGCTGAGAGGTAGCGACCTTGTAGTGGCGGCAATATGAGTGTCACATCGTCGGCAGTCACCGGATGCCACCCGTCATCGTATGTTACTTGGTTGGGGGACGTTGCGGCCTCTTTGCAGGTGGTGGCCACCCATGACAAATCCTCCACTGCTGGCCCTTGCAGAACCGAGCTTTTGCGTGGCGGTCCTAGGAGACTCAACAAATCAACAACCGTCCCTCAATGTGAGAGGGAGAAGGTAGCGTACCTGCGAACTCGATCATCTTGCTGCATAGTTCATCCGCTGTGTCATTTGTGTTGGGTTGATAGAGATTTCCTTTCGAAGCTACGCAGCAAAGGGCTAACAGGCACAAGAACACAACCGACATAACGAGTGCTGGCGGCTGTGCACTTCGGGCAGCGGCTGCCCTCTTGCGGGCACCAAACGGTTTTTACTAGTAAAGAGAGGTGTTTACTCTAGATCAGAAGTTGGTTTTTGTGTTGGAAAAGGCGAACGAAATACGGTTAGAGCTTTTTCCTTTTCTCAACGCGAGTGCGGCGCAGAGAGCCGAAAAACAATCTTGAAGGAAATCAAGGGCCATCGTGTTTTGCAAAGTTGTTTACTCTAGATCAGAAGTTGGTTTTTGTGTTGGAAAACGCGAAAGAAATACGATTAGAACTGTTTCCATTTCTCAAACACCGAGTAACAGACCTGCGAAGAACTATCTTGAAGGAAAATCAAGGGCCATCGTGTTTTTATCAAGGCCTGCAAGTTTTCAATGTTTCTTGGATGTAACGGATTTCCGTCTGTTACCACGGGGGTAATATATTCCATGTACGGGCTGCCATTCGTGTATGAACTAGGTTGCGAACAGTTGAACTAATTGTCAATTGTTCGACTGTCTAACGCTCACAAGCCAGGAACATTGACAAAGACACAACACCTTCTGTTGTTTCCACTAAATGCGCAATCAAGCATTTATTACACGCTTAGACGCAAGGGGAGGCACATAGGCATTGAACCTAGGCAGCCCAGCGACTGAACGAAATCTCGGGATAGGCGAACTGCACAGCCTTTCTGAAGCCACCATGCGCCAGTTGCAACTTGAAAGCACCCTAAAAGTCGATTTGGGGAGGGGAAGAACTTTAGAGAAAAGAAAAAGGCTTTGTGATACAAACCGGTCTGGTCTTCAGTTCTGATAGGTTGCAATTGTACCATCCTTGCGGCGAGAGGGGATCGAAGCCTTTCTCCTTCGCCACCACATCGAAAAATTCTCGGCACTTTTGTGCGTCCTTCCATCCACCTCCATCTTCATTGCCAATCGCTTTATGGGGATTGGGTTTTTTGACACCACTAAACTAGAGGTCGTTGCTTACCTTTCCACTCTGTGAAATGTACCTCCGGATAGGACAGCTGCAGCATCCTTCTCAAGCCTCCTCCTTGTTGAAACATTGTGACAGCACCCTATTTTAAAAAAATGGTTTAAAACTGAGAAGAACCATCCTAGTAACAAACCTTTTCGTTGCGAATGTCGGAAGATGAAACGTCATACCAGTTGGCAGCGTTGAGGGGATCGAATCCTTTCTTCTGTGCATATGTAGCAAAAAATCTTCGGCAATTCGCCAGATCCTTCCATTGGTTATCTACCATTCGCGACTCTGTGAACCAAACGTATAATTAAAATCGGGTATTCAGACCAAACCACATGTTGGAGGGAGTCCCTTACTTCGTGTTTCTTCAGTTCTATCCAGGCTGTATTCCGGGAACGTACTGGCCAGTAATTTATCCAGAGACCGATCATAGGCACCCAACAAGCCGTATCCCTTTGGGTTTTTGTTAAAACAAAGTTAGAGGTTTCAACGCATATTATATAGATTATTATAACAAGTACCTTGTGCTTCAGCACTTTTGCTTTCGTCAGCACCTGCCACGTGTGCTTATCGTCCGGGTCCAACCCGCTGTCCCTTGCCACCTGCCTCAAGAACTTCCTCCGGTGTTGTTCGTCCGCCCAGTAATCCGTCGATATGTGATTTCCTTTCTGGCGAATGTTCATGTTTTCTTCAAAATAGATAAAATAAAAGGAGTAACGTCAGCATTCATGCTCTATTTGAGGGTATTCGATATCGTTACCAGCTGATGGCGGTGGTTGATTTTCTTTCCATTTCGAAACCACATGTTCCCACCGAAGATCAGACCGTCTGCCTCTTTTGCGTAATCTGTCCCATTTGTGTTCGGGATACCTTTCGGATAAATATCTAGCCAGTCGTGGCCGGCTTAGTTTTGCGGGAAACCCAATTTCCTTCAATTCTTCCATCGAAACCGCATACCAATCTTCAGGCTTAATGCCAGTACCCAAAAAAATCAGAAAACTAAAATGATATACAGAATTGATAGAAAAACAAATTACCTGTTTGATGCCTAGTTTTTCCGGCCCATTCAAGAGCCTTCATGGCTTTTTGTTTCTTCAGCCAGTGGCCAGCAAATTTATCACTCTCCCACGCGAAGTCAGGATAGATGGCTCGAAGTGCTTTGCGGAGCGAAGCATAGTGTTTCAACAGCGCTTCGCCTCCCAGTTCAGATACCGTCTTCCGTTTCACTTGATACCAATCTGAGAGCTGTGTAGAAGAAATAGGTTAGCATATATCTAGCGTTGCCTTCCCTCCTCCCCCTCTTACTTGTTTGATTCCGAGTTTCTTTGCAATCGATTCGAGTAAATCTCGCTGGTTATTGAGATCAGCTAAATACACACGAGCGAACTTCGAGGCATTCCATGGATACTCCCTGTACACCTCCTGTAAGGCATGCTCCAGCGAAGAGTAATGCCGTAGTATTCCTCGCATGTTGCTCTTTTCGATGTCGCTGCGAGTGAATTTATACCAATCCTGCAACTGAATACGTGAGGGAGTGAGTGCCTGCGAGAATATGTCATCGAGGTGGTCTTTACAAACCTGTTGGACCCCAATTCCTTCCCTATCCTGTCCAAGGCCTTTCGGTGGTTCGCAGGATTCAACCAAAACTTATAGGGCGCGCGGGCAACGTCGAGTCGGGAAGTATCCCATTCATAATCTCCATAGATGGATACCAAGGCTTGTCCTAACGATGCATAACGACTCAACACTTGCGCGCCCCCCTTCTCTACGACCTCTTTTCTTGCGATATTGTACCAATCTGCTGGCTAAAATGAAAATTTGAATCAGTATTCTGATGCAAATTTTAGACGCAACACCTCACGCACACCCAACTTGGCTCCAATCTGATCGAATAGGCGTCTCTGATTCGAGGCTTCGTTCCAAAACCCATGGGGAGTTCCGTCATGAGTAAACTTAATTTCTTCCCAATCGAAATCTGGCTGCAATGATTTCAGCATTTGCATCACAGAGGTGTACTTTTTCAAAAGGAGCCCGCGCAGCCTCAGTTCTCGGCGCGTGATGCCATACCAATCAGAAAGCTAAACCTTCAATTAATTTGTTGTCTAGTTTGTCTTCGACATGTACCTGCTTTACTCCCAATGAATCACCAATCTTTTCCAGGCGCATGCGATCGGCGGGGTCAGGGAAGATTAAACCTGCGAACAGTCAGCGTTATTGAGACCGTTAAAATAATCTTACCAGAATGACTTGGTGAACTTAAAGAACAGAATAATTTCTTGGCATCTATATTAAATCCCTCCTTCCCACGTAAAGTGGTAACGAAAGGCAAGAGGCAGCAAGTTCGCCCATGTAACTCTTGCCTCGCCCTCCTACACCACATGTCTGCTTCTTGGAACTAGCTTGAGTGCGATGAAGGCGCGGGTCGTCCGTGCCTATTCGACGCAAGCGCTTGAGCAAGCTGTACAGCCAGAAAGGAAAGGGTTCTGGAATGACGTAACGAACCATCGCCTTTTCCTCGAGCAGATCCGTCATACATTGAATATTTCCCAGGTTATCTTTTCCCAAAATTCAGCAAAATAGTCCCTCATTCTTGAGAATATCAGCCATCAGATTGGTACCGAATACGAAGGAAACAGCTTTTGTTGCTCGGTGCTCGGCCTCTCTTTACTAGATATGGGAATCTCCTCGGCATCTTGAATGCAGTCTATCCTGAACAAAGCTGGGGCTCTTCCAAGTTCTTTTACAGTGGGATCACTCCCGTCGGTTTCTGGAAGGATATCAAACACCAAAGGGAGGAAATTGAAGCCGTATCTGCCCAACTGGGCATAAAAGAGGTAAAATTCTGTCAGAATATTGGTATCTTTGCGGACTGTTTGTTTAGCTATCAGATTGGTACAAAGTCTCTGGTGTTGAGGTGCGCTTGAAGAGCGACTTCTTGAAACGGCATTCGCTCAGTGCGGTGTTGAAGGATGTGTATCCTGATTACCCCTGGGATGTATCGCGTTTCGTTCGGCCTCCTCGCGGATACTGGCTGAACAAGGAAAACGTCCTCAAGCAACTCAGCCTCATTGAAACAAAGTTAGGAATCTCGCAGGTCTGTGTGCCCATGCAGTCCCCCCACCCACCCACATCCTTAACGTTTTTGTGCAGCCTGAGGATTGGTATTCGGTGCAAATGGTTGATTTGGCACGATATGGCTTGAAGGGCACCACAGTGACCAGAAGTAGGATCATCGATTTATTGCGAGAAAAGTATCCCAGCCACGAATGGGACGGTATGTTGCTGACTAGAGGGAAATATACAAAACAGCGGAGACTGCAGAGGACGCTCGCTTATTTATTCAAGGTATGGTATCACAGTCACATTCTTTCACTACTCGCAGTTAAACTCAAATACACAAAAAAAAGGGAGAGAAGATCAAAGTGAATGCGAGAAAGGAGGCTGGCTTGATCAATCCTACGACAAACGAATATTTGGAACTCGATATCTTCTTGCCTTCTTTGAACCTCGCCTTTGAATATCAGGTATAAAAACATACCATCTTGTAAAAATTTGGCTTTCCTAATCAATTAGTGGATAGGAGCGGCACCACTTTTTCACTTCCAATTACACGTACGACACCGTCGAGGGTGTGACGGCTCGCGACACAACCAAAATGGAGCTGGCCAAGGCGAAGGGAATTACAATCATTCCTGTCCCCTTCTGGTGGGACGAACGGCCGGAGAGGTATGGAATTAATGCTCGATACAAACATCCATACTAATCAAGAATTACAACAACAGCCTCACGGCAACCATACACAAGGCGCGGCCTGACCTCCTTAGGCATATGCCGAAGGATGAAGTTGGCATTCCTGTAAATATTCCTGACGATATTCAAAGAAATGCGAGAATATCCATCGAGGGAATCGGGGAACCCCTTAACGCGTGTTTCTTTACCAATCATCATGCAGATCCAACCGGCTGGTAAGTTGAAAGATTAAAGACTTTACGTTCAATGACACTTTTTATTCTATATTAGGTGGATATTTGAGAAATATGATGGGTTGCGGGGATTTTGGAACCCCGAAACGAAAGCCTTCTATTCCAGGGCCGGAAACAAGTTCACTTCTTTTCCCCAAGAAATTATCGATACTATGCCCAAGGACCTCTTCTTAGATGGCGAATTATGGTATTTTATTTCGTTTTCCACCTTGCATTCCTTTCCTTTCTTGTTCTAAATACTAGTCGAAATGTAACAGGTTTGGTAAGAATAACTTTCGGGAGGCGATGAAATTAGCGCAGAGGCTCGATGCCGCGCAGATCGATTGGACGAAATTCAAATATATGGTGTGGGACTCGCCTAATCATAAAGGAACCTATGCTGAACGATATGAACATTTAGGTACTGCTCTTGCTTCCTGTCTGTTTGGATACAAAACTAAACATTACCTTATAGAAAGGGAGCTCCCAGAGGGACATAAGTATATAGCGCTGGCTAGAAAGGAAATATGTAAGGACGTACAACATTTGGATCAGAAATTTCAGCAGATCATCGATGAGGGAGGCGAAGGGATCATCCTAAGAGACCCCACCTGTGTAACTCAATCAGGAAGATCTGATGGCTACCTAAAACACAAAGTGAAATCCCCCAAAACCCCTTTTCGGTATCCTTACCCAATTATTCTTCTTAGAAATATCGCGATGCTGAGGCGAGGATAATTAAGAGCCAGAGTTCGCTCCAGTGGGAATGTGAATTGTACGTAATTGTTCCATAACTTTCAAATTGCCTTTTTCGGAAATCTAACTCTTTCAATTTTTCAGGCCTAATGGCGTAACCTTCACTGCGGGACCCGGCACAACTGAATTTGCAAAGAAATACAACCCTCAGCCAGGAGATATAGTGAGCTTTAAGCACCATGGCTATCTCCTTGCTAGCAAGAAACCCAAATTACCTACCCTCTACCGAGTACGATCAGATCTGACATGGGACGCTGTGTTATCGAATTGGAAAGAAAGGAAGTCGCTCCTTCCTGGTACCTTAATCCCTTTTGTGTTTTGAGTTTTTTTGTTGATTTGTGTTTCTAATGTTTGAGTGGCAGGAAGACCTCTGCGGATGAAAACACGCAAAGGGATGAAAAAACCCAAGAGATACTGGAAGGATGTCAACAATCGGCGCCAATTCTTTTGCGAGTTTGCTCAAAGGAAGGGGTTCGACCCCCATGATGTGGATAATTGGGCCAATGTAACAAGGCAGCAAGTTGTCGCTGCAATGGAGGTATTTGCTATTTATTATTTGCTGTTTGTTATATTCTTAAAATCTTACGTTTATGTACCAAATAACAATTGTTAGGGCGCGGGAGCGCTAGCTCATTACGCCTCTCTTCGCGCGGCTCTCAAGGATACCTTCCCAGAATTGACATTTAATCTCAAAGGTCTGTTAGGTATTCCCTTGCTTCGTTTTTTTAAATACCTCGAACCATAGGCAGAAGGCCAGCACACTATTGGAAGGACATAACCAATTGCAGAGCCTTCTTGGATGAATTTGCCAAGAACAGGAGCTTCGATCCCCTTATAGCCCAAAATTGGGCTGCTGTCACAACAGACCTCTTAGCTCAACAGGTGTGTATGAATGGTGCTAGTTATCGCTGTGATTTAACTGATTTGACAGGGAGTCTCTGGGTTCTGTAATCAACATGGAGGCTTACGAGCAGTCCTACGCAAGGCCTATCCTGAGGTTAATTTTGACGAAGGGGCTCCTTCAGGTACAACTCTGCAAAGCCACTCAGCACGAACTCAATATCGCATCCTTACAGCGACAAAGGCTACATCGAGGGTACGCCGCTGGGAGAAGATTGAAAACTGTAAGGCATTCTTCGATGACATTGCCGCAGAAAGGCAATTTGATCCCTGGGTGCCATCCAACTGGCAGTCTCTCGACCCCAGCGAGTTACTCTCCATCCGGGTACCTTTCGAATTGCCTCTCCTAATTTCCGATGATAACTTATCAATTATGTAGGGAGGAAGAGGGATAAAGCAACAACATGGGAGTTTCATGAACGCGTTGCGCTTTGCCTATCCAACTGTGCCCTGGCCTCGAGCAATGCTATCAACTTAAATAAGGTCTTTAAGTTCGACACCTTTATTACATATAGGTCCTATATGTCACACCTCCGTCCCCCCCCCCCC
>Ga0209935_1002286_pt1 | contig 24062 bp, 21 predicted proteins | sample ThiBio_1000_plan_2_FD_183958 | JGI IMG/M metagenome (GOLD analysis project Ga0209935, IMG submission 183958) | Wastewater bioreactor microbial communities from Cape Town, South Africa - Thiocy_cont_1000_plan (SPAdes) | ecosystem: Engineered > Bioreactor > Thiocyanate-remediating >...
AGCTCGAGCGCGTCACCGTGTACGGCGAGGGCTACACGGCCAAGACGCCGGTCGTGCGGTGGTTCTGGGACACGGTGCATTCGTTGGACGCCGAGTACAAGCGCAAGTTCTTGCAGTTCTGCACCGGCACGACGCGCGCGCCAATCCAAGGCCTGGGCCACATCAAGTTTGCTATTCAACGCAGCGGAACGCCCGACACTGCCGACACGCGTCTCCCAGTCGCGCACGTATGCGTGAACCTCCTCGATCTACCGCCGTACAGCTCGCCCGAGGTGCTGCGCGCCAGATTGCTTGTAGCTATTTGTGAGACGGATGGATTCGGATTGCAATAGTATATGTGTGTCCCACTACCCAATACATTGTGATCTCTGCAGAACAAGGTGGAGCGAGAACGACTCGCTCGTAATCTCCAAGCTCAGCACCATCGTATAGTTGTTGATCTAGGCGTTCAGAGTCTCGGTATGGGGCCAAGGGAGACCGGCACGACACGAGGCGACAACACAACAACACGGCTGATCACAACGTAGATATGAACGCAGATCACCCCTCCATACCCTCATCATCTTGTGGAGGGGCTATCTATCTATGCCTTCCGCGATTACGTAAGCCATTACGCGATCGCTCTGCCGTGTGTATCTCGCGCTGGAGGATGCTGGGAGGTTCTGGGTACGCCATCGGCCAACCGCTCGGTTATGATCACGGCTCGTCAAAAAGGCACGGCGGGAAAATCCTGTTCCCCGAACGGAGAGCGACAGTGCCGCCTGCGCGAGCCGTGAGTGTACCACCCAACCCAAACGCTCTTCTTTGCCAGTTGCTCTCTCTCCTCGTCAGGCGTGCCACCTCTCTATCCCGCTGCTGGCTCCGTGATGGCGGCTCTACGCACTTTTCGTTGCTCGATCGTTTGGATTGTGGTCGTGGTGTTGGTGCTTGGCTTTCATGAGCGCCTCTCCTCGTGTGAGAGTGTACCTGCGCAACGACCCAGTTTCGACACGGCGCAGTCGAGCGAGCTCGCTCAAGGTTTGCGACGTGATAGTAATGAGGCTGTTACGCACTCGACGCGGTGGGTCACCGCTGTCCCTATCCCGCAAGGTACTTTACCTGCTCGCTTGCTCTCTCTCTCTTTCGTTCTCGCGCGCAACGTAGCTTGTTGGTTGCGCGCCATCCTACAAAAATTCTAATCCTCGACTTTGTGGTGTGTGTGTGTAAATAGTGAATGCTCTGATGACCATTTTCAACACCACCAACGGGGTCTCTTGGCGCAATTCCACCAACTGGGGAACGGGTGATCCGTGCGCCAATTCTTGGTTTGGCATATCTTGTTACAACGGCCTTCTCAATCAATTGTACGTCACTCAAGATCGCGCGATACTGGAGCGAAAGATAGGTTTGTTAACCACAACAAATGTGAAGGTCGTTGACTGCGAATCACTTGACCGGTACCGTGGGGAGTACCACCATAGGCGCTCTCACCGATCTGGCACTCTTGTACGTCGTATCTTCCACTGTACACCCGCGCGGCTCATTCTCAATCTCCCTCTGACATATTGCTCTTCTTGTGTACATCTCCGTGTTCAGGGACCTGTCTTCCAATCAGCTCTCGCAACCGATACCAGTCGGTATTGCGGGCTTGGTTCAACTCCAATATTTGTACGCACTCGCCTCCTTTACCCGTAGCTCCACTCTTACTATCTCGGTTGTAGGCTCTTGAATGACAATCAGATGAGTGGAGCGATACCCACCAACCTGGCGTCACTTACGAATCTACGTGTGCTCTACTTGCAAAACAACAACATTACTGGTGCGCGTCCCATTCAGCAGCAGTCCTGATTGTTGAGCTTCTGTCTCACACCAAGCTCTATCTATGTCTCCGTTTTATTAGGACTCATTCCTGCAAGCCTCTCAAACATGACTCATCTCTATTCCTTGTACGCTTGATCGAACTCGTTTATTTGTTTATTTGTGCTGTTATTTGCGACTCACACAACACTTGCTTGGTTGGTTGTAGGGATTTGCATAACAACCAGCTCATTGGTACTCTTCCTACGTTTCTTCAGACCACCCCAAACATAACGTTGATTGACTTGCGCAACAACAGCTTTGTATGTATTGCTCACACCCAAGGCTGGGATGGTGGTTGATTTCGGTTCTAATACATCCAACTCGGTAATGACTGCTGCGTAGACGTGCCCTCTTCCCGCTTGGTGTGATGGCTCGCCGCGTGGAAATGGCCTTTGTACTCCATGCCGTACGTCCCACTCTGCCTCGCACGAGTATTCGTCACGCTCCTTCAGCTGATGAATGGTTTGGATTGGATTGGATCGTGTCGATGGCAGTGAACTTTACGGAACCAACCATTGTTCAGCAACCCAATTCGACCACGGTACTTCAAGGAACCTTTGCAACCTTCTCGGCGGTTGCAACTGCATTTCCTCCTCCGAACGTTCAATGGCAAGTTAGTACCGATGGAGGATTCTCGTTCAACATCCTTCAAGGCGCAACATCGACCAACTTGACAGTTGGTCCCGTCCAGCTGCAGCAAAACGGCACACAGTATCGAGCTGCCTTTAACAACACAGTTGCCTCCACGATATCAAGTGCAGCAACCTTGTTCGTCGTGAGTCCCATTTTCTCTGTGACTCCTCCATCAGCCATCACATTCGCGTCAGTATCATCGACATTGAGCAAGATGATTTCAATCTCGAACAATGGCTCTGCTCCTTTGAGTGTCAATCAATCGATGCCACTCTCTCAAGGAACATGGTTCTCGATCTCATCAGGAGCACTCCCAATAACGAACCTCACTCATGGCTCCGGATCATTGAACCTGACGATCACATGCTCTCCGCCACCATTGTCACCATCCAACTCGACAATGTTTGTCGATACTCTGGTGCTGTCGACCAACGATCCAACTCGACCATTCGTCAACATTTCGTTGATTTGCACTGCTGCTCCATTGATTACTACTTCATTGCCAGCTTCATCAAATGTATCGTTCGCGTCAGTATCATCGACATTGAGCAAGATGATTTCAATCTCGAACAATGGCTCTGCTCCTTTGAGCGTCAATCAATCGATGCCGTTCTCTCAAGGATCATGGTTCTCGATCTCATCAGGAGCACTCCCAATAACGAACCTCACTCATGGCTCCGGATCATTGAACCTGACGATCACATGCTCTCCGCCACCATTGTCACCATCCAACTCGACAATGTTTGTCGATACTCTGGTGCTGTCGACCAACGATCCAACTCGACCATTCGTCAACATTTCGTTGATTTGCACTGCTGCTCCATTGATTACTACTTCATTGCCAGCTTCATCAAATGTATCGTTCGCGTCAGTATCATCGACATTGAGCAAGATGATTTCAATCTCGAACAATGGCTCTGCTCCTTTGAGTGTCAATCAATCGATGCCGTTCTCTCAAGGATCATGGTTCTCGATCTCATCACCAGTGCTTCCAATCTCGATATCATCCACATTGACAATCGCTATCAATGTCATGTGCTCTCCACCGCCATTGTCACCATCCAACTCGACAACGTTTGTCGATACTCTGGTGCTGTCGACCAACGATCCAACTCGACCATTCGTCAACATTTCGTTGATTTGCACTGCTGCTCCATTGATTACTACCTCATTGCCAGCTTCATCAAATGTATCGTTCGAGTCAGTATCATCGACATTGAGCAAGATGATTTCAATCTCGAACAATGGCTCTGCTCCTTTGAGCGTCAATCAATCGATGCCGTTCTCTCAAGGATCATGGTTCTCGATCTCATCACCAGTGCTTCCAATCTCGATATCATCCACATTGACTATCGCTATCAATGTCACTTGCACAGTTCCACAGACTGCCCAAGCTCCATTTTTCGATACTCTGGTGCTATCGACCAACGATCCAACTCGACGATTTGTCAACATTTCGTTGGTGTGCGTTCCCGAGTTTGCATCGAGTCCTCCAGCCATGTCTACTTTGAGTATCCAAGGGTCGGCGTACACTCGAACGGATACGACAGTCACAGTATCGAACTTTGCCGAGTTCTCAACGTTAGTTGTGAGGCTGTCTCTGATGGGCGCTGACGACACGGTCCTCAGCAACAATAACAGTATTAGCAATGGGGCAGTGACAATCTCCGTCTCGCCGGCCAACCAATCAAGCATCACACTCCAGCCATCAAGCACCCTCGACATTACAATCTCATGTATCCCGACAGCGACTTACGGGATGCTCTCGGCGTCGTTGTTGATCTCGACCACATTGCGGTCATTCACGTACTCGATCGAATGTACTGCCGAACCCTCAGTGGTGTTGAATGTCGAGTCGTCGTCGTTCGGAACGGTGATTGGTGGCGAGACGACGAGTCGGCAGTTGACAATCTCGAACCAAGCCTCGGTGCCAATCTCGCTATCGCTCACAATCTCAGTGCCTACCAGTAGTCTCGACGTGAGAATGGTCAAGCGCCAGCGCAAAGAGAGTGCCATCGAGTGGCCCAAATTGTTGCCGTCTCGAGCGGCAGCGGCAACGAGCAGGAGCATCTCGAGGCAGGATGACAATGCGTGGTACTTGTTCGACAGTGCTGCGACTCTCTCGTTGAGTCCCTCATCCTTGAACCTCGATCCCTTGCAATCGCAGCAAGTGACGTTGATGCTGACGCCACTGCTGCCGTTCTCTTTCACGGCCACGCTCGAAATGACGACTCCATTCGTCAGCACACCTGTGGCCGTGGCGCAATTCGACTGGTTCGGCGTGGTACCTGTGCTCGCACTCGTGCTGGACAACAGCGGCCTGGTGGATGTTGGATCGATTCCCGTTGGAGCATCGGGCCAAGTATCGGTCGAGATTGAGAACGTCGGCAACGCCGAGTTGATTGTCAGTCGAGTGGATCTTGTCGACTCGGCGACCGGATCGTGGTTGTCGGTCGAGTCGGCCTTTCCGCAGTTGATCGCCTCGTACTCCAACATGATGATTGAGATCGAGTGTACCCCAACGCAAGTTGGATCGATCACAGCTCCGGCGATCGTGTCATCCAACTCGCCGAGCAACCTGCAACAGGCGTTCGAGATCGCTTGTCAAGGCACGGCATCGTGCAACGATGGATATCAGAACCAAGGCGAGTTGGGCATCGATTGCGGCGGACCTTGTGACGCTCCTTGTGACGCAATGCAACCCATGCCGCAGCCCACACCGACTCCCTCGCCGACTCCATCGCCGACTCCCTCGCCGTCACTGTTGCCTCCGCCAGTGATGGTAACCGATGCGGTCTCTGCGCCTCGTGGATCGGATGCGACCATTGCAGCCCAGATCGTTCAGCCTCTGTCGGCTGATGGATCGCCGACCACAGTCGTTGCGTCGTCGTCATCGGGACTCTCCGTGTCAGTGAGCGTGAGCTCAGGAGGCTTCAGCGGAACCACGCTGCTGATTGTCAGTCCCATCGACGCTGCAGCGCTCGAATCAGCGACTCGCGCCTCCAAGGTGCGCATTGGATCATTGGCCGTCGACGTGACGCTCTCGAACGGTACCACGACACTCGCATCGCCAGCGCAGCTGTGCTTCTCGATCGAACAAGGAAGAAGCTACAAGTCGGCGTGCTTGGGATACATTGACTCGAGCGGTCGGTGGCGATGCGAGGATGCGTGTCTCGTCACGAGCAGCTCGGGAACGATCTGCGGCAGCACGAGCCACTTTACGAACTTTGCCGTGTTGCTCTCGGGAGGTGGCGGTCGGCAATGCACATCGAGCATCACTGGATCGTGGCGAGGCGACCTTGCACTGGCGGCATCGGTCGCAGGCTTCGTGATCCTGTTGTGCGTGGCTGTATTGGCGTTCGGACACACGCAAACGGGAAGAAAGGTCATTTCCGGTCGAGAGGGAGTGCGTGTATCAATGTTGCGAGCAGCCAGGTCTTCCACGCGATCTGATACATCAGAGAGTGATAGTACTAATCTCCTCAGTTAACTGAGAGAGACCAACACGCCGTGAGAGTGAGAGAGTGCGCCTTGGGTTCAGGCTCCTTGTGTAGTTGAGAAGAGACACAATCAGAGTTCATCGAGGAGCTTCATTTAACCTGTATCTCAATGAAGAAGAAGCGGTACTTACTTAATTACTGTTCGTATTGAGTCGATATAAAGGCAGACGAAAATGAGGCTAGGGTTGCTTGAGATCTGGCTCAGTCGTGTCGAGAGATATTCGACAGGGAGCGCAGATCGGGTGATCCCGCGCAGATCGGTGATCGTGCCGTTATTTCCGTTATGACGGGCGGGATGGTGCCGCCTGAGCCGCAATCAACTCATCTCTCTCTCTCTCTCTCTCTCTCTCTCTCTCTCTCTCTCTCTGTCGTTCTCTCCCGTTCTCAGGCCGCACCTCGTCCGTTCGATCTATCTCTTCTCTCGTGAACGAACGTGGAAATGACATCGCCCCTTGACACTGCTCTGTTTGGCGCATGTCGCTCTGGAGCTCTCGATGAGATCCAATCGCTCATCGACCGACAAGCCAACATCAATGCTCGCGACGACGAGAATGATGCCACGCCCCTCCATTACGTATCGTTGAAAGGCCATCACCACTGCATCGAGCTCTTGCTCGATCGTCAAGCCGACATTCATGCCCGTGCTGCCAGCAATCACACGCCTCTCCACCTTGCATCGCTGCAAGGCCAGCACCAATGCATCGAGCTCTTGCTCGATCGACAGGCCGACGTGCATGCTCGCGATACCGAGAACAACGCACCTCTCCATGTTGCAGCTTGGCAAGGCCACCACCAATGCGTCGAGCTCTTGCTCGATCGCCAGGCCGATATTAATGCTCACGGTCTGCAGGACAACACGCCTCTCCATCTTGCGTCGGATTCGGGCCATCAGCGATGCGTCGAGCTCTTGCTTGATCGTCAAGCCGACATCAATGCTCGTGTCAGCAATCACACCACTCTCCATCTGGCGTCGTTGCAAGGCCATCAGCATTGCATCGATCGCTTGACCGCTCGGCGAGCCGACATTAACGCTCGCGATGGAGATGGCAACACACCTCTGCATGTTGCATCGCTGCAAGGCCATCGCCAATGCATCGAGCGTTTGACCGAACTCGGTGCCGACAACTCAATCCGCAATGTACGTTGAACAAACAAGAGCTTGTGCCGTTCTCAACTGCTCACATCTCGCGCACGCACACGCTCACAGGATCAAAACCAAACGGCTGATCAGCTCGGTACAAGCAATGAGTAAGCCAATACCCGTCAAATGCTTCACGAGATCGATCAAGCCTCTTACTCTGGCAGCTCCGATACTATGTTGCGCCAGCCAGATGCTGCTACTGCGGCCACACCACACAAGTCCGCGCCTCTCTCGCTCTCTATCCATCGCCACTGTTATCAGCAGCATCGTCCAACTCATTCTCGTCTCTTCCTCATCGTCTCTTGTGATAGCATCAACACTTGAACCCGCTCACTCGAGCGCGTGGATAAATGACTCGACTCGTCCCCAACCTGAGATCCTGATTGACTGCCGTCGACACGGGAGGGGACGACAACAACCAGCAGCAGTGGTGGGTGCGGCTCGGCGCTCGTCTGCTCGCTGCTCGCCACTCCGAGCCATACCACACTCGCGCCTGCGGCCTTGTTGTGGCTCAGGCTGTGTTCTGTTCCTTGGTGCAGAATGACGTCGCCACTGCCGCTGGCGCGGCGATATGGCTGCGGCGTGCTGTGCGTCGTGGTGCTTTGTGTTTGTGTCGTGGTGTCTTGGGGGCAAGCAACGGGCGTGCCGTCGGCTCAACGTGCGTGGCACTTGTGCTCCTGTGGCTGGCTGGCTTGCGACCAACCTCCATTCGATGATGTACTGATCGTCGTTGTGCGTGCAGGACAAGCTCTCGTGGACCTTTACAACGCCACCAATGGCCCCGAGTGGTCCTGGAACACCAACTGGCTCAATGGCGATCCATGCAGCCAGCGGTGGTTTGGCGTTGGCTGCGTGAACGACACGGTCGCAACGATGTACGCCTTCAAGACAAGGCACACATCCGCTCCGTCGCCTCTCACGGTCTTTATGATGGCGCAGAGACCTCGACTCCAATCAATTGAGCGGCACCATTCCGTCATCGATTGGATCTCTCGTGAATCTCACCATCTTGTACGTCGCATCATCAGCCACGAGCACGATCATCATCCAACGAGACACACTCACTCGATGATTCGATGACTTCGAACATTGATGCATCGCGATATCGAGCAGGCGCCTCTACTATAATCAAGTGAGCGGCACCATTCCATCATCGATTGGATCTCTTGTGAAGCTTGAGTACTTGTACGTCGCATCGAGCAACTATCTTCACCCACACGATCATCATCCAACGAGACACACTCACTCGATGATTCGATGTGCTTCGAACATTGGCTGCATCGCGATATCGATCAGAGATCTCTTCAACAATCAATTGAGCGGCACCATTCCATCATCGATTGGATCTCTCGTGAGGCTTGAGTACTTGTACGTCGGATCGAGCAACCATCATCAGCCACGATCACGATCATCATCCAACGAGACACTCACTCGATGATTCGATGGCTTCGAACATTGATGCATCGCGATATCGAGCAGATCCCTCTTCAACAATCAAGTGAGTGGCACCATTCCATCATCGATTGGATCTCTCACGAGGCTTCAGAGCTTGTACGTCGCATCGAGCAACCATCAGTAGCCACGAGCACGATCATCATCCAACGAGACACTCACTCGATGATTCGATGTGCTTCGAACATTGATGCATCGCAATCATGACCAGAGAGATCTCCAACAATCAATTGAACGGCACCATTCCATCATCGATTGGATATCTCACGAAGCTTCGGTTGTTGTACGTCCTCGCCCATACACGCTGGAAGACTTGCGCTCACACGAGCTCTCCACTATCTATGGGCGTGTTGTTGCAACACAGAGACTTGGCGAACAATCACTTGGAAAGTCCACTGCCCAGCTTTCTGCAGACCAAACCTGCGATCGATACCCTGAACTTGAGGAATAACTTGTTCGTACGTGAGATATGCTCGCAACGCGGCGCCAAATGCCAATCGTTGAAGGCCCGCCTCACGCACACATACATGCTCGCAGACGTGCCCGCTCCCAACTTGGTGTGACGACATCACTGGAAGTGGTGTGTGTGAGCCATGTTCCTCGCCGACCTTGTCGTCGCCCTCCTTTCCAAGATGGGCAAAGATTGCGCTGTTGTGCGGCGGGTTGGGAGTGGTGATGGTAACAGCTGCTGGCATTGCGATTGGCGTGTACCGATGGAAGAAACGCTCGGTCACAGAGGAAAGCCAGATGCTCGTTGTTACGCAATGACACAATGACCGAAGCACTCCTCTCCGCTGGATCCCGCACTGGCTCGATGACGAGACGATGGAGCAGCAGCTGGATAGATTTCGTTGCTCACAATGAAGAAGCATGACGAACATCTCAACACAAACAACATCTCTCTCTCTCCCAGATCGGACAAGAGTGCACGAACGAACGAAGCGGTCGGGCGATCTTGTTCATCAGAACAGGGCACATGCGCAGGCGCTTTCCTCAAGGTTGTTGTTGTCAGCGAGCCAGAATGGAAGCTCACGCTTCGATACCCCAAGGAACGTCTCATGTGCAACGGGGCGTGGTATTCGCATTGGTTTGGAGCGGCCCGCCCCCTCAGCTCGCGCTGCGGCTGCCTGTGTTCCACAGCTGCTGCCGCCATGCAGGCGATGAGGGAACACTGACTCAACCGAGAGGCGTCAGCCTCGTCGCTGCAGTGGGGGACGAACCGGACTGCTCACACGGCACATATGTGTGTGTGTGTGTGTGTGTGTGTGTGTGTGTGTGTGTGTGTGTGTGTGTGTGTCTCTATTTGCTCGTCTGCTCGCTGCTCGCCGCCACTCCAAGCCATACCACACTCGTACCTGCGGCCTTGTTGTGGCTCACGCTGTGTTCTGTTCCTTGGCGCCAAGCAATGACGTCGCCACTGCCGCTGGCGCGGCGATATGGCTGCGGCGTGCTGTGCGTTGTGGTGCTTTGTGTTTGTGTCGTGGTGTCTTGGGGGCAAGCAACGGACGTGCCGTCGGCTCAACGTGCGTGGCGCTTGTGCTCGTGTGGCTGGCTGGCTTGCGACCAACCTCCATTCGATGGTGTACTGATCGTCGTTGTGCGTGCAGGACAAGCTCTCGTGGACCTCTACAACGCCACCAATGGCCCCGAGTGGTCCTGGAACACCAACTGGCTCAATGGCGATCCATGCAGCCAGCAGTGGTTTGGCGTAAGCTGCGTGAACGACACGGTCGCAACGATGTACGTCCGCAAGACAAGGCACACATCCGCTCCGTCGCCTCTCACAGCCTTTATGATGGCGCAGAGAGCTCACCAACAATCGAGTGAGCGGAACCATTCCATCATCGATTGGATCTCTCGTGAATCTCACCAAGCTGTACGTCGCATCGAGCAACCATCAGCAGCCACGAGCACGATCATCACCGACACGATCATCATCCAACGAGACACTCACTCGATGATTCGATGTGCTTCGAACATTGGCTCATCGCGATATCGATCAGGTACCTCTCCAACAATCAAGTGAGCGGCACCATTCCATCATCGATTGGATCTCTTGTGAATCTGTGGTACCTGTACGTCATCGAGCAACCATCATCAGCCACGAGCACGATCATCATCCAACGAGACACTCACTCGATGATTCGATGGCTTCGAACATTGACTCATCGCGATATCGAGCAGCCGTCTCTCCAACAATCAATTGAACGGCACCATTCCATCATCGATTGAATCTCTCGTGAAGCTTTGGGACTTGTACGTCGCATCGAGCAACCATCATCAGCCACCAACACGATCATCATCCAGCGAGACACTCACTCGATGATTCGATGGCTTCGAACATTGATGCATGGCGATATCGAGCAGGATCCTTTCCGACAATTAATTGAGCGGCACCATTCCATCATCGATTGGATCTCTCGCGAATCTGTGGTACTTGTACGTCGCATCGAGCAACCATCATCAGCCACGAGCACGATCATCATCCAACGAGACACACTCACTCGATGATTCGATGTGCTTCGAACATTGGATGCATCGCGATATCGATCAGATTCCTCTCCGACAATCAACTGAGCGGCACCATTCCATCATCGATTGGATCTCTCGTGAATTTCCACCGCTTGTACGTCGCATCGAGCAACCATCATCAGCCACGAGCACGATCATCATCCAACGAGACACTCACTCGATGATTCGATGTGCTTCGAACATTGGATGCATCGCGATATCGATCAGAGATCTCTCCAACAATCAAGTGAGCGGCACCATTCCATCATCGATTGGATCTCTCACGAAGCTTTCGTTGTTGTACGTCCTCGCGCATACACGCTGGAAGACTTGCGCTCACACGAGCTCTTCACTATCAATGGGCGTGTTGTTGCAACACAGAGACTTGGCGAACAATCACTTGGAAAGTCCACTGCCCAGCTTTCTGCAGACCAAACCTGCGATCGATACCTTGGACTTGAGGAATAACTCGTTCGTACGTGAGATATGCTCGTGGTGCCAAATGCCAATCGTTGAAGGCCCGCCTCACGCACACATACATGCTCGCAGACGTGCCCGCTCCCAACTTGGTGTGACGACATCACTGGAAGTGGTCTGTGTGAGCCATGCTCCTCGCCGACCTCGTCGTCGCCCTCCTTTCCAAGATGGGCAAAGATTGCGCTGTTGTTCGGCGGGTTGGGAGTGGTGATGATGACAGCTGCTGGCATTGCGATTGGCGTGTACCGATGGAAGAAACGCTCGACCACAGAGGAAAGCCAGATGCTCGTTGTTACGCAATGACACAATGACCGAAGCACTCCTCTCCGCTGAATGCCGCACTGGCTCGATGACGAGACGATGGAGCAGCAGCTGGATAGATTTCGTTGCTCACAATGAAGAATCATGACGAACACACAGCAACACTCTCAGATCAGACAAGAGTGCACGAACGAACGAAGCGGTCGGGCGATCTTGTTCATCAGAACAGGGCACATGCGCAGGCGCTTTCCTCAAGGTTGTTGTTGTTGTCAGCGAGCCAGAATGGAAGCTCACGCTTCGATACCCCTCAAGGAACGTCTCATGTGCAACGGGGCCGTGGTATTCGCATTGGTTTGGAGCGGCCCGCCCCCTCAGCTCGCGCTGCGGCTGCCTGTGTTCCACAGCTGGTGCGGCCATGCAGGTGATGTGTGCTTCCGCAGCCTGCCTTTGTGCTTCTGTCCACACACGTCGTCTTCCTTCAATTTTGGCTGAGAAGCTCGGACAGGTGGCCTCAACAGCAGCAGGCAGCAGCCGGAACAGCTTCAGAGAGGTTAAGGTTTTTGTTGGGGTATGGCTTCAGACACGAGACAGAAATTTCTGGTTCCCTCCTCGATGGAGGGAACACTCACTCAACCGAGAGGCGTCAGCCTCGTCGCTGCAGTGGGGGACGAACCGGACTGCTCACACGGCACACGTGTATGTGTGTGGCTATTTGCTTGCTGCTCGCTGCTCGCCACTCCAAGCCATACCACACTCGTACCTACGGCCTTGTTGTGGCTCAGGCTGTGTTCTGTTCCTTGGTGCAGAATGACGTCGCCACTGTCGCTGGCGCGGCGATATGGCTGCGGCGTGCTGTGCGTTGTGGTGCTTTTTGTTTGTGTCGTGGTGTCTTGGGGGCAAGCAACGGACGTGCCGTCGGCTCAACGTGCGTGGCGCTTGTGCTCGTGGCTTTGTAGAACTACAAGCATAGAAGCAAGTATAGTATCCCTAGTAGTTTCGGCCAGTGTGTAGCCAAAACAGGGAAAGTAGAATAGTGCTAGCTGTTGTGCGCTCCCGAGTAGATCTTGCGAAGCACCATACGATGGTGTACTGATCGTTGTTGTGCGTGCAGGACAAGCTCTCGTGGACCTCTACAACGCCACCAATGGCCCCGAGTGGGTTATCAACACCAACTGGCTCAATGGCGATCCATGCAGCCAGCAGTGGTTTGGCGTAAGCTGCGTGAACGACACGATCGCAACGATGTACGTCCGCAAGACAAGGCACACATCCGCTCCGTCGCCTCTCACAGCCTTTATGATGGCGCAGCTCTCTCGACTCCAATCAAGTGAGCGGCACCATTCCATCATCGATTGGATCTCTTGTGAATCTCACCAAGCTGTACGTCGCATCGGTCAACCATCAGCAGCCCAAGCACTACAAGTAACCATTCCGGGGCGATATCGAGCAGAGATCTCTCCAACAATCAATTGAGCGGCACCATTCCATCATCGATTGGATCTCTTGCGAGTCTTGAGAGCTTGTACGTCGCATCGAGCAACCATCAGCACCCCAAGCACTACAAATAACCATTCCGGGGCGATATCGAGCAGAGATCTCTTCAACAATCAAGTGAGCGGCACCATTCCATCATCTATTGGATCTCTCGCGAAGCTTCAGTACTTGTACGTCGCATCGAGCAACCATCATCAGCCACGAGCACGATCATCATCCAACGAGACACTCACTCGATGATTCGATGGCTTCGAACATTGATGCATCGCGATATCGAGCAGAGATCTCTCCAGCAATCAAGTGAGCGGCACCATTCCATCATCGATTGGATCTCTCGTGAGCCTGGAGTACTTGTACGTCGCATCGAGCAACCATCATCAGCCACGAGCATCACTATCATCATCCAACGAGACACACTCACTCGATGATTCGATGTGCTTCGAACATTGATACATCGCGATATCGAGCAGAGATCTCTCCAGCAATCAAGTGAGCGGAACCATTCCATCATCGATTGGATCTCTCGTGAACCTCCAAAACTTGTACGTCGCATCGAGCAACCATCATCAGCCACCAACACGAGCATTATCCAACGAGACACTGACTCGATGATTCGATGTGCTTCGAACATTGATTCATCGCGATATCGAGCAGATACCTCTCCAACAACCAAGTGAGCGGCACCATTCCATCATCGATTGGATCTCTCGTGAACCTCCAGAATTTGTACGTCGCATCGAGCAACCATCATCAGCCACCAACACGATCATCATCCAACACAATCATCATCCAACGAGACACTCACTCGATGATTCACTCGCTTCGGACATTGATGCATCGCGATATCGAGCAGAGATCTCTTCAACAATCAATTGAGCGGCACCATTCCATCATCGATTGAATCTCTCGTGAACCTTGAGTACTTGTACGTCGCATCGAGCAACCATCATCAGCCACGAGCACGATCATCATCCAACGAGACACACTCACTCGATGATTCGATGGCTTCGAACATTGATGCATCGCGATATCGAGCAGGCGCCTCTCCAACAATCAATTGAGCGGCACCATTCCATCATCGATTGGATCTCTCGTGAACCTCCAAAACTTGTACGTCGCATCGAGCAACCATCAGTATCCACCAACACGAGCATTATCCAACGAGAGACACTCGATGATTCGATGTGCTTCGAACATTGATACATCGCGATATCGAGCAGGTACCTCTCCTCCAATCAAGTGAGCGGCACCATTCCATCATCGATTGGATCTCTCGCGAAGCTTCGGTTGTTGTACGTCCTCGCGCAACCATCATCAGCCACGAGCACGATCATCATCCAACGAGATACTCACTCGATGATTCGATGTGCTTCGAACATTGATGCATCGCGATATCGAGCAGAGATCTCTTCAGCAATCAAGCGAGCGGCACCATTCCATCATCGATTGGATCTCTCGCGAATCTTGAGAGCTTGTACGTCGCATCGAGCAACCATCATCAGCCACGAGCACGATCATCACCGACACAATCGTCATCAAACGAGACACTCACTCGATGATTCGATGTGCTTCGAACATTGATACATCGCGATATCGAGCAGAGATCTCTCCAACAATCAAGTGAACGGCACCATTCCATCATCGATTGGATCTCTCGCGAAGCTTCGGTTGTTGTACGTCCTCGCCCATACACGCTGGAAGACTTGCGCTCACACGAGCTCTCCGCTATCAATGGGCGTGTTGTTGCAACACAGAGACTTGGCGAACAATCACTTGGAAAGTCCACTGCCCAGCTTTCTGCAGACCAAACCTGCGATCGATACCCTGAACTTGAGGAATAACTTGTTCGTACGTGAGATATGCTCGCAACGTGGTGCCAAATGCCAATCGTTGAAGGCCCACCTCACGCACACATACATGCTCGCAGACGTGCCCGCTCCCAACTTGGTGTGACGACATCACTGGAAGTGGTGTGTGTGAGCCATGTTCCTCGCCGACCTCGCCGTCGCCCTCCTTTCCAAGATGGGCAAAGATTGCGCTGTTGTGCGGCGGGTTGGGAGTGGTGATGATGACAGCTGCTGGCATTGCGATTGGCGTGTACCGATGGAAGAAACGCTCGACCACAGAGGAAAGCCAGATGCTCGTTGTTACGCAATGACACAATGACCGAAGCACTCCTCTCCGCTGAATGCCGCACTGGCTCGATGACGAGACGATGGAGCAGCAGCTGGATAGATTTCGTTGCTCACAATGAAGAAGCATGACGAACACATCTCAACACAAACAACATCTCTCTCTCTCTCTCTCTCTCTCTCTCTCTCTCTCTCTCAGATCGGACAAGAGTGCACGAACGAACGAAGCGGTCGGGCGATCTTGTTCATCAGAACAGGGCACATGCGCAGGCGCTTTCCTCAAGGTTGTTGTTGTCAGCGAGCCAGAATGGAAGCTCACGCTTCGATACCCCTCAAGGAGCGTCTCATGTACAGCGGGCCGTGGTATTCGCATTGGTTTGGAGCGGCCCGCCCCCTCAGCTCGCGCTGCGGCTGCCTGTGTTCCACAGCTGGCGGCCATGCAGGCGATGAGGGAACACTGACTCAACCGAGAGGCGTTTGCCTCGTCGCGGCAGTGGGAGACCGGAACCGGACTGCTGAACACGGCACATGTGTGTGTCTATTTGCTCGTCTGCTCGCTGCTCGCCGCCACTCCGAGCCATACCACACTCGTACCTGCGGCCTTGTTGTGGCTCAGGCTGTGTTCTGTTCCTTGGCGCCAAGGAATGACGTCGTCACTGTCGCTGGCGCAGCGATATGGCTGCGGCGTGCTGTGCGTCGTGGTGCTTTGTGTTTGTGTCGTGGTGTCTTGGGGGCAAGCAACGGGCGTACCGTCGGCTCAACGTGCGTGGTGCTCGTGTGGCTGGCTGGCTTGCGACCAACCTCCATTCGATGGTGTACTGATCGTCGTTGTGCGTGCAGGACAAGCTCTCGTGGACCTCTACAACGCCACCAATGGCCCCGAGTGGTACAAGAACACCAACTGGCTCAATGGCGATCCATGCAGCCAGCAGTGGTTTGGCGTAAGCTGCGTGAACGACACGGTCGCAACGATGTACGTCCGCAAGACAAGGCACACATCCGCTCCGTCGCCTCTCACAGCCTTTATGATGGCGCAGAGACCTCACCAACAATCAAGTGAGCGGAACCATTCCATCATCGATTGGATCTCTCGTGAATCTCACCAAGCTGTACGTCGCATCGAGCAACCATCATCAGCCACGAGCACAATCACCATCCAACGAGACACTCACTCGATGATTCGATGTGCTTCGAACATTGATACATCGCGATATCGAACAGAGATCTCTCCAACAACCAAGTGAGCGGCACCATTCCATCATCGATTGGATCTCTCGCGAGTCTTGAGAACTTGTACGTCGCATCGAGCAACTATCTTCACCCACACGATCATCATCCAACGAGACACTCACTCGATGATTCGATGTGCTTCGAACATTGGATGCATCGCGATATCGATCAGAGTTCTCTTCAACAATCAAGTGAGCGGCACCATTCCATCATCGATTGGATCTCTTGTGAATCTGTGGTACCTGTACGTCGCATCGAGCAACCATCATCAGCCACGAGCATCACGATCATCATCCAAGGAGACACTCACTCGATGATTCGATGTGCTTCGAACATTGATTCATCGCGATATCGAGCAGAGATCTCTCCAGCAATCAAGTGAACGGCACCATTCCATCATCGATTGAATCTGTCGTGAGTCTTAAGAGCTTGTACGTCGCATCGAGCAACCATCATCAGCCACGAGCACAATCATCATCCAACGAGACACTGACTCGATGATTCGATGGCTTCGAACATTGGCTGCATCGCGATATCGAGCAGATCCTTCTACGGCAATCAAGTGAGCGGCACCATTCCATCATCGATTGGATCTCTCGTGAACCTTGAGAGCTTGTACGTCGCATCGAGCAACCATCATCAGCCACGATCCAACGAGATACTCACTCGATGATTCGATGACTTCGAACATTGATGCATCGCGATATCGATCAGAGATCTCTCCAAGAATTATCTGAGCGGCACCATTCCATCATCGATTGGATCTCTCGTGAATCTTGAGTACTTGTACGTCGCATCGAGCACCCATCATCAGCCACGAGCACGATCGTCATCCAACGAGACACACTCACTCGATGATTCGATGTGCTTCGAACATTGATGCATCGCAATATCGAGCAGGCGCCTCTTAGACAATCAAGTGAGCGGCACCATTCCATCATCGATTGGATCTCTCGTGAAGCTTCAGTACTTGTACGTCGCATCGAGCAACCATCATCAGCCACGAGTATCACCGACACAATCACCAACCAACGAGATACTCACTCGATGATTCGATGGCTTCGAACATTGATACATCGCGATATCGAGCAGAGATCTCTCCTACAATCAATTGAGCGGCACCATTCCATCATCGATTGGATCTCTCGTAATGCTTCGGTACTTGTACGTCGCATCGAGCAACCACGAGCACGATCATCATCCAACGAGACACTCACTCGATGATTCGATGTGCTTCGAACATTGATGCATCGCGATATCGATCAGAGATCTCTACGACAATCAATTGAACGGCACCATTCCATCATCGATTGGATCTCTCGCGAGTCTTGAGTACTTGTACGTCGCATCGAGCAACCATCATCAGCCACGAGCACGATCATCATCCAACGAGACACTCACTCGATGATTCGATGGCTTCGAACATTGATGCATCGCGATATCGAGCAGGTACCTCTACAAAAATCAAGTGAGCGGCACCATTCCATCATCGATTGGATCTCTCGCGAAGCTTCGGTACTTGTACGTCCTCGCGCAACCATCATCAGTCACGAGCACGATCATCATCCAGCGAGACACTCACTCGATGATTCGATGACTTCGAACATTGATGCATCGCGATATCGATCAGGTACCTCTCCTACAATCAATTGAGCGGCACCATTCCATCATCGATTGGATCTCTCGTGAGGCTTGAGTACTTGTACGTCGCATCGAGCAACCATCATCATCCAACACGATCACGATCATCATCCAACGAGATACTCACTCGATGATTCACTCGCTTCGAACATTGATGCATCGCAATCATGACCAGAGATCTCACCAACAATCAAGTGAACGGCACCATTCCATCATCGATTGAATCTCTTGTGAGGCTTCGGTTGTTGTACGTCCTCGCCCATACACGCTGGAAGACTTGCGCTCACACGAGCTCTCCGCTATCAATGGGCGTGTTGTTGCAACACAGAGACTTGGCGAACAATCACTTGGAAAGTCCACTGCCCAGCTTTCTGCAGACCAAACCTGCGATCGATACCCTGAACTTGAGGAATAACTTGTTCGTACGTGAGATATGCTCGCAACGTGGTGCCAAATGCCAATCGTTGAAGGCCCACCTCACGCACACATACATGCTCGCAGACGTGCCCGCTCCCAACTTGGTGTGACGACATCACTGGAAGTGGTGTGTGTGAGCCATGTTCCTCGCCGACCTCGCCGTCGCCCTCCTTTCCAAGATGGGCAAAGATTGCGCTGTTGTGCGGCGGGTTGGGAGTGGTGATGATGACAGCTGCTGGCATTGCGATTGGCGTGTACCGATGGAAGAAACGCTCGGTCACAGAGGAAAGCCAGATGCTCGTTGTTACGCAATGACACAATGACCGAACCACTCCTCTCCGCTGAATGCCGCACTGGCTCGAGGACGAGACGATGGAGCAGCAGCTGGATAGATTTCGTTGCTCACAATGAAGAAGCATGACGAACACATCTCAACACAAACAACATCTCTCTCTCTCTCTCTCTCTCTCTCAAGGGAGCACGAACGAACGAACGAAGCGGTCGGGCGATCTTGTTCATCAGAACAGGGCACATGCGCAGGCGCTTTCTTCAAGTTTGTTGTTGTCAGCGAACCCCACTCAACTGGGGTGCTAAAGAAAATGTGTGGTTTATCTCTTCGCGTATCTATCAATCTATCGATCTATGGCTTCACGGATTGCTCTTCTTCTGACTGCGGCAGCAAGGCTTGTTTGTTGGCAATAAAAACATCAATCACCGCGACACTGACAATGATGATGTCTCCTGAGAACTCAATATAATGGGCCAGTTGCTCGTGATCCTTAATGACTGCCAGGCAAACCACCGCGGAGGCCACACCAAGAAGTGCAGTAGCACGAAGCAACCAAAGAAAGAGTCTGGGCTGTTCGTAGTCGGCGGGAGCGTAGGACGCCAGCAGTGTCACGACACTCAGAATCAGCATCGAGCTGTACTCAATGTAGTGAGCAATCAATTCCTCTTCTTCCAGCGATTCAACCACCAAAATGAGGGCTGTAAGCGATGCCCCAACGTCCAAGCAGGTGAGGGCGGCCACAACGAACAATATAGCTGATATGGCCGAGAGCCCTTGTTTCATGAAACGAAATGTGAGGTTCCAGTTGAACGCAACAAAGGCGATGGCATTGTAGGCAAAGGCGGACGCGAACTCCAGAGTGTGAAAGTTCTGTTCGGGTATGTGGTTGGGACTATTTAACTGCGACGTGAAGATCAACAAGGCGAACAGAATGCCAATGTATGCCGTAGAAATCAGCACGAATCCAATATACCAAACGCCTGCAAGAGAAGTCATTTGCTGTAACAACTGTGTACGTGCGTGCGTGCACACAACGAAACGGACGCGAGAGCCAAGAAGGACAGCCCACAACGCAAGGGAGGCTGTGTCTGCGTCACTGTGAGTGTGTGGCACCTCGACAATGTGCAAGATATATAAAGCACTCGAGTAAAGCAAGCCAAGGCTCCAAGCTTGCAATACGCGCCAATCTGGCTTGCCGCAAACGCGCATGGCTGGCAACACGAGCCGCAAACGCTGGCGCCACGCGGCCCACACTCTCGCCTGAGGAAATATCGGTGGCTGCCTTTCCAGCGCGCTTTCGTTGCTGTGCCTCCCTCCTCCTGCGCCCCTCCCAAGGCAAGGCCCTCCGCACGCACCTCAGGCGCTGCTCGCCTGCGCACTCTTATGGCGGACGGCATCTTCCACTCGTCGCATGAGCACTTGGCTCCACTTCCAGGGGAGCTGTTCGGCTGTGATGCCCAGCGACGCGAATAGGGGCTGATACCACCACGAGCGCCAGTTGCGCACCGTCGCCAACCTCATCGGCACTGCAGCAGCAACCACCGCCACGCCGTCGTCGTCCTCCTCGTCATATCATCGGCGTCTTCAACATGTCGCAATCGCGGTCAGTGTATGAACGGCTTGCGTGAAGCAACGTCGATCTCCAAGTGGTGATACTTGCGCATTGGATCAAGCCTCGAGTGCGTATCGAAATGCGCCACCATCTTACACGCGCTCGCTCGCTCGCACCAACGCGCACTCACACATAACATCATCGTCGTCGTCGTCGTCGTCGTCGTCGTCGTCGTCGTCGTCGTCGCCACCCAAGGATATGATATGATGGCTCTCCTGGTTGTTTCTACCGACCGGTGCAGCAGATTCAAAAGAGCTGCCGCCGTACTCTGAGACGAGCTCGTGCGCCTCTCCATCGATCACACACATGATCGGCTGGCGTCACGAAAGCACGAACGACACGGGTCGTGGCCGTGGCCGTACGCGCCTCACAGCGCACAGCAAGTGCACGAGAGTGCTTGTTCACTTGGGCCCTGCCGACCGTGATGTCGAGCTTGGCAGCTGCTCGGTACTCGAGCTCCACGACATCGTTCTTTCCGAGCAAGAAGCTATCCGACGAGGAGCCATCCCAAATGATGCGAGAGGAGAGAGAGTTTACCAAGCTGACGGAACAAGAGCAAGACGTACGTCTGCGTTGGTGTCGTTCATATCGCGCGCTCTCCAATGCAAGATCGAGCAAGATATGCGACACACACACACACACACACACACACACACACACACACACACACACACACACACACACACACACACACACACACACATGATGAGCCGTGAACCTTGTAGCGCCGCCAGCTGACCATTCGATGTGTGGCCACGCGCGCGTGTATGTGTGTGCGTGTGCGCGATGAGCAGCGGCACCAAGCCCTTGAGCCTCCTCGAACGCCTCCAATAACGAAGAAGCGCCAAAAATCTCTCTCTTGCGCCGTATATCATGCACAAGCCACGCCGCGGCAGAGAAGTACGTTTGTATCTGCTCTCTATCTCTCCTTTATCCACTCTCGTATGTCTCTCTCTGCCTCTGACCCTACCAGTGAACGACTGTGTGTGTTTGTTGCACAGTTGCTGCATCGTCTGATGAGCGACAATGTATCACGAAGGATATTGCCTCTCTCTTCCGACGAGAGCGCGAGCGATATCTCCCATCCATTCGCGACCTACACGGTTGATTCAAGGTACCACAAAATTCGATGATCATCATATTATTGAGCAATCATCAGTAAGATGAGGTTAGAGTGGTTTAGAGGACATCCGAGTTGATTTGATGGATGGTATTGATTTTTCTCGTGACGGCGATGGAGTTCCTCAGAGGAAGCATCGTATCGTACCCCGTAATATGTACCCCGTCCCATTCGTGTGCTTCTGTGTCTCTCTCATCGTCAGCATATCAATCTCGTTCTCACGTACTTGCTGCTTGTTCGACTCGTAGACCCAAGTTCATCACTTGCCACACGATATCGAAGGGTTGCGATGATGGATATATTTTTCTGCGGTCCACATACGGATTTATTGATACGAGCACACACACACATACACAAGAGTACGTGCCCTTTCATGTAGTTGTTGATGATGTTGTGTGCACAATGACCCACTATCCACCTCTCTCAACGTTTGATCCTTATGATTCTGACACTCCGATCGATCTGCTTGGGTTATTTTCGCTCGTAGATTTATTTGGTTGCTTCTTGTTGGCATCGCCGAGCACACACGTATTCGTGTTCATCGGCGCTGTGCAACCACTGCCATACTCTCTCAACCGCTACACCGTCAACATCGCTGTACTCACGCTCGAGTCACCAAGCAGCTATTTGCTGGCCTGGCTCAAGGGCAATTCGATTATTCTCGGCCTGAGATACCGATTGGCGGTGAGCTCCAGCTCGTTGGCATGCCCTCCTCGTCGTCGATTGCGCTGATCACCATCAAGCAACGACACACAATGCTGCCTCAAGCACGATATGAAGCAGCGATCAACAACAAATGCCATTCTCTGTACGTCGCGCTTGTCTCCTCGATCTTTGTTGTGATTCTGGTTTATTTCGTGCACCAAGCTCACATGGATGTATTATTTGCGCCGCCGATACACGTATTTCTCCCTCGCTCTCTCGTTACTACTGCACCCAGTGTGTTGTAATTACTCTCCTGCTCTATTCATCATGGTATTGATACTGATGATGATATTGATGGTGTACGCTTATTATCCCATCATCAATCCACCTGCAAGGATCACGAGCTCATGCATCTGGCGAGTAACAATGTCAACAACTGGCAGGCGTACACGGCCGCGACGCACCCGAACAACGTTACTCGCCTGTTTCGATCTCGATACGCAAGGAGAAAAATGTACGTGACCTGCAAACTCGAGGGTAGTGCAGCTAGGGGTAGTATCGTTGTGTGGTATTGCGTTTGGAGCAGCGAATCGCAACGATAGCAGCGCGCGATGGCTGCATACGCATCGGTTGGTGGGCAGGTGGTGGGCGAGGAAGAGGCGGTAGAGCAATGAGAGTGAGCTCAAATAAAGCTCGCGATCGCGCTACGATAAAGTAATACCGAGCTTGATGCGTAAGGAATGCCATAGGCTCCGAATGCTATTGGAGCAGGGCTTGTTTGCTGTTGCCTCGCTGGCGCACGCACCTCCTCTCTCCTTCTTGCTCGTCTCGTTCTCTCCTCTCTTGATGGTGTGCGATGCTTGACGGCGACCCAACCACCCCAACGCCTCCTCCACCACAGCCGTCCGTCATTGCTCTTGATGCTCTCCAGCAACAACAACAACAACAGCGCAGCTATCTGCACTATGTGGCGCACTTGCCATCGGTCAAGGCCACGGCAGTGAGCCAGCGCGAGCAGTCGCTCTTGTCGCTGGTGGCGGTCGAGAACGAGGAGCTCGCGCGTGTGAACGACCAAGAGCGCGTGTCGTTCGATACCTTGTCTCTATTGGTGTTGCGGTCGGCGTTTGTGCTGCCAAGTGGACCACTCGAGCGTCGAAAGCATCGCAAGGACAAGAAGCGCTCCTCCTCCTCCAAGAAGCACACATCCAAGAAGGTATGTGGTGTGTGTTGATATGTGGTGTGTGCGATCAACGTGTGAATCTCCTCGAGCTCGAGAGAGCTCGCGCCGCAATATCGTCTTGTCGCACATGATGGAAGCTTGGTTCTCTCGAACGACGTGGTTTCGTGGTGATCGACGGGCGTCTCACTCGGTGGCCGTCGACCATGTGCGAGATCGTATCCTCGTCACCGACGCGCGAGATCATCGTGTGCGAGTGTGGTCGTCGAGCGATCGCTCGCCTCTGTTCGAGTTCGGATCTCACGGCCATGCAGCAGGCTGCTTCGATCGACCTCGCGGCATTTGTGTCGATAACCAAGGTCGAATCATCGTGGCAGACTCGAACAACTTTCGCCTGCAGGCATTCTCGTCGGAAGGCCAGTATCTGGCGTCGTTCGATTGTGGATTCGGCGAGCTGCCAAGCTGCGTCGCATTCGACGAGGACCGCGGCC
>Ga0209935_1002290_pt1 | contig 24044 bp, 43 predicted proteins | sample ThiBio_1000_plan_2_FD_183958 | JGI IMG/M metagenome (GOLD analysis project Ga0209935, IMG submission 183958) | Wastewater bioreactor microbial communities from Cape Town, South Africa - Thiocy_cont_1000_plan (SPAdes) | ecosystem: Engineered > Bioreactor > Thiocyanate-remediating >...
CAATCAATCCATCAGGCCATCTAAGCATCACGGACTTTGGCTTGGCAAAGGTCGATATCGATGACTCTCGCCGCGGTGCCAAGACTTTCTGTGGCACCATGGAGTACATGGGTTCGTTGAGGGCTCCGTTGGTTGTCGTATGGTTTCGCATGTGAGCTCATCGTCGTCGTCGTCGTTGTTGTCGGACCCTATTTGAACTGTGCTACAGCACCGGAGATTCTCAAGGAAGAGGGCCATGGATATGCTGTGGATTGGTGGAGCTTGGGTATCCTCCTATTCGACATGCTCACTGGTCGTGTACGTTGTGCCGGCTCATTCCCTCGCTTGCTCTCGAATCGGCGCTGTGACTCATCAATGATTACATTAATGTGATCATTGTAGCCGCCGTTCGAAGCCGAGAACCGCGCCACGTTGCAGAAGAAGATCATGGCCGGCAAGTTCCGATTGCCTGCGTACTTGACGCCGGCAGCGCATTCGATCTTGAAGGGCGTACGTGAGATTCTGCTGCTTCTGCTGGACGTTCGAATCTTGCGTGAGATACTCACACGCGCGCTCTTACACGCCGCTGCTTACAGTTGCTCACTACCAATCCCGAGAAGCGCCTCGGATCGGGAAGTGTGCCAGTGCGCTCGCACAAGTTCTTCGAGGGCATCAACTGGAACAAGCTGTTGGCACGCGAGACCACTGCCCCAGTGAGGCCAGCCTTGGTACGTCAAGTGGCGAGCCAACCGATAGCTACCTTGTGCGCTCTCGTGGTTGTGGCTGATGCGAGATACGTTCGCATTGCTTGTAGCATGGGCAGAAGGATCTGTCGTGCTTCGACGCTACGTACACCAAGGCCGGTGCTCGTGACTCGCCGTCTGATGTACACTTGACCGAGAGCCAGGAGGAGCAGTTCCGTGGCTTCTCGTACGTGCGCAGTTTCGAGCCGACCGAGCACCTCTCGAATGAGCCGAGCGACGACGGCGAAGAGGACGAGGACGAGGATGAGGACGAGGACGCTGGGGCACCCGACACCGACGGCAATGAGACTATCGTGTGACTAGCAGTGTCCCATCGGGTGCGGCGGTGGCTCCGCTCTGGCGCGCTGCCAATTGAGAGATGGCCTTGCCGTGGTCAAAATAAACTCCGCTGGGAGCGTATTCAGGTAGTGAGGCAGATACTCAGGCATTTCGGTAGAGGCGGGTATGGCAGGTATTTCGGTAGTGAGGCAGATACCCAGGTATTTCGGTAGTGAGGCGGGTATGGCAGGTATTTCGGTAGTGAGGTAGTGAGGCAGATATGGCAGGTATTTCGGTAGTGAGGCGGGTACCCAGGCATTTCGGTCAGGTATTTCCGTAGCGAGGAGCACAAGAGCGGGCGGAGAAGCGCAGCGGCTCCTCTTTCGCTGGTGGCTCGCTCCCGCACGCAGCAGCACCACACCCACGCACGCACGCACGCAGAGACCCCTCGCGAGGACACCAGCCCCAAGCCCCGATCTCTATCTGTCCCTCGTGTGTCTCCTGCTGTCGTTGTTTGTTGGTGTTGGTGTCTTGTGCTCTCTCGTGGATATCTCCAAGAGGCTGCAGCACCCGAACCGATCTGTCTCGGTAGCTCCGTCGCCCGTCGCTAGCACTACAGCCACCACATCATGTCGTCGCTCCAGAAACAACTCGCGGCGCTCGCCAAGAAGACGCCTCGTCCGGTCGGCGTCGGTCTTCGTCAAAAGATCCGTCGTGTATCGATACTCTTCACCGAGAAGGAGGCGGCCACCATCGATCTCCAGACGCTGCACAGCATCGGAGTCAATGGCCTGCTCGAGCTCAAGAAGTTCGACGCGCGCTTCGGTACCTTCGAGAGCAACCTCTTTGCGCCGGCCAGCGTCGAGTTGGATCGCGAGCTGCAGACCGAGGACGTCAATCGCAAGCTCGACAAGACCATCGAGCACTTTCTGCTGCTGCTGTCGCCCTTCATGTTGTTGAAGCCGGCGCACAAGGCCTTCGAGTATCTGCTCCGTCGACATCGGTACGATCTGGATCTCTCTCTCTCTCTCTCGTGCTCTATCTCGATCTCTAGCTTGGCTTGATAGCCAAGTTGCTTCTATCGACATCCATCAGATTGATATATATGTATTCTAATTTGTTTGATGTTTGGGTTTGTATGGCACTTGATGATGCGTATGGATCTCGATCGCTATCTCTCTCTCTCTCTCTCAGCATCCATCTCTACAACATCCCATCGATCTTCAAGGCCATCCTGCCTTACCATGGCACCCACATCTTCTCACGTGTCGTTCGAACCATCACGATCGAGTACGCACTGCCATCTCGCCTCGTTCTCTCATCTCGCCTCGTTCTCAGCTCTCTCCCTCTCTCTAGCTCTCTCTAACTCGATCTCTGCGTTGTATGTGAGTAGCGAGACCTCGATGTGGGCCGTGTTTCGAGCTGCACGTCAAGGAGATGACGGAGTCGATCGTACCGCGATCCTCAGGGAGTGTGGGTCATCACCGTTCTTGGCATTCGTTTGCGAGATGGTACTCTAACTCTACAACTCTATCGTATCCTACTCGTTCATTCGTTGACCGCAAACGCCTCTGTCGTTCGCAGGTGAAAGATCTCGTCGACGCCTCAGTCGATGCCAAGTCGGCCATCTCCTTCTACACCGTGACCATGATTGAATTGATTCGTGCCGTACGTATATTGCCCGAGGTTGAGGTGGTGCCTTCGTGTTCGTGCCTGACACACCGAGTCACAGAGCACGCCCGAGACCTTGGAATCGATGGTTCGCAACACGCTGTTGCCACACTTGCTCGCAGGCCTCAAGTCCTCGTCGGCAGAGTATCGCATTGCCACGTACATGATCGTGTCGCAGCTCGCCACGCGAGTCTCGCTGTCCGAGCCCACTGTCGCCCGATTCCTCTCTCTTGCCATCGAGCACGCTGCGAACAGCCTGCGTGAGGCGCTGCTCTGTGTCGTCGCGTTGACTCAGAGCCAGCCGCACTTGAAGCAACTGCCAGCCGTGTTTGTGCAGCAAGCCACTTCGAATCGGTATGTATTCGCATCAGTGCTCTCGATGAGCGATTCGATTCGCTCGTGTGTTCAGTAGGCCTCTCACACACAGCGTTTGTGTCACTTGCAGTGAGTTTCTCGAGTTGCTGTTCGAGTATGACACGCGATACACCATCTCGAATCTGCTGGGACACTTGTCACTGGCACTCATTGAATCCGAGTATGTCATGTTTATGTGATGTTCTTTATCGCGTACGCTGAACTCACTTCTATGATGGAATACAGTCTGTCGCGTGACTCGCACTTTAAGGCGTTGCACGAGATCCTGCAACAGACCTCGGTGCAGCCTCAAGCCGTTTCGTTGGCGATCGATCTCCTCAAGGTGCTTGGCAAGGCCGAAGAGAACTTGGGTACGGCAACCAACCAACCTGTAGTGCACCTGGCACGTACTTGTATGGCTGACATCAACATGGCTTGCGTGTACCCAGTGGTTCGCATTCGAGGACTCTTGCAGACGCTTGGTTCGCGCTACCCGCTCGAATTAGACACTGCGATTGCACGCGTGCTGAACAAAGCAAACAAGCCCTCATCGCAAGCGACAGCAGCGTCAGACGCGATGGATGTCAGTGACACGCAGCAGCAGTTGGTAGAGCGTGTGCATGCGGCCTTTCGCGGCACGCGCCACCAACCGCTCGTGCACAGCAAAAAGTCCTCGAGCAAGCGCCGAGACTCGTCGGGCGTCGTGCCGACCGAGACGTTGTTTCTATCACTGCAGCACGCAGATGAGCAAGTGCGTCTGCTCGCGATTCAGCAGCTCGAGAACAACATGAGCCAGGACGCAGACAACGCCGAGTTGCGCGAGTTCTACGGCGACTCGCTGCTTGCGCGCCTCCGCGAGGACGACTCGCCCGCCGTACTCGCAGCAGCGCTCAAGGCCGAGTTCCTGCACGAGGCCGTACGACCCAAGATCCTGTTCGGCACCCTCGAGACACTCTTTGCTCGCCAAGCCGTGAGCGATCGACTGCGAGCATCGATCTTGCGCCTGCTGTTCTCAAAGGTGCTGCCGGCCGACGAGACCTTGCGCGATTCGTTGTTCAGCTTCCTCTTCCCGTACCTGTTCATCGCACACCAAGGCCGTCGTTTGGGAAGCGCCGCCTTGTCGAGTGCCGAGTCGCTTCAGCATCCGCTCTTGCAAGGTATCGAGCAGTTTGCCGAGCAAGCTCGAGATAAGGAGACCAACGTTGATCAGGTATGTGCTCTGTGCGCACCTGCATCATCGTTTGATTACTTACTCACTCATTGTGAACGAATAGCTCAATATCGAGATCATCTCGCACATGGCCAAGAATATGGCAGCCGATTCAAGTCATCAAGTCTTTGAGTGCACTTTGGTGCTTGCAGACGATCAGCCGATCGCTCGACCTTTGGTGTATGCCATTGTTTCGCGCTACATCCTGTTGCTCAAAGACAGTACGTGTGCCTCTCTCTCTCTCTCCTCATCGCTCGTATTTCGAGGCTCACACAAGCTGGTCCTTGCACAGAGAGCCAACGGTACAAGGCCACTGCCCAATTCCTCCCTCGTTTGGCACCGATCGTTGCCAACTTGGCGGCACAGAAGCAGTTGCTTCTGCCCAAGAAGCGTAGCGGAGAGCACGATGCCGACATCGACATCCGACAGCAGCTGGCTCTTCCGCCCTTGATCCATGTGGCCATTACATCGATCGTAACATCGCTGCAGGTGCCGAACCGCAAGGCAAGTGCCTCGCGAGTCATCACGATTAGGCCGTTTGTCTCCGATACTCCGGCAGACTCGTGGACTGACGAAGAGCGTTACGATGGCATTCTCGTTTCTTGTACGTGATACCTTCAACTCGCTCTCATCAGAACTCATTGAGTAGTGAGAGCTCGTTGCTAATCTCTCTCTCTCTCACATTGTCTGTCTCAGTGTTGAGCTTGTTCTTGGGCTTGCCATCAATGGCATCGTTTGCGACAGCCATGAAGCATCTGATGCAGCAACACTTGAACTCGGAACTCATCGTGGCAGCGGTCGCCAGTCGCCTCTGGATCGAGGAGGGTCGGCATTCGGCATTGGTTTGTGTTCGCTCGCTCGAACTCGTGAGCGTCTGCCTTGCACAGGGTCTGCGCCACCATGGCGACTCGTTCGCACAGGTGCTGTTGCCATCGCTGTTGGTGGCGCTCGACTCGCCTACACGAGCCGTACGCCTCCAGGCGATCCGCTGCTTGTCGATCCTGAACGATGAGCTTGCTGCGATACCGCCAAAGCACAAGGGCTCTCTCGTGTCAGCCACGCACTTTTACGGCTACCAAGATAGCAACGACTCTCCTCCGATCTCGCTCTTGGTGCAACACCAGACTCTCTCGTCGCGCCTCTTTGCTGCCGTGCTCAAGAACGTTACCGAGCACGTTCATGATATTGCTCTCGCAGCGCCCCAACTCCGTCGTGTGGTGGCTGATACAGCTGTCTCGGGTCTGAGCACCGAGGAAGCTCAATCGTTCCACCTCTACTTGGTCGATCATGCATGTACGTAACAATGCTTCAGAACAACGTGTTGCCGAATGAGCTCTCCCTTACTGAAATCTCTCTCTCTCTCGCTCTCTCGCGTATGACAGTGACTATTCAACAAGATCGCGCCAAGGTGATCTTGTTCGCTGCACTGCAAGACGTGACCCTTCCGGCCAAGTTGGCACAAACGCACGGTATCCTCACGGCGTTGCTCGATGAGCTCCGACAGTTTGTGGCTCAGACTGGCGTTGCTGCGTCGGTCGTTCCGGAGCGCTCATTGACGATGAAGCTCGACCTGGTGCATCTGCTACTCGGCCAGTACTCTCCATCGTTGGCGAGCGTACTGAATGCTGGCGAGTCGTCAGTGTACATGACGACCCTGCTCGACTTTTTGCAGTTCTCGTTCCCTACCGTACTCTCGAGCGCCACCCAACAAGGTATGCTTATCGTACGGACATTGCGATCGGATGGCTCGACTCACACAGGGTCGGTCATGTCGTGTGGCAGACTCGTTGCGCTATTCACTGGTGCCGCCCTCGATGCTGCCCCAACTGAGCGCCCTCTCCCGCATCACGGCACCGCTGTATGAAGTCCTCTCGGAGAACAACCAACGCAGTCTCTTCCGAACACTTTGCCGAGTGCTCCAGAGCACGCGCGATGCTGCCCAGCCCGGCACGGCCGACCTCGTTGGCCCGGTGGTTCTCGACACGCTCAGTCGCCTGCCCATCTCGGTGCAGTTGGTGCAAGAGCTCGTTGTGCTGCCGGACAGCGGCGATGCCAAGTCACGCAAGCGCTCGCGCAAGGACTCGCAGTCGGCTGACTCGCTACCGGAGCAGCTACAGCTCGTGAATGTGGCGCTCGACATCTTGCAACTCAAGCACTCGATCGCTGACATCTACAAGCTCGTTGGCAGCTTGTTCTTGCTGCTGAACCAGCTGCTCGATACCAACCATCCTGCGAGCCACCAGCCAACGACAGCCTACACGATTCAGGTGGTCCTAGCGGCCCTTTGTGCCATCACCGACTCGTTCGTGGTGGTCGAGGAGCCGGCAGCTGCTGACGAACAGCGATCCAACAAGCGCCGCAAGGTCACCGTCTCGCCTGCACCACATGTCGCTTCGCTCTTGAACAAGATCAAGGCCGAGTACGATGTCAAGTCGATCGTGCGTTGTATTGATGGTACGTCACACCCGCTCTCTGCTCGTTCGCCATCCAAGCACTCGTTCGATGACCGTCGCTTGAATCGATGTGCAGTATGCCGCAACCCGCAAACCAGCAACCGAGCGCTGCTGCTGCTGGCAAGCATCACCAACCTGTTCCCCCAAATGGTGGTCGACAACATTATGCCGATCTTTACGTTTATGGGCGCAGCCACGTTGCGACAAGACGACAACTCGAGCTTCCACGTCATCCAAAAGGTTCGAGCTCAGTCGCATCATCGCCGCGAATATCTCGTCTAATCGGTCTCTTTGTTGTTCAATAGATGGTATCGACCATCGTTCCCCGCATTGCCGAAGGTGGCCCGTCCAAGGTCGTGCCGCTGGCACAAATCTTCATCAATGCCATCCATCACATTCCATCGTACCGCCGCCTATTGCTGTTCGCCATGTTCGTGCATTCGTTGTCGTTCCACTACTTGCACACGGTGCTACTCTTGCTGCTTCGCAAGTCGATACTCGATTCGACCTCGATGGACGCGACAATGGCAGCCGAGCAAAAGGAGGACATTCCGGCCTTTTGCGAGCTCCTGTGTGCCGGCTTCTCTCCGTTGGTGGTTCTTCACTCGTTCACTCAGATCCTTGGTACGGCACATCCCGTGTGACGAAGCAACCACGGCACATTCGTTGCAGTGAGCTTACTGTGACTTGAGCAGATTCCCTCTCGCTCCTGTCGACCAATCCGCAAAATCCTCGCCTGATTGGAGTGCACGATTCCAAGTACGACGGCGATCTCGTCCCGCACGACTGCTTGCGAGCAATATCCATTGACCGACACCATGGCACTACAGGGATAGCCGCCAGCTCAAGAACCTTTCGTTGCGATTGATTTGCAACTTCCTGACGTCCGAGTCGTTCATTCAACGCGTACGAGCAAGCAGCTCGATATTCACATATGGTGGGTTCTGAGGTGTTTGAACCGCTCGCTGAATGATGTACACTTGTAGATTGTGGCATTCGATCGCAAGGACGAGACTCGTTCGCAAATGTTGCTGATGAACATCTTTAATGGAGTATTGCTCCATTTGCGCCACACGACCTTGCGAGAGTCGGGCCAAAGCAGCACAGCCTCGCTGGTCAAGAGTATCGGTACGATAAGGTTTCGTGCGCTGCTGTTTGCCGAGTGCCTCGTGACTTACCATTCGATCTCGTCAATGTTTGATAGCCGACACGACTTACTCGTGTGTCGAGAAACTGAGCGACTTGCTCTCGGTCTCATCGTTTGTCAAGTCGTTGCATCACTTGATCGAGTATCCCGACCCGCAGATTCGTCGTCGAGCACTGCTCCTGTTGAACGAGAAGGTCGAGCAGGTGTCAGAGTCGCAAGTGTCAGCTACCGACTTGGCGTCGTTCATGCAGTTGGTCGATAAGCTGGCGCTCATGATCACCGGTACGCCGGTGCCAGTGGCAGGCGAGAAGAAGACGCCCGATACGTTGCCCGAGTCGTCGGTCAACAAGCAGACGGCCCTCTTGTCGCTCGAGATCCTCGTGCGCTCGTTCGCGAGCCGTGCCAACGAGACGCAGAGCCGCCAGTTCCTCGATGCTCTCAAGGCCGTCTTGCAGTGCCTGCAAACGACCGACGAGCAACAAGTCGTGTCGAGCTCGCTCGTGTGCTGCGCCACCTTCTGCGCGCAGATGGGCGTCCATGTGCTCGAGAGCCTACCGACGCTCATGCCGATCGTGCTGCGTCTCTTGGAGCAATCGTGCGAGGCCCGAGCGCAGCAACCGGCTGACTCGATGGAGATTGACGACAATGACGAGAACTCCACCGGCGACCTCGAGTTGCTCGTGCAAGTGAGCGCCTTGAGCTCGCTCGAGATCCTGGTGCTGACGCTCAGCAAGTTCATGTCGCCGTATATGCCCAAGCTGCTTCTCCGTGTGCTGCATCCGACGTTGCTCACCAGCGGCAAGCGCCAGATCGTCAGCAAGGCCACCAACATCTTGCATTTGGTCGCCACCAACATTGAGATCCGCGTCATCTTGCCTGCCAGTACGTGGGAACGAGCGCTCGGCGTGTGTTATTACAACGAGATTGACGTGGAGCTTGTGGTGCAGTCTGCGACGTGTACAAGCAGATGGTCGAGTATGGAGCGGCTTCACTGCGCGGCTTGGTGCGACTCCTCGGCCAGGCGTGTAAGCAGATGAAGCGCTCGCACACCACCGAGCAATGCTCCAAGCTCTTCCGCTTCTTCTTGGTGTTGTTCGATTACCGCCTCTCGCGTAAGGAGCACCATCCTTCGGCCGATGAGATCGAAGGTATGCGTGGGTCGAGCGAGTGACACACACAAGCGGTAGTAAGTAACCCTGGTGCTGGATGAGTAGATGACGTTGCCGAGTCGTTCATGCAATTCGTACTCAAGCTCGACGAGTTGGTGTTCAAGCCGCTCTTTGCCAAGGCGCTCGAGTGGGCCACGCTGGCGAGCGTCGATACGCGCACCAAGCTGTCGCGCGGCCTCGTGTTCTTCCGCCTGGTCGACAAGATGACGGCACAGCTGCAGAACATCTTTGTGCCTTACTTTGAGCACCTGGTCGACAGCATCATCCATGTGCTCTCGAAGCTTGACGAGTTCGTACCTTCGACCAAGGACAAGGCCTTGCGCAAGGCCTATCACCATGAATCCGAGCAGATGCTCCTCTACACAATCTCGGCGTTGCACAAGGTACGAGCGGCGCCTTTCTTGATCCTATAATGCCAATGGTGCCACGAAGAGCTTACGCCGTGTGTGGCGTTACACGCACCCTGCTTGGTACAGTGCTTCATGTATGACAAGGGCGGAGATAAGTTCCTCTCGCGAGACCGATACAATGCCTTGTTGCAGCCGCTTGTCGACGTGCTCGATACCTACTCGACCGCCAAGCTCTACTCCGAGATCGCCGATGCGCTGGTGCCGTGCCTCGGCGCAATGGCCGTCGACATTGCCAACAACGTACGTCTCGGACGAATGAGCTCATCGGCTGTGTGTGTGAGTACCACAGTCTACTCACTCGGTCGACGGTGCTTGGTGTGTTGGTTCATCTCTGCAGCAACTCTGGAAGCCGCTCAACTATCAGGTGCTGCTCAAGAGCCGCCACGAGAACTACCGGGTTCGTGTCTCGGCCATCCGCACGATCCACGAGTTCTACGACCACATTGGCGAAGACTTCCTGCCGCTGCTGCCCGAGAGTGTGCCGTTCATCTCGGAGCTCATGGAGGACAGCCATCCGGAGGTCGAGCAGGCGTGCCAGCAGCTGTGCAAGACGATCGACGACTTCCTCAAGCAGGGCGGTGAGTCGCTCAAGGAGTTTTTGTCGTAAGGCGCCAGTCGCCGCCAACGACAACGACAAGCGCCCGCGACACTACTGCTCTTGTTTCAACCAACCAACGCCCACACTGATACCGCGACATTTTTCCCCTGATCGAACCTGCTGGCTATCGGTGTGCAATTTTGCAAGCCCAACGAGACTATCTACCCACAACAATGAAGAGTTTACGCAATACACCCACACCAGAGAAGCTGGCGCGAGCCCCTTATTGTTAGAGAATACAATTCTCCTCATTGCGTTTGTAGCGGCGGTCGAAAAATCACGAACAATATTCGAGGCACTCCGAGCCACCGTGGTGGAAGGAGGCAGGAGCAGCAGCTGGTGCGGCTTCCAACACGCGAGAAGTCAGCCGGGTTCCATGCCCCCATTCATTCCTTCGCTCTCTCGCCCGCTCGCGCACGCACCTCCGCCTCTATTCTCTCGCCTATCCCCCTCCGCAAAAGGCCTCTTGCTACATTCCTTGGGTCGGCTTTAATTAACCGCTCGTTCCTCGATGCCTATCGTGATCTTCAATGGGCCACTTGGAGTTGGTACGACGAGAGACCGCATTGAAAGAACAGTAGATGCATACGGTTGGCCACTGGTATTTACCGTTGGCTGGGCGTGTGCGGGGTTGCAGGCAAGTCGACGTTGACCGCGGTCGTGGCAGCAGAGATACCGCAATGCGCTGAGGTCGATGTCGACTACCTCGTGAGCGTCAATCCGCCGCGCGATTGTGAGTTCGGAGAGCCTCACTACGAGTTGGTGGCCAGTGCGACGGCGTGCATGCTGCAGCACCACCGACACTATGGCTACACCAACGCCGTGGTGGCATACGTGTTTGCTGACCGCGAGCAGCTGACACGCTTGATTCGCTCGATCGCATCGTTGAATGAACCCGTACGCAGTACGCTCGCGAGACCGTGGTTCTTGGACGTGAGCCAACTCCTTCCCATCGACGCATGCAGATCTACGTGTTCTGTCTCAAGGCAGAAACGCAGCAGCTGGTGCTGCGAGTCGAGCATCGAGCAGCGGGCTTCAGCGAGCACGAGCATCTATTCCGACTCGAGCAAGAACTCGAGCGCTGCGTGGTCCTCTCGCAACAACTCGACCAACAACACGAAGCCATGTTCGTTGGTGAGGTGATCCATACCGATGGCCAACGCGTGCAAGCGATTGCGAATGGCGTGCTGGAACGCCTGCGGCATCTGGCGCAGCTCTCGCGCACGAGCCTCGACGACTGCCCCGAGCGAGTACAACGATTGACCTTTGCCTCCAAGTACGTCAGTTGGATCGTATCGGATCTCAAGACTGCCACGACCAGACGAGTGCCACGAGAGCAACCGACAGCCAACAAGACCTCCAAGACCACCAAGGAACTGCGACCAAGTACGCAGCCACTGTTCTTATATCCTTCAATCGATCAATCTCGATCAATCACATTGTTGCGCGAGTTGCTCACGCAACTGTGTGTGTGTCGTGCAGAGAGCTTCGTGTTGGCATACGACAGCAACGATACTCGAGCACCATTCGCAATGCTGTGGGTCCGATCGGTCGTCACACTGCGTCTCACCGTCGCGCTCACCGACGAGCTGGCTCGTGCCGAGAACCTCGCCGATGCAGCGGCACTTCGTGCCGAGCTGCTGGACTACTATCCCGACCTCTCGGACGACGATCAAGTGATCGTCATTCGCTTCACGGTCGTGCACTGGTTCCGCAGCGGCACGAGTCGAATCTGCGAGCAGCACTCTCCCATCGTCACAATCCAATCGTACAACGATTCGCCGCCACGAAGCGCAACCGATCAGGAGGATTCTACCGAGCCCACGACGACCACCGAGCCCGAGCCAACGACAACCATCGAGCCACCACCGATGAGCGATCACTCGTGATCGGGTCGTCGTTCGACCAGCATTACATTATCAGCGTTCAACACCGAACGTGTATAGTGTATATAAATCATCAAGATCCGCGTCGGCTGCTCGATTCATTAGTGTACGGCGTTGTGGGCGTAGAGATTCCAGAGCTTGAGGAACTCTCCCGACAAGGCGGTCACCAGCACCGGGTCGTTCGAGATCACAATGTTCTCGCGGTTGTTGAGAACCGCCTGGCGCGTCCAGTTGAACGAGCCGTTGATGATGATCGCGTTGTCAATGATACAAAACTTGTTGTGCTGTACGATCGAGAGAGTGAGTGAGTGAGTGCGTGAGAGCGATAGCGGGACAGTCTATATGGTGGTACCATGTGGAAGGGCGAGTTGTCCGTTCGAGATGCAATGCCTGTCCGAATGGATGAATGAATCATTGATGAGCGAACGATGTCGATATCACGGTCAAGATGGCTGGCTGGATGGATGGATGGATGGATGGGTGGATGGCACGGTACCGGCTTGGGCCAAGCGAACGACGTCGCTGCCTTGGGTCTTGCATTGGTCGTCATCGGCGATGATGCGCACTACGACGCCACGCTGATGCGCAGCCAACAGCTCGTTGGCGATCTCGTCGCACGTACTGCATTGTGGTGTGTGGTGTTGGGAGTAGAGTAAGCGACGCGATCAAGTGCTCGATGAGTCGGAGTGGCACGTACATGCTGAAGACGCACACGTCGATCGAGTGCTTGGCGTTGCGCAGGTAGGTCTGCAGCTGGAAGAGCGAGGTCGGCGTGTGCGAGTAGTCGCACTTGGCGCGGGTGCACGGCTTGCCAGTCTCCAACGAACGACACGGCAGCTTCTCGTCCGGGAAGAAGAGAGCCGTGGCGAATACACCGCCCGAAGGAGCGTGCACTGGCGCAGCGGTGGTCGTCGGGACCGTGGCTGCGCCGTGCGACGAAGAGGACGACGACGAGGCGGGCGGTGCAGCTTGGGCGTGCTGTTGTTGCTCCTGGTGGGGATGGAGCACCTCCTTGATTGCGTCTTGGACGCCGTGGATGAAGGAAGAGAACATGTTGGAAGGGGGAGCGAGAGTGAGAGTGAGACGCAGCGTGCCACACGAACGAGAGAGAGAGAGAGAGAGAGAGAGAGAGAGAGAGAGACGCGAGCGAGAGGAGGCAGCCAAGCGATTGGTGCTGTCGCTCGGACGACGAGACGTTGTCAAGGGCTGGGTACGATGCAAACCCCCTCGGACTACTGGTGCTACATCGAAACGTGTATTAGAACAACAACAACAACCAAACAAACAACAAATAGAGAGAGATAGAGAGATTTCAAGTGCAAGGTGGATAGATGTGAGAGCTGTAGCTAACGAACAGATATGGATAGAGAGATAGAGAGGTGGATGCAATCACGCGTTGATACAGCGAGTTGCATATGGGCGCCTATCTTGCGATAGGCGCCTTACTTTGGTGAATCGCTCGGAGGAGGAGAGGCTGAGACCGACGACGTCGAGGGAACCGCAGCGTCGAGCAGGCGCCTGGCAACCTTGGCGTTCTCTTCTTGCTTGGCTCGTTGAATGATATCCACGCTGGCAACATCGGCCGAACTGTGGGAGTTGTCGATCGAATGCTCAGTAGTGAGTCGCTTGCATGAATACGACGAGGCTTGCGAGAAATCGTGCGTACCCTTTCGTCAGCTGCAGCATCGAGCGCCTGCGATGGAAGCTGATGGCTTTGGCGGCATGGGTCTTTCGCGTCGCTTCAAGATAATCGCAGCATGACTTGTGGATCTCTCGACGTTGTGCCACGAGTAGCTGTACGATTGGAGTGTGTCAGTAGCAGCTATGATGGCGACAATGACGAGCATGAACAGTGCTCGGCACATACCAGATTGTAGGTAGCTTGCTGGATCAACGAGCTGGCAAGCTTCCAGGACTTCTTGTCCTCTCGCAAGTACACGATCAACTCGGCCTCTCGCAAGCGATCGAGATAGAACGGCACACGGTCCTTCTCCTCGGCGATCGGAAAGACGCCCAGCATAAAGTCGAGTGTCGCGACGTCGTCTCCTTCCTCCATGACACTGGTGATCTTGACCAGCAGCTGTGCCGTCGGATGCATAATGTCGAGTTGGCTCTGAATCACGGCCACCAGGTCGGTCGGTACACACAACGCCGCTCTTCATCACGACGACGACGCCTCTCGCAAGTTAGTTTGCATCATCACGTCTAACCATTAGCAATGACGCCACACAAACGTACTCCTCCTGGCTCCGAAGTGTGAGCGTCGCAGCCTCGATGACACACGAGTTGGACTCGACCATGGCTCGTGCGAGCTTCACGGCAAACATGGGGTTGCCAAGCGACTTCTCGATGATGATGTCGAGAACGGCCGACTCAATCGCGAGAACCTTGAGGGCCGAGCACAAACACTGCTCGATCACCGGGCGATCCAAGGGACCGAGCACCATGCGACCCGATACGGTGGTCGGCGTGACGTGCGGCAGGTGGTCGAACGCATGGCCGAACAGGATCGGATTCGACGTGATGACGATCGGAATGGTGAGTAGCTGGCACACGTAGCGCAACAGCAGCCACGAGTCCTTGTCAAAGTTCTCCGAGTTCTCGAAGCACAGAATCACGGGCATCAGCTTGGAGCTCGAACGCAGCAGCTCGACCTATCATCACGATGAACGATTGGTGAATAACCCAGCTACTCAGTACTCCGAGAGAGAGAGAGAGAGAGAGAGAGAGAGAGAGAGAGAGTGAGCGATTGTATGACTTCGTACGATCAACTGCTTGAACTCGGTCTCGGCCTGTGAGGCATCGAGCTTCTTGAAGGTTCGCGACTCGGCGAAGCCAAGCGTCGGAAACATTGGATTCAGCAGCGCGACGAGCTTCGACCACTTTGGATCGGACAGCGCTCCGACGGCCGAGAGGATCTGTTGCTTCTGGGTCGATCGGTCGGAATCCTCGCACTGCAGCAGCTTGAGGATCATCATTCGCCACGGAACACACTTGACACACACCGGCGCCTCGTTAGAACACGAGCTTGCATGAAATGAGACACTATCAATGCGTACAAACTCTTCCTTGTGGTCGGGCATCGAAATAACAGTGTACAACGTCACGTCGGCGTCTTCCTCACAGAGCGCCTCGAGGTAGTCGATCAACAAACTCTGCACAATCCCCCCAATGCATCAGTGACGTGTGCACAAGCAGCCTGATCAAGTGCCTCTCGTACCTTGCCACTACCGCGCTTTCCCTCGACAATCAACAAGCCTTCAGCCGTGATGGTGTCACTGCCGTGTGATGCTGACAGAGGAGGAGGCTGGGCGCGACTTCGCAGCAGCGCTGGGGACGATGCAGCAACGCTGCTGAGCGAAGGGCTTACGCTCGCCGTCGGTACTGCGCTTCCACTGCTCGAGGAAGGAGAGGCTGACGGTGACAGTGATGGCGACGAGCTCGACGATAGCGACGAGGTCGAGGAGGAAGATGAGAGCGTCGACGTGCTGCTCGGCACTAGGTCGGTGGTCGCCGACGGCTGAGCAACGCGCATTCGCCACTTGCGAGTAGCGACCGTGGTGTCGGTGGTGGTCGCGGCTGTGTTCACGACGACCGGAGAGCTGCTGGCCGAGCGCACCTTGGCCTCGAGAATCGCCTGCTCGGCTTCGCGTCCTAGAATGGCGCCCGAGTTACCGACGCGCTTCTTGAGGTGCGGATGAGGGCGGTAGATGTTGACTGGTTGCGACTTGCCCTTGACCATGATGGCCGGCAGCTCTTGAAAGATGAGCGTGTCGCCCACGAGGTCGTAAGTATTCTTGCAGCACAGAACTCCGCTCGATCCAGCGGCCTTCATCAAGCGGGCGCTGAGATTCACAATGTCGCCCACGACGGCGTACTCCTTGCGGTACTCGCTTCCGACCGTGCCGCAATACACGTTGCCCGTGCTGTCATTCGCCACACATTCCGAACGGCGTTATTAGGGCGCTGATTGGTTGTCTTGGCGAGCAGCATCGTACGTTACACCGATGGCACTCAGGAATCCAAGCTTGTACAGCTCCGTTTGCATGGCCATCGCAGCACGCGTTCCGCGCAACGCATCGTCCTCGTGAGAGAATGGTGGAACTCCGAACACAGCAATCAACACCGTGCCCTTATCGTCGACCAGAAGCTGTCGAATGATGCCTGGTTCGATGGGTTGAACGTCGTTACAGATGGGACGAACGAAGCAGCGAGTGCGAGAACGACCGATAGTGTACCTTGCTGGCGAAAGATGACCTTCTGCATGGTGCAGAGTGCGTTGTGCAGCTGTACATGGTCTCCACTTTTGCCGAAGCTCAGGTTCTTGAGGTTGACAAAGATCACCGTGACTCGGCGCAGCTCGCTGTGAATCCGTGCGAATCAGACATTGGTCAGATGAAGAAGTGCGTACGGTTGCTGTCTCGCTCTCTACGTACCCAAGCCAATCGGTTTGGCCAGCATCCAATCGAGCCAGCACTCCGCGGTTCAGGTAGCCTCGCTATCACCAGGCGCATTAGCCAGGGAGAGCATTCAAGGGACAAGAACCGGCAAATAGATCGATAGCGCGAGCGAGAGTGAGTGGAGAGAGCGAGCCGTACCAATGCAGGCTCGACAATCGGGTCCAACGGCAATGGTGGCGCCTCTCGCGCTTCCAGCGCAGGACCGTTAGTTCTAGGCACCAGAATGGAACAATCGCACTCGATTGTCAGAGTCGCTCTGATTCGTGAGGCTCTCCGTCATGCACGTACGCAGTGGCGAGATAGTCTCCACTGTCGAGCTTGGTGCACAGAAACGAGGCCTTGACGAGCGCCCACGCTTGAGGCGACAGAACGACATCTCCGGACTTGCCAGCGTCGACCGCACTCTCGAGCTGCTTGAGCGGCTCGCCGGCGACCAGGAACTCCCATCGACCATCGACGCCACCGACGTGAATGCACGACAGTTGACCGGCGCTGATGCCAATATGGCACGACAGCGTCAAGTCCTCCTTCTGATAGATACCATTCCACTTTTGCAGATCGAGCGCACATTGAACCGATCTACCGATGCGCTTAGGAGTTAGACGGCTGCCTCGTCGCTGCAGAGATCCATCGATCTGCGTGCGCACCTTCGAGTGGCCTTGCTCAGGGTGTCGTTCTCGGTGCTGAACATGACGATCACGGCGTCGCCTGCGAACTTGAGCACGTCTCCTCCCTGCGAACACAAAGGGCCCGTTCCAATCAATCGACCATGCACCGATGAAACGGAAGGCGTATCGGGTGCTCGGTAGCCTCGGTCGATCACCACACGTACGTGGCGAGTACATGTATCGAGCAGCTGAGAGAAGTAGGCGTTCAGGTGCCGCGACACGTCCTCGAATCCGCTGGCGCCTCGTAGTGCGAGCTTCTCGTTCAACGCCGTGAATCCTAAATCAATCAATGGATCATTCGATCGACCGAGCGATTGATCAATCAATCAAGCAATCAATCAATCAATCAATCAGTTGCATTGATGGTCGAGAGCGAGAGCGAGAGGTGGCTGTTGATACCTGACACATCAGCGAACAACAACGATGCCTCGGTCTGCTTACATGATGGCTTCATCTGAATCTGTGCGTGGGTGTATATTGGACGGTAAGAGAGAGGTCGTAGAGATCGATAGATCTCTCTCGTGGCCATTGAGTTGCGCGCACCTTCTTCTTCTTGAGGTAGTACTGCAGCACGCAGCGAGGAACGTAGCACAGGATTCGAGCGAGCGACGCCGTGGCTGCATCGTCCTCGGTCGGCGTAGGAGGTACCGAACCCTTGCGTGCGACGCTGGTGCTCTTCTTACGAAAGGCGTCCATGCTTCGGTACGGGTGGTGGTACTAGACTCAACGAACAAGCCAGCGAATGGTTTGGAGTGTGCGTGATGAGATGCGATGCAGCAGGAGCGAGGCAACGAGACGAATGAACGGATTCCGCTGAGCACTTGGCCTATGTCGATGTGGTTTTGGTTTCATACTGTAGTAAGGAATTTCTCTCAGGCGCACTGTCCACCACGCCACGTAACATTGATCGATCATTGTGTTGTTGCCGCTCTATCGCTCGCATCTCTCGTGGTCGATCTCGTTCTATCACATGCGAGAGTGCGTGAGTGGTGGACGTTACTTATCGGTGGTAGAGTATCTATCTATCTATCCATCCATTCAATCAAGATATCCATCTATGAGTGAGTGCCATTGATCCAAGCGCCGCCGTGGCCTCTCTCTCCAACAGACACATCAACATCATCAACATCAACAACCGATATCGAAGGCTCATCGGCATCTGTGTATGAGTCTGTGACTTAGTATCCCACACGCTAGATATCGAGATATCGAACGATCTCGACATCGAGCGCCACCATGCTCCAAGTGATACTGATCCTCTTCGTGGCGTCGAGCCTCTTGCTGCTCGTACCGAACCCACTCATCGGACTCTTGCTCACACGACTCATCAATCGATCCCTGCCCCCCGATGAGTTCATTACAATCCGTACATCTTTCAACCGCTATCTATCTATCTATCGATCTATCTATCTATCTATCTATCTATCAATCTATCTATCTATCTATCTATCTATCTATCTATCTATCTATCTTTCGTGATCTATCTATCTATCTATCGTGATCTATCTATCGTGATTTATCTATCGTGATCTATCTATCGTGATCTATCTATCGTAATCTGTCTATCCTATTATTGATCGATGTTTGATGATGCAGGTTCTGCGAGCATCTCGTTCTTGAGAGGACGTATCTACTTTCGACGAGTGCGATGGGCCACCGAGAACACCGTGCTTCAGTTCCATCATGGCCATTTGATCATTCGATGGTGGCGTCGCACTGTGCGCGAAGGCATCGATGTTCATCGTACGAAACGATCCGATCCGATACGATAGAGGCTCCTGCGAGCAATGCTGATGGCGCATGTGTGCGTGTATGTGTAGCGAATGCACCTTGTCGGCTGGAGATGTACTGTCGACATGCCGAGTATCTCGTGATGAACAATGGATTCCGATATCAACAAGCGGTTCAGGACCTGCGACGTCGTGGAATCCATGTTCCTGATGCCGTGGCGAACTTCTGGCCACTCGGTACGGATGAGAGCGACTCGATCGATCGTGATGCATGCTGGTAACTCTCTCTCTCTCTCTCTCTCTCTCTTTCGCGTTCGATTGGCGTTGCGTAGACAAGCCAAAACGACCTCCTGGTCGCGAGCCACAACCTGAAGGAGCCGAACCTCGCAGTGGCGAGGAGGCCTCCACCATGGCTACTGGCGCAGCTGACTCGGATGTGGTTGCTGTCGACGATGATGCTCCGGCATCGGCAGGAGCTGCCGATGCTAACGCGACCACACCGACGCCGCCGATGGTGCCTGTGGCCGAGTATGAACGCAGTTGGTTCCAACGCTTCTCGCCGGCATTCTGCATTCGAGTGCGACAAGGCTCAATGTTGATCGGTAGCAGCACGTTGCCTGTGCTCATGTCGTTCAACTTTGGACGAATCGATGGCATCACAACTACGATTCCGGTACGTATCGTGTGGCCGCATGTTGTTGTTTGCCCAATGTCGAGGGACTCATCGGCCATGTCGATCGGTAGGCTCGTTCGCCATCACTGGATTACTATCGCACGTTGTGGAAGTTCGACTTCTCGGACTACTCGATGAATTGGGTACCAAACAAGGTACGTGCACAGCAAATGTCGAGCTACACTCGGCAGTGTGTCAGCGCACTGATCGATCCTGTCGCGGCACTATGACGATACCAGTCGTTCTTGGCTCGCAAGAGAGCAGAGCGCGAAGGAGTGCAGCCCGTGCCGAATCCCGAACCTGGGTACGTTGCTTGAGGGAATCGCGCCATGCAATGCAGTCCAATCGAATCGCGCGCGAGTCGTTCTCTAATCACAAGGAGTTCGAGTAGAAGACGACAGGCCGACGTGAGAAAGGTCGGAATCGCGTGTTTGTCAGTGGACAACTGGATCTATGATACGACGTCGCCGATGGAGCAAGAGTGGGCCGAGCTGGAGCCCTACATTCCAACGAACTGTAGCATCTCGAAGCAAATCATGACGTGCGATCATGCGGAGTTTACGTGGATGCGAGATGAAGAGGGTATGCAACGAACGCCATTCTTGTTCCGTAGCATTCGGCTTGCTGACACGCGCCAATCTTGCGTCTCAGGTCCCGTGACACCCGAGTGTCTCGTGTTCGATTGGAACACGGCGCCCGAAGCACAGTGCGAGTTCACGTGTCGAAACACCCAATGGTATTGGGGCCCATGGTCCGACAACCAGCGCTTCCTCATCACTCGAGCCTTCTTCCCCTATCAGTACGGAGAAGAGAAGGAGCTTCAGCCCAAGTTGGGAGACAAACGCGAGCTGGCATACCTTCAAGTGCGCATCAAGTACATCGATGGCTTCAACGCCAAGATGATCTACCGCCAAGACAAGGACAAGCACCTCGACGCCTCCCAGCGAACGCCGTCGTTTCTTGCAGTCGAATCAGACGGTGGCGACTTCTTCTATGAGGTACGTTCATCGTCCCAACTCCGAATCGAAAGTCGACTGAACCACGTGAGTGTGGCCATGCGGTTCTCGTCAACTCCCTCGACTTAGATCCCATACGTCACGCAACGATTCGAAGACGGCCAGCACATGAAGAGCATGCTCGACCTCGAGAACTGCAGGTGGATTACGTCGGTGATGGAGTCCAAGTTTATGGACTTTGCTCGGTGGCGCGTCGATGTCGACATACACAATCCATCGCGATGGAATGACCTTGTAACTTGGAATGTCGACGTGAAGATGGTATGAATCTCAGCGCTGCACTGTGCTTCGAGAGCCAGACTCATCGTTGTTCTTGTTCTTTGCATCAACAGACACGCGGAAAGCTGGCATATCTCTACGACCATACGCAACTCTTCAAGGGTACCTATTCGTTCGACGACATTGCTGTGTTCGCAGCGTTTGATCTTGGCAGCGCCATTCACCAATCTTATGATCGCAAATGTGCAGATCTCGTGAGTGATTGGAATTCGTTCGACCCTCCGCCTCGCAAGGAGTTGTTCGTTCCAGCCAACTACCTGGTGTATGTTGCCACCTTAACCCTCTTGCGCCACGAGCTTACCCTTGCTGATACCACATGAACAGGGACTTGGAGTTCAAGGATATTGAGATCTTGTTGAACGTGAACGACGAGAACGTCCAGTACAACATCAACGAGCTCGATCAGAACTGTACGTGGTCACGCACGCCGTTGGATCGGTATCCTTGATGACGGCTACAGCTGACTCGTCGTGTCACGAATGTAGCCTACTTGGTCCTGGCTGCGCCGGTCGCTGGGTGTAAGATTGGCATGCCAGTGATGGAATTTGGTGACCCAGTTACCGTGGTGTCGGTCTCGTTGAGTGGCGATAATGGAGCCATGATGCTGCGCTATCCTGTGTGGAACACGGTGCGCGAACACATGGAGCTCGTGGTACGTTCGCGTATATCGAGGACCTTGCACGAGCTCGTGTGCTGAGTACAAAATTCCGGCCGTGTAGGACGAGGGGGCCTGGGATCAACCACGAGGCTACTCGTTGATGAATGTCGATCGTGCAGAGATCGATGTCAAATACTCGTATTACGACAAGTTCTATCCTGGTGTCAAGGACGTTGCCGAGGTCCGCGTGCGAGTGCGCAAGTACGTCTCACCTCGGACCCTCGTGATGCTGTGTGTGTGTGTATCTCGAAGCTAACCCATCAACGTCAATGCTCTAGTCCCGTGGCAACCTTGCACGGTCACTTTGACCGATACGTCATCAACTTCAAGAACAACTACGCCGGCTTGAGCCAGCATCTGAAGCCGCTGTTCGAATACCGCGAGAAGGAAATGCTCAAGCGTAAGCAACAGCAGCAACAAGGCACCTCTGCTGCCGCTCCTGCAGAGCAACCACAAGAGGCCGTTGTGATCGCGATACCTGAGAAAGAGCCTGACAACGAACTCGAGGTATCACTCGAGCTCAGTATGGGTCCAATGAAGGCCTGGCTGCCATTGCGCCTCTACAACAATGAGCATCGAGGTTGCGCCACGTTTGACGAGGTACCGTTCGCCTAGGCTCACGTGCTGGCGCTGACTCGATGCAAACCTAACTCAATACCTTGAACAGCTCTCGCTCACGCTCCTGATCAACCGAAGTCATCTCGTGACCGACATTCGCATCAACCCAATGACCGTCCGATTCCCGTCGACCTCGATCGAGCGCAACTTTCCGATCGCGCAAAAGCTCGATCTCGGTAACCGAGCCGAGGTCAATGTCGACGGACTGAATATCGGTATCAAGATCTTGTTTGGCGTCTACCCGGGTCTCGAGAACTATTGCGAGAACTACGACGTTACCATCGGTGCCGTCACGGGCCACGGTTTCCCGTCACAACTTGCTGAAGCCATTCTCTTTTTGCGCCAGTTCGGCTACGGCCTTGCGAACGAGGACAACCAAATGGAACCACGATTGCCTGATGGTCCAATTTTGCTGAACCTCAATCTCAAGATGCAGAGCATCAACGTGTATTTATGGTGCAAGGAGAGGTACGTACGAGTGTGACATTCATTACCCGAGCAACTTGGCTCCTTCGCTGACTCGATCGAGTGATTGCACGTACCCTCTGCTCGCTCTCGCTCTCTTTGTCACCACAGCGTTACGGAAATTACACTTGCGGAAGGCCTCACGGTATCGACGGATACTGTGATCAATGCGTTGTACAATCTACGTGCTCGTATTCAACTGCCCATGATTCGAGCACGACACTTGAAGCCAGCAGGCGACACCAGTCAGGTATCTTTGCTTGTTCACCAACACAGAGGCGTCAGACTATTGCTAACAACAGGGCTCTCTCTCTCTCTCTTAGTTGCAAGTGTGGGACGAGATGGCCTCATTCACTTGGGCATTGAACATTTCGGTCTTTGTCAAAGACCCTGCATGGCAAGATGCCAGCGTCAAGCAAATGGACTATTTGCGTACACAAGACAGCAACACGCATCGCGTCCCATTCGACGAGCTCCCGAACATGAATCGTCGCCTTACGTTGGAGTCATCTGAAACTGATTCCGAGAGCATTGTCGAGTCTCCGCGACCCAAGCACCTTCGGTACGTTTACGACAACCTCAAAGAGCAGGAGGATATATCTGTCCCTCTCTCTCTCTCTCTCTCTCTCTCTCTAACGATCTCACTTGTATGATCTAGGCAATTCGTCACGTCGGTTCTGGCGCCAGTCGAGAATCGCGAGGAAGTCCCTATGGTGTTCGAGAACCCGCTCAACATTCATCATCCCCTTGCGTGGCCAGCAACCAATGTCTTTGAGCCGAACGATAACTCCACGACTCCCGTACCCAAGCAGTACTCATCGTATCAGTACATTACCAACAGCAAGCGAAAGCACAAGCAAAAGCTGGCGTACACCGATGCGACACTCGCCACTGAGGGTGTGGCCACGGGGGGAACCAGCGAGTCGTCGGCACCCACCGCACCACCGGGCACCGTGCAACCAACCGACGCCAACACTGAGGGTGTGTCGATCATCATCGACGCGCAGCAAGACTTGAATGCCGCCATCACGCCGTACTTTATTGGCGTACTCGATGATACGATCGCCATCTTCACCAAGCCCTACACGACCGAGTTCGAGGCAATGGAACCGCCGCAAGTGCAGTGGCTCGATAGCGTTGTCGATGAGGTACTCGACGACCTACAGCTCGCCTCGATCAAGGAGCGTTTTACGGTCAAGCCACATCAGTTCTCTCGTACACAGCTCTCGCTCAATATGCACTTGGTTAATGTGCAATTGATTCAGGTAAGCGCCACATAGCACTCGATCAGCGGTTGTACACTCGCTCACTCGCTCACTCACACTCGCTCACTCACATTATAGGAAGAGGAACGATCATCCAATCGCGCACTTGATACGTCGTTTCCACCATTGAGACTCGCCAACTTGACACAAGTCAATATTCGCAACCTCGAAGTGTCACTTTCGCTCGTCGAGAAGAGCGTACAGAAGGAACACGACGAAGACGAACACGACGGTACCTTGAACACCTCGACGCTCGTACCGCAGCCCAAGGTCTTCAACAAGCAAGAGTTCTACAATGTGGCCTTCTCGGTCG
>Ga0209935_1002296_pt1 | contig 23969 bp, 18 predicted proteins | sample ThiBio_1000_plan_2_FD_183958 | JGI IMG/M metagenome (GOLD analysis project Ga0209935, IMG submission 183958) | Wastewater bioreactor microbial communities from Cape Town, South Africa - Thiocy_cont_1000_plan (SPAdes) | ecosystem: Engineered > Bioreactor > Thiocyanate-remediating >...
TTGGAATCAAAAATAGATTTGCTAAATATGGTTGTTTTCGAGCAGTTCACAAAACTAGCAAGACTACAAGTTTGTGTATTGAAAGAACTTAATTTGATCGAAATTCACAAAATGATTTGATCTTATGAGTGTGTCTTTGACAAAAAATATTTCGATCAATTTTTAGAAAAAAGATGATATGCATATTCGTGTTTTCGAGACGTAAAATTGGAATAAAATGATTGATTTCATTCGAAAGACGCTCATTTACTTCGTAAATTCCAAAAAGAAAACTTCCTGATTTTTCTACTGATTTTTAAAAAAAAATTCTCCTGATAAATTCCTGATTTTTCGTAAAAAAACTACTGATTTTTAAATTTTGGATTTGGCAACTCTGATTGTTTTGTCTATTAAAATAAAAAATCTATCAAATAATCAAATTAATTTCCTTAACCATTTTTTGCTTCTTTATACCAACATACTCATCCTCTAAAACAAGTCATGATATTAATCATTTATTTCTAGAAAGAGGACTGCCATGTGAAAAGATAAAAAAAATGTAACTATTTGTAGGTGAATATATTGACTGTAGTTATATCTGGAGGTTGTTTTATTAAATGTCATGTCTTGTAATTGGAGAAAGTATCAAACTTGGATTATTGCATTTGTCTCAATTGTCACGTTGAGTCAACTTTTTCTTCTGAACAGAGATGTTTTTTTACACTCACTTTATCTTTATTATACGCTCATTCAATAATATTTATCTGTGAAAAAAAGAACAACAGAAAAAATGCCTTGCTGTAGTCATTTTATTTTATGTAACGTTAAAGGAAGTATAGAAATCTCGTTCTCTGTTTCTTCTTTTTGTAGAAGAATGATCATTAGTAACATAAAGATTTGGTTCTACATTTTGGTCATTCTCTATCAACCAATAGAAGGTGTAGGTAAGTTTACAAAAGGTTCGATTATTTCTTTGAAAAATACAAAGAAGATTATCTATCAATCATAAGTACTGTTAACATGCTATATAGATAGATAATGCAATAAAACTATAAGTTATAGACATCAATCAGATGAAGCAATACTTCCGATAGATTTTTAAGTTTAAATTTTCTTATATTTATATTTGATTGATTCTTTTCATACATCTTAATTGTGTATATAATAAAGCAATGTCAAGAAATAAATTCTATATTTTACATCAGTAATAACTACCTTAAGAGTGCGAATTAAGTGCACAATGTTTTTTGATACAGATAAAAAAAGATTTGAAATGATGTAGGAATCTTTATATGTATCTTTAATATTATAGAAGTATCTTATAGTCAACCTAAATTATCTGGTTGTGCACAATGGAATTCTCATGGAATCACATTGGCCGACGAAACAGTAGTTGGTATCGAGCCAAAAGACATCTTCATCGATAGAAACAATACTATTTATGTACTTGATCATGATAACGGGCGAATTCAAATGTGGAACGCAAATAGTAAAACACCGATGACAATTCCTCTAGATTATTGGCTCGAATATAAGGGTTTTTTTGTGTCTCTTGATGAAAGCATTTATATTGGTCATAAAGATGACGGTACAATAGAGAAATGGAGTCGAAATGGGACGAAAAGCGCTGTTGTAATGAAATTTGATGACTCTTGCTTTGCACTGTTTGTTGATATTAATAATTACCTTTATTGCTCTATGATTAATAAAGATCAAGTTGTGAAGCAGCCACTTGATGGTATTACGAACATGTCAATCAGAGTCGCGGGTACTGGAATTCTAGGAGATGCTTCAGATATGCTTACTTTCCCTCGTGGCATCTTCGTTGACATTAATTTAGATTTATATGTCGCTGACTATGGGAACAACAGAATCCAACTCTTCAAAGCCGGACAGTTGAATGGCACTACAGTAGCAGGAGTTGATAGTACACCAAGTATTGCCCTCTATAATCCTACAGCTGTGTTCTTGGATGCTGATGGTTACTCATTCATCGTAGATACGTTCAACTATCGTATCATTGGATCACGATCAAATGGATTTTTCTGCGTGGTTGGATGTTCACATGTCATAGGCTCAGCATCTGATCAATTAGACATGCCAGATAGCGCTGCCTTTGATAGTTATGGCAATATCTATGTCACTGATACATTCAATGATCGAATTCAAAAATTTAATTTATTAACAAATATTTCAGGTAAATAAATTTCATTTTAAAATCCATCTAGAAAAACTGATTGATGGAAGGTCTAGGTTAAGCTAACATACGCCTTTGTTACATTTGTTTTTAAATTATAAAATTGTTATCATTTTATAATTCTGTGCTTTCGGAAGACTACAATATTTGCGAAGACATGAATAATAAGATGTTCTATTACAAAACATGTTTTGGCGACATTATCATGAAATAAAAAAAACCTTTGCTAGCTGTTTTTTCCGCATTCCTTGTGCATCTATCACCATAGTTTGAATTTATGGGAAAAGCACAGATCTTTCAGTTGATTTTTGTCGATTTCAACGAGAATATTTCTCTTATATCAATATATTATAATTGTAACTAACTTTTATCTATCATAAATAATTTTTCTCGAAAATGACTATTTGACACTACACATAAAATTATTATAAATAAATTAAAAGAATTCTGTAATTTTATGCATTGAAAATAATTTTAATTTTCACAATGAACTAGATAATATTGACAGGTATATCTTTAATATTATTCACAGTTTGGTTTATACCCGTTAGTATTGTACTAGATTATGTACCTGATTATTGTTCCTTTATCCTCATTCATTAGCAAAAAGAATAACTTTCCTGTTTTATATTCACTTGTGGATATTTGATAAATAATCACTGTTTCTATCTATTAACAACTTTTATTGTTTATCAAATTTCAATTAGAACTTTCGTTAAATTATTTGAATAAGAATATATCGTACTTCAAACGACAAATACAAATAGACCATTGTTTTTTGTTGAACTAGTTGATTAACAGTATGTTAAGAAACATATTAGGGAACAAAAAGATCTATGACTTATGATAACTCAATCTTTCATAATTTTTGATGTACTTTACCTTTTGGTCCAATAAGGATTCGATACGAAAGACATTTTTCTCTGTCTTGGTGATTTGACGATGTTCTCATATAAGATCGATTGATAGTTCATCATACTTTGTTCTCTTCTGTAATTTATTACCAAAAATATCATGCAACTCCGTAACATACAAAAATATTTTGTAAACCATTTGATACTATAGTCCTGAGAGTGAAATATATTCATAATAATTTATATTTCTTCTCTAAAATTGATAATTTTGTTTATTTATTTTTACATAATAGATAATTCATTAGTTGTTGAATCAATATATTCATCTGAATTAACTGAAAATAGTTCAACGTTTGCACGTATCAACTGCGAATCATCAGATTATTATTATGAAGCTATAGAAATTGATGTGATTGAGGGTGGTTGTTACAATCTAATCAGCAATAGCACAATCGATACTTACGGCTATATCTATAAGAATTATTTTTATTCAATCGATTCAACTATCAACTTAGTTTCTGAGAATGATCGAGGCTTTCGTAGCAATCAATTTGAACTTATTACTCAACTTCAAACTAACACAAAGTACATATTGGTTGTGACAACAAATGATCCAAATGTGACAGGAGTCTTTTCATTACTTGTAACTGGACCAAAGAATGTCAAATTTAATCGCATCAGTAAGTATCTCTCTGTTTGGTCGAAAATAAATGAAATTTGATAAGATATAGGATATGAAGGGTATACAAAATTTTGTTTAAAACAAATTAAAAGAAGCTCTAAAGTATATAAAGATAATATTATTATTTCTTTTTATTACAGATTATGAAAGAACAATACCAGAAAATCTTATAAATTGTTGAATAACTTACAAAACTCAAACATATTTTGCATTGACTTATGTAAAATTTTTCAGAGAGACTTTATAGCATTTGTAATAACGATGATTTTACATTTTATTTTGTAAAATTCATAAGCATTCTGCTCATACAATTTGATTTTTACTTCATAAAATCACTTGGAAAATCTGTTATCAGCTACAGAGAATGATGTTTTCAATCTATAGTATCAATCTCGGTTCGTCGTTCATCAAAATCTTACATCCTAGTAACCTGATTTAGAAATAAAACTAATTAAGTGTGAATTTTTTTCAATTGATTCTATTGAAAACATTTTGAAAGAATCATAAATAGATTGTATTTCTAACATGAGTCAGGTGATTTTAACATATTTAGATCAGTTTTTATAAAAATCTTGATGAATAACCATTATTTCATGTTACTATTCTTCCATATACAGGTACAAAGCATAGATTAGGGAGGAAACTGATTGTAAGTGAATTTTATAGCATTAACACCTTATCAACAAAGATCATCAACTTAGACGATGTTTTTGATCTAATATAGTTACAACACTCATAAATATATTTTAAATGGTAAGTTGAACAAGGGTATTGACATCGGCAACTATTAAGAGATTAAGTACGGTTTGTGAACTTTTAATATTGTTGTATTTTATATAAATTTTTGAAGTTAGTCGATGCATTTTCTCTTCTTTGAGTGATAACATTATAAGTATATTATCTAAGAAAAAATATCACCAGTTTTCATCATAATATGAGCATTTATATTTTATTGATAATATCTATTTCGTACTCCGACATATATGCTGAAACTGGTACTTTTATATATTTTTGAAGAAATATAGTTTGAAAGAAAATATATCTTATCATTTATACTTTCTTTTCTAAAGCCAATGAGTGAATTTTAATGTTCATTTTAATTTCAATAGATCCATCAATGAGCATACAATCGACATACTACTCATCGGAGTTGACGTCAGATAGTCAAAACTATTCACGCACTGGCTGCTGGACATTAGAATATTATTATGAAGCTATAGAAATTAATGTATCAGAAACCGGTGGTTATAGTATTATCAGCAATAGTACTATGAATACATATGGCTATATCTATGAAAACAACTTCGATGTATTCAATCTCACAAAGAACTTAATTGCAGAAGATGACGAAAGCGGATGTGATGATCATCAATTCAAATTAACAAAACAACTTCGCGTAGAGACTAGATATATATTGATTGTGACAACTTTTGATCCAAATGTCTTCGAAACTTTTTCAGTGGTTGTAATTGGACCAAAGAACGTTAGTTTCAATCGCATCAGTGAGTAGTATCATTTTTCTTTCAATAGAATTAGATTTAGAAAATATAGTTTAAATGTTAATAAGCTCTAATTTTTCTCCACAATGATAAAAGAACCTAGAAATTCTGCTGAAAAATACATAAAATTATCTAAAGGATTGATTTCTTATTCAATAACTTTGCTTAATAAATGTACTAGCATAGTCGAAAATACTTGAATGATATTGATTAAATCGAGTTAGTACATTTTATAGAAAGTTGACTCAGAACACAATACTATCAGTAATTTCAATAGAATTATATTACATTCTCGATTATCATGTAAGATTCTTTATTTTTGATATTCTGTTTGACTGTAGTATCTTAGAAGAATGAGATTTCTTCTAAATCAATGTCTGTAAACATTATATCAAACAGAGAAGCTTTAATTATTCACTTTCATTGAGTTTGTGCAACATCAATCATCCATTTCTAAGTTAAATTCTAAATTGATTATTTATTGTTTATTAGGGTTCGTTCATATTTAGGTTTTCTGCTATTACAGCTCACCAACTTATATTTGCCATTGAGTATTGTTTTGACAAATATAATATAATATAGGACTTTAATTATATTTATTGAGATTGATAATTCTATTATTCAGTTATCAAAGGAATGAAAACATTAGTTATAGCGTTCAAGGATATAATGATGCATATATAATGTAAAGAGCATCATATATTTTACTAGACAATCTTCATTTAATAGTAAGATATTTCCTTCTAATTTTCTAGGTAAATTAATAAAAGTAATTAAGAAACAAGTAAGAATATATAATTATGATATAATAAATTGTTAGACATCTTTATATACTTGTATGAACTCACTAATATAGGCAAATCTTGTTTATAATTAAAAGAGTCATTTGAGAGATGTATCCAGTAAAGGAAGAGAACAAATCAATGTTTTAGGATTGATATATACATATGAAGATTATTTAATAGATTTTGCTATATTTAGCTGATATTCCACCTGTTATTCAATCGATATACTTATTGTCTTTGACTATCTATAGTCAAGTATATGATCGTACCGGTTGTGACGGAGGATATTATTATGAAGCTTTACAGATGAATGTTATCACATCTGGTTCATACACTTTTTCAAGCAGCAGCTATATGTCTCTATATGGCTATATCTATAGAGATTATTTTAATCCGTTTAATATATCTGAAAATCTACTCTTCGAGAATGATGACGGATGCAATAGTTATCAATTTAAACTCTTTGCTTATCTTCATTCCAACACTACATACATTTTAATTGGAACAACAAATATACCAATTATTAAATACCTTTTCCAGATCACCGCATTAGGCCCAGCAATCGTCACTTTCAATCTAAGTAGTGAGCGTTTACATATTTTCCTCAACTCAGACACGAAGAGTATTCAAAATGGAAAGCGCTTATTTGCTTATTGACAAACCTATTAATCTTATAAATTAATTAATCAGATTGTAGCTAAGATATGAGTATCTCGATTAGATTCTCGATGAATACTGTTGAACTGAAATTTTTCAAAGAATAAATGAATATCAGACCTTTCTTAGCTTAACCGTGAAATTAGCTAACGCATGATGAGTAAAATAGTTATGTTCAGATTCATGATTGTGAGAGTAATGTTAGTATTGTTGATCTGAGAAAACTATTTATGAGTAGACACGAACGTTATTTGGAATTCTTTATTATTTATTCAGAGTTTAGTTTCTTACTTATTTAGCTGATGAATTATTACATACTCATCAGTTTATATTTTTGATTAAACAACATTCATTTACTGCTAAGATAATTTTTCTACTTCTGTAGGCCAATCAATAAAAGAAATTGAAAAAGACCAAATGAAAATATATAATTATAATATAATAAATTCTTAAAAGTCCTTCTATGACTGTACGAACTAATTGCAAACATTCTTCTTCAGTTATGGACTATCTGTAGACCGAAACCGATAGCCAAATCTTGTTCATCATATAGTTATTAGAGAAAAACGTATATAAAGGGAAGAAAATAGATCAATATTATAAAAATGATTATTTAATAGTTTTTGCTATATTTAGCTGATATTCCACTTGTTATTCGATCAGCATACTCATCAGCTTTGAGTGTGAATAATAGTCAAGTATATGGGCGTGACAAGTGCATATGGGAGAATTATTACTATGAAGCCATACAGATAAATATTATCAAATCTGGTTCATACGCTTTTTCAAGTCGCAGCTCTATGTATCTATATGGCTATCTCTATAGAGATTATTTTAATCCGTTTAATATATCTGAAAATTTACTCTTCGAGAATGATGGCGGATGCAATAGTTATCAATTTAAACTCTTTGCTTATCTTCATTCTAACACTACGTACATTTTAATTGCAACAACGTATCCACCAAATGTTACAGACTCATTCAAGATCTTCGCATCAGGTCCAGATATCGTTACTTTCAATCGTACGAGTAAGTTTCTGCAGTATATGAATAAATAATATAGAAACAAAATCTATAGCAAAATTTGTTTTCGTCTCTATTTTCACTGTAAACCTGCGGTACACCTTAAAATATTTTATTCTAAGCACAAAATAAAATGCTTAGAAATGATTTTCATACGATGCACGTTCAAATTCTCTGTATATAACCAAATCAGCATTTAGTTTTTCAAATCATATCATAGTGTTGCGAACAGTTTTAGGACTCAATACAGTACTATTCTTAGTCCTCCCTTGTATTCATTATCGTCTACGTTCTAGGTCTTAACATCGTTTCGTTTAAAACTAATGAACGTACCGTGAGGCTTATTGAACCTCATTTGCACTTCTCTTTTGCCTCCTTCTCACATAAAATTGTTTTATGAACATTATTGTATTTTACTCGATTTTGATAAGTTCAATACGAATGATATAGCATCATACACGCATTCTTATTCTTACTATAGGATTATTGCTTTGAAGAAAATCGAAGTTCTAATTGTTTTTTATTAAATGAACATTTTAGTATTTACTCTGTCAACGTATACGTCAGAGCTGATTACAAATACTCCAACATACCTTCGACAATGTGGAAAAGGAAAGTATCACTATGAAACTATTCAAGTCAATGTGCAAACGAATGGTGTCTATAGTTTTAATAGTAATGATACCAACATAACATATGGATATATTTACGAGAATGATTTTGATCCATCGAATCCAACTAACAATCTACTTGCAGAGAGTAGTATTAGTTGTCGTCGATACCACTTCAAATTTGGAACTTATCTTAAAATTAATAAGACATACATATTGGTTGTGACAACATTTGAACCATATGTACAAGGAGAGTTTTCATTGTTTGTAATTGGTCCAAATAATGTCAGTCTAAATCGTACTTGTAAGTATTTCTGATTTTCTATTAACAAATTGGCAGTGACTAACGTGCAAAGTAACTATCAAACTATTTATATATGATTTGTTTTTAGTTAAAATTTCAAGTACTTGTGCAATTGGTGATCGATGTAATTCTCATACAAAAGCTATTGGTCTTACTCTTGATGATATTTTACGTTATGAAATCTTATCAAAGACGAGTTTCAAGAATCAAAAACTGATTGTGAAAATAAGTGCCGCTGTGACAATGATTATGTTTGCTGGAGGTTTAGTCAGTAGTATTCTCTCTTTGATAACTTTTCAAAATAAAGAGTTACGAAAAGTTGGCTGTGGAATTTATCTTTTGGCATCATCTATTACTTCTCTTCTTACAATGTGCATTTTCACAGTCAAATTTTGGTTTGTTATTCTCACTCAAATAAATACAACATCTGTTAGTCTATCTACTTTTCAAGGAGGATGTAAGATTATTGAACCACTTCTTAAACTTTTCTTATATGTGGACAGTTGGTTGAATGCTTGTGTTGCTATTGAACGAAATGTGAATATATTTAACGGAGTTACATTCGATAAGAAGAAGAGCAAACGCACAGCTCGATTGATAATCATAATTTTGCCAATACTTGTCGTGGGTACGATCATTCACGAACTTATTTATCGTGGTTTATTCGAATACAAAACTGAGAAATACAAGCCTATCGAATATGAATTAATGAAAAATTTATCAATGCAGAATAAAACAGAAGAATATGAAATAGAAACCTATGTTTTCTGTATAACACGTTATTCTCATTTCATTCAAAATTACAATACTGCCGTATTATTTTTCCATCTTGTAGTTCCATTCATTGCTAATTTGTACTCTGCTTTATACATCATCTTTGCAAGTACTCGTCGACGATCAACAGCTCAAACTAAACAAATTTACAAAGAGCATTTTCTTGAACAGTTAAATGAACACAAACAATTACTGATTAGTCCAGTGATTTTGCTTATTTTATCATTACCTCGTCTCATCATTTCATTGATACCGGGATGTGTAAATGCATCTGACAATCCTTGGTTATATCTTTGTGGTTATTTTATTTCATTCGTTCCATCAATGCTTATCTTTCTCGTCTTTGTTCTGCCTTCAAATTTATATAAAAAAACATTTAAAGAAACTATTCAAAGTTGCAGACGACTAATTCGTCAATGATTAATATCTTCAATTTTATGTTTAATATTCGAAAATACTCTGCATAACTTTCGTAAAACGATGATAACAATCCTTTTGATATGCTTATTGTAATTAAATTTTGTCAGCAACATTTCGCTCATCGCGTCACATGCCATTTTCCCTTTAATCTTTTCCAAATACATTTAAACAATATCAATATTCATTAAAAACTTGAAAATCAAAAAAAAAAGAAATTTGATTATACACACTGATGTCATCTAGAAGATGCCTTATTTTTGTATAAAAAATCAGCTAGAATCTCTGAATTTGATTGATGTTTTGTCAAATTCTATTGAGTAATCGTCAAATTATCTTTACATTTTTAGTACTTTATAAGAACACAAATATCGAACAAAAAATCACTCAAAAAGCACATAAACAAAACGATCGTGATTATATTTTTCATACTCAGATTTCGTGTATCTATGATAATCTTATCTTGCAGAAATAATCTATTTTAATTATTCTAATGAAAAGTGTGACATATGCAGTTTTATAGAGTCAATATATCATTATAGATGTTTACACTCTGATTTTTCAAATATCATAATATTTTTAATATTGCTAAAAACTATATTTGATATATTGAAGAATCAATTTTCATAACGAAGAGTATACCTATTAAATTAGAACCATCGATATTACTTTCGCCAGAATTCTAAGATATCTCGTGATCGAAACTAGTAGACAGAAAAATTATTAAATGCTAACAATCCACCATATGCGTCTCTCAAATGATTAAAGTCCACTTTAGATAAACCTTGACCACGATAGATGGTAAATGGTTTCTTATGATCCGTTCCAACAAATTGTTTGATATGTAATTTAACAATTTATTCGCGAAGATCTCGAACAAAGAAGTCCATTTTAATTACGTGTATTTTTATTAATTCATAAACATGATATTAAATCTTTCACTTAAGAAAAATTTGTAATAAAATTCGATCGAAACTTTGAATTTTCAATGAAATTTATTCGAAATTAAATATTTTCAATCTAAATTCGACTGTTTGTTCTTAATTATAAAATAAAAAAATACTTAAATTTAATAAAATTTTCTCATTTTTTTATTCTGAATTCTAAAGAAAAAAATTTAATTTCGAAGTTTTTTAGTTAAAGTTTTGTAATTTTCATCAAATTCTAATTTTATTTTTATTTTTAAATCAAAAAAATGCTAAAATTCTCTCGAAATTTTGCGAATTTTCGGTTACATTAGATATTTTTTACTTTGTAAGAAAAGAGAAACAAATATTTATAGAAGAAGAATGAGTCATTAGAAGTTATGGGAGAGGAATAGAATTATCGAAGAATAGATGCAGAGAACGAGATGTTTTTTTAGATTTTAAATGATTTTTTAATAAAATTAATTTATTTTGTTCTTCAATTCGAGATAATTCATCTCAAATTTTGATTTACTAATTGATTTTTATTAAATTTCGATATTTTTATGCTCAATTTTTGAATCATTTTTATAAATGGTATAAAATCAAAATAAATATTTCTATTTTGATCTTGATGTCATTTTTGTTCTCATCGACCATTAAATAAAATTGAAAATAATGATTTTGGAAGAGAAATAAGAGTTTGACGAGTTGTGAAAATAATTTCACCATCAATATTTAATTGAATAACATTGCTGGCATCAATTAGTTCTGAAATTTCTTTTTCTTTTTTAATCTCATCTGGTATTTTTCGAAGTTTATCTATAGCTTCATTCAGATTTGATTCAGTTCTTGTTGAAATACAAATCAAATTTATTAATAATAAACAAAATAAAATAATCTATTTATTCATATCAAAAATATTTCTACTGATAGAAATGTTTCAAGTGCTTACCATATATTTTTGATAGGATATATTTCTAATAATATTGAAATACAAAAACCTTACCGGTCTTCTATGCAATCTATGTCTTGTATGAGATATCGATTGTTTATCTCATTGGTTGGATTAACTCGATTTGTATTTTCAACAAGATTACAGAGTAAATACAAGTTAGATTTTATTTCTTATTCTCTCGAGGTCTCTTTTCCATTTTTGCAGATCAGGATGATTTTTCTGTAATGACTTTTCCGCAATTGAAACAGCTTTTTCATAAGATGAACGTGCTTTTGAATAATTACCCATATTCTCATAGGTGGAACCCATATTGTCGTAGGTTTCACTCAAATCAGGATGATTTGGAGGACGTGATTTTTGACTAATTTCAAGTGATTTTTCGTAATATGAAAGTGCTTTTGCATATTCACCCCTGCTGTCATACATGATGCCGATGTTGTTATAGGAAGAACCCAAATTAGGATGATTTGGAGGAAGGAACTGTTGTTGAATTTCAAGTGATTTTTCGTAATATGAAAGTGTTTTTGCATATTCACCCAACTTGAAATAAACATTACCGATGTTGTTGTAAGATGAAGCCAAATCAGGATGATTTGAAGGAAGTGATTGTTGCTTGATTTCAAGTGATCTTTTGTAGTACGAAAGGGCTTTTGCATTTTCACACATTTTGTCATACGCCAAGCCAATGTTGTTGTAGGACGAAGCCAAATGAGGATGATTTGGCGGAAGTAACTGTTGTTGAATTTCAAGTGATTTTTCATAATATAAAAGTGCTTTTGGATATTTACCCATGTTGTAATACACCAAACCGATGTTGTTGTAAGATGAAGCCAAATGAGGATCATTTGCAGTCAATGATTGTTGTTTAGTTTTAAGTGATTTTTCGTAATATGAAAGTGCTTTTGTATATTCACCCATTTCGGCATACACCAAACCAATGTCGTTGTAGAACATACCCAAATTAATATCGTTTGGGAAACGAGTTTTTTTGTAGATTTCAATTGCTTTTTCATAGAAATTAATTGCCTCTTCATATGCTCCTTGATTGTATTTCATTAGGCCAAGGAACCGATAAATAAGTGCTTTTTCATCCTCTGTGGTTTCTTGTTCTAATAGAATTTCATAAACTTGTTGAGCCTTTTCGGAGTGACCCATTTTCGATAGCATTAAACCCAACCGATGCCATCCTTCTGCATTTGGAAATGTTTCCTGTCGAATACGATTGGTAAGATCACAAAGGTCTTTGTCGTTGTCATCGGTTAGTGCTAATTCCACTCGAAAAAGTCGAGAATTCTCATCCATCGGTTGAATTTGACGGATTCGGAAGACAGTGTGCATGGAAAAGAGGATTTCTTCTTCTGCATTACCGAAAATTCCAAAATCCTGAATGGCGGCGAATGGAGTAGTAGATTTCAAACAATCAATAGTCATTACAAATAAAACACCAACCTTATCTTGTTCTGAAGGATGAAGATCAGCGAAAAGTAGTGCAATATTTTCTTGTTTAGTAGTAGATAGAAAGTTATTAAACGAAATCAATCCATCCAACGTTCCTCTCATTTTTTCAAATTCTTGCTTTGACATATTTTGTCCACGATAAACAGTGAAGATTTGATCTAATTTTTTATCAGCAATTTGTTGGTTATGTAGTTTTTCAAGTTGACGATGTAAATCACCAATGTAAAAACCTATTTTAATAATCCCTTCTAGATCTGTTATACGTAAGGCACGATTCAACATTGGATATAAAAATGAATCCCACGTGTACCACCAAATAGGTGTTTTATTGGCATATTTTTCGTCGAATTCTGTAATATTTTTCAAATGACCTGCATTTTCACTGTAAACTTCGCGACAATAATCAATAAAATCTTTAAAGTGTTTTCGTTCGAATTTAATGTCCAATAAGATTTCTTTTAATATTGTCGAGTACATAAATATTGGATCTAGTCGATTCAAGTTTTTCTTGCTTAGGTTATCATTAGTTTGGACTAGACTGAATGCTATTGCGTTTTGTTCATAATATTGTGCTAATTTTTTTAGGGCATTACAAATGGGTGCTATTTCTGTGCATACATCTTTGATTTTCGGCCATTGTTTGACCCAATGTTTGTGTTTTCTTTCATCAGCACAGAAGATAAAGATGTTACGTAGATGGACAACATCATGAATATGTGGAATTACATCTTCACATAATGTATCGGATATTATCAAGCAAACATTTTCATTCTGAATGTCTGTCAAGAAATCCACACATTCATCACGATTTGTAAAAGTTTTAATCATATTCACAATTTGCCGTAATTGAGAAACGATAATTTGATGATCTACATTACTATCATCTATGACGGTATCTAGCCAGAGCAGAAGAATATTTTGAACCAACTGGGTATTCATACGACGGCGTGGTATTGTATCTTTTGATTGTGCCATTGAATCTGTTACTTTGAGAAATAAACGAGAAAAAGAATTGACTGTTTTTTTAAATCAATATGAAAGTGAAACTAATGGCAAAAAAAATCCTATTGAAATTGAATTTTTTTGTTACCACTGAACAAGAACAGTGTACATAGACTATGCATGGAAAATAATATAACAAACAAAGAAGAGAAAGAAAGAGAGAATTCGAATTATTTTTTTTCACATGTTAAAATACGACAATACTACTACCTTAAATGTTGGACGATAAAGAAAGGAAGAAAAAGAACAGTATAGTTGTTGTATAGCAACACAGCCTCTACACTATAGAAAAAATCTACAAATAATGCTTTCAAATTCAAGAATACACAATGTAATTTAGTTTAAACATCTGTTTAATTCAGAATAAAAGATTTTCTTTTTAAACGAGGAATGTTTTGATGTCTTCCATGTCGCACTTTTTTTTCGTAAAACTGTCGGTAAACTGCGGTTATCAGACGGTTTCAAGGGGGTCGCGTGGGATGTTATGCTCCTCTGCTTTCGCTCTTCGCTACGCCCCTGAAGATAATTAATTACACAATAAAACTGATAGTCATAGAAAATATTCTCATAAAATACATTTTTTCTAACAATGTTAACTCAATGCATGACATTGAAAATGAAATAAAACATTTTATCTATATATTAGCTAAATATGCATACTAAGACTTGTTGAAATCATGTAAAGTTGAGGAGATAGCAATTTCAGATACTGGATGACTCATAGAGAGAGAGAGAAAATCATTCCTCAGTGACCAAAAGAAAATGTCATTTTTTTAACTTAGGTCAGTCCGAAAGTAGTTGTGGAGGTATGATAATCCTTCAAAGGAGGGTTTGATAATTTTTTTCTATACAGTCTGATAGAGAAAAGAAAGTTCTATTTTTCTATGCTATTTGATCTTATTCACCCTAATCCTGTAATAATAAAATTTCTATAAGACTTGTTTGGTCGAACGTGTGCTGGTTATTATATTTCATTTTAATTGTTCGTTTATAAAATTTCCAACGGTGATTATGTTAAGAATCAGGAAAAAAAATAAATGTTACATTAAGCAAACTATTCAGAAGATTCTGAATGAATCGATTTTTAACATGAAACAATAATATTCTAGAATTTCTAATTATCGTTAAAAAAAAACAATTTTAAACACGCTCTGTTTTTGATTTATTTTTTATGTTGGTAGAAAAGCATACTCTATTGTTTTTTTCTCATTAGCGAAACAGTTATTGTGTATCAATGAAGATACTTTGCAAGTAAAATCTTTTTCCAAGAAAAGTCATCTACTATGCTTATATATTTCATCCTTATATGCCTGTACGTTTTTTTTTGGAAAAAAGTTTTTTCACTCATCTTTTTTTGTCCTAAAGAAAAGCAAGAAAGACCGAAAGATTAACAATTGTGTCGACCTTAGTACAACTGCTGAGACTGCTGCTGACATTCAAACTATCATTCAGTGGAGTCGCGAAATGTTACAGAAAGCAGTGTAACTATCAGTATTACCTTTGCAATATCTTCAATCCTTTCGTGCGAATACAGAATGCTCTTAAATGGAGGAAAGATCAATGCTCAAAATAAATCTTAATAATACGATTTAATTTGAATGTATAAGTACGTTTCGAATTTTATTTTATTAATCATTTCAAACAATGAGAAAAAACAATGTATATAATTCGTTGATTATATCTGACATTATTTGCTGTTTTTGTCATCACTCATGTATTTTGTACTCTCTTGATTTTGCACTGAAATTATGTTCCTTCCTACGTTTTTTTCATCATTTATGTTTCAATTTATTGATTTTGTACCAACAGTGTATTTTTTTTGCGATTCTGTCAGGTATATTGCGCAAAAGAACTATCTCTACCTTGTGAATATCGTATTTTACCTTATGGTTATTCATATGTTAACCTTGAAACAAATATCACCTGGGCACACGCCCTATACTATGATTCTATAAAAAAAAATGCACACCCACTTGAGGGTTGAGGGTGTGATAATCCTGTTAGCATCGTAGCATGAAAACGATATTCAGCTATTTTCTACGATGTACACAATCGTTGAGATCTCTGTGTGAAGAAAGTTGGTAGAAAAAGGTGGTTCATGTAGATCTGGTAGTATGGACAAAAGCAGTTGGTGGCTAAAAGGTCAATTATGTCAATGTTACGAGAAAAATAGTAACACGGATTGGAACTCATTCATAATATAAACTATTCTAACTTGTCGAATTATACTTTTTTTTCTTTATTTATTCACGCGAAACAAATTTTATTTCTACTAAATTGAAAGAAGATGTTGATAGAATACTATAAAAAAATAGCACTCACTAACCTTTTTATAATTGACGCCTAATTGATTTTATTGTACTACGTAGATTCTATTTATGACGCATTAATCTTTCAGTGCAATTTACAAATATAGTTCGTAATTATTTGAGTTCGAAATTGAATGTTCTTTTTTTCTAATTTATAATATTGCGTAATAAAATTAATGTGACAGTTGTAGGCGTCTTATGGAAGTATAAATACTGAACGCTTCTATCATTTATTTCATTACTCTTTACTTATCTACCGTAAATTATGACTAGCAACATTATGAAAACCTTAGTTGCCATTGTTTTCATTGCCATTCTTCTCAGCAATGAAGCAATTGCTCAAGATCAAATCGGTGTTTCTGAAACTGGTGATACTCAGCCTTCAACAGAGGCCAAGCTCTTCCGTACTCGTCGTAGTTGCATTCCTAATGGATGCAGATGTTATCCTGGTACGCCACAAGGCCAATACTGCTTAGGCAGTAATGTTTATGAATGCAATCCAAGAGGTGGTTGTTGTTTGTATGGATATCGAGAATCGTGCGCTCGATGTGGTAAACTCCGTTGTTAAAAGCACTGATTTTACAAGAACTCAAAATTTTTTCGACTGACTGTTTACTACTAATCATCTACTAACATATTAACTGCAATTTTTTTTTTGATTTTTCTCTCTAATCTGAATAAAATTAACAATGAAAACTCTTCATTAAAACTGATTTTTCTTCAATGTAAGGACTTATAACATATTTTATTTAAATAGTTTGAATTAAAATGACATACAAAGGTTAAAAAAAAATGTTGGTTAAAACATCTAGAAAACGAACAAAAGAAACTCAAATAACTATTTCTGTAATAATTTTACTTGATCTAGTTTTTCCAATACTCGATCAATTCTATCAGAAAAATTGACAATTGGATCAAAATATTGTGAATGCATTCGAGCATCGATCTGTTCTTGAATTGAGGGTGGGGTGAGGGTCTTGATGTTATAAAACTAGTTTCTCGTTACATTCATATGTATCTTCTTAAATTTTCATATGCACAATAATACATCGAAATAAATAAACTACCATTTTTCTTCGACTCACGCAGCAACATTTCACCCATTTTTAAATTTCAAAAATAATATACACAGCTCATGCTCAAACATCACTAGAAGCATTTCATTCAAAGATACACAATCCCTCTACATTGAAAAGCTAATTTCTCATCAATTGCTTTCCGACTAATGAGAGGCTATAATTAAAATTCTGACTTCAGATTCGGATTCTCCATACTCGATTACCTCGGGTTTAACTTTGTTCCAACTTCCAATGCTCAACTATTGTCTAGCTTAATCAAGCTGAAATCTGATTGGTTTGGGACAGACGGACAGACAAACTTTATGCATTTTTAGAGCGAATTTTTCGCATATAACCCTTTCTTTCAGAAAAGGGAATAATGACCCTTTGCACCAAACATAGATGTAAATAACTTGTTCAATGAGATATAACCATCATTAAAAATCATGGTTGATAAACCTAGTGCAATACGAAGAATTATTGATGAGCAATATCGATGTTTTGGTCTGAGACAGTCAAGCAGCGAATGATAAGTTAAAATTGTTGTGTGCGATGGCCTCTAACAGAGGTAGGACAAGTACAAATACTTGTACTTGAATCTGTCTACGTAATAAGAGTTCCTATTCTCATAAATATAAAACTTTTATCCAACTGCTAGGACTAATCCGACCACACGACAAAAAGTACCTAATTATAGTTATACATTCCCAAAAACAGAACAATTTTGCTCGCTTAACTGAAAAATATTTCGAAAAAAGGAACACTTCGGTTCTGTTATGAGAATATTTTGGAAGAACCGTACGAAAACATTCTGTTTGTCGGAACGACAACTCACGTATCTGAAAAAGGTTAAGTACAAGTATTTGAATCCAAGTACAAGTATAAGTACAAGTACATTCAAGCAAGTACAAATACAAATACTTTGTACTTGAAAAGTACAAGAGGTACAAGTACTTGTACTTGCGTCCTAGCTCTGGCCTCTAATGAAGAAAAGTGTTGACAAACGCAGTCCTGACTTTTCTTGCCGTAATACAAATCCTGTATGATTTTCTTTGTCGCAGTGTTGTCCAAGAACAATCATCATTACGGAATATTGTTGTGATTTTCTGGATAGAAAAATTTGCATTGTTTGTAGGGGTATCACTTTAACTTTTAAAGAAAAGTTAAAGCGATACCCCTAATTGTTTGTTAAATCTATTTATTTTCCCATTTTTTTTGAAAAAGCTGTTAGCGCAATCCCTGCGGGATTAAAATATGAAACACGAAAGAACTGTTCTTCCGAGAACAAAAAAGTCTGCGATGGTATCAGTAACGGTCTGTGGGGGTGGGGTCCAAATTTCTGCACTTTATACTTCAACACTTCTTTCAGTCGTGTTTCACAAAATTATGATATTGTAAAGCGTCCAAAATTCAAGCGTAGAAATGACAGAAAAAAATTGGCAAATACATAAAAAGTCGATGTTACTTCATTTTCTTCACTCAAGCAGGAGAGTAAGTGAAAAGTTGTTTTCCTATTTCTTTCACTTCGTTTGTCTAGTATTACAATTCAACGACATTATTAAGAAGACTATTGGCTTTCAGAAATCATGTTTGTTGATGAATTCTGTATATGGTTGAGCATATTGCTGATCATTTGTCGAGCTTCAAGTAAGCATTGAGTGATTTTTTCGTTCAATCTCGTTAACAGAAATTGAGAGAGACACTCCTGATTAGCTACTTCTATCATAATCAAATATTCACATAAAATAATATGACTTCATTTCAAGTGATTTTTTAGAAAGAACCTTTAGAAAACAAGATGAGACTGTAACAACAAAATGATGTCTTTGTCTGTAATTCAGACCACCCGTTTTATTGAATATCTTTTCCTTATATATAATTTAGCGAAAGGTCAACAATAGTTCACATATCCAACATAGCTATGAATAATTATCCAATAGGCGGTTAACACGTAAAATATAGAGCAGAGGTGAACGGATAGAGACAAACAATATATACAGCCATTGGCACAGAGACGAATAAAAAAAGCGTTTTTTGGTTCCAATATTTGCAGCCTAGAGCGAGAACGGAATAGTTATTAATTCAGAATACCGTTACCTATCTAGATATATTTGTGGCTTTTGTCTCTGTTGCTATTCTTTTGTGTTCGTGGTGGATTTTTGTAAGAAACTTCAGAAAATCCTGAAAAAAGCCAGACTTGATCGAAACTCTGCCTTTCCAAAAAAAACTTTTATAACTCTCAATTGCAAGACTGAAGATCATTCTATTTGCACCCTTCATCTCACACATATGCATCATTCTTACCAGTGAACAGGTGTTATATTAACATCATCTATTATGTACAGATGTTAGAGACCTGCATATCAGCATTTTTTGGGACCCGGACCCGAAGAAAATTGAGTCTTGATACCTGGGCCCCGCCTGAGCCCGGGAAAAACGCCATATTTGGGCTCGAGACCCAATTTTTTTACCAATATCTGTCACCCTCTGTATGCATAAATTAAGGAAGAATCAATATTTTGATTATTTATTGGCTATTATCCGAGAATAATATTAAAAGTCTTCTTTTTTCATAAATGTTTGATAATGTATATATGAGTCGCATTCAATCAAAAACATGCAGTCACTCATCCAGCTATCCATAGTTAAGGAAAGAATGGTAAATTCGGTTGAGGACGAGACTCACATTGTTTACTATCTCAATCGAGTTCAAAGTTGGTTTAATTCGAGATGCCATCGCCACACCAAACGAAGAATAGTCATGAGAACATCTTAACAGAGAATAAAGTTGTAGGAGGCGACGAAGACTATACGTGAAGCCTATAGTTTACTAAGGTTACATTGTTGACCTGGAAACTATTAAGCTCTAGTGCGAAAAATGAAAGTTTTCCAAGGGCTAGGAACATCATTGCCATAGTATCATTTCGCTAAGTGTAATGAGAATGCAGCAGTTTGTTAGTAACACTGCGGTATCCAACGATTTTTTCCTTACTATGCAAATGTTGAAGACATGTTTTTCTTTATGAATAGCTCAGTCCAATATTCATTTTGCTGATCAAACAATCTATTCAACGGGTCCTAGCCCGGTATCTGTCGCAACAGCCGATGTCAACGGTGACAATAAACCTGATATTATTGTCGCAAACTCCGGTTCAGCCAATGTTGGTGTTCTCCTTAACACAGGTAACGGCACATTTACCAATCAAACAACGTACTTAGCTGGCTCATCCCCAAACTCTGTAAGCGTAGTGGATGTCAATGGCGACAACAAACCTGATATTATTGTCGCAAACTCTGGATCAGGCAATGTTGGTGTTCTCCTTAACACAGGTAACGGCACATTTACCAATCAAACAACGTACTTAGCTGGCTCATCCCCAAACTCTGTAAGCGTAGTGGATGTCAATGGCGACAACAAACCTGATATTATTGTCACAAATACGGGTTCAACCAATGTTGGTGTTCTTCTTAACATAGGCAACGGCACATTTAATACGCAAATCATCTATTCAACGGGTAGTTACCCACAAAATGGGATCGCAGCCGATGTCAATGGCGACAACAAACCTGATATTATTGTTCCCAATTACTTTTCGGACACTGTCAGTATTCTCCTCAATACAGGCAACGGCACATTTGCTGCTCAGACGGCCTATTCGACGGGGTCTGGCCCTCAATTTGTAACTGTGTTCAATATCAATGGAGACAATAAAACCGATATTTTGGTTGCAAACAAACTTGCAAACACCGTTGATGTTCTCCTCAACACAGGCAACGGCACATTTATCAATCAAGCAACTTATCCAACATACAATAACCCATCATCTCTGGCAATAGCCGATGCCAATGATGACAATAAACTCGACATTATTGTTGCGTATTCTATTTCATACTATGTTGGTGTTCTCCTCAATACAGGCAATGGTACATTTACCAATCAAACGACCTATTCAACTGCATCTAATTCGTGGTCTTTGACGGTATCAGATGTCAATGGCGACAACAAATCCGATATTATTGTTGCAAATTGCGATTCGAGCAACGTTGGTGTTTTCTTATCAGTTACACAGACAAGTAATTTTGCTGGATAGCCCAATGATTTCTGGGTTTAGTAACAGCCCTTCTGTTCTGGCAATATTCAGGAGAGTATCTGTTAATTATTTTAATGTATTAGCATCCCAGCTTATGCTGATAAAAAGGACTTTGTAGGTCTAGAATGTCTTAGAGAGGATAATCTAGTTCACTTTAAACTTGAGATGTGACAATGCCTCTACTATCTATGAAAATCATGACATGGGTCTACTCTCATTTGACGACTGAACCTGTAAAACTTTCAGAGAAAAATTGATTGGAGATAAAATGTGAAGGGAAATAGTAAAACATAGGTGGAATTATGAGTCTATTTTCGATAAATTCTACCAATTCTCATGTCAATGTAGGCATGTACCAAGCTCAAACTCAAACCCAAACGGTTTGCGTTCGGTACATACCTATGTCAATAGCTGTTCAAGGATTGGCTCATGACTGAGCCAACTGAAAGTCATTTTGCATGAAATTTTTGCCAAAGAGGTATTATTGAGCTTTTGAATAAAACGTCAAAAATCGCAAGATTTATGTTTTGTGTTGAAATATCATTGTCTAAAGACGAGACATATACTTGTGTTATGACTTTTCTGTGTTAAGATCGAGGGACCCTAAAATTATGCTAAAGAATCGGACTGTATTGAGTTTCATTTGTAGCCAGAATATGAACCAAATTGATCGAGTTTTACGTACTTTTTACCTCATATGGTAAAGTTTTGTGAGTACTGTAGATGAGAAGTTAAAATTAAATTAAGCTTTTTAGAAAGAAAAAAGTTATTTCTCAGAATAACTTTTTTGTAATTGTTGTAATAAGAATAATAATAATAAATTTTAAGCTCTTCCATATATTTTGATTGGATCTTTTTGAGATTTGGTGAAAACGCCGAAAAATCAAATGAGGAAAGAAACTTTTCAACGTATATTTCGTCAGTTTTGTTTTTCTATTAGAAAATCCTGGGAATATGTGCAAAAATGAAAATTCGGTAAGCAAAAATATTTCCGTTACTTTTCTTGTAGTTCAAAGAGAGGAAGTTATAATATTTTAAATAAAAAACTATTTTCTCTTTTAGACCAGCTTTTAATTTTGAGATTAAGCATCGAGAAAGTATTTTTAAAAATCTCTCTTTTTCGCAGAGTAGACAAGAGCATTTTCATTAACAAGATAAGAATGTGTATTGCACTGTAGAACACAAAAGTCTTCCGGGTATAACTGAATACTCAATCAGCAAGCAATGATATGTTGCTAATTTGCTATAGGCAAGGTCTTGATTTGTGAAAGTAGCGCACCTGAAGCTCCTTTTTTTAATTCAGATTCGGCTGGATTTACCTTTATCAATATTCTTTTCCAGTTATCAAGGAAAAATCATTGTTGTTTTAGCTTCATTTGTTGAATTCAAGAGACTATATCTTTTATTTCTTAGCGACGACGACCACCACCACCACCACAACAACAACAACAACTACTACTACTACTACTACAACAACAACAACAACAACAACTACTACTACTACAACAACAACAACAACTACAACAACAACAACAACAACTACAACAACAACAACAACAACAACTACTACTACTACTACTACTACTACTACAACAACAACAACTACTACTACTACTACTACTACAACAACAACAACTACTACTACTACTACAACAACAACAACAACAACAACAACAACAACTACAACAACAACAACTACTACTACTACTACAACAACAACTACTACCACTACTACTACTACTACTACAACAACCACCACCACACCGCCAATGAGCTCTGGACGTAAGACTCTAATTGCATTATGATAGAGGACCATTAACCTATATGTATATTAGCTAAATTCAAATGATCTGATAATCAGGCACGGTTTTTAAAGAAAAATCAGAATCATAACAGGCTCAGAGAAGTATAGTCTTGTTATAGCAGTGCATCGCACACGTGACAACAATAGAACAAAAATAAAATAAATGACTGTTAGTATTGAATTTTTTTTAATTCGTACGAATTATGAATTTCCTAGTATATAGTTTTTCAAAGAGTTTGGAAGAAGCTGACAAAACGTTTTCGCAGAAAAAGCACATTATTCTTGAGAATTTTTTATGTAATCATCTACCAAAATAATGTTTAGGCAGTCTTTGAGAAAACTAAAAGATTCTTGAGGGTGTACTTTCAATAATTTTGTTGAATAATGTACATATTATAAGAAGTATGAACATTTTGGAAAGTTACTATATTTTATTTTAGAATGTGTTTCACCTATCATCGCACTCATTCCAAGCGCATCATCGTCAGTACCTACGCAGTTTCAGCGAAGTCAAGACTTTTCAATCGTATCAATTATTGAACTCAATTGTAACATCTCACTTTCGATAAACACAAAATGGACAATCAATAAGTGTATCAATT
>Ga0209935_1002307_pt1 | contig 23894 bp, 30 predicted proteins | sample ThiBio_1000_plan_2_FD_183958 | JGI IMG/M metagenome (GOLD analysis project Ga0209935, IMG submission 183958) | Wastewater bioreactor microbial communities from Cape Town, South Africa - Thiocy_cont_1000_plan (SPAdes) | ecosystem: Engineered > Bioreactor > Thiocyanate-remediating >...
TCAATCAATCAATCAATCAATCAATCAATCAATCAATCAATCAATCAATCAATCAATCAATCAATCAATCAATCAATCAATCAATCAATCAATCAATCAATCAATCAATCAATCAATCAATCAATCACTCTCGTCATGTTTGAGCAAGACCACCTGCCTCCACTCCCTCGTAATGGCTTCTCTCAGGACGACCTCGTCGAAGCCCTTCTCCAACGCATCCAGTTCTTCGTCGAGAAACAACGAGCGCACGAAGCAATCGTCACTCTCACGCAGATGCTTCTCATGTACCACGAAGAACATCGCTGCTACTACCTGCTCCAACGCAGCTGGTTGTGGTCGCAGCTATCGCACAACGAGCGAGCGTTGCTCGATGCTGATGAGGCCATTCGATTGAACCCAAGCCACCATGCGAGCTGGTATCACAGGTGCGATGCGACGACCGACATCACCTCGCGCGAGTGGTCGCTTGCCTTGCTGATGCTTGCCAGCGCACCAACGCCAGGGCCACGATCCATCTCGATTGCGATCGATATCAAGACGCCATTGACGACGCCACCAAGGCTCTCGAGCTCGGAAGTATCTCCGAGTCGTTGTTGATTCGCGGCGACGCTTACTACTCGAGCAATCGATGCGACGAGGCGCTCACGGACCTCACGCTCTATCTCTCAACAACCGAGGACCCGTTTGATCGTACGCTTGGTCTCTTCAAGTGCGGTGTGTCGGCCATTGGACTGGGTCGACTCACTGACGCCGTCGACTTCTTCAACAAAGCGCTCGAGGTCGATCCGAAGCATATTGCATCGCTCGACAATCGAGGATACGCTCGATACTGGCTCGGCCAACACGAGCTCGCCGTCACCGACTTCACCGACGCGATCGCCGCAGAGCCGCATTGGTTCCACCAACAAGCCAATCGAGGACTGGCGCTGCGCGCTCTCGGCCGCCTCGACGAGGCCAAGCGAGACTTTGAGCAATCGATCGAGGGATTCACACAGAGCCTCGCGTCGGATCCCACTCCCGATGGAAGGCTCTTGTCTCGAGCTCGAGCCCATCGAGGACTGGGCCAATACGAACAAGCGATCGGCGACCTCGACCATGTTCTGAACGCACGTCCAGAGTACTTGCTGTCGGTGATCGAGCGAGGAGCAGTGAGGTTCGAGAGCGGCGACGTTGGAGGATCGGAGCGAGACTTTGAGCAAGCCAAACGAATGAGTCCGTATGGTACGAGAGAGAGAGAGAGAGAGAAGGAGCAGGCTCTCTTTGTCTGTGTGTCTCGTTGTCACGGATGAGGTTGGAAGCAACGACTGATTGACGATGTGTCGTTGAATGATGATGGCGATGATGGCGAGCAGCGATTCGAATCATCGAGAGGGAGATGGCGATCACACGAGAGAACATGCGACGAGAAGCAGCGATTGATCGCCAGTAGCAGAATCAAGCCAGCCAGCCAGCAAGCCAATGAAACGAGTTGATGTTTGAGAGGAGCTCAGGTTCATTTCTCACAGCCTCACTCCAACAAATGCACATTCGTGAGGAGAGAGCGCCAACGATATCCACGATACTCACGCATTTGTTGTTCCTCTTCGGGGAATACAAGCTTCACTCCATTCCTCTCATTCCTCTCTCGCGCTCACAACTCTCTCTCTCTCTCTCTCTCTCTCAATCAATCAATCAATCAATCAATCAATCAATCAATCAATCAATCAATCAATCAATCAATCAATCAATCACTCTCGTCATGTTTGGGCAAGACCACCTGCCTCCACTCCCTCGTCGTGGCTTCTCTCAAGATGCCTACTCTAGGGCTCTCAAATCTCGCGCCGTATTCTTCATCGTGAATCAACGAGCGCACGAAGCAATCGTCACTCTCACGCAGCTGCTCCTGCATTGCGTGCCGTCCGAGCGCTATCGCTTCTTGTTGCAACGAGGAATGGTGTGGAACAGCCTATCGAACAACGAGCGAGCGTTGCTCGATTCCAATGAGGCCATTCGATTGAACCCAAGCCACTATGAGAGCTGGTATCACAGGTATGCTCGCACTCGAGATCGCGTGCTCGCTCAACCTGACAATGGACTGCGAGCGGCGCAGAGCAGCGACGGTCATCCGACTACACCGATATCAAGATGCCATTGACGACGCCACCAAGGCTCTCGAGCTCCATCCCGCACTGCCAAGAGCGTTGTTTCTTCGCGGCAATGCGTTCCTTTCGAGCAATCGATGCGACGAGGCGCTCACGGACTTTACGCTCTATCTTCAACTGCGGCCCACGTCGGCCTCTACACTCTACAAATGCGGCACGACCTCGATTCTCATGGGTCGACTCACTGACGCCGTCGACTTCTTCAACAAAGCGCTCGAGGTCGATCCGAAGCATATTGCATCGCTCGACAATCGAGGATACGCTCGATACTGGCTCGGCCAACACGAGCTCGCCGTCACCGACTTCACCGACGCGATCGCCGCAGAGCCGCATTGGTTCCATCAACAAGCCAATCGAGGACTGGCGCTGCGCGCTCTCGGTCGCCTCGACGAGGCCAAGCGAGACTTTGAGCAATCGATCGAGGGATTCACACAGAGCCTCGCGTCGGATCCCACTCCCGATGGAAGGCTCTTGTCTCGAGCTCGAGCTCGTCGAGGACTGGGCCAGTACGAACAAGCGATCGGCGACCTCGATCACATTCTGCAGGCACTTCCAGAGTACTTGCTGTCGGTGATCGAGCGAGGAGCAGTGAGGTTCGAGAGCGGCGACGTTGGAGGATCGGAGCGAGACTTTGAGCAAGCCAAACGAATGAGTCCGTATGGTACGAGAGAGAGAGAAGGAGCAGGCTCTCTTTGTCTCTGTGTGTCTCGTTGTCACGGATGAGGTTGGAAGCAACGACTGATTGACAATGTGTCGTTGAATGATGATGGCGATGATGGCGATGAGCAGCGATTCGAATCATCGAGAGGGAGATGGCGATCACACGAGAGAACATGCGACGAGAAGCAGCGATTGATCGCCAGCCAGCCAGCCATCAAGCAAGCCAATGAAACGAGTTGATGTTTGAGAGGAGCTCAGGTTCATTTCTCACTCTAACATATGAGAGCGAGAGTGTGTATGTGAGTGTGTGTGTGTGTGAGTGTGTGTGTGTGTGTGTGAGTGTGAGTGAGTGGAAGAGAGTCAGCAATAGTGGCACACTTCCATCGGCTGGATGGGCCACAATACGGTAAATTGGTACTGTGAGTAGCGAACGAACGAACGAACGAACAAGCCACAAGAGAGAGCACAGGTGGCCACTCGCTCATGCATAGCCGAGTGCGATGGCCGTTGCAGCAATGACAACGACATAAGGAATCAAGAACACCAGCAAGATGAGACCTGTCAAGCGACAGGGCATGTGAGTGATTACGCGCGTTGTGTGTGTCGGAGGATGGTGCACACTCAACGATGGGCAGTGATTCGTACCGATTCCGAACGTCAAGATTCCGATCAACAGAATAAGCAGCAAGTAATAGAACGCTATTCGATCATCATCAGCCATTCAATCCAATCCGATCAATCAGGCGCGGGAGCTCGCTATCGTGACGTACCAATGACCGCCGTCACGATCAAGTTGATGATCGCCAGTAGCTGTGTGATCTGCTCCTTGTTCTACTCATCCAATCCAACTCATCAAACTCGGCCTTCGAATCCGCAACCACACAACCACGCAACCACACTAGACGACTCGACTCGACTCGACTCGTACCTCCTTCACGTGAATGAACATCAAGAACACGAGAATCTAAATGATCAAGCCGCGACACGAAGACAACACAGCCAACGTCAATGAATACCACCAGATGATCTCCTCTCGATCTTGGCTATCACGTCATACCGCGGGGATGATCTCGACCAAGGGCGTGAACACCAACGTGAGAACCGCGCAAACCAAGGCGATCACTACGGTCGATCGTACGAGCATATGAGTACGAGTGGCTCTCCTTGCTTGATCGATTGATTGACTCGACTCGCTCAGCGACCCATACCGTGGAAGATGGTTGCAGTGACCGGCGGGGGTTTGTTGGGGTCGTAGTTGGCGTTGGAGAACATGCGCTGTTCGAGCGTCGGCGGCGCCTCGTACGCTGGAGGCGGCGGGTCGCCGCTGCTGCCGCCGCTGCCTGCGCCAAGATCGTGTTGGTGGTGTGGTGGCTTCTCGGGCGAACCAGCGTCGTCCGAGTACGCAGGCGGTGGCTCATTGTAAGCCGGTGGCTCATTGTACGGCGGTGGCTCATGGAAGGGCGGTGGGTCATTGTAGGCCGGCGGTGGCGCGCCATCGTGCTCGTGGTGCGCCATGGTGTGTGGGCGTGGGAGAGAGTGAGAGTGAACGAGGGCCGCTGTCACTTCCAGCTCTCCCGCTCACTCTCCGTTGTGTTGGACGCGCGCACACAACTGTTTGGTTTGGTTTGGTTTCGTTTAGTTTAGCACAAGCGTAATCGTTCAACGTGTATTGTCTCGAGCTATCCACGACGGTACCGAGTAGTGGTAGGTGGTATAGTGGTAGGTGGTTGATGGTGAATGACATTGAACGATGGATGGCTTGGTATAGTGAGGCAGACTCGGCGCGCGCGCGTTTGTGCGTGTGTGAATGGAAAATTGGTGTTTGGGTCGTGAGCTGCTTACTCGGCCACCGGCTCGACATGCTCGAACTGACCACGAACGTCCTGCCACAAAGTGCGGCCCTGGCAGAGGTTCTGCAGCACGTCGGCGAGCTGGTCCAACGGAACGCGCACTTGCAGAGTCGAGTCTCGCTCGCGCAGCGTCACGGTTCGATCCTCGACCGTACGGAAGTCGATGGTGATACCGAACGGAATACCAATCTCGTCGGTGCGCGCGTAGCGGCGACCGATCGACTGGCCGACGTCATCGACCTTGTGCGAGATGTTGGCCTGCGTCAACAAGCGAACTGTACAAACGGTCTTGAGTGAGTTTACCAGCGCCAACCTATCATCGCTCGCTCGTTCGCTGGATAATAGAAAGTAAACACGCACCAAGCTCAGCGACGAAGCGCTGCAGGTCGGGATGGGCAATGAGTGGCAGCACCGAGCACTTGACGGGGGCGATCGCAGGCGGGAACGCCAGCACGCCACGCTTCTCGTCATCCTGGCGCACGTAGTAGCTGTGCTCCAGGATCGAGTAGATGATGCGACCGATACCGAACGACGGCTCGATGACACCGGGCGTGATCTGCTTACCGACCTCCTTGCGGGTCGCGGCCTTGAAAGTCACCATCTTGGGCGTGATGACGAACTGCTTGCCGTCGCACGTCTTGGAGGTGATGGTCGCCTCGCCCGAAGCGGCGAACGAAGCCTGCACGGTGGCGAGGTCCTCCTCGGACGCGTGCTCGAACCAATCGAACACCAGGCCGGCCTCCTTCTTGAACTGGCCACCGATCAGGCCCTTGTTGAGCTTGGCCTCAGTGTACTCGACCACTCGCTACAGGACACACACACACACACACACACAGAAATGAGGAGAGTGAGAAGCTGCTGGAGGAGGGCGAGGACGAACAGGAACAGGAGCAAGAACAGGAATACATACAGGACCATCAGGATACTCCCTGAAGGCAGTCAAGCGAGCACCAGTTCGCTTGGCATGAGCCGTCAGATCGTAGCATGATCGATCAGCGATACCGACGCACTCGACCCAACCCTGAGTGGAGAGGAGTAGTACGAAGTTAGTGGTTCGTTCGCTCGACTTGCAGTACCGTCTACGAGACGTACGTAGCTGGTGAGGATCTCGGCATCCCAGCAATCCTGCGCATAGTGAGCCATCTCCTTGGCCTTGTGCTGTCGGAAGCGGAGACGACGAACACCGGCCGTCACCAGAAAGTGGTTGACGCGCGTCATGTAGTAACCGAGCGTCTGGTTGTCGACGATGCCCTTGTCGACGGCGTCACCGATCTTCATCTTGACGAGGCGGCGAGTCGTGATCTGCGCATCACGAGTGTAGAGCAGCAGCTCTTGGTCGCGAACCGAATCGAACTTGGGATGGTTCTTCTCGCTGGGATCGACAAAGTGCTCAATCTCAGCAAGTGCGAACTCGCTGTATTGCGAGAGAGTCAGAGAGGCACAGAATTTCGATGAGTAACGCGCCAGTGAGGAACGACGTAGAGCGGCAACGTGCGTACCGAACTCGAAGCAAACCGTTGCGAGGTGAGATCTCGTTACGGAACGCCAAACCGATGGTAGCGGCGGCCATCGGCAATCGACCGTTGTTGTACTCTAGCAGGCGCGCAAAGTTGACAAAGATACCTTGCGCAGTCTCGGGGCGCAAGAAGCTATCGCAGGTGACAGAGCCAAATGGTTCAGAACGTGAGAAAGAGTGCAGGTGCGAGGGAGAGGGAGAGTGCGACTACATACCCAGTGCTCTGACCCGACGGACCAATCTGCGTCTCGAACATGAGGTTGAACTCGTAGGCCGGGGAGATGTCGTTGCCGGTCTCAGGAGCCTTGGCGTTGTACTTGGAGAGGTACTCGTCCAGCTCGGCGGCGTTCATGTTGCCGGCGGCGTCCTTGATGCGCGTGTACTCGGCAAGCAGCTCCTGCGAGAGGCCGGGCTCGGCCAGCAGTTGGTCCATGCGGTCCTCGAGCAGATGGTCGGCTCGATGGCAGATACCGGTTTGCACGTCCTTGACCATAAAGTCCTGGAACTTGGCAATGTGGCCCGAGGTACTGCAGATGTCGCAAGTGAGTAAACGAGAGAACGAGTGAACGAGTGAACAAGAGAGTCGTACTCCAAGACGTTGTAGGGAGTGATGCAAGCGGTGTCGATCTCGAGGATGTTCTCTTCGAGAATGAAGATCTGACGCCAGAGCGCGAGCAGGTTGGCCTTGATCGCGCAACCAGCCGGACCAAAGTCATAGAAACCACTCGAGCCGCCGTGGATCGAGAACGACGGGAAGAAGAAGGCGCGACGCTTGAGCAACTCCTCGAGACCCGTCTTGTTGATATCGAGCTTGTCCGGTGGATACAAGAATTTGTTCTAAACACCCGTGGATGGTTGAGAGATATGACGATGATGATGGTGAGTCGAACGATCCGATATCGAGCAAGAAGATATCGAGCAAGAAGATATCGAGCAAGAAGATATCGATCAAGAAGATATTGATCAAGATATTTGATTACGTACGACATCCGAGATCTGAGCCTTGATGGCATTGAGCTTCTCGACCTCAGGAAGCAAGGCACTACGCTCAGCCTTGCTCTCCTTGAGCTGTCGAATGACTCCAGCCTGCTCGGCCTCCTGCTCTCGCAGCGCCTTCAACTGCGCCAAGAACTCCTGCTCCTGCTCCTCCGAGATCTCCATATCACAACGTTGCTCGAACTCAACTACTTGAACCGCGTTCCTCTCGTGCGTGTGACCGAACGAACGAACGAACGAACGAATGAACCAACCGACGATGCGGAGTGGTACGAGCGCGAGGAGGCTAGAAGAACAACGAGAGCGCGTCGATCGCGAGGTCGATCGTCGGCTTCCGCGATCGCTCGTGACCACGTCGATATAGAGCAAACTCGCCCGTTCCTCTGTCGCCGCCCTACTCGTAAGCTCGTGGGGTACGGAGAGTGTTAAGGCTCGAGATGGAGCTCGGAATGCTTTATAGTGGCCAGATTCCTCTCCTCGCATCTCGTGTGTGTGTGCGTTGGAGAGGAAGGCACGTCCGCATAAGAGGTCAGCAAAGCATCCGCTCGAACAGCTGGAAGATCGTCAGGTCGTTCGAGCCAACGATCACGGAGCTTGCGGTACACATCGTCCCGAGCAACGCGGAGGAACTGGAAGACCTTGCTCTGCGCAAGTGGCGGCTTCACCTCCTCATTTGAACGAGCATCGCAGCCAGCAACGTGTAACTCCATCTCCAGCTCCGGATTGGAAGTAGGAACAACAGCATCGACGTAAACATGGCTGGGCAAGCGGTAGCGCGAGACTTGGAACGTCACGAACGATCGCATGCCGGCGCCCGTCACGGCTTCGTCGATTGCCGGATCTCGCAGGAGGTAGCGCTTGGAGCGAGCCGACGCGGTTGGCTCATCTGTCGAGAGCTTCTGAATGAAACTCCATTCGACTTCACCCGTGCTCTGTTCAATGCGCTTGAGGCGGCAGTGTGCGTACAGCAGTCGAAAATCATCGTAGTCGTAGTATTCCTCGATGAAGCAGGTTACTGTCGCCTCGGGAATAGCCAAGATATCGGCTTGCGTTGGATGGTAGTGCACCACGGCCTTTTCGCCCTGGCTTGCTAGCTGCTCAAGAGCGTCCCACGAGAGGGCTTCGAGCCCTTCGGCATCAGGGCCGAGAGCAGGAAGGGCGAAAGGCAACTGAAGGTCTACCATTGCCTGGAGGGCGAGGGGCGACAGAGTACCACAAAGGACAAGCAAGAGCTTCTTGTTGGCGCTAGACGGAAGGGATGATAGGATGAGCGCACCCAAGGGACAGCAGCCGCTGCCGAGATGGGTGGGGAACTGAAGATCAAGCAATGACACTCGCACCAACAAGGCGGGTGCGATATTTTTGGCGCACAGCCACACGGCGCTACGGCCGAGTAATGGATGGCGAACGTGGCCCTGGTGGTTGGTGTATCTCCTGCGAACGACGTGCGAACGGCGGGGAAGAGCAGGTTGGGAGGGTTACGGGTGCCGTTAGTCAGGCTTGTTATTTCTTCTTGCTGGTGGTGGCTAAATTACCGTGCTGGTATCGTGGTGGTGGTGGTGGTGGTGGTGGAGTTTCAACGGGTGGACTGATGCATGGATACGCGAATACGCAGGTAGAAGTCAAGTCGGACAGCGAAGCGAAGCGAAGCGAGGCGAGGCGAGTCAAGTAAGGAGGAGTGTGGAGGCTGGTGCGCGGGCTCTCGCTCTCATTGCACGCGAGGTACGAGCAAATAAGTTACTTGGCCTTGCCGAGGGCGATCAGCGTGGCGAGAATGACGATGGCGTAGGGCAGGACGAAGACGATCAAGATCAAGCCGATGCAGAAGGTGAAGAGCGCAATGATCAGCACGATAAAGAGCCAGAAGAGGCCCACCAGGAAGGTGATGACGATGTTGCAAATGGCCAAGGCTTGCGAGACCGAGGCGCTATTCTCCTTGATGTGGATGTACCTGCAAGTCAGCGAGAGAGCGCGAGCGCGAACGTGCGTTAGTTTACTGGCGAGGGCGCAACGTGGGTGAGATCTACTACGCGTACATCATGAAGCAGAGCACGGCTGTTGGAGGAGAGACAGACGGACACGAGCAGCCGTTGCCACGCAGAATGATTAGTCTCGAGTCTCAAGGGGCGCGCATTTGGTGCCGCCGCGGCGGCGGTAGTAGTAGAAGCCAACAACAACAACAACAACAACAACAGTCTCTCTCACGCACCAGGAATGATCTCGATCAGCGGCGTGAAGCACTGTGTATTCAAGCGCGAACGTTAGCGTCGTGTCGCTGCAAAAAGGCGTGTGCGTGCCACACCAACGTACCCAACTCAAGATTGCACAAACGATTGCAATCAAATGGAAGGCTGCGTATCAAGCACAGGCAAGGTGTCAGTTTCTTCTGGAGCTCGGCGCGCGCAAGCATACGTTGCAAGAGCGAGAGGGGGCCGATACGCACCAACGACCGACACGGGAGCAGGCTTGTTGGGATCATGGTTGGCGTAGACGAACACGCGCTGCTCGTAGGTCACCTGTTGCGCCGGAGGCTCATACGCCGGAGGCTTATCCTCACCCATACTGGCAGTGGCACGAAGCAAGAGGCGAAAGAGCGAACGAAGGGGATGGCGCGACCTGCAGCGAGGCAGCGGCGAGGTGGTTGTGGTGTGAGGGGGAGAGGGCACTGAGGCAGAGAGCACACCGAGAACGAACAATGGAGTTTCGTCGGAGCTTCGGGTGCGTGTGTTGTGCTGCTTTTGGGCGGCGGAGTGCCGTACAGCAACCTCGGGCCTTAGGCGAGCGTTAAGAATTACTATCCGGGGTATGGGGGCATTTGTTGGTGGCTATCGAGGGATCGAGGCATTCTTGTAGTGATAAATGTGGATTGGATTGATGGATAGATTGGGTTGGTTGCGCGTGTCGTGGCTGTGATGTGGTGTGGATGGTGGATTGTGTGGTGGTTTGGGTCGTCGAACGAATGCTGTGTACTACTCGAATCTAATCGGTAGCTTCAGCCATCGCGACCACTGGCGGCTCTGTGCCCGACGTCGTGCTGGTGCTCGTGCTCGTGCTGGTGCTCGCCTCTCCCTCGGCTTCGTCGTCAAAATCGTAGAGCTTCTGCTCGGTGGTGTTGGCCTCGGGGAAGACCTTGGTGGCGTGGCCGTAGTAGCGGTTGACGAACGTCGCTCGGTACTCGGAGATGTCGGGCACCGTGTTCTGCGGATAGTACTTGTAGCACTGCAGGCGATCGTACGCCGCCGCCGTCTCGGGCGACATGGCATTGAGCTTCTCGCGCGCCTTGGCCTTCAACTGCCGCCGCGAAGCAACCACGCGACACACGTGAGCCACGACTCGACCACGATCGCGATCACCAAGCACGCAACGTACGGCACGGATCTCCTTCTTCTTCTCTGAGACCGCCTCCTTGATCGCTGCAACCAGCGGCTCCTTGTGCTCAGGCTTGAGCACTTGCATTCGTGCAAGCAGCTCATCGACATATTCCTGCACCCGAACGTGAGTTATTCACTCACTCACTCTCACTCAGAGAGAAAGAGCGGTTCAGCTGGTGCTGCACATACGTCATACTCGTCCATCTCCCAGTCGAACTCGATGTTGACGCCGTTGCCATCAATCTCATGCACAAAGTGCACGGTCGTCTCGGGCGTGTCCTCGAGCAGCGCTTGGCGCTTGGGAATGTAAATGTCTTGTACCACGGCAGCGGGGGCAAGCACCGTCGTCAGCTCGAGATGTTCACGTACGCGCGCCACGCGAGCTGCTCGTGCAACGACGTACAAGGGTTGCAGTAGTCGTAACGCTTGACGTCGGTCTCTTCCATGTGCGAGAGCACCGCTCGACGACGAGTGCAGCCCAAGAAGAAGTACTTGGGCTTGGCCACTCGATCAACGCTGTGGAGCAGAGGATCTGATCAGCGCCGCACGAGAGAGAGAGAGAGCGGGCGCCTCCACTCACGCGATACCGACGTACTTTTCGGTGGTTGTCTGTGGAATGTACGGAATCCAGTCCATCTTCAGAGACGCCATCGAGACGATCTCCTCCTCGGCGCGCATCACGCTCTTGATACCGATCTCGCTCGGTGGCGGCACGTCGCAAATGATCGCCACGATGAATGGAATCGGTACGACGGTCTCGCTCGTTGGATCATCGGCACGCACACGAAAGTATTGCGCTGCACACACGCACAACACACATGAGCCATTCGCCACACAAGCGAGAGATGCGCACTACAGCGCGCCAGCACGTACGCTCGGTGGCTCCAAAGAAGTAGACCGGCTTGTCGAGCTTGGCGAGCTCGCCGTCGTCGAGCATCGCCTCCTCGAGATGGTTGAAGTTCCAGCTCACGAGCGACGTGATGAGCTTCATGTTCTCCCACTCGGTGCCGACGAAGAACACGCGCTGCCACTCCTTCCAGAGCTCGTCGTCGTCGTCGTCGCCCACCGGACGCACGGCTCGGTGTTGTTGCTGCTGCTGCTTCAGGAGTTGCTGTTGCTTCTTGCGCTGCTCGTACGCCTCGCGGCGCTTGGCCTGCAGCTGCTGCTTGAGCGCCTCGGCCGCCTCGGCCTTCTGGCGCTTGGCCTCGTCGCGCTTCTGCTGAGCGAGCTCCTTCTTGTGTTGCTTCTCGACCTCGCGCTCGTGCGCCTTGTCGCTGTCCTTGGCCTTGCTCTCCTTCTTGTCGGCCTTCTCGGCCTTCTCCTTGCTGTCCTTGGCCTTCTTGTCGTCCTTGGCCTTCTTGTCAGCCTTCTCCTTGCTGTCCTTAGCCTTCTTGTCGGGCTTCTCCTTGCTCTCCTTCGCCTTCTTGTCGGCCTTCTCCTTGCTGTCCTTGGCCTTGCTCTCCTTCTTGTCGGCCTTCTCGGCCTTCTCCTTGCTGTCCTTAGCCTTCTTGTCGTCCTTAGCCTTCTTGTCAGCCTTCTCCTTGCTGTCCTTGGCCTTGCTCTCCTTCTTGTCGGCCTTCTCGGCCTTCTCCTTGGTGTCCTTGGCCTTCTTGTCGTCCTTAGCCTTCTTGTCAGCCTTCTCCTTGCTGTCCTTGGCCTTCTTGTCGTCCTTGGCCTTCTTTGCTCGCTTTGCAGGAGGAGAATCAGCTTCTGCAGTAACCTTACTCTTGCTAGAAGCCTTTGGAAGAGCCTTGGGAGCAGCGGTCGATGGCTTGTCGGCCTTGGTGGTCGACCTCTTCGCCACAGCCTTTCGTCGCGGCTGCGTCGAGGAGCTCGCATCGACCGTCATGGCCGTATCATTCTCCTCATCCTCGCTCGCTCGCTTTCGCTTGGAGCCAGTCAACGACGACTTGGGAGGCATAATGGCCACGAGAGGTGCGAGAGGTGCGTGAGGTGCGCGGGAAGGAACGAGAGAAGAAGCAGCGAACGAGGAGGAACGAAGCCTCAGGCGGACCACACGGCACCGGGGTACACCGCCAATCATCAATCCAATCTCCAATCCAATCATCAATCCATCAATCCAATCATCAATTCATTCGTTGCTCGCTCGCCCTCACCAACCTTCAATGAGCACCACAGCCACCTCCACCACCACTCTCGCCTCGATCACTCGCTTGGAGGATGGTAGCTTGATCAAGTCACTCGGGCCTATTGGCGATGGAGACGGCGAGTTCCATTGTGCCTTTGCTTCGGCGGTCGATACCATTCACGATCGCTTGATCGTGACCGATTGCAACAACGGCCGCGTGCAGGTGCTCTCGAGCGACGGCGCCTTCCTGTTCCATCTGACCGGCGTGTTTTATCGGCCGACCGGCGTGGCCTTTGATGCATGCAGTGCTCGCATCCTTGTGAGCGAGCTCGACAGCGATCGTGTGCAGGCCTTCTCGTCCGAGCACGGCAGCGTCGCCTGGTCGGTCGAACCCTCCAACGACGCTGACACCAATCAACAGCAACAGCCGCTCCGACGAGCAGGCGTGACATCGATAGCGATAGATCCACGTGGTCGAGTGTATCTATGCATGAGGTCGAGCCATCAAGTGCAGGTCTGGTCGCGGGAAGGAGAGCGACTCGCAACGTTCGGCAGCCGAGGTCGGCAGTCAGGCGAGCTCGACCATCCGAATGCCATCGTGATCGACACTCGCCACGACCGAGTGTGGGTGTGCGACACTCACAATCATCGAGTGCAGGCCTTCACGCGCGACGGCGAGTGGCTCCTGAGCTTTGGCGAGAAGGGCACCGAGGCAGGGCAGTTCACATACCCCGACGGCATCGCAATCGACCAGCTCGGTCGCGTGATTGTCGCCGACACTGGCAACGGGAGGCTGCAGGCCTTCACTCCCGACGGCGAGTACATAGCATCGTTGGAGCTCGGCTACGCGCCGTTCTCGATCACGATCGACCCGCAGCGACAAGGCAGGATGATCGTGTCGGTCGCAGGCGCCACACAGCTGCTCCTGATCGACGGAACGCAGTGGCTGCCGTACTGGTGGCAGGTCGACACTCACGCATCGGCTTCCAAGTACTTGAAGCAAGTCGTGTTGACCATGACCATGATACGTACGCTCGAGCACACGAGCGTCTTCTCGCTCATGCCCAACGAGCTCCTGTTCGAGATCTTTGCGTTTTTGTAGCCAGCGTGAGTCACCGATTCCCTCAATCAATCAATCAATCAATATATCAATCAATCAATCAATCAATCAATCAATCAATCAATCAATCAATCAATCAAGCGATCGGCAGCCATTTCAGAGCACAGCCAGCTTACACAAGTTCACGATGAGCTGGTTCGCAGAGAGTGAGGGTGAGTCTCGATCGATCGATCGGTCAGTTCAGCAAGGTTGATAGCAGGCTGAGAGCGACATTCCTCACGTGCCGTCGTTGCTCGCGCATCTCTCTCTCTCTCTCTCTCTCTCTCTCTCTCTCTCTCGATCTCTCACCTGCCTCACCATGTACACCGAGATCTGGTGGGTCGTCGTCACTGCATTGTTGTGTTGTGGGCATTACCTCGCACCCAACGCGAGCTTTCTATCGACGCTCGTACACCGGCGCCAGTCGTTCTCCAGCATCGCGTGGAGGTGGATCGCTGTGTGGCTCGGCTTCCTCTCGCTCGTGTGCATCACGAACGTCGTGTGTCTGGCGTTGGCCGATCGATGGCTATCGGCCTCGGTTTGTGTCGCATGCTCGATCATCGCTCTCTCGTGCATCGCCATACCGCCAGCCAACAGCAACGACTCCGCCGAGCGCGATGCAGCAAGCACACACCGATCCACGAGCAGCAGTGCCACTCGATCTCGAAAGACCTCAACCGAGGCGACAGCTTCGTTGGTGACGGCAGATTCGACACCAACGGCTCGCGTGGATTCATCGGATGGCAGCGAGCATCCAGCAGCACACAAGAAGCGCTCGGCCATGTTGTGCTGCTCGACCTTGCTGCTGGTGCTCGCAGCGGCACTCTTGGCGGGCCTCACGTTTCAGGCCGTCTTCCATGCGAACGATGTGGGCCAGGTGTTCCATCCACTGCTCGAGTCAGGCCGCTTGATTGCCGTTCACTCCGAGTCGGCGTCGTTCATGTTCATCAAGTGCAGTGGATTCGGACCGCAGACCGTGCTGCTTGAAGCTGGCACATCGTTCGACTCGGTCGCATGGACGCAAGTGTTCGAGCAGCTCGAGCACGCTGGCTTGCTCAACGGCACCATACGTGCGTGTGCGTACGATCGCGTTGGTTACGGCCTCAGTCGCGGAGCCACGACCTCTCGGCCAAGAACAAGGTCCGAGTCGAGCACGTCACGCGAGATACCTCATGATGATGGTACTGATCGCGCACACCAATCGCACAGTGAGCTCATTGCAAAGGAGCTCTATGCGCTGCTGGATGCCGCTCAGGTCTCGCGGCCATTCATCTTCGTCGGCTGGTCGTTCGGCGCTCTCGTTGGAATGAGCTATGCGCAACTCTATCCAACTGGTACCGGATCACAGCTCGCAATGTCCACTCGCTCGCTCACTCACTCACTCACTCTCGATTCGGCGGCATTCAGACCTGGAATCGCTGGTACTCATCGATGGCACTTCAGCATACGGCACCAAGAACGACCCTGACTTCGTCGAGGCGGTCGATCTTGGCATCAGCAGCTTCCTGGCCTTGCAGGTACGCTTCTAACGCGTCATTGTAACGGACTATGGACCGTCCACGTGAGTAACGCTTGCTCTCTCGCAGATCGTGACCCCGATCGGAGTGACGCGTGTTGCAGCGTATGCGGGCATCATACCCACGGAAGCTGGCGCCGCGCCGGCAGACACAGCTCCTCAGTCAGTGCAACGTACGATCAACGCGCAGATCTCGTCGTATGATTATGGCGCCGCGATTCGCAAGGAGCTCCAAGCATTCAGCGAGAGCGAGACCTTTGCATCGGGCTGCCTGGAATCCAGTACGTGAATCCATGGCGGAGACGCATCCACACCGACCCATTTATTGACTCGACTCTTTGGCACTCCTTTAGAATGTCTCGGCGATCGGTTGGTGGTGGTCGCCTCGGCCACACGGGGAGACAATCCCGAGTACCAGCAACAAGAGTTCAGCCAGCTCTCGGACCGAGTCGAGTATCAAATGATCGATTCCTCACATTACGTACCATTCGATAATCCGACCGGAATCGTCGAGGCCATCAAGCTTACTATCAAGCCGACTTCTCCTTCACCTCCTTGAACGACGATGCCCGATGGTTTGATCGTTACTTGGTCGTTATTCGAGAGAGCGTGGGCGAGTGGAGTGTCGAGGTCTCGTATGTTGTCCGTTGTTGTCAAACATTCGTTCATTTGCTTGCTGCCTCGCTCCTCCACACACACCTCTCTCTCCCGCACTCTCGCGATCCATCCATCCATCCATCCATCAAGTCAGCCGTTAATACGGTTGTGTGTCAATATACCATTCACCACCAACATGTTACGAGCAGTATCGATACTCGGCCGCGCTGCAATCAGTGCAGCTCGTGGTGGTCGGCTGGCATCGACCATCGCCACGCCGACGCCACATCCAATCGCATCACACACTGGCAAGCGGGCGCTCGAGTCGTTCGGTTTCGATGCGGTATCATTCAGTGCTCATAACCAGGGCATTCACGTGATGCATCGGCGTGTGGTGCCATCGTTGCGATCGAGATTGAAGACTCTCGGAACCATCTGTATCGCTGCTCCTCTCACGAATGGTATCCACCAATCCAACCGCATGACGACGATATCTCGTTCTCGTTCGCTGATCAATGATGTGAATCATAGTACTCTTGGTCAGCGGTAGTATTGGATTGCTTCACGTTGAATCCGACCTTCTACGATCCAAGGCATTGTGGATGCTGACAGTCTTGTCGTCGCTACTTGGTATGCAAATCAAACCGACGACGACGATGCGTGATAGAACCACTAAACTAACTACCAAACGACCTCGCGAATCAATCGAATCGATGACACTCTCGACCGTGATATCAAGATATCAACCGAAGAGTGATCAGCTACTACGCCGTACCACAAACGTCCAAGATCATCGATGAGTTGAGCACGACCTGGCATCAACGTCGTGCAGAAGTACAAGAAGCTCGACGACAACAGATGCAACAACAAGGAGTTCGATCGATCCGAGACATTGGCGCCTCGGCGATATTGGATACTCCATCCAACTCAGACGCTGCATTGAGTGCATCAATGTTCAACGAGAACCACGTCCAATCGAACCTTGCATCAGCATCACAACAACAACAACAACAAGCACAAGATGATTCATCGGATCTGGCGATGCTCGAGTCAATGGCGCCGAATCTCGCTGCCAAGACCAAGCACACGCACGACTTGACGTCGCATGATATCTTCGAGCCGATCAGCAGCGAGATTCTTGATGGCGATCAAGTAGCAGCAGCAGCACACGACGATGATGATGGCTCGCTCGTCATTGATGACCGTCAAGTACTGCTGTACACGATCGAACTCGACGATGGCAACAATTCCACGACGGCGCCATCGCCATCTCCAGCATCATCTCAAGATCAATCCAACGATGTATACAATGATGTGATCTCGAACAGTGTCTCAGTATCATCCGACCAACCAACGACGTTCGAGATCGCATCTGCCGAGTTCGCTCTCGCGTCCAATGCATTGCTACTGCTGGGAGTGCTTGGCAATTCATGTGCGTCCTTGCTACGAGAGCCGCATGGGACAACTTGACCGGGCTATCGCAAGTAGACTAACGACATTCCAACCGAGTGCAGTTCCGGCTTGGGTGCACCGGCACAGCATCAAGCCCGTGTGCAAGTTGTGGGACATTGCAGTCGAGCTACCGACCACCGATCTGAACTATCTATGCTCGTCGGCCGTCATCAAACCACTCTCCAATCGTACGGTTCTCGCGTCGTGATTCTCGAGGGAATGAGCTCCTAATCGTGTGAGAGCGAGTAGTGGACGTGTGGCAGTCATACGACCAGAAGGCCAGGAACTCGTTGGCCTACTTGACGATGGCTGCGTCGTTCTATCTAGCCAACTCGCAAGACGTCTGGTATCGACGAGATGCTGCCGTCTCACTGAGTACCGTTGCCGAGATGCGTACGTATTGCTCAACTCTCTCTGTCTCACTCGTGACCTCTCTTAACTGTCTTGCTGTGCGTAGGAGATATGCATGAGAACTTTCGAATGGTGGGCGGATTTCGAACGATCAATGTACGTTCGAGATCCTCTATCGGCAATCCAAGAAGACACGTTGCACCTTGTTACTAACTGCATGACTAGATCTTGGTCGTTGCTGGTGATGAGACCACCGAAGCTATGGCTGCCAAGGCCTTGTATCGACTGGCCACGAATGGTGGGTATTGGCTTCGGCGTCGCTAGTGTTGCATTCGCGCACACGATTGATTGACACCAAGCCGACTTTGATAGAGAAAATGTGGCCGCGATTGCATGAGCACCAATGTGAGGATGCATTGATCGTAGCGATTCAGCACTCGGAGAATCGTGATGGTTTCGCTTGGTCGGTGGTTGCCTTGCGAGAGCTACTGCATTATCGTACGATGAGATAGAAACCTGCCGTCTATTCATTACCAACTAACCCACTCTGCCCTGCCCTGCCCTGTAAATTGAGTAGCAACGGCTGCCATGCACATTGTCAAGAGCCCGAACGGTGTTCGAATTCTCGCCAACGCATTGATTAGTGCCGGAGCAGAACTCGACATCAAGCTCGCGCTCTGTGACATTCTCTTGGCGCTCGCCAAGATCGATCGAATCAAGGTTGCAGAGGCGGTCGAAAAGTCGGTCGCCAAGAACTCGGGCATCTCGCATGATGGAGCCTTGTTGAGTGCACTGGCCGAGTTGACGCTAGCACGAGAGCCACCGGCACAGTCACTCGTATCATCCTCCAAGTCTGGCTGGTTTTCATAGTGTACTAGCATTTGTTGTTTGCACATACACACACACTGATATCGAAGCATAAATCAATCAATAACGAAACGAAGTACATAAATACAAATGACATATGATATCGCTCATATGTGATCAATGACGATGATGGAGATCGTCAGGATCCTCATCATGACCGACAAAAACATCATCATGATCGCTGGCGCTTGGGACTGAGTCCTTGAGGGCAGCGGCCTTGAGCTTGCGATTCTTGATACGACTCTGCACGCTTGGAACAAGCAATGCACCAATGAATGCAAGCAACAAGAGACCATTGGCGAGCACGAGCACCACTTGAATGACGTCGATACTGGTGGCGTTCTCGTTGACGAGCGTAAAGGTCACGCCGGCGACATAGGTGTACAGCAAGCAGAAGCCGGACGCGAGCTCGAGCCAGTTACCGAGGTTCGAGCGGAACGGCATGAGCTGTCGCTGCACGACGAACGAACCCAGGAGCGTCAACACGATGAGAGCCGGCTGGTAGGCACTCGAGAGCGGCACGAGCGAGATGGCGACCGAGATCAAGGTGCGTCGAACGATCCACACGAGCTCGAACCAAAAGGCGTCCGGCCGAAAGTCCTCGTACAAGAAGCCGATCCAGCGCTCGATCTCGGGATCATGCTGCTGGATCGCCACGCGATTGTAGTACAGCAGGCCGGCAAAGAGCATCGGGATGCCGATGCCGTAGAACACAAAGAACAGGCCGCCGATCGATGCCAGTCGCACGTAGGTCTCGTTCGACCACTGGCACGGAATCCACGGGTAGGCGTTCATGTAGCCATCGGGACACGGTTGGAAGATGAGCAACAGCGAGTTGGTGAGCTCGAACTGGCTCGCGTACAGCAGGAACAGCGTCGCGTGCGCCATCATGCGAATCGTGTGGCTGAGACGCGAGTGCTGCGCCGCCCATTCGATCGTGTCGGCGAGCTCCGAGCTACGATGTGCACCGAGGTGTTCTTCCTCGTGCATCAGCACGTACTCTTCAGGTTCCGAGGAGGCGTTGACGGCAGAGTAGCTCGGGAAGGTACTGCCACTAAAGCTGCCGCTGCCACCGCTGCCGCAGCCAGTAGTATGGCCATCAACGCGAAGAGAGCCACTCGACGAGAGTTGTTCGTTGACGTCGGGAGAATTGATGGACGTGGCGCCGTTACGGAAGGGCGTTGTCTCGGTCGCATGGTCGTAGCCGTTACTGCTGGTGGCACTGCTGCCGGCCGAGCTCGTGGCACCGTGGAACGACTTGGATGGCGACGGCGGGTAGCGCGGGAGCGAGCCGGCGGCATCGGTATCGTCGGTACACCGGCGGCGATAGCAGGCACGAATGCGCTCGATCCAGACCTTGGCGAGCGGATAGCACCACTTGATCGACTCGCCGAGGACGACTGCCAGGGCGATGACGAGCGCCAGGCCGAGCGGTAGCATCATGTTGAAGAGCAAGTGGCCGACCGGCGTCGCAAAGAGCGAGGCGCTGAGGCACTCGAGGCCCGAGAAGTCAAAGTTCACAAAGTTGAGCTTGTCGGTCGCGAGCGAGAGCCACGACGGCCACGTGGCGTGCGGCATGATGGCGTTGGCGGTCTGCACGTAGTACAGCAGCGTCTTGACGACGCCCGACGGCACCGAGCGATTGCTGACGAGGTAGAGCACGAGCAACAACAGCACCATGCCGAACATCCACCACTCGGCCAGGTTGAAGACGACAAAGATGACGACCACGACGAACTCGACCAGGAACAGGATGACGCTCGATTGCTGCAGGAGATACAGCGCCACGAGCGACAGCAGCAGCAGCGCGAGCGTGATCGTGTACGCCACGGTGCCGACAGGCTCGCACTTTTCGCACTCCCACTCCTTCTCCGAGGCGTAGTAGCACTCGGTCGCCGAGCAGGCGCAACGCGAGCACAGCCGATCGGTGTAGCCCGGAGCGCAGTAGCAATCCTGCGTCGGCGGTTGGTTGGGATCGGTGCCGGAGCACATGGGATCCGAGCAATCGACCTGCCACATGAGCGACGTGGCGTTCGGGCTCACGGAGCACGTGATGGCCAGGCACGCGTCCTTGTTGGGGCACGCGGCAATACTCTCGGGCTGCACCATGCTCGGCAGCGGCCAGAAGCCGGCGTTGACGACCAAGTACGCCGGCCGATCGTCCTTGGGCGGCGTCATGCACACGGTGGCGCCGTCGGTGGCACGCGGCGGGCACGCGAGACACGAGCGACCGTCGAAGCTGTACAGCGTCGCCGGACACGACAAGCACGCCTCGGTAGAGTTGTCCGAGTGCGGCTGATAGCCAGCCGGGCAGTCGAACACGTGCAGCGTCTCGGAGGTCGTGAGCGCCACGTCGCCCGAGCTCTCGCAGAACTTGAGCGCCTGCACGCCGACCGCCGTCGGGTTGACGGCCGGAATCGAGGCGATCCACGCGTCGGGGAACTCGTACAGACCGCGACTCGAGGGCTTGACGGTATCTTGCGGCACGCCGGAATGGAAGCCGCTCGTAAAGTTGCTGAACGCCTGCGTGATGGTCGCCGGATCGACGACGATGTTGTTGAAGGCATCGAACATGGCGGCTTGCAGGCGGAACCGCTGGCCGGGCCAAACGATCTTGCTCGACGGCGAGATGCGCAGCTGTGCGGCGGCGCTGGCGCAATCCGGCCCGTAGGTCGCAGTGTTGTTCTCAAACGCAACGGGTTGTAGAGTGTCGTTTCGTGCCGCCAGCGAGTGTCGCAGCGGCGGCGGTCGTGGCGGCGGCAATGGCGGCAGCGAGCGCTTGGGACAGATGTCGGGAGTCACGAGCACCGAGCCCTCGATGAAGATGGCGCCGCCGCCATTCTGTGCGTCGTTCTCAAGGAACACCGTGTCGTTGTGCAGCTCCAGGCTCGAACTCGTGTCGAGAGCGAGCGCCCCACCGAAGCTCGCGCGGTTGGCTTGGAACATGACGTTCTCGGTCGTGATGCCACACGACTCGGCGCACACGTGCACGGCGCCACCGCGGTCCGACGCTGAGTTGCCGTAGAGCTGGCACTCGCGGAGCTGCAATCGCGTCATTCGGGCATTCGCTCCAACGGGTCGTGTCGGCTTGGCGGCGATGCGCCTCACGAGTTCGTCGTCGATCACGACGAGGAGCATCTCACTCGTGGCAGCGTCTTCGAACGAGCGCTGCTCTTGCATGGCGCTCGAGTCCGAGACGACGATCGCGCCGCCGATCGCTGCGTTCTCATTGTTGCCTTGGATCGAGTTGTTGGCAAAGGTCGATTGCTCGAGAACCGTGTCGGACAGCGCAGCGAATGCTCCACCGCCACCGCTGCCCGATGCCGCATCGACGCGGTTGTACGTAAAGTTCGAGCCGCTCACATGAACGGCTCCGAAGCTGATGACTGCGCCGCCGAGTACCGAGTGCGTGAGGCTGCGTGCGAACGAGATGGTCGCCACGGTGTTGTACATAAAGTCGGACGACTCGATTTCCATCTGGCACGTCGAAACCTGCTGGCAGATGGCACCGCCCGAGACGCACACGGCGTACCGGTTGGTGCATGCATCTCCGAGAACCGAGTTGTCGCGAAAGACCGATTGCTCGATCGAGACATGTTGCAGGCTCCTGACGGCAGTGGTGGTCGAGGTCGAGGAGCCCTTGCGCTCAGTGTAGACGTACAAGGCGCCTCCGTGGCCGACGCCAAAGAGCGCGATCGCCGAGTTGGCTCGGAAGGTACAGTTGAACACGAGCAAGATCGAGTCGTTATCGAGAGCCACTGACGCCGCGCCGCCAGTGGTGCTGCCGCCACCGCGTGCTCCGAGACCGCTCACGATCGAGTTGTTGAAGAAGCTCGAGTGCCGCAGCGTCACCGTCACGCCGGCGTTCAACGGCGTAGCGACCAGTGCGCCGCCGGATGCCGCGCCAGCAATCTCGAGAGCGCTCGAGCCGGTGATCGAGTTGTTGTAGAAGGCGCACGTGTCGAGCAGCACCGAGCCTCGAACGAGCACGCTCAGCGCTCCACCGAATCCCGAGCCTCCGAGCTCGAGCGAGCCTCCGGCGGCCGCCGTGTTGTGGGCGAACCACGCGCCGAACCACGAGAGCGTCGTGTTGGAGGTCGACGAGCCAGTGATGCAAGCACCGCCGCCTTGTACGTCGCCACTACGTAGCGAGCTCGTGCCTCCGATGGCACGGTTGTGCACGAACGAGCCACCGGTGGCGTTGAACTGCTTGGTTGCGAGCACGTACAGCGCGCCGCCGAGAGCGTCACCAGCGACGCCCTCGAAACCCACAGGCACCGAGCCTCCGGTGGCACGATTGCCGTCGAACGTGAGATCGAGCGCTTGGATCTCGGCGTCGATCGTCGACGCGATGAGCGCCACAGCGCCGCCGAGAGCATTACCGGCGCGAGAGCTCGCGAGTCCGCCATGAGCCGTGTTGTTGTTGAAGGTGCAGTGATCGAGCTCGATCGACGCCTGGAGCACCGAGACGTACACGGCGCCTCCAGCAGCGTCGCCTCCGAGGCCGCGAGAGGTGCCACGCACCGAGTTGCCTCCGAGCGCGTAGTTGGCCGAGAAGCTCGAGTTACGCAACGTCGCTGCACCGAGCGAGAGCTCGAGATACACTGCGCCACCTTGTGCTCCATTGGTCGGACTCTCGGCGAACGAGGCAGTATTGCTCGTCGTGGTTCGTCGCAATGGTGCTCGTGCTCGTGCTGGTGATTGTGATCGTGCTCGATCGATCTCATTGATCGCATTGGTGTCTTGACGTTCGTTCGGTGCGATGACAGCGTTGCGCATGAAGAGCGAGTTGCTGATCTCGATCGGGAATGCCGGCATGTGAGCGAGAACGATCGCGATCGCTCCACCATACGACTGGAGCGTATCCGGCGACTGATCCAGATCGTTGGCAGCACCATCGGTCGAGATGTAGTTGTCGGTGAAGTTCGAGTCGATCACGCGCAATGCGCCATACGATAGGACCGCTCCTCCGTATCCGATCGTGATCGAGTTGTCCTGGAAGATGCACGACACGATCTCGAGCGTCGCCGTCGGATCGACCAACACGGCGCCACCGCCTCCACTGTTGTTCGAGCTGCTGTTCGATGGTACGCCGTTCAATGAGCATTTCGAGATCGAGAGACCGATCAAGCGTGAGGCACTCGATTCGAAATGAAAGAGAGGTCCGACTTGATTGAAGCATGTGATGTCCACGATCGATGATGATGCTGATGATGATGCTGATGATGTGGCATCGTTGAAGATCGTAAGGTTCTTGTTCGAGACTCGTATCGATGATTCGACGTAGGAGCCACCACATATGATCGAGATGGTACTATTGCTTGGTGCTTGTTGGATGCCGTAGCCGATGGTCTTGCACGGCGAGGTTTGATTGAAGCCACACGAACTC
>Ga0209935_1002311_pt1 | contig 23864 bp, 28 predicted proteins | sample ThiBio_1000_plan_2_FD_183958 | JGI IMG/M metagenome (GOLD analysis project Ga0209935, IMG submission 183958) | Wastewater bioreactor microbial communities from Cape Town, South Africa - Thiocy_cont_1000_plan (SPAdes) | ecosystem: Engineered > Bioreactor > Thiocyanate-remediating >...
GATGGCCCGTCGATTCTGTTGTTGCTGCTGTTGTTGTGGTTGGTGGTGGCCGGCACCGGCGACGTGAACAGGCTTCATCATCACTTGACCCTTGTACTCCTTGGGCATATCCTTGGTAAAGGACATGATGGTGGTGGTGGTTGTCAAGGATTTGCAGTTGGTGACTCTGCAGTTGCTTGTAAGAGGTCCTTCTCCTTCGTCGTATCAAGCTCACAATATCCTGATTGGAAAAAAGTATAAACTCTACAAATGCCAATGAAAAAGAGGTCAGCCTCTTAACCGAGAGATTGGATTGGATTGGATTGGATTGGATTGGATCACGATATCAAATGATGAAGCTGAAGATGATGATCACCAGGATACACATCAATCGTCGATTGATAAATGAAATCGATAAAAGAAAAATATTTGGTGGGCTCGAAACGAAGATAGATAGATACACGCGACCAACAAGGTATATGGGTAGATAGACAAAAACAAATAAGACGGTGGTCGGTTGGGTGTTAAGGTAGGTTGGTTGGGTGGCAGGGTGCGTGTGTGTGCGAGAGGGCGAGCGAGCTAACCGAGTGACTAACACACAGTGCAAGCACCACACACTACGCCACTGCACCACCAACTCTCCGTTCCACCAACTCTCCGTTCCACCAAACACACACGCACGCACATACAACGGCGCATACATTCACTGCGTGGCGATCGTTGAACCAAGGGCGAACAAGAAAAAGCGTTGCGCCTTCGCGACAATCGACGACGACGACGACGATGAGGATGATCAAGATCAGGTAACGGCGCCATTGCATCGCTCACGCTCACGCTCACGCTCTCTCACTCTCACCGATAACGACGACTTATTGTTCACGCGGTGTGGATTACGATAAATCTACGTGAACCAATCTTCAAGAAGACTCGAACACCATGGAATAGCGAGAGAAAACACCCACGCACTCACGCCAATACGCCTAACCGAACGAACTCCACTTCCAGAGAACGAGGTTGGAGCCGTTCAAAGATTGAGTGGTTGACGACGACGACCGAACGCGAACGAAGAATACCACGAGTATGGCGCGCGCAAAAGAGAGAGATGGTGGTCATGATAGCAACAGCTATGTCGCGTTGCAACGGCACGGTAGAGCACGAGCGACGAGGGTTCGTCGAATACGCGAGAAAGAAATACAAAAACCCAACCACCACGCACAGAGGGCGAGAGGGCGAGAACGGATGGGATGGGATGGGACGACGTACGTGATGGGTAGGAAGGTAGGAGGTAATGAGAAAGGAGGAGGGGAAGGTGGGGAAGAGGGGCTCTCGTGAGGGAAGGTTGGACGCTGCAGGTGGTGTGTGGAGGGTAAGAGAGAGAGACAGGCACAGGCGCAGAGCGATGGTACGAGCGCCACAGGGAGAGGAGTAAAAGAGAAAGCGCTCAGCACGTGGATGACGAGAAAAGAGAGCAGGAATAGAGGAGGAGAGGCAGGAGGAGGAGCAAGCGCGCACCCGTACCAACACACTCCGATGCAACACACACACACGCGCGGACACGCACGCGTTCCAAGGAGTCGGTCGACGGGGAACGGGGAGCGGTGAGCGGGAGCGAGTGAGAGAGCGGAGAGGGGTTGCTTGCGAGAGTGGACGACGAAGGAAAGGAGGAGCCAACAGGAGGAGCGTCGCCTCACAAGGCGCCAACATCCCCGCTACGGCTGTGGTGCTGCCCAAGTTCCCGCGCTTTTGCTCGGCCTTTCCCGCCCTTTCGCGCCTTCTCGTTCTGCCTTCGATCCCTCTCGCTGCTGCTGCTGCTCGCTTGTTGTCTCTCCGGTACCACGACATCCTCGCTCCTGGACCACTGGTGTTCCAGTGGCTTGTACGCGCGTGTGTACCGCGCAGCACCAACCAACGGGGTTCTGATCCGTTAAGGCCGTGATTAAGCCCATCTGAAATTTACTACTATTCTCACGTCGCCACGCTAAGGATTGCGCCGTTCGTTGCCTGTTGCCTCTCGGGAGTTCCGCTCACTTGTTGGCTTGATGAGTGTATTGGAGGATCGGGCGTGTGGTGATATCTGTACCGGCGATCTAGACGAGAACTGAGTCTGAGAAGCTCAGCTTGAAGGGCTCGCAGCAGTGTGCGGGTCCGAGCGGAGTGGGAAGCGGAAGCTCACCCAGCCGACCAGCGCCACAACAGCCGCCGCAGCAATTACGACCCATGCGGCGCTCGTGGGTAGTGCGATGGCTATGCCCATGGCCGTCATGAAGGCGCACAAGTTCTTGGCCTCTTGTGTTCGCTTCGAGGTGATGTACACGGGACTCAGCCCGTACCACCAGTCTTGCCTTCGCGCGAACATGCACCAGTAGCCGCGGCTGAGCGGTCCCACAACGTGGCCCAGTTCGTTGCCGTTCTTATAGATGCACGCCACCAAGGCGCACAACACTCGCCGCCAACCGACGATACCGCTGCACAGCGTGGGCTCCAACACCAGGCACCGAAAGAGGTCCAGTGCGAACTCGGTCAGCCACACGGTGCAGAGCAGGACCACCGCCGTGAAGGTCCACTGAGCCCGAGCCACGAGGCCGACCACGATTGCCGCCACGAGCACGAGCGTGATCTCCCACGCGTGAGGCCATGAGAGGAAGCTGAACTGCGGTCGTTGGCCAGGCTCCATCAGCATCGAGTCCGAGAAGGCCCAGTTGAAAAAGTGCCTGATGCGCGGGTATCCGTGGTCCCAGAACGGGTGCGTGATGGTGGCCTTCGGCGCCTTGATGAGCGGCAGCTCGAACTCGTCGATCAGATCGCGCAAGTACGCAATGTCCTCGCCGCCACCGGTCTTGGCAAAGGCGGCATCGAAGCGCGAGCGGCCTCGTCGAGCAAGCACGTTGGCCGTCACGGCCCACGGAGCATACTCGCCTCCTTCGTCCAAGAGTGCCAGACCCCAAAAGTACGTGAGGTAGCTCATCGTGAGGCCGGCGCTCAGCATCGTCGTCGGACGTGGAAAGAGCGACGCTCCCACGAAGCCCGAGGCACGCTCGCCATGCTGCCTCACGGCCTCCATGTACCGATGAATGATCCAGGCGTCGGGCTGCACGTCGTCGTCCAGAAAGAGATTCCACTTGGCGGTGCTCTCGTCGACGCCGCGGTTGCGCGAGTAGCTGGCGCCTCGGTTGACCTCGTTCACGCGCACCAGAACGTGGCCCGGCCGAAAGCGAGACTCGAGCTCTTGGCGCAAATACGCCAGTGGCGGATTATCGACGATCACGATCCATTGGCAGTCGCAATACTCTGGGAACGTCAGCGACAGGATCGGCACCAAGATATCGAGGTTGCCTCGAAAGGTCGGCGTGATGACGTCGAGCGTCTCCAGCATTTGCGAGCGGACCGACGCCGAGCTGGAAGAAGCTGTGCTCCGAGTTCGATCCGAGAGCCACCGTTCGATCTTCTCGATGCCTTGCTCAAGTACACCGTACTTCCAGTCGACGTGTTGTCGTTCGTAGCGTGTCGGATTACTCTCGTCGCCACCCACTCGGTTGCGCAGAGTGACTCCGCCGCCGGCAAAGCATCGTGCTCCGAATGGACGATACAGCGCGAACACGTAAGGGTCCGCGTCTTGGTTGATAAACAGCGCCGGCCAGAGCTCACCGCCAAAGATTGACATGTGAGCGCGACCGAGCACCGGAAACGTCGGGAAGCCGGGGAAGGTCGCATCGGGCAGCGCCACCACGCCAAAGTCGCGTGGCACCAACGCAGGCGCGCTCAGGTCGTGAGCACTGCAGAACAGAGCTTGAACTCGAGCTTGTTGCTCACGGAACGAGCGTTGCACCTCGAAGAACCATGTTCGCTTGGGCTCGATCGATACATCGTCACCGAGAAGCACAAAGTAGTCGCACTTGATTGTGGTATGCTCGTAGGCCTCGCGAGCCAGACTCGCTGCAATATGGCATATCCGAGCCGGGGACGTTGCTGGAAAGCGACGAACCACGAGGCGACCAGCGGCCGCGAGCTCTCCGAACGTCTCGTGCATGATGGAATCACACGCTTGGCTCGTGTACAGCACATCATCGTCGTCCACTCCTACCATCACCAACGTATTCTCGACTGGAGGGAGGCATGCTGCCAAGCACCGGAGAGACTCGAGTGCTTCCTCCCGTGAGCTGCCTCTCGACGTAAGAGGAAGCAAGATGGCAATCACTTCCTCCTCCTGCTCCTGCTCCCGCGTGAGACTTGGATCAGAGGCCATTCCAATTGGGTCTGTCGAGCGAACAGCAGATGACGGTGCGAAGCAGAAGGAGTTCAATCAAGTGATCAGTTGGTGTTGGACGTCCAACACCAAAGGGTCCGCCCGACTCGAGCGCACGCACTCGAATCAAAAACTCGGACACGGCACCCAAGAAAAAACTCGGACACGGAGCCCAAGCAAAAACTCGGACACGGCACCCATGGGTGAATGGGTGAATGGATGGATGGGTTGGTTTACCAAAGTCGTTGCCATCGTCTTGCTGGTATCCATCGTGGCGCACTGGGAGGAAATCAATACAAACACAGACGCGAGGCCTTTACTCGAGTCGAACGATCGCATTCAAGCATCATCTAGAACAGCACGCTGTCCTCGCCGTACTTCTTGATACAGCCATCAATATGTTGAAGAAGCTTCGTGACCTGCATATGCAAACGGCCAACGGTGCCCATGAGCTATCATCATCATCATCATCATCGCCGTACGCTCGTGCAACGCACTTGTTGATTCAATCCCGTTCGAAACTCGTTCTCTGACAAGCGAACGATCGCTTCCTTGGTTCGGTTGCGGTACGGATAAAAGTTGGCATGCTGCTCAAACACCGGGAACAGTGGATCGTGTATCATTTTCGTGCGCCACAGGAGGCCAAGGTCACCAGTTGCTACTCAAGAGCAACAGGTTAGCATTGAGCCCAGTGACCGCTAACTCTCTACTGTTATTGTGGTGGTGGTGGTGGTGGTGGTGGTCGCATACCATGCTCGCGCAGCAGCTTGGTGAATGGGCGAGAGAATCGACCTGTCGTTCGTCATTCAGTATGATGGTTATAAGCGCGATCACAACTGGCTGCTACTGCAACTGCTGCATCATCATCATGTCGGCTTGCTACGGGTGCACATACAAATACGTTTACACTTGGCCTCGACCTTTCGTTTCTCGAGGTCGGTCAGGTTCGAGGGTATTGGTGGGTGGAACACCTCGGGTCCACAGAGTATCCGACCACAGTTACCATCGGGCCGCCCAGTGGGACCATGCTCCCAAGCTACGGTGTTCGATTGAGATCACGTATCAGTACAATACCGATCGAGTGTCGGTGCGACGAAACAACACGACCCGAATCCTACCGATACCACTATCCCACAGTAGCAGCGTTCCAGCTTGATCGAACATCCAGTTCCCGTACGTTCGCTTTCGATCATGATCTATCATGACGACGGCTATCGATCAGACAATCAAACATGTCTCGTCACACGCACACTCCTCTCGTCAACGATTCGTACCATCAATCAAGAAATCGAACATGATGGCCTCCGTGATTTGGCGCAATCGTCTCACACGACCGACGCCGATCGGCAACGAAGTGTTCATCAAGAGGCTCTGTCCATCCTCACTGCGCAAGCACACGTTCGCAATGAGGTTCAATTCGACATGCTTCTTGTTGTTCGTGTTGTTGGCATGGGCTAGTTTGGTCGATAAGAGACAGAGTTTGAGCGTTGGCTCCATGTGTGGTGCGTACAACGTTGGATAATACATGCGCATTCCCGAGATCCAGCCAAGCATTGCGACTGGCAGGTAATACTCATCCATCTCATAATGCAGACGTCCATCAGGCGAATCGTCCCAAAAATAAAATACCTGCACAATTCGATCAATCAAACCCATTGATATACGAGCCGTATCAATGAGAACCGATCGAATATCCATCAATCGAATCCATCCATAAATCGAATCAATGAGAACCGATCGAACCATCAATCGAATCTCTCGGCTAGACCGAGTATTTGGCACGATACGAGGAGGCCTTCGCATAGCGCGACGCGTACTTTGTTTGATACAAGGCGACCAATGGTCGGAGGTTTACGATACAATCGCAAGGTTCGATCGAGATAGAAGGCTGGTATCTCGGCCGTGCCTTGATTCATGCGTCCGGTTCTCGTCACGTAGCGATACGGGACCGAGTCCAATGATACGATCGTACGCACGGTCTTATTGGCGACCTCGAGTGGATCGAGCGCCGGCTTCATGGCTGCCTTGAATCCACCTTCCAGGTGCACGACATACTACAAGGCCCATGAAGCAGAAGATATCGCATGCATCAGCGATGCCATTACATGATGCCGCGGTTGGTGCTTGGTGAGTAGTTGTAGCTTGTCTCTTGTGCGTGTGCGTATACGTGTATGGGTGTTGGATTGTCTACCTTGACTGAGAGGCCGTAGGGGATCTTGGTAATGTACTCGATGCGAGCGCTGTGCAGTGCACGCATCCAGCGCGCATCGAGCTCCTCGCCGTTCTCGGGCGTGATATATGCGATGGTATCCTCGGAGCTCGGATCAGTTGTGTCATCGATGAGCAGTTGCTCATGTCTAGAATCGATGCCCGGCTGTTGTTGTTGCTGCTGCTGCTGCTGTAGCTTGGCAGTATCGAATGCTGCGATACGAGATGGTGGAGGTTGCTTGGCGGGTGGCACGGTATCGATCTCAGATGGCAGACGCAGCAACACGAGCAGTAGCAACAAGCACGCGAACCCCGCGATCGCCAATCGAATACGATTGGTTGTTCGCCATCGTATCATTGGCATCGGAGGGGAGGTTCGTGGTGGATCGCGAGAGCGGGATTGCAGACGAATGAATGAATGAATGAGCTGGAAGGCGAAGGAGGTGTGGTTAAGAACAGTGGACCACCGATCCTCTGGCGGCCATGTCCAATCCTCAAGGGAGGAATAGGGATCCTCCAACTCTTCCAGCGGCAATGTCCAATCCTCAGGCGAAGAATAGGGATCCTCCAACTCTTCCAGCGGCCATGTCCAATCCTCAGGCGAAGAATAGGGATCTTCCAACTCTTCCAGCGGCAATGTCCAATCCTCAGGCGAAGAATAGGGATCCTCCAACTCTTCCAGCGGCAATGTCCAATCCTCAGGCGAAGAATAGGGATCCTCCAACTCTTCCAGCGGCAATGTCCAATCCTCAGGCGAAGAATAGGGATCTTCCAACTCTTCCAGCGGCAATGTCCAATCCTCAAGGGAGGATAGGGATCTTCACTCTTGCAGCGGCAATGTCCAATCCTCAAGGGAGGAATAGGGAACTTCACTCTTCCAGCGGCAATGTCCAATCCTCAAGGAAAGAATAGGGATCCTCCAACTCTTCCAGCGGCAATGTCCAATCCTCAAGCGAAGAATAGGGATCTTCCAACTCTTCCAGCGGCAATGTCCAATCCTCAAGGGAGGAATAGGGATCTTCACTCTTGCAGCGGCAATGTCCAATCCTCAAGGAAAGGATAGGGATCCTCCAACTCTTCCAGCGGCAATGTCCAATCCTCAAGCGATTGTACACTCGTTGTTGCTTGGCTGCTGCATAGCGCGCAATGCTGTCTCGCGGCGTCGTATCGGTGCTCGGCGCTCATGGCCCTCGCTTGCACCACGCGACCGCCCGTGTATTCTTGGCGCCACGTCATCAGCGTGTGGCTGGCGTTGATAGCAGCGCGCGCCAAGGGATGCATTCGGTCAGCTACCCTCCTATCGCCGATCTCGCAGCAGCGATTCGTGGTGGCTCGCTCTCAGCCTCGGCACTGGCGCAAGCGTTGCTGGAGCGCAACGAGACGCCCGAAGCCAAGAACCTGAACGTGTACTACAAGATTGATGCCGAGCAGGTGCTACGAGCGGCTCGCATCGCCGACCAAGAGATTGCCAGCGGCATGTATCGTGGCGCCTTGCACGGTGTGCCCGTCAGCGTCAAGGATCTCGCTGATACCCAAGGCCTCGAGACCACCGGTGGATCTTCGTTCTTTCGAACACGTGTTCCGACGAGTGATGCCACACTCGTTCGACGTCTCAAAGATGCCGGTGCCGTGATCTTTGGCAAGCTAGCGACGCATGAATGGTATGCTGAATGAGAGAGAGAGCCGCTCTCTCGACCCGGATCCGGGCAACCTCTGCTCACAGAGGAGGTCCCCGAGTTATTATCGCACCAAGCCCCCCACCGACGTCACAACAACATCGGACTCTTATTACGTGTGTTCTCGATCGTTTGTGTACAGGGCTTGGGGAGTTACCTCCAACAATCCTCACTTTGGACCAACGAGGAACCCGCACGACACTACTCGAATCCCCGGAGGTTCCTCGGGAGGCTCGAGTGCTGCCATTGCTGCCAATCTCGCTATTGGTTCGTCTGCTACCGAGCGAGCAATCTCTCACTACTTGCCAGCGTCGAGGTTGCGATGCTGACGTTGTTGTCGGTCGATCTATCGGTTGATCCTGCGCAGCAACGATTGGTACTGATACCGGTGGCTCGATACGCATCCCGTCGGCATTGTGCGGTACAGTTGGCTTGAAGCCAACGTACGGGCTCGTGAGCAAGCAGGGCGTCATTCCTCTGTCGGACTCGTTCGACCACGCGGGTCCGATCACGAGAACGGTCGAAGATGCTGCCATCGTGTTGTCGGCCATCGCAGGTTACGACCCGTTGGACCCCACGACGAACCCTCTCGCTCGAGCGGGTTCGATCGACTACCATCAGCAACTGCTGGCTGCCGACACCAAGAGCTTGCGTGGAGTACGCATCGGCGTGCCGCGCAAGTTCTTCTTCGACCCGTTGCAGTCGTGCGTTGGTGCGTCGGTCGAGCGTGCGATTCGTGAGCTCGAGAGTCTTGGCGCCACGGTGAGCGACGCTCCTGATCTCGGCTGCTCGGCCGATAACAACTCGCGACTGTTTACGATCGCGATCGCTGAGTCGATTGCGTACCATCGCGAACGAATCGATACGAGGCTGCAAGGCTTTGGCGAGGACGTGCGCGAGATCCTGAGCACGCCCCTACCACCAGCATGGGAGCTTGCGCGCATCCACTTGGAGCTGCAAGAGTTCCGCGCTCGAGCGCGCACCGTCATGGAGCAATTCGACGTGCTCGTGACTCCCACATGCCGCAGCGTCGCCGCTCGTATCGGTGAGACGACAGTACGCATCGACTCGGATCCTGCAGAACACGCCCTGATCCCTTGGTTCGCGTCGTTGACCATGCCGTTCAACTTTACCGGCCAACCGGTGTTGGCGCTTCCGTGCGGATTCTCGGACGACAGCAAGCCGTTGCCGATCGGTATCTCGATTGCTGGAAGGCTGTATGACGAGCCTACGGTACTCCGAGTAGGACGCGCTTACGAGAGACTTCGAGCGCAGCAAGCCGCGTAGAGAGATAGAGAGAGGGGGCTTGCGAACTGTCGTGTCGATTAAAGGTTCCTTCGCTCATGCGGCAGTGACGCTTGCCTTTGAACCTATCCAACTCTTGGATCGTGGGACGACTTTCTTCCAAACAATCAAAGGCTTCAAAAGGGAGATCCACGGAGAGATTGGCATCGAGATATTGACCTTGAGAGGAGAGAGGAGAGAGAGCAAGGGGGTAAGATCAGCGGCCTTGAGGACTACAGCTGTCGCGTAATGCTCTTGACGAGCGACGTTCGTGTGGGGCCACTGTCTCAGTTGCTTGCTCGCCCCAACCACGCCGTACCACCTCCGCAACACCTTGATCAAAGGCATCGCCGCCACCACTACCAACAAGACCGTGGTATCAATCAAATCGTGTCGATAGGCTTTCTCCATGCGGCGTCTCGGTCGATCGGACTTCTTCGAGCCTGAAGATGACGACGACGAGGAGGACATTGGTCGTACGATCGAGGACGACGACGACGATGCATTCGATGCACAGAGTGCATCATCGGCCACTGGATCGCAAGCTACAACCATTGAATCATCAGTTGTACCAAAGCGAGGTGGCGGTGGCGTCGTTGGCGCCCGTGTAGCATCGGGTTCGAGCGCCAATCTCAACAACAACAGCAACAACAACAGGCCCTCGGGATTGATGTCGTTCTTTCGACGAGTATCGAACACGGCCTCGGTGTCGAGCTCGAGCTCCTTGATAGACGATCAAACACAACCACCGACACAACGTTCTACGGGTCCTAATGGGTCGAGCTCCTCCTCGGTGCAGCCTCCGGCACGACGACGCTCGTCGACGCCGAGACGATTGCGCGCTATCGATAGTGATCGCGGCTCGACCTCCTCGTTGAGCGAGCTGCTATCGACCCTGCAATCCATCTCGCAAGGCGCTGGGCCGATCGAAGAGTATGCCAATCGTGTGAGTCCTTGCACCGATGGCATTGTATTCCTCACGATTCATGAAGTTACTGGATTGCCAGCGACGTTGATAGCTTCTGGTACGTTGTTTGATTTGATTTGATTGATTGATTGATTTGATCGATTCAATTGATTGTATATTGCTGATTAGCGAATCTCTGCTGCTCGGTACAACTTGGACCAATGCGAGCTCGATCCCGAGAGATCAAGGCCCCCAACACCGTATGCCATCTCATCTTCAGCAATTCAAACAGGCTCGAGAATCGCTGTGTCTCATATAGATCCATCACTCTCTCGTGAACTGTGTGTGTGTATGATGCTTCAAATCGTTGCAACCACTTGGTGTTCTCCGAGCGAGCAGGTTTGGAGCGAACAGTTTAATCTGTTCACGGTAGTGAACGACTCAACTGCGTTGAGTATCTTTCTGGTCGATGTTGGTAGGTACCCTTCACCCTCCCATGCAACCAATCATCATCAATCCATGATTTGATGATGCACTTCGATTCGATCCTATCAACATAACGATCGAACTCGTAGACACCTGTACACTCTATGGCGACTGATTCATTTCGATCGTGTGATGGTATTGTTTCATGTTGAACAGGATTCATTAGTGATTCAACCATTGGCGACGCGTACTTTGCTCTGGAGGAGACTGTCGTAAGTACTGGATGGCTGCGTTCGAACTCCATGTGCCATCATCCGCTTGACTCACTCTTGAACGTGACATGGGCTTGTGAAACTACAGAAACAGACGCCATTCGTTCCGATGCAACTATGGCTTGACCTATTCAAGCATTCGAGCAGCTCGACTCACGCACTCGGTCGCATTCGAGTCACACTGTACTACTTGCCACTCAGGACTGAGGCCGACGAGGAGCTTAGCGAGGTGAATGCAGCTTCAAGATCCTGCTCAGCTGAACAAGCTGATCTCGAGGAGGAGCTGCTTGGTGAGCCACGCTTTCAACGAGATCGCTTCGGATTCGTTGTTGATGAATCGTATGTGCACCTACCTTCCTAAGGCTGTACTGTGAGCCCTCGAGTGTCCAATCATTGAGCGTGTGCGTGTGTGCAGAACTGGCTGGCTCTTCACAGTCATGTCAGACAAGGCGTTCTGGAAGGATTGTACACGAACTCCTGATACTCGATGGGATGTCACGATTGCAGAACAACACGAGCATCATCAGACGCAATGCAATGGCGAATGTATCGCATTGCCCGAGAAGCAACTCGTACAGATTCGTCGCCATGGTATCCCGCAGATTCATCGCGGCGAGGTGCGTGTATATCCATCTCGTCAAACAACGATGCAATCAATCTCTGATGGCATCGGACTGTGTAGTTTTGGCGAGTTCTTTCTGGTGCCGCTCGACGCAAATCGATCTGTCCTCGGCCGGACTACTACTCAGAGCTCGTGCGAGACCATGCCAAGATGTCATCGCCCGCAACGGAACAAATCGAAAAGGATCTCTTGCGTACCTTCCCAGGCCATCCACTATGCTCGGACCCGTCTGGAATCGATACTCTACGTCGAGTTCTGACGGCCTACTCGTGGAGTAACTCGTTCATCGGCTATTGCCAATCGATGAACTTTATCGCAGCGTTCTTGCTGCTGTTCAACAGCGAGGAGGATGTCTTTTGGATCTTGACTGTCATCATCGATAGTATCATTCCACAATACTTTGGCCCATGCCTCGTCGGTGCTCGAGTACGCTCTTCCCTTCCTTTTCTCTCCTGCTGTGGACGGTGATTTCTTACCAACCAACAAACACTGGCAGGCGGATTTGCTTGTGTTGAAGCAACTGGTCGAGAAGAGCCTGCCGAAACTCAGCGAGCATCTACAAACAATTGGCTTGGAACTCGAGTTCGTTGCCATAGCTTGGTTCCTGAGATTGTTTGTTGGCTTGCTTCCAACCGAGGTACCGATTGTCCGTCAGTATGGTTGAACTATCTCACCCAGCGCTGATCAAGCTCATCCATCTTTCTTTGTAGACGGTTGTTCGAATATTTGATTGCTTGCTAGTTGAAGGCCCAGCAATCTTGTTTGGAGTATCGCTCACATTACTACGAGAGAGGGAGCAGCAGTTGCTTCAGATTGATAACTACGGTGATGCATTTGAGGTCTTTAAGAACATTGGCGAGTTCTCGCATGATCCCGCGCACGTTATGAAGGTCTCGATTCACTTCATCTGAGCGATCTGTGTGCTCGTACTGACGGAAAGTTCGTCGATTGGCTGGTTCGTTCAATCGTTTAGAGTTCATTCAAGGAGCTCGCGATCGTAGTCCCTAGTGAACTGGTTGCCATGCGTAGCAGTTCGCTCGCTGAGCTCGAGACGCAAGCGCGAGATGCCGACGTGAATGAACTCTTACAATCCTCGAAATGTACGAACAAACTGTGTGCAGTGAGACGACGCTCTTCGGCATCGAAGATGGCTCACGCTTACTGCTAATCTCTCTCTCTCTCTCTCTCTCTCTCTCTCTCTCTCTCTCTCGACTATCACGATGTAGTCACGAAGCAAGAGCTCGAAAAGGTGATGAGCTTCTACAACCATGCCGTAGCTTCCGATCCATCAACCGAGAAGCGAGGCTTGAGCAAGGAACAATTTACGCATATCGTGTCGTTGATCTATACGAATCCCGAGGTCGATATCGTCGAGAAGCTCTTCAAGGTGTTCAACAAGAACAACGACAAGTATATCGGTATGTATCTTGCGTCATTGCCGTCATCAGCGCCATGCATAGTACTAATTCATCAAGTAGACCTCAGCGAGTTCCTATGTGGCATGTGTATCCTCTGCAAGGGAACGCCCGAAGAGAAGTTGCATGGTACGCTGTCTTAAGAGCACACGCGTTCCACGCCAACCAGATGTACGCTGACCAACGACGACGAGCGGCCTTTCGCCATCGAACTATAGTGGCATTCAAACTATTCGACGTCAACGACGATGGATTCTTGGATGCATCCGAGCTCGGGCTCCTGCTCTCGGTACAGCAGCAACTGTACGGCAAGTCGCGTATGAGGAAGGTTCAATTCTCGACAGCCAGCATCATGTCGCGGTTTGACAAGGACGGAAACAACAAGCTTGACTTTGAGGAGTTCTCCAAGGCGCTGCAGGAGCCACCGTACACGATTCTCGCTGGCTGCCTTCAGGTACTGGCGATGTCCGAGAGCTCCATAACGCACGATCTACGACCGAGGAACTCATCTCGTTGTCTTGTCTCTTGTACGCACACTCACTCACTCCCTCAATAGGTCATGGCAACTTCCAACGTGCGCATCTCGTCATCGCCACACGAATCGCGTGCAAGCCAACTTAGCGGCCTGGGCAACTCGATGACACACATTCTGGCACTCTCGACGAGTTTCGATATGCGTGCCTATGACGAATAATCAACACCATCGATCGATGAGGGCGACGAGGTTGCTGCAACGAACGGTGTACAGTCAGTCGTATGTGTGTGTGTGTGTGTGTGTCATGTATAAAGTGTTTATGCATTTGCTGTCACCTACGATCGTAGCAATCCGAGTGCCACTAGCGCCACAAACCATTGGAGGCCATCTCCATCGGTCGGCGCATGGCTCGGAGTGTCGATTGGTTGACGGGCTCGCTGTCTTCCAGCTCGGACGAACGCGAGGCATGAGCCGTATGCATCAAGTTGGTGTTCAGTATCCTTGCATTGATGCGATCCAAGCGTTCGGGATCGTCAATGTCAAAGCATCGAGGAATGTACAAGGGCTTTGTCGCGGTCGCTGGACAGAGTCTGTGAACGTTGAAGACCGAGATTGTGTAGGTCTTGGCCTACATGTGGCGCGATTGGATTGGATTGGATTGGATTGGTGTGTCAGTAGGCGTGCGGATTCGAATGTCGATGCGATCGAGCCACCACGTACGTTCCAGCGTCCGGCGTTGCAAATGTACACGGCGACGCACTTGTCGAATGGCTTCAATCGCTGTCGAAGGACTGAACCGAGGCCGTCGCTTCGAGGATGTATCATCTCATGGCCATGCGCAAGCGTCAATGAGCCGATCGAGACCGCTTCTTGAATCTCGCTGGAGCATTCTTGAGGTTGAGGAGATGGTTGTGGTGGTTGCTCGATCACCGTGGTCGAGTCGTCGGTCGATTCGGTGGTTGTCGTGGGGTTGGAACTCGAGGAGACCTCGACGGGTCGCTCGCTCGATTCAGGAGCCACGAGGAACTTGTACGGGATCTTCTCGATGACGAGGTCGCTCGCGAGAGGCTGCAGCGCCACTTGAACCATACGATGCAAGACATGGAACGAATGCGACGCGAGGGTCACGAGCGACACGAACGATCCATCGTCCTTGCACGTGAAGCATAGCTCGAGTCCAACGCTACCGAGGTCGCCATCGATCAGTAACGTCGAGGCCGAGACTGGTACTGCGATCGAGTTCGATGCGGTTGTGCCTGTGCCTGTGCCAGTGGCAGTGGCAGCAGCAGCAACGTCCGGGAAGATAGCCATGACAGATGGCTTGTTGGAGGCTCGCGTCGGCTTGCTCTTGGACGAGCTGAAGGGACTCATCGACGACGAGACAGCCTTGAGCGACGAGAACGATAGGGTGTGGTACCCCGACGCACCGCGAGGCGTCGAAGGAGATTCGAACACTGAGGCGAAGGCCGTTGGGTCGAGGGAGTTCTCGCCTGTGGACCGAAGTGGTCGCTTGGCGCTGGAGGCCTTGGCGGACGAGGGCGTCGTGGACTTGTGGTTCGAGGAGACGGCTGCGATCGGAGAGCTCCAACCGGACGATGATACGAGTGAGGCACGAATGGTCGCGAAGCGTGAGCGCTTCGGTGGTGGCTCGTCGGACGATGATGATGATGAGGATGAGGTATCGATGGCCGAGGAGACCTTGGCACGCATGAGGTCGGAGCTGAAGTCGGACCAGGCGACACTCAGCGACGGGTCAGTCTCGAGCTCGTAGGCCTGCTCGACACGAACCCGAAGGACCTCCAACATGGCACAGACACACGCACGAGTCTCGGCGTCGATGTGGAGCTCTTGATCGGTCTCTTGACGTAGTAGCTCGGCCCAGAAGTCATGCATGGTCTGACACATTCGCTCGGTCTCGTCGAGTGGCTCCGGGATCGTGTTGAAGACCCATTGGTGCTCGTGGAGCAGCAGATGCAACACGGCGAAGGCACGCGTGAAGGCCATCGATGGCTGTGATTGCTCGCACCATTCGAGACGTGCTTGTTGTACTTGTTCGGTGTGGTAGCGTCGGGCATGGAGCATCCATGTGGCGAGGTTCGTGACGGCAGCCGCCATGGCCTCGCGAGCCTGCTGGAAGAGCGGGTCGATGTCGCTCGCAGGCACCAGCGCTCGATACGATACCGCCGTACAATCGAAGATCCCCGACGTCGAAGCCACACCGCCATCCTCCGATGCGTTCTCGCTACCGAGCAGAGTGTTCGTGAGAGCCTGACGATCGTTGGCCGTGATCATGAACGTGAAGGTCCGACGGCCATGGATGAGTCGTTGTGCCTTGGCAGGCGACTTGCTGCTCGCCGAGAGCTGTCGACTCGAGATCTTGTTCATATCCCTCTCACACACTCTCACGAGCGATTGGCAGTACAGGTTCGTGGGTGTGGCAGTTAGATGATTCAGTAGTGGATGGGGCAGCACTTGGACCTATCCATCGATAGTACTGTACCCAAGAGATTCCAACGGTCGACGCGATTTTGGCGGGAATGCGTATCTCGTGGCCGCATGTCTGTGTGAGAGTCCCCAACCTTCTGGGGCCTGGCTCCTCTCAATCCCCACTAAATCCAGGTCTTCGAGTTACATAGATTGAGAGGTTACGGAAGTGAGAGGCAGGTATATGGATATCAATCAGTTCTAGTACCCAGCAGCTGGCTCAGATTCAGAGGCCTATTTATGACCAAGATCCGCTGCGGAGCACGAATGGTTCGAAGGTTAGCGAATTCGAACTGATCAACCATGGGCCAGTTGTATGAGTTTGATTTCATCATGATCTCAAGCTGAAGTAGATTATAAGTGGCGAACTGCCTCGAAGACACACGTCCCACGCCATTTGTTCAAACCTGATGAACTTGAGATATTCTGGCCACAAGATAGCGAGAAGTAATGATATTCCGCTCGGTTCGATACCTGCCCCCTACAAACCACAATGGCGGCTCCACCCGGCATGAATGTACTATGATGATGATGATGATGATGATGATGATGATGATGATGATGATGATGAATTACGTTCCGTTGCAATTATTTGGTGTGGATAGATTGATAAAGAGAGACAGGAGAGACGGGGGGGACAGAGAGTGCTCGTCAAGTGACCAGGTGTCAGCTGCTGTCAGCCGCTTGTCATTTGCTTCATCGTCCTCTCTCTTACACACGCTTACACACATACACACCCAACACACACAAGCTCGTACTCCTCCTACTCATCACTTGTATCTCTCTATACTACTGCTTCGTATTCAACAACTCAAACGCGAGGTACGATCAATCTCTCTTCTCAACGTCAAATATCTCATCTAACTCTAGCAATCTAACTCTCGCTCGAATCATCATACAAACGATCGTCATGCATGTATGTGTTTAGTGTAGCGCATATGCATCGCGCTCGCACTCGCGAGTCCCCTTCCATATGACATTACGCACCCTCTGTGCGTATGGTATCAAGTCATGAGACATTCGCGCCGACAAAACTCGCGTGCGAGCGAAAGTAACGTTCTATCAGCTGCCATGTCCTCGTCGATGAATGATGATGATGCTGCTGCTGCTGATGCTATCAGTATCTCAAGCGATGGCTCACGAGCAAGGGCTGATCATCATCATCATCATCGTAAGCATGACTCACATTCGATTGCTCCTCTTCCAACGATGCGTACATCGTCGACCATCAACATTGCAGCACTACGACTTCATCACGACGAACATCCCTTACGCAATGTGAATCAAGTTGATCGTACTGGCGACCACGACCATGACTATCACTATCACGGTGACTATCACAATTACGACACGCTTGGTGATTCTAATCCACGCGTACCATGCGATGCCAGCATTCGCGAGTCATTACTTCTACGTAACGCATTAACTTCATCATCGGAGAGCGGAGATTCTGTTACCATCGCCAACGAGAGGCCGAGAACATTGGATTCGAATCAAGATCGAATCGGTTCAGTAAGAGCGCGCGACACAATACCGACGATCACTACCTCGCGTGTGCTGGAAGAGCCCGAGGACGAGCTCGAGATCTCGGCTGATCTGTGTTCATCAAGTGATCGAATCGAGTCGACTAGAACGATACAGCTCTTGCGAGCAATGCGCCAGGAACTCTCACCGACACCACAGCCGCATTCACTGGTCGACAGCGTGCTCATATCAAAGGTTCGATTCAATTCGATGGCGACGTTGGCACCTTCTGCCTCGACCGCCACGAGCCGCGGTACCATCGGCGAGTCGAACGATTCGTCTTTCAGCAAGGCTTCATCGTTGTCTGCCACCGCCACCACCACCTCTTCGCTCAGCGCGGTGTACGATGGTGACATAGACGATGACTTGGAGGCGACGCAATCGCACTTTATCTTGGGAACCAAGCATCTCGCGACCGCACAGCCATCATCGGCGACCACGCTATCGAGTGCGCCATCATCGTGTCATTCGCCGCTGGGCTCTCCTCGGTATGCACATGATCGAATGTCTCCCAACCAACCGACATCGCCTCGCTTGCAATCAGTATCACCTCGTCTACATTCCATTTCCCCTCGCCAACCAGTCGCCGAGCCACCACCATCACTCGAGTCTGATTCAACGGATCGACAACAACATCAAGAGCAACTATCACCAACGCGTGTCAATCAGTTGTTACTGCTTCACCAATTGAAGCCATTGGATGTCCAATCGTTCACCAAATGCAGCAAGGCACCGATTGAATCGACATCGACATCGACATCGACATCGACATCGGCATCGGCATCGGCATCGACATCGACATCGACATCGGAATCGACATCGACATCGACATCGACATCGACATCGACCTCGACCTCGACCTCGACCGATCCGACAATCGCAAGCGAAGCAGCAGCAAGTAGAAAACGCAAGGCTGCTTGTGGAGTAGCTGCGAGTGCGCGTGTGGCACGACGAGCCTCATCGACCACGGCACTTCCCGATTCAAATGACGCGGTTCAGTTCGATACACGCGCGCAAATGCTCGAGCACAACTCGGGTACTGCTCTGCTTGGCCACCGAGGCTCAGCGCACTCGCCATTATCGACCTCCAGCTCCGAGTCGTTGCCGACACCAGAGCCCGCAGCAACCAATCTGATTCCATCTGTCGATGAAGAAATCGAAGCTGCGATTGCTAATCGACCCAGAATCTCGGCCAAAGACTTGCGCGAAGCTCGTGCTCGTGCTGAGCGTCATTCTCGCGATGCCGAGCGCCAACCGAACAAACTCGCTGCGTTCCTCCGCAAGTCGATCGGAGGGCGACGCTCATCAAAGAGCCCCGCCCACAACGAAGCGCACGGTAACCCATTGCACTCAGCTCAGCGAGTCGTTCTCCCTCGTGGAGTCGAGCTCACTGAGCCGCGTAAGTTATCGCGCCATGCCTTGTTCGCTGCTCTCATCACAGCACGAACGGTTGTCATCGATCTGCGAGGTACTGTAACACATGCCCTTCGTTCGTTGCAACTTGCTCGCGTGCGTGCGCACCTGCTCACGTTGATGAGGGTTCGATCGCTGCAGATGAGAAGGATTACGATGACGACCGACTACGGGTGTCGGTCAACATGCCCTTCAACTCGATCTTCGAGGCGCCACTGCCGCAAGAGGAGCTCGGCGGCTCGTTTGATGAAGAAATGTCGGTCCTGTGCGCCATCGGCAAGCAGCTCGATCTCGATACCTGCCCCGAATCTTCCACAACCTCTCCTACCGACGTGACGAGCTCGATGGAATCGGAGGCTGCATACCGACAGAGTGAGCCTCGTAGCCCGAGTTCGGCCGCACGGGTCTCCTCTCCTCCAGCCTCACCATCAAAGCCTCAACCACCTCGAGCGACCCTCGCGTCTGGTTCATTGAAGAACCATAGTACATCGTCGCCAAAGTCGCCAGAGAGCCAAAGACGGCCAAGCGACTCACGAGCCATCACGGACGCCAGTTCTCTTGAAGACGAGCCATTGCAAACCAGCTTACTCTTCTACGTTCATCAACTGCAGTCATACTTTCAGGTTCGGAATGTCAACGGAGCCATCCGAGAATCAGGGGTTCCTCCTACTAATCGAATTGTTGTGCACAGAACCAACCTCGTTTGGTGACGTTGCTCGAATACTGTGCCGAGTTCGATGTCTCGATCTTGTTCGTCGATGAAGCCGGTGCAACCTTGGAGGAAGGGGGCAAGGCATCAACCTTTGCACGTCTCTGCTCGATGATAACCGACGAGCATACCGCACATCCAGCCCTGATATCGCTCCTAAAACTTGAGGCCAACCAAAGGCTATTCATCGTACAAGGTACCAATCGCTTTTATGGCCTCTCTCTCTCTCTCTCTCTCTCTCTCTCTCTCGTGGGTTACTGACAGGAACATTGGCGAGTGCAGGTGGATATTTTGCTCTGAAGAGGCCGCAATCCAAGTATGCGACATTCTTTTCTAATACCAAGGAATTGCGTGAGGCTCCTCCAACTGCCCCTTGTCCCGAGCGAGGAGCTGATACCAGTGGTACTATATCCCAATACAATGAATGTCTTCTTGTACGTACTCATCGTGATCCTTGCATTGCAATTCAGTGTCGGAGATCGTCGATAGTGCTGTATTCATGGGACAAAAACTTGGTACTCGTTCTTGGCTCAGTTACACGAGTGCGCGATGTACTGCGAGTGTTTCTTACCCGACAATCGTTTGATTCCATCCATCTGCAGACGAGTATCTGACACAGTTATATCATACACGATCCATCTCACATATCCTCAACGTCAAGTACGTGTAATATCACGAACGATATAAGTTGACCGGTATTCACGTTGCGAGAGATATGCAGTCACGTGGCCGATTCTCGAGTACCAGAGGAGCTATCGTACTTGGAGGTGCTCTTGTTCGATACCGCTTCGCAGAACTTGAGTATATCATTGCTCGATGAGCTTACTGCTCATATTCGTACGTTGTGCTTTAGTAGTGAGAAATTGCTACACTACGATCTCTCTCTCTCTCTCTCTCTCTCTCTCTCTCCCCTCACGAATAGTACACTATTGTCATTTCGTGATACAGATAAGGTTACAACCGAGAATCGAGCACGTATCTTTGTACATTGTTCGATGGGAATATCTCGATCTGCGGCTGTAGTTTTAGCCTATTTAATGCGCTACCATGTATGCATATGCGGCGGCGCGAATGATGCGATGTGAATCATGCTCCAATACCCGAGACTCACCCTTCGATTGGTCTACTCTTGTAGCATATGAGCCTGCGCGAGGCCTTTGTGTACTTGCACAAAAGACGTCCGATTGTTTCTCCTTCACTGCATTTTATGTACCAAGTACGATATCCTGTCATCATCTCTACGAGTCATAGTCTCACACGGTAGATACTTATTGTCAAAACTCCTTCTGTTTGCACAATAGTTGCTACTTTACGAACGAGCATTAGTACGTACTTGTCACGACGCACTTCAACGCCACTTTTCGTGGATGGAGTGTACTAACACACATTTATAAATGTAATATTGAAGCGTCAGGATTGCAAGGAGCCTTCGCTTCCTTTGCATTGGTACTATCTGAGCTGCGTTCGGAAGGAGAACCTGTACCACATCTTGTCCTTTGTCAAAAGCTCACAGGATCTGCTGTGCCGAGTCATGTAAGACGTACTCGACTGCCGCGACCACGACATTACGACATGATGACATCCTCTACTGCTGCAACAGCAGCACCGATAACTACTTCAACTACTATTGACCAACTGACTTGTACATACGCTCTCTTCATTTACTCATCGAGTAGTGTATTGCGTTACTGCTCTATCAACAAACATTACGATCTTGATGACGAAACAATGGAGACATCGATTCAATCTTTCTAGAGTGGCTCTACCGCTCATTCAGTAGCGGCCTTTGTAATGTTCGCAATCATCTGTTGGATTCTATCGACCTCAGCTGCGACCTTGAGTGGCAACGAGCGAGGGAGGCTCAGATGCTGCAATCGCTCCCCAATCACGAATGGCATCACGGCCATCGAAAGGAGCAAGAGAATCTCGGCAGCTAGCGAGGGTTCGACGTATGAATGGCCGTGGTGGTGCGGATCGCTCCGGTATGGTGCGAGCTCCAGGACCGCCGAGAAGGCCGAGAGCTCTCGCGTCTGCTCACGAATCGATGCGACCAGCGCCTCGATACCGTCGTTCGCAGAGATCGGTCCACAGCAGTTCGTAGGTTCGGCCGGCTCTGGTGGCGTGCAGCAGCTCTTGCGACCAGTGGGTGTCTTCTCGCAGGCGGTTTCGAACACGTCGTCCGACGTGAACAGCGGCTTGATGTGATGATAGAACTCGGGTTCCAAGGCTCGAGCGATCGATACAACGACCTCGTCGTGCTCGGCTGATTCTCCCTCGACATTCAAGCATGATTCCTGATTGACTTGTTGAGCTGCAGTCGTGATCCATCGTTGGATCTCATTGGGCGAGCTCACGATCAAGCACATGTACGATGGCAATCGACCCATTGGACGCATGACCAACAGTCCACTGTCATCGATCGATCAGTCGCGCCCCCATTCACAAGACCATCGCTACTGCATCACTGAACATGAGCATACGTACCGCGACTTGCCCGAAGCTTGATCGATATCGACCGTGGATTGGTACAGCATCTCCATCGGCACCCAGTGAGGCGGATACCTATCGGTTCCAACCACGCACACACGGTCAGCACACCGAGTACACTCCTCACGATCACACTCACTTCCCATCCATACTTGAACCTTGCCACATCGAACAACAACACTGCATCATAGCCGTCATTCACTCACGTTAGTATCATTGTAGGTGAGGATCAAGAATCATTCATTTGGTGGAGGAGCGGAGCCACGAACCCATGTCGGATTGCTCGTTGTATGCGCCAATCGGACTGAAGTGGCCGGTACCAGTCTGTCCCAATCTCGCACGATTGTAGCTGACCACAATGATGCTATCGAAGGATTGTTGTAGACTCGCTCCCCAACATGTGTGCTTGATGAGTTGGCGCATCTCATCCAAGGAGCTGTCGGTGATTGGTAGCCGTATCACATTCGATTCGATTAGATCGTGAGTGATAGCATGTCCATCGATTGGATAGCTCATCGCCATCAGCGTGATACCATTCAGATCCAAAATGCGTATCGACAAGCAACCCATTGCATGCTGCTATCTTGGTGAGTTGAGGCAGCGTCAGGCCTTCCTTCTTCACGACCTGTACACGCAAGAGCCCATCGTCAGTCGAGCTCGAGGCGCTGATCGAATCGAATCGAATCGTAAGATGGCACTCTCGGAGACCTCAAGGTCACAGCAACAACTCAGCATCTCTTCCGAGTACCAACGCCAGGCACCCTTCCACACTCGACCAGGATCGATCTCGAATGCATTCAATGCCATCACCAAGGTCGAGAGTGCTACACCAAGCAACACCAATGGTTACAATCCCGTGGTTACAATCTATCTATCCGCCACTGCAGTTGTGCATCTCGGTATCATTACCACAGAAGGCTGGCTCGGTCTGCGTGTGGAATTGCGACACTAGCGGGAAGAAGCATCGCGTGTGGCCCTCTACCATCGCTTGCGCGAACAGCTCCTTCCCTCGAGTCGAGGATAGATCGGGAAGATTCTCCGGTAGTGGACGTCGATAGAACGACGTCGTTGGTTGTGCCATGGTATACGTTGGACCTTGCGAGTGAGCAACTGATGGGGTGCCACTCAATGGAATGGTGCAGTCACCCGGTGGTTATTGAGAGAATGAAGCTAAGAACAGTGTTTCGATGGAGGTTATGGGGTTTGGGTTGGTCCGGAAGCTTGGGGTCCGCGCAATTATTCGATCGCAAGAGCCTCGTCGTAGTAATCGATCAGCTGATCGTTCATTCTATCTTGCTACTGTAGATGCCACCATGCCACATCAAGCATGAGTACTCGACCTATCGAGACTCGAACCATCAATATACTGGATTCCTTTCTGAATAGTATGGATTGATATTGAGCTCGAGCATCTCAAGTGGAAGGAAGTCATGCAATCGATGTTCATTCGCTCTCACTCCTCGTTGGCAGATGCCTCGCTCACCATCATTGTGAGATCTACCACTTGATGACCATGAGGCCTTCAACTTCTACTCCCGTACCATTACCCAGGAATCTGAAGATATGGCTGTCGATGGTGGTCATGATCGTATTGATGGCTGCAGGGGCAGTATCATCAATATCGATCACGCCTCGAGAACTCGGTCCTGCGATCGATGCGATCATAGCACAACCGCAGTTTGCTCGATCTCGTTGGTCGGTTCTCGTAGTATCTCAAGATGCTGATACTGAATCAGGAGG